>Ga0307976_1000096_pt1 | contig 54710 bp, 58 predicted proteins | sample OrgLakmetagen919_FD_201836 | JGI IMG/M metagenome (GOLD analysis project Ga0307976, IMG submission 201836) | Saline water microbial communities from Organic Lake, Antarctica - #919 | ecosystem: Environmental > Aquatic > Non-marine Saline and Alkaline > Saline | place: Antarctica: Organic Lake... | reverse complement strand
CTGTAAACCTCATCAATTTGTTGCTTGCCATTTAAGTCTTTTGTGTCAATATTGAACGAATCCAAATCAATAGCGTTCAAAATAATGTTTTCGTAAAAAGTGTAGTAAGTGGTTATCATAGTGTTTTATTTTATGTAAAGATAAGAATAAATCCCCAACTACGAGGGTTTCACCTTCTTAATAGTTTGTTAAATTAGCTTTGATAAATTAGATGCCTTCCTTTCTTGACTTTATAGGTCAAATTATCTTTTATTTGCCCTCCTTTCCACGTTACAATGTCGCCCATAATGTCGTAGGTAGTTGAATAGAAATGAGCATTTAATAAGCTTATTACGCCTGTTTGACTTTTTGATGATAATAATAGTTTCATAGTGTTTTATTTTTTAGTTACTTCTTTTAAAACTTCCTTTGCCATATCTTTAGATATAAAACTTTCGCCTAGTAGCTTTAATATAAAAAAATATTCCGTGTCTCTTTTAACGCTGGTTTTTAGGCTTGTCTCTACATTATAATACATAACATGATCGCCTATATAACCATTGTTTAGGTTGTAATTATTCCGCTTATTTGCAGCTTTTGCACTTTCATATATTCTGGCACATTCGCCCGCTTCAAATGCAACTCCATAAACAAGCCTAGCTAAATCATACTCCTTCATACTGTAAATGACTGAGTGTACTTTTATAGCTATTTCGGTGGCTCTTTCTCTTTGTACTCTAGTTTCATAGTGTTTTGTTTTTGAGTTCGTTACAAAGATAAGCATTTTTAACCTTATAAAATGCTAAAGGACTGTTAAAATATTATGCTATTTGCTTAATCTTTTTGGTCTTATAAGTTTGATTACCATAGGTCGCTTTTATAGTCTCTAATGACTTACCGCTTGACCTCCTCTTTTTCCCCTCCTGTTTAGGTGCTATATACCACGCTTTTTTCTTTGAAGCGAAATAGGCAGTATTATATCCCTCTATCACAATAGCTTTTATCTTATCTTTTTGACTGTAGGTATCCCCCTCTATCCATATCCAACTCCCCACAAAACTAATAGTTAAATTGTTTAAGTTTTCAAACTTCATCACAAGGTCGTGGAATTTATCAAAGTCAAAGTTTTGATTTTTACCGTTATTAACCTTTGGTCGGAAAGTTTTAAATTGGTTAATCAAATCAATAGTTTTGGTATGGCTTCCCGCTTGTTTATCGGGATGATACTGCATTAATAAAGTCCTATAAACTTTTTTAGCTTCATCTAATGTAGTACAGTCTTTAAAATATTGCATTGTTGTAGTGTTTTTGAATTAATAATTAATACACTACAAAGATACAAAACCTTATCACTTAAATATCTTAACAAAATGTTAAATTTTTAAAAAACTTTATTTTTTACTCAAACTTATTTTAAAAGATTTTAAGAGGGGGGAGGGGTCTTTTAATACATAGACAGGGGGGTAGGGAAAAACTCAAAAATTTCTTGGGGGGTTTTGTCTATAGTAGGTCTGCAGTTGCCCCCGCACACAACTTTTTTAAAAACACACAACTTTTTTAAAAACACACAACTTTTAAGGGGCTTGTCTCTAGTGTAGACTAAGCTAGTCTTTTCTTTATGTATTATTAGGTAAGGGGTATTCTTGAGGTTTTTGTAGCATCAAAAACAAAGTTATTCAAGTTCCCTATCCGTTATTGCTTTGTAGACGTTTTTTAAGTCTGGCATATCTTTTAATGTTTTTATGTAGTGTGAAGCACCATCGACTTCACAGAAATGGCAGAAATCCCACCTATCTTTAAATCTATGGCTTTTAACTATGCTAAATTCCCACCTATCACAATAACTGCCATATTTTTCTTTTCCGAATGTTTCTAGTTTATCTAGGTTTTTTTCTGTTATCATAGTTCTAAGTTTCAATTTTTGCCAAGTACTTCATTGATAGTGTCGTTACTGAATTTAATTTTGTTTAAAGAGGTTTTTAGTCTTTGCAATTCTGCAAGGGCTTGTGTATTGCTTTCGTTTACTGCGTTTATAGCACAAGGTTCGCATTGTCTAGCGTATTCATCACCCATAAATTCTTAGTCACAATTAACACATTTGCTACTATAGTATCCAGGTGCAAAATCGCCAATTGGGTATTTCAATTTTGCAGGTTTTTCAACAGTTGGTAAATTATTTAAGTTGTAGTTTTCTATCTTTTTAGGTTTTTTATTATTATTCATAATTTTGTTTTTATCTGTTAATATTTGGCTCAACTAAAGCCCGAAATCATATACTAAACGTTAGCAAACATTTAGAAATGCTTTTCACACCATTCCCATTTTTCAGCCCTAAATTGTTCTAATGGTATTGTAAGTACAGAACATCCTGCTGCAATGTATTCCCCATATTCTCGCTTTTCTTTCAGAGTTGGTTTATCGTTCGGCATTCCAGCCAATTTAAATTTGTTCCCCCCACAAGGGCATTTGAATATTCTTACAGGTTGTTTTATAATTTTATATTTATTTAATTTTGCATCTATTTAAGCTATTTGTTCATTCAAAGTTTGAAATATATACAAAAAACGTTAAAATTGAGGTTATAATCGAATTTTCAACTATTCGAGGTTTAAGTCTAATTCTTTCTTGTAGGCTTCTACATTTCTATACTTTTCTTTTACACTTTTTAAATAGTGACACCATCCTTCAAACATCATTATCCAATCATCTTCATCTAAAACTTCTTCTGGAAAATATGCTTTAAATTTGGAAAAAGTTATATCTATGTCGTGAGACAACGTATATAGTTTTATATTTTCTTTTTGTAACTCTTCGTATTGTAGCTCTTGCTCTATTTTTTTATAAATATCCACTATCTAATGTTTTTTACAAATATACAAATAAACTTTAAGTTTAGACGTTAAAAAACCCTTAAAATTAATTAAGGGTTCGAATTAAATTCTATTTATTTGCTACAATTTAGTTTTTATATTTTCTCCGTGAAGTTTATTGTAAGTGTCAACTAAATAATAGAGACTTTGACACTTTTTGTAATTTTCAATTTCTTCAAAGTATTTTATTACAGCGGCCATGTAATCTTTGTCTGCATATTTGTAGATTATGTGCTCTTCAGTGTTGTTTTCAAGATGTCTTACAACAGTATTTATTTCCAATTTATTTGTGTTTATATTGGCTTCTTTTATTATTTTCGTAAGTAAAATAACATCAATCTTCATTTAAAATTTCAGAATTTAATAGAAACATTTCTGTAAACGTGTCTTTATCTTTTGGCCACTGCCCTTCTAACATCGGAAACATGTCTAGTAGATCACCGTTTTTAAGCAAAGAGTCGTAAGTGTCTTTAATTTTTGCTGAACTCATTATTATAGCTGTTTATAGCGTTTGTATAATCTTCTTCTGTCCATTGGTTGAAGTCTTTACCACTACCACCGTACTTTACCTCACCTTCTTCCCCACGGATAAGTAAACAGTCTACTTTACCACCTTTTTTTCTTACATGATTTTTCACATGTATAACATGGTAAGCACCTGTACCTTTTTTTACTCGGTTTAAGTTTGATTTGTGAAATAACATTGGAATCATCCAATTTGCTTCCATTTGTTTTTTTTGCTCTATATTCATGGTTTTTTATTTATCGGTTTATCCAGGGAACAGAGGGAATATTTTCACCCTCTGATTTGACTGTTAAAACTTAATATGTTAATGGGACACTAATTCTTAAAATGGAAGGTCGTCTTCATCATCTTTGCTTGACTGATAAGGAGGGGGAGCAGAATTACTTGACTTAGATTGCTCATTAGGTTTAGACGCTTCATCTTTTTGAGGTGTTCCAAAGTTATCTACTACTTTGTTAAGTAGATCAATATAAAATTTATTTGTAGGTGAAGCATCCCACTTGACTTCTTTATCTCCAAATTCATCTTCTACTTCTTCACTTTTCCACTTAGGAAGTTCACCGAAAGTAAAGTTTGATTTGACAAGTTTGCCATTACTGTCTAAAACTATAATATTTCTATAAAGTCTTCCATTTTTGTCTTCGTTTTTACTGTTGACGAACATCGTAACTGTATCTCCTTTTTTTAAGTTTTCTAGGGCTCCGATTACAGAGTTAAAATACTGATTGGTGGTTTTTACAGAACTTCCTGTGCTCATAATAGGTATTTCTAAAGAGTAACTTTCGTTTTCACCACCTATTATTAGGGATAGGACTTTACCTTGATACTTATCGTTTTTTATAGCTACATAGTTTAAACGACCTTCAATACTTAAAGTTCTATGATACCTAACTAAAGTTTCATCTTTGTTTTGAGGATTAGGAAACTCATTCTTTTCCCAACCTTCGCCTTTATCTTCTTTAGAAGAAATATAGAAAGTACCCTTTTTAATATTTACTTTCATTAAATTGTTATCTGCCATTATTATAGTTTTATTATTTGTTGTAAATATACGAATTTATTTTAGATTTAACAAGTAATCTACAGATTCTTTTATTAAAATTGTGTTATTACCTTTTGTAAGTATAGATGTATAACCCTGTTCTGTTTCATGTGCATAAGACACTTCTTCAGTATCTATACATGCCTTTCTTTCTGTGAAAATGAAATCATCATCTTGAAATTTAATTATCCTAAACTCTATTTCTGGTTCTTTATGAAGAAATTCTTCCTCTTCATCTACTTTTCCAATAATTCTATCTATTTCTCTTTGTCTGAGTTTTTCCTCTCTTTTTTCTTTTTCTTCTGCCGTTAGTTCGACATCGTCAGATAAACTTTCGTTTAATTTTGCTTCTCCTGTTTCAGAATATTTAGAATCTATATATGTAATTGGTATAAGCATTATTTTTTCTTTTTGATTTTCTTAATTTTACCATTTTCTGTTCTTGCAAACTTATGCGTAGATGTTTCTCTGGAAGGTATTTCTGTACCATAATATCTTTTGTCTCCCCACTTCCAGCTAATTCTTTTTCCTGCCATTTTAAAAGTCTTTTAATTTAATGTCATTCTCTTCTATAAATAATTCTAACTCTGCTAATACATTCCAAGCTTTATGGAATATATGTGGTAAACCACTATCATTTAATTTTTCTTTGTCTATAGAGTGTCGCAAAGAAGCATCTGCATAGGTTTGACTGCCACCATATACTCTTTTAAAGTTTAGCCAATCCGAGTCAGCATCTTCATACTGTTTTGAGTGTCCATAGAGACTGCATTTAGAAACAGCCTGTATCGCTTTAGGAAACTGTGTAAACATAACTTTATCTAAAGGTAGTTTGCCTTTGTTGTGTTTTACCCCTTTTTCTTCTGTTTTTGGGTTAAGCCTTTTTGGACGATCGTCCCCCCATCCATCTGTTATGACAGTTGCTGTCTCGCAAAAATCATATTGTTCCTCTTCTTCTGGTAAATAGTCCATATAACTATCAATAAAAGAAAATATTTCATCTGCATCTTCTTCTACATCAAAACCTTTGTCACAAATACAAAGTGGTTTAGCTTTTTTATCTAGAGTTTTTATTTCCAGCCCTTTAAAAGATCCTCTAACAGTACTAGTAGCATATCCTATATCTTTCATATATCCTAAAAGACCTCTTAACTTTATTTCTTCTCCTCTTACGTGTATTTTCATCTTTCTAAAAAATCTGTTACTTTTTTAATAATTGGGTTTCTGTGATTTGCTTTCAGTGTATGATAACCTACAATACCGCTGTCTTCTAATTTCATTGTAGCAAATATACAACTTTTGCTATTGATGCTTCTGTGGATTTGTTCTTTTGACCCACAAAAAATAATTTTACTGTCTCTACCCAACCGTGAAAGCATCATCCTAAAATCTTCGTAATTTAAATCTTCATACTCATCAATAATAACTACAGCATCCGTGTAAGTAATACCCTTAGCAAAATCTACAGGAAGTATTTCTATATCTTTGTTATCCATCATTTTCTGTGTAGAAGACGCTGCTTGTAACATATTAAAGTTGTGTACTATGGGTGCAATGTAAGGATTGAGTTTTTCTGAAATATCCCCTGGAAGAAGTCCTACTGAATTTTTAGTAATAGGTCTTGCTATGATTATTTTATTGCACATCTTTTTTCTAAAAAATGATAAAGCTAGATAGCATGATAAAAGAGTTTTTCCGCTGCCAAAATCTCCATGAAAAAAATTTACATCGTATTCATAAAAGTCGGCTGCTGCTTCTTTTTGTTCTTCATTAAGTTGCAGTTTGAATCTTGGTTCGCTTTTCAATTTTCTTTTTTCTTTGTTTTCTTTTGTAGACATTTTACATATTTTGGGACTGACCCAAATATATGAAAAATATATAATGTAAAGAAATAAATTAAACTTTTATGGCAGATCTTTTTTAAAGAATTTATTCATTATGTTTTTATTCCAATAAAGGTCGTTTTCTATTACACCTCTTGTAAACTGTTCTTTTAATTCAAAGTATGTAGCTTGCTTCTTTGTTCTACAAAAATATAATATTTCTTTTTTGTAACTCATACCTTTTTTAATTTCTTTATTGAGCGGTATGCAAGATCCTGTGTAGCCTTCCCATTTATTACCCTTAACTACTATTTTTTTAAATCGCCATACAATATTACCTTTCTTACTTTTAGCTTTGTTTTTGGTTTTGGTAACGGCTTCCCCTTCTTTTTTTAATTTCCTATAAGCTTTCTCTGAAATCTCAACTTTACGGGTAGACATTATCTGTTTCTTACCTACGTATTTCCTTCCGTTAATGTCTGTTATAAGATAAACAAAGTGTTCAACTCCTTCAGGTATGTCATCCAGAGTTGAAACTTTTTTACCCTTATGTGTCCATTCTACTGTTCGTCCTGCGGCCATCCGTAAAACCCTTGTTCTTCTCTGATTATATAATGGGGTATGTCGTCTACAGTCAAAGTTAAGTCTGACATCTGTGCCAAAGACTTCTTAACTAAAATTATATCCCCTTCTTTAGTTTGCATTTCATAGTCTTTACTGTTTTCACCTACAGTCACGACCTCAGCTTTTCTGAAAAAAGAGTTCTCTGTTATTTCAGTAGGCATATAAATACCTGACTTTGTTTTCTGTATTTCTTCATCTAGAAGTTTTACTAGAATGTATCCTCTTTTTTGCTTTGGTGGTCTTTGTAATCTCATATTAATTCTCTGTTTTAATGGTTTCTATTTTTTCTATTAACTCTTGCAGTAGATCAGGGTTGTCTTTTAACACTGGAACTAAATTATCTATACCTTGCGATATAGACGAGCCGTTGTATTTCAACCAGCTTCCCGCTTTTTCTATAATTCCTAGTCTTACTGCTGAAGATGCTACATCGGATTCTATAGTAAAGCCCTCTCCGTAAGTAAACTCTACAGAAACTTCTCTGTTTACTTTGCCCACTTTGTTTTTAGTGCACTTAATTCTAATTAAATTACCCTCAATAGTTTCCTTTTTATTACTAAGTTTTTCTTCCTCTTTAGACTTCTTTTTTGTTGATTTAAATAGCTCTAAAGTCATTGAGCTATTATGGTGTAAAGATCTTCCACCAGGAATAACTGTGTCTGGTGAATATTTGTTAGCTTTGTTCATATTGTCTCGAACTTGAGATAATATAACTAGTGTGGTGTCATACTGATTACAAAGACCTACAATTATAGGTAATTGTGAAGATAAAACTATAGCTCTGTTTGCCATTGTTCTCTCTTCTGCTGTTTTTTGCATCTGTTCTCCACTAGCACTGTTGTTTATAGAATCCACCACAATAACATCAAAGTTAGGAATTTGTTCTCGAATTATATTACACATTTCCTCTGTTGTTGTTGGAATGACATGTGAAAATTTATGGGGTGTAGACCCCAATGACTCTAAATAATCCGTTGTTAATGTCATTTCAGTATCTACGTACAAAATCTTCTTACCTAATTTTTCTACTATCTGTATAGTCAAAGAGGATTTACCTGAAGAGGGTTCTCCTGCAATAAGTATCAGTCTTCCTTTTGGAACTCCCCCATCCGTTACAAAATCTATAGAAGGTCTACCTGTCTTTTTTTTCTTTGGAAATCTAGGGTTTTCTCCTAAATTTACAATGCCTCCCCCCTTGTATAATGAGTTAAAAGACTCTAATGCTTCGTTTATTTCTTCTGACATATAGTTATTTTTGTTGTATTGAACTTAATCTTGACGCTATAGCATTTAATATTTGTTGTGTAGAATTTAGTATTATTCTAACTCTTTCTTTTTGTCTTAATGCTTCAACTACTGCTTCTTCTTTTTCTTTGTTTGCTATACGGGCTAAACTTTCCATTACAGCCACAGTATTTTTATCGCCATTATCATCGTATTTATTTTCTTCTATGAGTTCTGCAAAACTTCTTTTTCTTTCCCAATCAGCTTTGTCATATTTAGATAATGCAGTTGAAGCACTGTCAGACAAATAAAATAGTGTAAGTGATATATTTTCCCTCATATCTTGGAGCTCTTTTACAGAGAAGGACTCTTTCTTATTATCATACTCTTGTATTAGGTCGGATAACCTTAAAAAGGGGTGTTTTGTATCACTCATCTCTAAATTTTTTTATTTTGTCTATATAATCTTTATTTGCAAATATAGTCAAACTTTTACTCTTAGCCAAGAGTTTTTTAATATTTTTTTCTCCTATTTCTTTTACCAAAAGCTCTTCAAACTCTTTATGATGCAAAGATTTGTATCCTTCTACTTGTTCTCTAGCATCCCAAGTATTACTTTGTTTCGATATTAACCATACATTATCTTTATCGTACCTTGTACACATTACGCTTCTATCTATAAAGTGAGAGGCTTCCATTTTATTTTCGTTATAATATCTTTCTTTTACAGGACACCATACTTGATTATAACCGTTTCTTTTTGCATTCTTTAATAAATATCGTCTCTGCCAAAAATCAGCCATTCTTTTTAACTGTCCATTTTTTAAATTATCATAATCTTCTGTTTCAAAGTCTATAAACATAGTTATAGTTATAAATTAAAAGGTAATTGAGATTTACTATAATCTAAATCTACATCTCTTAGTTTGTTCAAAGGCAATTTTAGTTGTCGGTATATAGCTCTTTTAAGTGCCAATCCGTTTTTTCCTCTGAACGTAAATTTTGTTTCAGGATCCACTATCCAGAATAAATAACTCTCGTGTTTTCTCTTAACTACTGAAACAGGAACTCCTTTGTGTTTACCAAAATTAAATTTAGGGTCTTTGGGTAAATTATCTCCTGTTGTTACCTCATTAAAATAGTGTTTTAAACTTTGCTTTGTAGGTACTAAACTTCCCCCTAAAGCGTAACCTGTAAGCAGCCTGTTGCCACTAAAAGCCGCCCAACCACCACACCACTCTTCATTTATAAATTCTAGGTCTTCTATCGCTCCAAACTTATTGTAGTTACCAGAAATATCTATGACCTTGCCATCTATTTTATCTTCGTGTTTACGTATAACTCTACCAAGAACTTGATAATAAAGTGTATAAGAATTTGTAGGACGAGCAAAAACAATAGAGGAAAGCTCTGGATAATTAAAACCTTGTTTTAGAATTCCTACGTTAACAACAGTTTTTATATTACCTGCCTTAAATTCTGTAATTACCCTATCTCTTTCTGTTTTTTTTAGTTTGGAATGCAATACTGCAGAATCTTCTATTTTAGAAGCCACTCTTTCTGCTTCATCTATTGAAGTAACATACACGATACAACTCTCTCTATCTTCTTCTCTTAACCTGTAAACAGACTCTACACATTTTTGGACTATATTATTAGCTTCAGAAAAAGCTTCTAGAGATTTTAAAGTATAATCTGATCCTGTTGTGTTTAATTTTAATTTACTCTCATCTACGTTTTCAACGTCATACACAAGCTTTGACCACATGTTATTATCTATCACATCGGAAACTTGTATGACGCTTTCTATGGAGCTATAAATACAATCTTTCTGTCTATTCATCATTGACAGTTTAGTTCCGCTTGCAGAGTTGTTTAGTCTCATAGGAGTTGCGGTAAAACCGAGCAGTTTGCACTTTTTTAACTGTTTATAAAACTTACCTATCTCACTTTTTTTGAGTGAACTGTCATGTGCTTCGTCTTGTAATAAAATTACATCCTTATCTTTGAAAAAGTCTATGTGTTTTTTAAGAGTACCAATAGTTGCAAACGTAACTTGAGAAACTTCATTAGAGTTTAAGGAAGCTGAACAAATAGACGCATCATATCCATACGAAGTATAGGTTTCGTGGTTCTGTTCTACTAGTTCTTTATTAGGTGCTACATTTATAAAGTATTTGTTAGGAAAGTTGATAGCAACATTTGCTATAAGTATTGTTTTACCAAAAGAAACTGGATAAGCAAATACAGCTTTTCTGTTAGTATCCTTTTTTATAAACTCTGTGATTTTATCAATCTCTAACTGTTGTATTGGATAAGGTTTGTACATTTTTACAAATATTTTTTAATATATAAATTTAAGCATATTTAGTCATAATACCAAATAAAAACTGTTAAAACTTAGATAAAAAATAGAAACTCCCAGACCGCAAAGAGTCGGTTAGCAACACACCGTTAAACCGTAACTTCGCTTGTAACAATATCCGTTTTAGTACCCTCTACTTGTAGTGTTAAGTACTGTATAAAACCGAAAATGCGTTAGAGTGAAAAACTGTTGTTGTGTTTGTGTGTTGGACAGAGGAAACCCCTTTAGAAAATTTTCATAATCTATTGACCTTCTAATTACTTAGTGGCGATTTCAACCTAAACTTTCACTAAGGAGCTGTACGTTTGAGAAATTTCGTTGACTTCTCTTTACACCCACACACTGCAATACTACCCTTTTCAGTCCGTATCGTCTTATCGTGCCCTCCTGCTTATATTTAGGCAATTTTCCGTAACTATCGGGGAGAACTTCATCGCTATGTTTAGATATTATTTCAATCCTGCAATTATTAACCCGACTTCTGACCCCACATGCACTTTTTCAAGGTGACTGATAAGGGTGTAATGGTTTGATTACCGTTGTTACTAGAAAGATACAATATCTCTCACAATGCAAATATAGCAATAATAAATATAGCTACCAAATAAATTAAATCTTATTTTACAAAAAAAGAAAAACCCCCTTAAAATAAGGAGGCCTGTCAAAAATCACTACTACTACTACTACTACTCAAAAATTATTCTTCTATATTTCCAAAATCGTCTCTTAATACATTATGTAAACTTGGAGTATGTTTGAGCATCGACTTTATGAAACTTTCTAAAATATTAGAGGCTAAATTTAGAGTCATTCTATCTTCTAAATAATGCTCATATAAATATAAATTTATTTCTTTAAAAAATTCTATATTTTCGTCTATGTAAATATTTGAAAAAATGTTTTCGTCCGTTAAGAAAAGCAATTCATCAAAAAATTCATGTATATTAAGTTTTGAATCTTTCATGGTTTTAATTTTTGTTGTGAGCAAATATAATCATAATAAATATAACCACCAAATAAATTAAAGATTCCTAATCAAAATTAAATGTTAAAATGCTTGGAGTTAATAATTAAATAATATATATTTGCAATATATAATTATATAGCATGGCTAAACAATTCGGTATACCTTTGAAGTTTGATAACAAAATAGACTTGGCAAAAAGTTTTCTACAAATATATATGATAGCTAAACCTCCACAACATACTTTGGTTGAGAGAGCCAAAGAAGCACTTGCTTATTTTTTGGTTTATGGTTACTCTAAAGAGGGTGAAAAAAGTCTTACTTTTTCTTTATCTCAACAAATTAAAAACAGTTATGTAAGAGTCATAATTAATATGTTGAAAAACAATGGCTATTTAATTATTGACCCCAAAACACATAAAAAAAGGCTATCAGACGAACTATTAAACTGCCAAGAACAACTATTCAAAAAAAGAAACAGAATATTCACTATAGGATTTATACACACAGATGAGTAAATTTAATAGCGGGGTTGCTTACGATGAAGATGTATTCGAAAAAGCCTTGGAGATACTAAAAGAGGAAGGGGTAGAAACAGACATACATCAACTAAAAAGAGTTTATGAGTTTTCAGCTAAAAATACAAAGAAAGTATTTAATGAAGAGCCTTACTGTGCTATAAACCTTTACCCTATAGGTAGGGCTTACTACCATCTTTATGATACAAACAAAATAAAAACTGTTAAAAAGAATATGCTCCATTATGAAAATATTTCAGATAAGGCAAAAGAAGTCATAAAAAAACAGGTTGAGGTATGGCAGCAGAGATACGATGATATAAAAATGGAGTACGAACTGTATAGACCAAAAGAAAATGTAAGTAAAAAACATCTCTTTCCACCAATAATACAAAACTTAAGAAGAGCTATAAAAAGAAGAAAGATTAGTTCAAAAGAAACAGAAGAAATTCAAAACAACATCAAATGATTGAAAAACTTAAAAGGATACTTATGTCTAGGGTTATATATAACCAGAAAGTGCCAAAATGGGTACGTAAGAGACGTGAAATATGCAATGGGTGCAAATATAACTTTGGAAACAAAAAGTTAAGCGAGCGTACATTTAAAGACTATTGGTGGTATTTTTTAAACGGTTTTAATAATCAATGCACAATTTGCAACTGTGGAATAATATTTAAAACCAAAATAAAAGATGAGTATTGCTCTTTAGAAAACATAGGAAAAGAAATAAAATGGGACACACATGAAAAATAAATATTACACACCAGAAATAGAAGAGTTTCATGTTGGATTTGAAGTTACTTATAATCATTTCAATAAAAGAATAATTCATGTAATTAAAGAAGATGAGTTAAATTATGGAGATTATCAAGGAGTTACAGATTTTTATGAAATAATAAAAAATGAACCATTAGTTAAATACCTAGACAAAGAAGATATAGAAAGTTTAGGTTTTAAAAAGTCTATGACTCATAATAATTGGTACGACTATAAAAATGAAAGATATTGGTTATATAAAGAAAATGAAAAAGATTGGAGATGGATTATAAGTGATGAAGAATCTGAAGTGTCATTTGCAGGAAGTATCAAAAACAAATCAGAACTTAAAAAATTATTAAAACAATTAAATATAAAATGAAACTAGAGAACTTAAAACCAGAGATGTCAACTCTAACCAAAATAGACAACTTGAATTATAACCTAGACTTTGGGGATATAAAACATAAATCTGACCCAGACCTGAAACTAAAGTTTGAAACAGATAGTGAAGATATAAAAGTAAAAACTTCTTGTGGAGGATGTACGAAAGCTTGGGTAAAAGATAATATGATATTTATAAACTATAATACTAGTTTATTAGGCAGGATCCTTAAACACGTATATATATTTGAAGGAGAAAATAAAATAGATATAAAACTAACAGGAAAAATAAAATAATGCAACAAAATACAGCAGAAAGAGTAGCTTTTATAGCAGAGCTATCAGAGTTTATTCACGAGAGAAAAGATCTTACATTAGGACAAATCCTTTACAGTTTTTGTAGACCTATGGGTAAAGAAGAAGATAGAAATGTAAGCATACTATTAGAAAAGACAGACTCACAGATATTAAACAAAATAGAAAAAGCAAAAATCGTAGAAAATGACAACTGAAGATAAAATTATAGATAGAATACAAGCGGTATTTAAAGATTACCAAGACTACGCTAAATTTTTCGACAAAGAAAGAGAAGAGGTAGAAAAAAAGAAAAAAGAAATAGCAAAATCCTTAGAGAAAGGAAAAAGCTTTGAAGAGTTTCAAGAAGAAATGGAATTTCTTATGTTTGGTTATCAAATCAAAATGCAAGACGTAAGATCTATTGTACAAGATCTAGTTGCACTATATTCTCTTACTTCAACACTAGACATAAAAGATAAGTTGGATGAAGACTTGATAGAGAAAGTTGAAAAATTAAAAGAGTCTAAACGAAAACTAACTTTTGTGCCAACAGAAGATGGCTTAGAAGAAAGAATTAATGGAACGCAAGAGAAAGCAATCAACGAAATAAAAGAATCACCTCAATACGATGCTATTATGAAGATGCTTTCTGATAATTTAAAAGGGTAAAATTTCAAAAGCATAATCGTATACGTAAAATTAAACAACTGTACAAACACTTTTAGACCGAGGCACACCACCTCGGTTTTTTGATTAAATGTTTAACACATTTTAACAATTAATTTAGTTGTAGTATCTTTACACAAAAAAAATAAGAATTGGATAATTTTGTAAAAAGCTTTATAAAAGACAACAAGCCTCAAGTTGAGAAATACAAAAAGTATTTCAAAGAAAATGATTGGAGTATACCTGTATTAAATAAAGATACTGAAGGAAATATATCTACATCTAAATATTATTATGTAAAAGATGTAAAGGTCAAACAAAAAGGAGCTTACGTACTATTACACGAAGGCAAAGAATCAGAGTATAAAATACAAGCTAAGATTGTAAAAACTATAGTAGACCGCCTAAAACACTTCCACTCGGTAGTTGAATCAGATATAGGCAAGTCTAAATCTGTGGATAATATGGTTGACAAAATGGTTGACCTAATAGAATGTCACTTAAAACGAGTTGATAATTATATAAGAAATAGTGATTCTCTTGAATTAAAACAAACCAGTGATTCTTCAGAAAAAACTGAAAAAGATTTTCAGTCGGAAGACATAGAATTTGACAATTTGCTTTACGGAGATAAGTCTGATATATCCGATAAAATAAATAAGCTAGACTTAAATCAAGATAAAGAACACAGTCTTTTAGAGTTACATGGTAATTCGAAAGCACCTCTTGCTATGAGAGATGCCGTAGAGGCTGAATACCCCCATATAAAAGAGTATGTGAAAACATTAGGAATAGATTTCGATTCACCTCCTAAAAATGAAATGTTAATACATGTAAAAAATCCACCTGTATGGAATCCAGACAAACATTATTTTGAACAAGATAAAAAAACACTACAATTCTATGTTGACGAATTTAAAAAACTAAGGAGAGGGATAAAGCTAGGAAGTGTATTTATTTCCCCTTGGATGTATTCACATCTAAACGTGTTTAAAACAGACATACCTACAGAGGTGGAAGAGTTAGATGGTAGTTTTTCGTCTAAGGATGTAATAATGAATCCGCCATTAAGAGATAACGAGTGGTTTATTATACAAGACAATTTTGTAAAAGCAAAAAAGTTAGATGAAATGCTTTTTTTATGTGCGACTAGGAGGGCGGCTAAGACTACTCTTATAGCTTCATTGCTACAGTGGACTGCGCTTGATAAAGGTGGAGAGCTTGTAGTTGCAGGAGGTTCGGCAAAAGATTTAGGGCAGATAGAAAAAAACTTTAAAAAAACAATGCTTCATTCAAATCCTGCATTTTATTATCCCAATATTACTAACGATTGGTCTAAGATGGTCAGACTTGGAGTAAAAAAGAAAAACCAAAAAAACATAAACCCTTGCTTTCTAGCTGTAATAAACTTAGATAGTGGTGCAGATAAAAAATCTGAAATTTTAGCAGGTTTTACGCCTAATGCTTTTGTTCTTGATGAAGCTATGAAAAGTCCATTCAAGACACAATTAGATGGGGCAAAACCTTCGTTTGACTCACCTTACGGTAAAAGGTTAGTACCCATTTTAAGTGGTACAGGTTCCGCAAATGAAGAGCTTACAGAAGATGCCCACCTGATGCTTAAAAAACCAGAGTCATATAATATTCATGTGATGGATTGGAAAGCCCTAGAAAGAAATATACCCGAGAAATACATAACTTGGAAGAGAAGGGATTTTGGTACATATATTCCTGCACAAATGAGTTCAAAAACAGGAATGGTTAAGAGAGAAATAGGTTTAGCCGAATATTTGGGTATAGAGGAAACAAAAGCAATAAAACCCATGAGAATAATGGTAACGCAGTGGGATAAGTCCATTGATATAATATTAAAAGATAGAGAAGCTATTAAAGATGATAAAAAATCTTTAAACAAAGAAAAAGCTTATTACCCAATAGATCCCGAAGAAATATTTTTGTCAGGTAAAGAAAACCCTTTCCCAAGAGAAGCTTTAAGAAGACACAAAGAAAGGATAATAGAAGAAGGTAACGTTGGAAAAAATGTAGAGTTATTCTTTAACGAAAAAACTCAAAAGGTAGAATACGACCTAACATCAAAAGAGGTAGCAGATTTTCCCTACGCAGGAGGATTTCATGACTCACCTGTTACAATTTATGAAGATCCTTTACCTAATGCTCCTTTTGAATTTTGTATAGTAGGACTAGATGACTACAAACAAGAAGAAGCAAGTTCAGATTCTGTAGGTTCATTTGTTGTCATAAGGAGGGATACAGAGAAGGTTGTAGCCACATATCATTCTAGACCTGACCCTCACGGCAAATTCCATGAGCAAGGTAAGCTATTATGTGAACTATATAATGGCCCTGTATTTATGGAGAATGCCGATATGGGGTTCAAAGAATTTACAGACAGATTAGAAGTAACAGACGAATATATACTTAAAAGTGTAGACTTCTTAGGAGATGTAAACTACGATTCAAATCAAAGAAGACAATACGGTTGGCAACCTACAGCTAAAAATAAAGCTTATATTTTTAATATAATGTTTAAAATATTAACTAAGAAGGAAGACTACGAAGATTTAGAAGGAAAGATAAGAACTAGGTATAAATTTGAAAGACTGATAAATGACGTCAGATTATTAGACGAAATGATAAATTATAGACCAGGAGGTAATTTCGACGGTTTAACGGCGCTTATGTCAGCTTATGGCTATGACTATTATTTAACTGTCACAGGTCAAGCACCAGATAAACCTATGACGGAAGAGGAAAAAAAGAGAAAAAAACAAATGCTAGATAAGAAAAAAACAAACTCTAGGAAAAGAGGAATGTTTCCAGAAAGTAGACGAAAAGGTAGGCTTTGGTAACACATAAAGTTTAACAATTTTGGTTTTACCAAATAATATAACTATTTTTGTATAAAATTAACATAACTGCCACATGTCTTTAGGATCCGATTCGGGTAATCTATATAATAACGTATACAAAGGCTTAGGAGATAATAGTAGAATATCTACTTCTTTACCTCCTCAAGCGTTGCCCTCTTATAGAAAGAAAGAAAAGTTTGCTAAAGATAATTTAGATAGGCTAGAAGAAATAGGACTAACACAAATAAGAAAAAACATTATTTATGACGAGTACTATAGAATGGTTGAAGGAGACCTAGCTTATACAGATTATGAAGAACAACCAGAAATACTAAAGAACGTAGCCGATATAAGGCAGAAAGCCGACATACCTTCTTATGTAAGGCATTTTGATTTAATAGGACAAATAACAAAACACTTACAAGGAAAATACAACGATACAAAACATAAGTTTGTAGTTGACTTTTTTGATGATGTAAGTAAAAATGAGTACGACAGAGAATTTTCAAACAGAATATTTGAGTTTACACAAAAAGTATTCAGTACTGAATTGGAATTAAGACTTCTTAGAAACGGTGTCACACTACAAAAAGAGTTTAAGTCAGAAGAAGAAAAGCAACAGTATCTACAGTTTTTAGAACAACAAAAACAAAAATACGATACCCCTCCTGATATTAAAACAGCTATGAGTACCCAATGGAAACCGATAGCTGCAAAGTGGGCTCAAAATGTACTAGCTAGAGATAGAAAAAGGTACTCTCTTGATGAAATGGAAAGAGAGCACTTTAAAGACTTTTTTCTTACAGGTAGATACTTCAAACATTATTTCATAGGTCACGATTACTACATTCCAGAAAGATGGCATCCAGTTGAAACTTTCTTTTCAGAAGACGCTGATATAAAATACCCTCAAGACGGTGAGTACGTAGGTAACATACAAGAGATGTCACCTTCAAAGTTTGTAAACAAGTTTGGACATCTAATGAAGGAGAAAGACATTAAAGAAATTCTTAATGCTTTTGACTATGCAGGTGGAGGCTCTGACACATTAAACAAAAAACCTGGTAAAGGAATAGAAGACGCTTTCACAGGGGACACAGTATTAGTTCCAGATGAAAACTACTATGACAGACAATCTACAACAGAATTGCAGTCAGCATTAAACATGCCTTTAGGTGAAGAAACTTTCTATGACGCAGATGGTAATGAAAGAACAAGAGATGCGTGGGTTCCCAATTATGATTTCCAAAATACAGGACTATACAACATATCTAAATTCTTAAGAAGAGATATTGATGTAAGAGAAGACACCATAAGAGTTGTACAAGCTTATTGGAGGTCTTGGGATAAGATAGGTCTAATATATAGAGAAAATGAATCAGGTATAACGAGTTTAGATTGGGTTACAGATGAACTAGACCAAGAGTTCTTAAAAGAATTCGACATAAAGAAAGTAACTAATAAAAGTTTACAAGAATTTATTAACGAGCACGACAACGGTACATTAGAGCCAAACAGTATAGTATGGACGTATGCACCTAGAGTATGGAAAGGAGTAAAAGCTGCAGGAACCAACTCAATACTTAAAAAAGATTTATATTTAGGAGTAGAACCAATGCCTTTACAGATTAAAGGAGGAGAATCTAATATATATGATGTTAAACTTCCTGTAACAGGTATTATAACAAACTCAGAGGCTAAAAAAATAAGACCTTACCAAGTAGAATACAATTATCAAATGAACCTCATGCACTCGCTAACAGAGAAAGAAATAGGTATATTTTGGTTATTTGATATAAGCTTGCTTCCTTCGGAGTTTGATGGTATGGGAGATGCAAGAGAAATTTTACTTAACGTAACTGACATGGCTAGAGATGTAGGCCTTGTACCTTTAGATATGTCCAAACAGAATATGAGAGGACGTTCAGGCCAACAGTTCAACTCAATGATGGCACAAGATATATCCTTTGTCCCACAGATACAACAAAAAATGCAATTAGCTGAATACTATAAAAGCTTGGCGTTGGAACAAATTGGTATCACTAACCAAGATATGAAAACACCTTCTGAGTATGCAACAGCAGAAGGAATAAAACTAGGTCAACAAAACTCTTTCTCTCAAATAGAGCATATCTTTGAGAAGATGGACAACTCTAGGTTAAAAGATTTAGAAATAGGTTTAGCTATAACACAACACTGTCAAGTAAACGAAAAAGATATAAGTTTAGGGTTTACAAGTTCTGATGAAGAGATAGCTTTAGTAAGAGAAGTGTTTAGTGATGATAACTTTCATTTAAGACAATTTGGACTGCTACCAGTGGCCGACTCTAAAAGAAAGAAAGAGCTAGAACAGTTCAAAAGTTACCTACTAAGCAATAATGCTATACAAAATGATTTATCTGATATAGCAGAAGTAATTACATCTGACAGCTTTTCCAAAGTAAACGGAATACTAAAAGAATCTCAAAGACAAAGGCTACAACAAGACGAAATAAAACGAAATCACGAAAAAGACTTAGTAGACAGAAATAATCAAGCTGAAGCAGAAAGAACACAAAAAGAAAGACAATACCAACTAACAAAACAAAAAGAAGAGCTTGATAATAGGATAGAGGTGGCGCATATTCAAACAGTAGGAAGAGTCAAAGATAGGAATGAAGAAAATGGAGACTCTGAAGCCGTGGATAAAGTAGCATCACAGTATCTCAAAGATGAAGCTAAAAGTCAAAACGAAGTTAAAAAAATAGAGCTTAAAGAGCAAGATCAAAACCAGAAAAATGAAGTAGCTATAGGTAATCTTAAAGCTAAAATGGAAGAGTTAAGAATAAAAAGAGAAAACAACCAAATAAAAAGAGAAGCTATAAGAGCCAAAACATTTGGCGATGTAGTAAATAAAAATTAAATATCTTTTAACATGACAAGTTAAAATTTTATTAATTTGTAATAACGAAACAATAACTATATATTTGTACCAACAATGGCAAGACTAGAAAACCAAGAAGAACAAGGAGCAGGATTTTATGATTTCTCAGAATTAATGGGAGAAACGGAAAGTCAAGAGGAAGAAGTAAGAGACTTAGACTTACCTGAACCAGAAAAAGAGGAAAAAGAAGAGGAAGAAGATATTGAAGAAGTAGCAGATGAAGAATTAGTCGAAGACAATAATTCTAAAAAAGAAACTCCTGATGAAGTTGAGGAAGAAGAAGAGTTCAAAAAAGAAAGACCTTCAAGTCAAAATAATTATTCTTCATTAGCTAAAAAATACATAGAATTAGGTACTTGGAAAGATGCTGAAGTTGAAATAGACGGAGAATCAGTAACACTTTCAGAATTAGAAGACCTAGACGAAGAAACGTTCTTAGAAATAGTTAAAGCTCAAGATAAAGAAAAAAACACCGAAATAGATAAGAATTTCATCAACAAAGAGGATTTAGATGATATCTCCTTAAAGATTATTGAAATTTCTAAGAATGGTGGAGACATAAAAGATGTTTTAAAAGCAAAAGAAACATACATTGACAACCTCAACACTTACAATCTTGAAGATGAAATGCATCAAGAGGATTTAGTTAGACAGATGTATAGGTTGGACAATCCAAAAATATCTGACAAGCAAATAGACAGACTAGTCGAAGCGGATAAAGTAGATTTGGAATTAGATGCTAAAGCTAGAGATTTTGCAGATAACCTCAAGAAATCTTATCACAGTATGTTAGATAAGAAAAAAGAGGAAGCTTCCAAATTAAGAGAGCAAGAACAGCAAAATAGAAAAACTCTTAGAAAAGACTTAAGAGAGCACTTAACTAACTTGGGTATCAAGAACGATTCAGCTTTAAGACCTTTATTAGACTCTGTAACAAAAGAAACAGAGAATGGCTTTACTGTAGATAATCAGTTTAGAGAAATGAAACAAAATCCAGAGGAACTAGCTGAATTTTTACTTTGGAAAAATAATAGAGAAGACTATAATAAGCTGATAAGCGAGAAACAGACTTCTAAAGCTAAAAAAGACACTTTGGTCAAACTAAACATTGCGAGAGGTAAACACACAGAAGGCAAAAAGGCAAGTAGTAAAAAAGTCAATCCTTCTGAAGATTTAAGTAAAGAACTAAAATTTCTATAAAAATAATCACTACTAATATTTAAATAAATAAAAATGACTCTACAATCAAAAGGAATCCCTACTATAAGAAATGGCAATCAAGCCATTGCTTTTATGAAAGGAAAAGAGGTGTCAAAGCATTTCCAAGGATATATGGACAATGCTTCCCTTCGTACATGGTATGAAGAAGACCCAAACAACAACCACTTAGGTTTAATGTCTTTCTGGAATCAGCAAGATAGAGAAAAGAAACCTACTAGTTTGTTCGACGAATTGCTGACCTCTAAGTCCGTAATTGAAGTAAGTGGACAAGAAGGCAGATTTACCTATTCTATTCCTATCAAGGAGCGCAAAGGTGTCTATACAGAAACTGACATGTCAGCTCAAGATGTTCCAGGTATAGACGGAAGTATTTTTTATATTACTTTAAACAGAGAGTTTGCACCAGGTACAGTACTTACTTATGATGATTTTGATGGACAACAAATTGTTGTTTCTGAAGAAGAAGACGTATTACCAACAGGTACAGGTTACAAACACCCTGTAGTATTAAACACACAAAACAAATCTGATTTCTTTGATTCAGCTCTTTTAGGAAGAGGTATTGAATATTTTGAAGTTGGTCATGGAGTATCTGAATATGGTACTAAGTTTGCACAAGTCCAAATGCCAGATGCACCAGGTTCAATGAAATTTGAATTCAGACTAGGTTCTGCTATTGGTGTAGAAAGTTATGTTACAGCAAAAGCTGCTTCAGCTTCTATGGCTGATGGAATAATTACTGCAGGAACCAAAGAATACATGAACAAGGTAAAGCAAGAAATGGACTCAAACGGTTATGGTGAGTTTGCTGTACGTATGGATTTAGATTCTAACGGAGCTCCACTAAGAGAGACTGCTAATATCGGCCTAACAATGGAGCACCTAACTGAAAAGTATTTACATAAATTGTTAGGGACAAAACTTATGTTCCAAAGCGCAGGGGAAATAAAAACTACAAATGGTGTACTAAGATTCAACGAAGGTCTTTGGAAACAAGCACGTAGAGGACGTATCATTGAGTATGGAAAACCAGGTGGAATTACTCGTCAACATATTAGAGAAGCTGCTGAGTATGTGTTCAGAACTAAGCCTGATATGCAGTTTGAAAACAGAAGAGTTAAGTTCAAGTGTGGTATGGAAGCATTCTACAATGTGCTTGAAATTTTCAAAGAAGAAGTTAACGCACAAGTATCAAACTTAGCGGCACTATTAGGAGCAGACAGAGTTCTTTCTAGCAATCCAGTTTCAGGAGACCTACGTAACCTAAAACTAGAGGCAGTAAGATTTACAGATGTATATATCGCACAAATAGGTCAAGTTGAAATCGAACATGACCCTTCTCTAGACTTCGGTTTAAGAGGTGATAGATTTGAAAGAGGCATGCAACCACACGGTAGATCCCACACAACTCACACAATGGTTATTTGGGATGTAACTAACCAATCTTATTCTAACAACATGTCAGATATTCCTCAAGGTGCTAATCTTGTAGAAGGTGGAAACGCTAACTCTAGTATGTTCTTGGTCAAGCCTGAAGGTTCATTAATTCACTCAGGAAGAAGTACTGGTCGTTATGATTCAAGACGTTCTTCTGATATTATGGCTACCAGTAAATACATGGGAGAAGAATACTTCGCATGGGCAGCAGGACTTGATGTTTGGATGCCAGACCCAAGTAAAATTGTAATGATTGAATTGAAACCACAAGCAAGAAAAGGATTTCAATAGAGATTAAATAAATATCTCCCTTAGTCCCAACAACTAGGGGAGATTATTTTAACTAAACCACAAAAAAGATGCAAGAAACCAAAGAAAAAGAAACCGTAATTAAAATTCACGGTATCCCTTTTGAAACAGAAGACACAGTTTATGAGGTAGTCCCCAAGTATGATGCGGATGCCCCTGATGGATTCAGAAACAATCGAACTACTAAGCTATTAGACTTCGATGCAGGAAAGAATACAGTATCAGCGTTATTTGACAGAGATTTAGGATTATGGGATACGGGTCTTTACAAAGACAGCCCAATGTACAGAGGACTAAGTGAAGAAGCTAAAAATTCTTTAGGCAATAAGATAGAAGAGCTCATAGTAAAACCTTTCGAAAGAATATATGGAGAAGGTAAATTAAATCCTAGAGATAAAGATTCTGAATTTTGGAATTATACAGACTCTACTTCTTTCAAAGTAGATTTATATCAAGGAAAATTATTCAAGACTAAAAATCCTCTAGACTTACTTCAACTTTTTATCTGTTTATCTAATAAAGACTTGGCACCTAAAAAGCACGAAAGCTCTCCAAAATTTAGAAAAGCTCAATTTTGTATTGAAAACAAAGAAGAAGTAAGAAGTACAAAAGTGGAGACGGACATGATAGATATGGAAGTAAATGGTAAATTCTACTCTTTACTAAGTCAACCTAAAACGTTGCAACCTATTTTAACTTATATAGGAGTTAAGAACATAAATGTAGAAAACAAAGAGTTGGCTATAACACTTTTCAAACGTTTTGTTGAGGACAAAGAACAAGCTTATCAAAACAAAAAACTATTCTTGGATGCAGTATCTTTAGAAAGCACCAAGAGTGGAAGAAAAGAAATTATATATTATTCTTATCTTATAGATCTGTTGAACAAAGGCAAGCTCAAAAAAGAAGGAGATTCTTATGTTATAGGAGAAACAGAAGTAGGAAGTAACTTAAAAGCAGCCGCTAAATTTATTTCTAAAAAGACTACAATGCAACAGCAAGTAGACGAGCTCAGACAAGAAAATTAAATAGTTGATGAACCCAAACAGGTTATACGAAAAATACCTTATAAAGGTAGAAAAAAACTCCACCAATGATAATTTCTCTACAGATAGAGGAAAGTTTGCTGAGTTGTATAATGAAATATCAGTTAGGTTCATAAAGCTTTTTTTAAATAACAGAAACTTTGATAATTTAAAAGATATACAGGTGTTATTGATAAATGACTTACCTTTAACACCTGATATATCTCAAGAAGATTTTAAAAGCTTTCAGTTGCCTCCAAATTTTTTATCATGGTCTTTTGCTAAAGCTAAAGCTTCAAAAGGAGAGTGTACAGAGCAAGACATAGGTTTGTACGAGATAAGAGACGAAGATAGAGCAGATTTTACAAATAACACATTTTTTAAACCGTCATTTGCTTTTAGAGAAGCACCTTACAATTACACTGAAAACAATATAAAAGTGTATACGGAAGAAGAAATGACAATAACAGAATTATTACTTACTTATTACAAGTATCCAAAAAAAATAATACTTCAAGACACTGAAAACCCAGAGTCACAATTTGAGGATACAGAAATAGAACTTCCTGAACATATAGTTGACAGAATTATATCAGGAATGGTGGGCGACTTCAAGATTAACACTTCTGACCCCACTTACGAGATAGAAAAATTTCGACAGAACGAGAACGTTCAATAACAATAATCACTACTATTAACAATTAAAAATTAAAAATTATGGGATTACATGCACCGTGGTCAAGATTTATGCCTACTCTTAACGGAAACGTTATGACTTCAGGAGGCTCTTTAAATCTTGCAAAGGGACAATTAGGCATCTTTGACATCAAAGATAAAACTAAAGATGGTTTAGTTGCGGTAGACGACTTTTCCTCAGCAGGAGCAAATGACTTGTTTCAGCTTCGTCTAGGTAACAACGAAATTGGTGTTACACGAGGACTATCTAATAAGAACAAAGAGAGTCGTGCATTTAGACTTTCCGAAGTTAAAGGTTTAGATGTATTCGTACCAAACCAAGTAAAAAAGACTGATAAGTTTCTTATTGGTTATGATGGTATCAACGAATCAAAAGCATTAACTTTTAATGTAAATGAACCTGAAATCTTATCTATTAAGTTAGAAGGAGGTATCATTGAAGTGTTAGGTTATGAGTATGGATGTACTACGTTAAATCTACACTTTGAAAAAGAGAGTGCAGACCAAACTAACCAAGAGGTTGTAGAAAAGGCTGTAGAAGCTCTAAGAAGAGACGTATTAAAAGAGATGATACCTGTTACAGATGCTATAAATGTTTCTGTTATCAACAGTGAGTCACCATCTACACCAGCCGATCCTATTGCTCACACATTCTATAATTTGAGTGTACAAGATGCAGGGGATTCAAATGCTCTAGCAGAGGTACAAGCGCAATTTGGAACTAAAGTAGAAAGAACAGATCGTGATGGACAAACTTCTGTATATACTCTATTACTTCCTACAATTGATGCTTCGGGGGTTCCTGCAGACTTTTCACCAGAGACAGGAACAGATATTTCATGGACTGCTGGGGAAGAGTGTAATGCAATTAGTGAAGAGTATATAATTCAATTAGCTGATGAAGATGCTGAGGGAGATAGACTTACAGAGCTAGAAGAAGCTTTTCCTGATTTAACCATTGTGGTTAAAGAAGTAGAGTCTGCAAACGTAGCAGGTGGATGTCAAACAGTATATTCAACTACAATTACTTCAAACATTGTATGTGAAGACTGTGACCCTATCTTAAGAAATACTTTTGAAACTGAAGCTCCAAAAAGATTTGGATTTACAGATTGGGAGAAAGGTTCAAAAACTTACAGTGAAACAGCTTTGATGGGAATTAAAATTGAAGGAAAAGAAACTGTAAATGTACCAGGAGAACTTATTAGAGACAGTGTGCCATTTATTGACACTTCTGTAAGAGTGAGTGTTGCAGGTGGATTTAGAAGTTCTGTATTCTCTTCTTTCGTAGAAGGTTCAGGAGATAGATTTGCTGTAAAAGTTTTACAAAGAGCAGAAGACCTAGAAAATTTAGGTGGGGACCTTTGGGGACTTGAAGACAGAGACTTTACTTATTTTCAAGGGTATTCTAGACATAGAAATGTTGACGGACACCAAAACGAATACATTAAGTTATTGTTAGGCGAAGAGACTGTACTAAAAGGAAGATCTCAATATATTGTGTACACACTTAAAGTGCAACCTAAATCATTCTCACAAGGATTTGCAGGACAATTAGAAGAAGCTTTCAATTATACAATTGCAGTAGAAACAGGAAAACAAGCAGGAGTAGAGGCGTTACTTAACGCAGTAGCTACAGCGGCTGGAATTCCTACAGTATCCGCAAGCTAAAGTTGAAAAATGAACAAAGGGGTGTAAAAACCCCTTTCTTTTAATAACCTGACATCCTACATAGTCTATATGAGAATTGAGAACTACTTGTACAATAAAGCACATCTTTTAGGAGATTATTGGCAGGAAACAAAAACAGCAATCTACTTACTGTTTGTTTTTTTAAATGTAGATTTAGATATAGTGAAAATTTTGTCTATATTAATGATGGCAGATACGGCACTAGGAGCCATAAAAGCAGTATACTTAAAAGACTTAAGATTTACCTTTGAAAGATTACTATGGGGACTGATTTCAAAAGCTACAATACTTACCATACCAATGGTTTTGGCTTTAGTAGCACTAGGTTTAGGATTTGACTTTAAATGGTTAATAGTCTTAATCCTCAGAATATTAGTGATTAGCGAAGGTATAAGCTCTATAACAAATATATTAAGTATTAGGAAAAAAGAAAACATAGAAAACACTGATTATATATCCGACATACTAAAAGGTCTAAGAAAGTTTCTAGAATCATATTTAAAAAAAGCAGTATACGATATTAACAAAAAAGATAAAAATGACTAAAGCTCAAATATTAAATATAAGTACTGAAGACCTTTACAAAGGTGTACTAGAGTATTTTGATATACGAGAATTAGTTAGTCCAGGGGCTTACAAAAAATACAAGCATTTTGGCGATAATTTCTTTTTATCTAGATTTGATAGAAGATTATTACAAACAATACTTTGGGTAAGAATAAAAAAAGGAAAGTCTATAACTGTTAACACATGGTTATGGAATGGAATCTTTGACGAAAGAGGCATAAGAGATACTTCAACACCTATGGTTCAAAAAAGGGCTACTAGGGATGACTCTTGGTTAAGTGGTCACGTATTAGCTATGGCTTTAGACTATGATGTTGAGGGAGAAACAGCCGAAGAACATAGAAATTGGCTTTTGTCTGTACAGGAAGAACTACCACACCCTATAAGATTAGAACACAAATTAAAAGGAAAACCTATTACGTGGGTACATTTAGATGTGTGTGATGATCCAAAAAACCCAAAAGTATATTTATTTGATATATAATGCCAGACGATAAACTAACATATAAAGAACGCAATGGAAGCACAAGAGTCGGTGATTCACTTCGTTGGTTGGTAAAACAAGGTAAAAATGTAGCACCTGGATTACTAGACATAGCAGGAAGTATTACAGGGATAGAAGGACTTAAAAAGTTATCAGATAAAATAGCAGGAACAGAAGAACTCACAGAAAGTGAGAAAATAATGCTACAGGCTGAAATTGAAATGGATAAGCAAGATATGCTTAACGTTACAAAGAGATGGGAAGCCGACATGACTTCGGATAGTTGGCTAAGTAAAAATATAAGACCGCTGGTACTAGCATTTTTAATGGCTTGCATGTTCATATTTGTAATGCTTGATAGTTCTATAAAGACTTTTATAGTTGCCCCTGAGTGGGTAGAACTATTAAAAAATCTTTTAATAACTGTATGTTTAGCTTACTTTGGTTCTAGAGGAGTAGAAAAATTTAAAAAAATATCTAAAAACAATTAAATAACAATTAAAATGGAAAAAATAGATACTCTTGAATTAGAGAAGCAATCTCTACAAGAAGACTTAACCGTACTAGAAGGCAGAGTAGATATAGTAGAGACACCTTAATAATTCACAATGTCAGACATAGGTAAAATAAAATTAAACTTTCAAGTTTTAGACTCAGGGGATCCTGAAATTCTATTAGTTGCAGATTATTCTAGATGGCGTGTCATAAAAAATATGCCCGCTTATCTAGAAATAAAAACGCCTAATAGAGATGAACCTATAGTTTCTGTATTTGCCAAAGAAAAAACTAACGGTTTTAATTCTTTAAGTTTGAACTTATCTTCACACATTGACTGCGAAGAAAACACTGAAAAATTACCTGATGGTATATACAATATACAGCTTAAAGCAGGTAAAGATGGAGAAAGAGTTCTAGAAAAGAATTACCTTAAAAAGGACAACTTTCAAAACGATTTAGATGAAGTTTGGATAAAGCTAGATTTAGAATATAGTATATTCAATACAGAAATAATGAACAAACTATTAGTTATTGAAGGCTTACTTAGAGCTGCCTCTGCTAATGCTAGAAAAGGATTAATTCCACAAGCCAAAGATGCGTTCAAATTAGCAACTACTAGATTGAAAGCTTATAAAGAATGTAAAGACTGTATATAAGATGCCACAAAGTATAAACACAATTTCCCCCGAATATTATAGAGATAAATATGAGAACAGACTTCTCAAATTTGTAGAAAAAGAGAATATGTGGAAGAGGTTTATGTTAGGCGAAAAAATGGATGAAGGAAGATTTTTACAAACCTTCATGATGTATGACAAAACTTGTCCAGAAAGTTGTTCAATGCTAGATTACATATGGGACAAAATAGAAGGCAAACTTCAAGACAAGTGCCCACCAAAAAGTAAAGGTTTTTATACAGCTATACAAGTTTACAAACAAGAAACAAACGAACCAACACAAGAAGAATCCTGTAATATAATAGGAAATTGTGTGCCAAAAACAGAGTGGTAATGTCAAAACAAACACCTCATTTTTTTGTAATGGCCTTGCCTGCTAAAGAAGATAGATGTGCAAATGCAGTTTATTTTTTAAGAGAAGCTTTAGGGGTAGAGATGTATGTTACAGATTCTAGGAAAAACATTTTTCTAATAGCTGGTGATGCAGACTCTATAGCAAACATTCAATCTCCAAATGGAACTGTTGAAGTTAACTTAAATGGAGAAGTAGTTGAACTAGAAGTTAGTAGTTCTATCTTGGACGACATTGAAGCTTTGAAAAATGCTATAATTCAACCACCAAACTATGTACCACCATCTTCTACAGTTGATTTTGGGAATCCTACAGTTGTAGAAGCAGGAACAAATTTAAGTAGGATACTGAGCACAAACTTTTTCAGGAATGATGCAGGAGAAGTAACAAACATCAAACTGTTAAGAGATAGTACTATAATCGCAGATACAGACACAAACCAAAATGTTTTGGCAGGAGGAGATTCTTTTATTATAGGAAGAGAAACAGTCACTCATTCTAGTGAAATAACTTACGAGCAAGGAGGCTTAAAACAGAACAACATAGGAGAAGAGGACTCAACAGGAAGAATACAAGCAGGAACAATAACTTCAAATAAAAACATAGTGGGAAGATATAATATATTTTTTGGAAGCAGTACCTCTTTTTTTACACAAGGAGCAGATATAAGACAAGATTTAAGTTCCGTATTCGAAAACTCTAACTATTTTTCTTTTAATGCTAACCAAAGGTTTATGACTATAGCTATACCTCAAGTTATAAATACAAACAGCATAAAAATAACTACTTCCAACAACGAAACGCTTACTCAAAACTTCTTAGACAATCAAAGAACACTTACAATAACAGATGCAGACTTTAACCCTGTAACTTACAACTTATTAGAATACTCCACAGCAATACCATTAGAGGTAACTGTAAATGTAACCCTTTAAAATATACCAATGAGCACTTTCAATTTAGCCAATTTAGTAAAAATAGTAAACCCTTCTTCAAACGTGGATTTCTACTACGGAGTTTGGGATAACGTCACAGACGCAGTATTAAATGTACCACAAGCTGTAAGAGCAAAAGGTAAAACAGTAGGTGTATTAGATGGCACTAGTGTTGTCGAGTACTGGTGGAAAGATGGTACAGAAGACTCTGATTTAATAGAAAAAGGAGTTGAAGTTGATTTATCTGAATATCTGACTAGCACTCAAATAAATCAATTACTGAATAATTACTATACATCTGACCAAGTTGACACTTTATTAGAAAATCTTGATTTAGATCAACTAGCAAATTTAGAAGAAGAAGTTCCTGCACAAATTGTAGCGGGTAACATAAATATAGGTGATATATTAGAAGAAGGCCTGTCTTTTACAGATTTCGTAAAATTACTACTACTCTCTACTTACGAACCAACTTTGATATCACCATCTTATAACTTGTCTACTTCTATAACAGGAATTAGAGAGGTAGGTTCTACAGCCAACATAACCCTCACAGGACAATTTAATAGAGGCCTTATAAGAGGGGACTTGGTTTCAGGATCATGGAGCCCAAATGCCACCCAAGACTTAAGAGCAGGAGCAGCATCAGGGTATAGCTTTGATGGAACTAGTCAGGCGGGCGATACTATATCTTTTTCTCATGTGGTAACAGAAGGACAAAACGAGTTTGAGTCTATAGTGACTCATCAAATAGGACCGCAGCCATTAAACAGTGAAGGGAATAATTTTAATTTCCCTTTTCCAGCGGGAACTATAGGTGATAACAATGTGCAACTTGTAGGAAGGTACAGGCAATTTTTTGGTTCAGTTGCAAACTTTCCGACAACTTCTTCAGCAATAAGGAGTTTAAACTCAAACTTTAGTAACACAGATAGGTTTACGGTAAATATAAATACCACTAGATTTACTATTGTAATCCCAGATACTAAAGACTTGGTGAATGTGACGACACAGAACAACGAAAATATAACAGGTAACTTTTTAGAATCTACTATAAGTGTGGAAGATGGAGGAGGAAATCTAGTAAATTATAAGATTTTTAATCTACAAACAGCAATTCCTTTGAATGTAATGGCAGAGATAACATTAAGTTAAGAAAATGGATAACACTTTTAATTTAGCGAATACTATAAAAGTAGTAAACCCTGAGTCAAATGTTGACTTTTACTATGGTGTTTGGAACTCTTTGGCTGAAGCAAAGTCCAGGGTACCTCAAGCTGTAAGAAAAGTAGGCAAAACTGTAGGTGTTGTAGAGGACGGAGAGGTTTTAGAGTATTGGTGGAATACAGGGACTGCTGATAGTGAATTAGTATTAAAAGAAAATAGTTCAGGAATTTTTACTAGTTCTATAAATGTACCTTCATCGGGATTGATTTTCGGAGATAGTACAGTACTAGCTCAACAAATAGCTTTTGATATAAATAGAAGAAATCCTTTCACCATATCTAAAAATGAAGTTCCTTTTTTTACTACAATATTCAAAGACATATTTGCTATATCCGTGTTTCAAAGAAAAGACGTAGTAGCAGGAGACTATGGAGAGGGGAATAATACAGTAGAGGCTTTTCAAATACAAGTAATATCAAAAGAGCCTCTTTCTACAGGAAGTCTAGAAGGGGGAAATACAGAGACAATAGATGTAGGAGATATAGGTTCACAAGAAATTTGGGAATTTGTAAGTGCAAAAACACCACCTTATAATTTACAAGATGAAAGTGAAGCCTACACTATATTCAGAGCAGAGCAAAATGGAAGTAACCAAGCATGGTTATACTCAGGAGATACTGGTTCAGTAGGGCTCGGAGTATATGAACCAACGGAAGAAGATTTTAGTAGAATAACCGATGAAGAGTTAGTAGATAATAGTAAGTGGGAAACAGATACATCTACAACCATAAGACCCAAAGAAGGTAAAAAAATAGATATAAATGTAATAGAAAACCTACCTAGTTTTGGAGACTTATCTGAGTTAGACACGGTGTCAACTGCGGAAATAGATGATGATACAGTAACAGAGCCAAAGCTAAGTCCAGAAGTAAGGACAAAGTTAAATGAAAGCGTTGGTTCAGGAGGTTACGCAGGTAACGTTTATTTTACTAATTTAGATAGTATAAATGTACCAGCTTATAAACAATTAAGCTATTCAGATGATAATAATGCAACTACCATTAATACAGTAGTAAATAATAACGAAGTCTTAGTACAAGATTATATCTTTAATACTGATTTAGCAACTACCCAAATACCTTCGGGGTTGTGGGTGTTTAATTCTTTTGTAAGTATAACTGCTTCACAAGGAATTACAAAATTAAGATATGAAGTATTTAAAAGAACAGTAGGTGGTACTGAAACGATTTTATTTACTTTTGATAGTAGAGAAATAAATAACTCTATATTTGATAGTAGAGAAATAAATAACTCTATAGCGGAAAGGGTTGCTAGTCAAATCTCTAAACCTGCTTATGACACAAATGAGACTGATAGATTAGGAATCAAAATCTATGCAAATACAACAAGAACTAGTAATGTAACTGTAACTTTTCAAGTTGGAAATGGTAACGGGAGTTATGTTACTACACCTTTACAAACTATTCACTCACAATTAAGAGGACGTGATGAAGTAGATTCACATCCTATTAGTGCTATAACTAATTTAGAAAGTACTTTAGCTAATCTTACAGATAGAAACTCTATAGAAAATATTGAAGATAATGGTGATGGAACTTTAACATTTACATATATAGATGCAACTACTTTTACTACTCCTAGTTTAATAGGACCTAAAGGAGACGATGGAAATGATGGAAGTGTTGGTGATTCTGCTTATGATGTTTGGTTAAGTTTAGGCAATACAGGAACTGAGCAAGACTTTATAGATTCAATTAAAGGAGAGGATGGTGCTATTGGTTCTGATGGTGCTGACGGTGATTCAGCTTATCAAGTATGGCTAAATGCTGGAAACACTGGAAGTCAACAGGATTTTATAGATTCATTAACTGGACCACAAGGACCTAAAGGAGACACAGGAGACACGGGACCTCAAGGAGAAACAGGACCTGCAGGCGAAGATCTTACAGCAAGAACCAACAAAACAGTCACAGCATCTAGTTACATTCTATTAGCTACCGATGTAGATAAGTTCTTAATATTCTCTAATGCTTGTACCGTTGTAGTGCCTAACGGACTAGCCGCTAACTTAGAATTTCAAGGCAAGCAAGGTGGTACAGGACAAGTAACATTTTCAGCAGAATCAGGGGGAACTCTAAACGTGCCTTCAGTATTTCTAGCGGAAACAGCAGAACAGCATTGTTTTTTTGGAATCAGAACCGATGGGAGTGATGTTAGTACAATATTAGGAACACTAAAACTCGCTTAATATGAACATGGGAATTATAGCATCTAGTAGATTGAGAGCAGCAGCTTTAAATCCTTTTATCATAGAAATTGATACTACAAAGGCAGGTAGTGCTTCAGATGCTTTTGAATTTACTGGTGCAGAAGGAGACTATGACGTTATAGCAAAACAAAATGATATAGTTGTAGCTACCTTCAATGATTTAAGTGGTGAACAGACAATTACTTTACCTAGCAGTGGCATTTATGTTCTAGAAATTACACCAAAATTTACAAATGGATTTAATAGGATTGAGTTTAACGATGGTGGAGATAAACTTAAAATGACAGACATAAAGCAATGGGGAACTATTGTATGGTCTAGTTTTAATGCTGCTTTTTTTGGTTGTTCAAATATGTTAACAACTGCTACAGATATACCAAATTTAAGTTATGTTACTAGTATGGGGGCTATGTTTCGTGATGCATCATCAGCAAATCCAGATACAACAAATTGGAATGTAAGTAATGTTACTAGTATGGGGGCTATGTTTCAAGATGCAACATCAGCAAATCCAGACACAACAAATTGGAATGTAAGTAATGTTACTAGTATGTATGCTATGTTTCGTGATGCAACATCAGCAAATCCAGACACAACAAATTGGAATGTAAGTAATATTACTAGTATGTATGCTATGTTTCGTGATGCAACATCAGCAAATCCAGACACAACAAATTGGGATGTAAGTAGTGTTACTGATATGCGTTTTATGTTTTATAGTGCATCAATAGCAAATCCAGATACCTCAAACTGGAATGTTAGTAATGTTACTAATATGAATTATATGTTTTATAATGCATCATCAGCAAATCCTGACGTATCAAATTGGGATGTAAGTAATGTTACTAGTATGGGGGCTATGTTTCGTAATGCATCATCAGCAAATCCAGATACAACAAATTGGGATGTAAGTAGTGTTACTAATATGGGTGGTATGTTTCGTAATGCATCATCAGCAAATCCAGATACAACAAATTGGGATGTAAGTAGTGTTACTAATATGGGTGGTATGTTTCGTAATGCATCATCAGCAAATCCAGACACAACAAATTGGAATGTAAGTAATGTTACCAATATGAATTATATGTTTGAAAATTCAAACTTATCAGTCGAAAACCTAACAGCTTGTTATGAAAATTGGTCACAACTTAACCTTCAACAAAACGTTGAATTTGTTGCAGGAAATACAAAATATAATGCTTCAGGACAAGCTGGTAGAAATACAATGGTTAATACATATAATTGGACTATTACTGATGGAGGGTTATTAGAGACACCATTCATAATAGAAATTGATAGTACAGAAAGTGGTGTATCTAATACAGACCAATTCCAATTTACGGGTGCAGAAGGGGATTATGATGTGGTTGCAAAACAAAATGGTACACAAGTAGCCACTTTTAATGATTTAAGTGGTGCAGAAACTATTACTTTACCTAGTAGTGGTGTTTATGTTTTAGAGGTTATACCAAAAGAGGTTAATGGATTTAATAGGATTGAGTTTAACGATGGTGGAGATAAACTTAAAATGACAGACATAAAGCAATGGGGAGAAGTTGTTTGGAGTAGTTTTGGAAAGTCATTTTATGGTTGTGAAAATATTTTAGTAACTGCAACTGATGTTCCTAATTTAAGTAATGTTACTAAAATGCGTTATATGTTTCGTGGTGCATCAATAGCAAATCCAAATACAACAAATTGGGATGTTAGTAATGTTACTGATATGCTTGTTATGTTTACTGATGCATCATCGGCGAATCCAGATGTTTCAAATTGGGATGTTAGTAATGTTACTAATATGCTTAGTATGTTTTATAATGCATCATCAGCAAATCCAGACGTATCTAATTGGGATGTTTCAAGTGTTACTAATATGAGACTTATGTTTTATAATATGTCATCAGCAAATCCAGATGTTTCAAATTGGGATGTAGGTAGTGTTACTAATATGTATGGTATGTTTCGTAGTGCATCATCAGTAAATCCAGACGTTTCAAATTGGAATGTTAGTAGTGTTACTGATATGAGATATATGTTTGAAAATTCAAACTTATCAGTCGAAAACCTAACAGCTTGTTATGAAAATTGGTCACAACTTAACCTTCAACAAAACGTTGAATTTGTTGCAGGAAATACAAAATATAATGCTTCAGGACAAGCAGGAAGGGATATATTAGTAAATACATATAATTGGACTATTGAGGACGGTGGTCTAGTATAAATAAAAAAAAAGAGAAATTATGAGTATAAATGAACACAAAGATTATACAAAACCTTTTTGGGTAGCAAAGTATGAAGATAATAGTGTTATAAAATATGGAGAAATATCAGAAGGTTCTATATTAAACACTAAAATGGATATATTTACCTTTTCTGAAAAGGAGGATATGATATTATTTGTTATAGATAGTGGTGGAGAATACATTGATTATGAAAATATAGAAGGTAATGAGGTATAAGTATTTAATTGTATTACTGTTTTCCATTCCCTTAACAATTTTAGGGCAAGGCATAAGTCTGAACCTATCACAAGATGCAAGGCTTGCTTTAGTTGGCGACGAAAGAGGTAACAAAGCCTTTACTACAAATGTAAATGTAGGCGCAGAATTTAGAGGTTTACAAAAGGGAAGTTCTTATTTTCTTATGAGACCTGAAATAGAATATGCAGATCTACAAGGTGGTGAGCTGTACAGAATGACAGCTAACTTTGGATATACTTTCAATAAATGGATTAAAGATGTAGACTTTACGGTAACCCTTGGCGGGGGTATGCTCTCAAGACATAAGCTAGGAGGACTTCATACTCAGGCTAACCTTCAATTAACTTGGTATTTTACTAAGGGAGTAGGTTTATTTTTAGATTCTGAATTTGTACAAAGGCGAGATTTGACTAATAAATTCATTGGATATTCTGGAAAAATTGGCATAAAAATAATATTAAAATGATTACACTTAACACAATTAATTGCTTACAAAAAAAATATAGCATAATCTCAAAGACAAAAGTAAGGGGAAATAATTCTAGACCGCAATACAGACTAGATGTTGAGCTTGATGTTATGTTAAGCAATGGAGATAAGATATTTATTCCTAAAGGGTTTACATGGGATTTATCTAGTGTGCCAAGGGTATTTTGGTGGGTATTTGCACCAGATGGTGATTTTGAATTAGCTTATCTTATTCACGACTATCTTTGGAAAGAAGAAAAAGAGAATTATACTAAAAATTTCACCGATAATGAAATGTTGAAATGGGCCAAAGTAACTAATGGTACTGATGCTTTCTGGAGCTTTCGCAACTTTGATAATTACGCAAGATATTACGGTGTAAGGGGATTTGGATGGCTAGTTTGGAAAGACATAATTAAATTAAAATAATGACAGGAGGTAAAATCATTCACCAATGAGCACCTCAAAGAAGCTTACTACTTTTAAGCGTAAGAGGAATTGAGGTACAAATATACTAGAGTTGGGGCGTCAACTCATGGAAGTCAACGTAGGCCATTAGGCCAAGCGTTTTCCAAGAATCTCATTTGCCTTTAGGCATGAGAGTATGTCAAGATTAGAAACTTTTAATGAAGGCACGTTAAAAGATGTAGAAATCTTTTTTGGAAACAAACAATTTTATTTTAGTAAAATAGAAGATTATAAACAACAATAAATAGAAATTATGGGATACTTAAAATGGATTTTAAATCACTTATGGAAAAGAGATAAGCTCTACCATGCAATAGCGGGAATAGTTATTTACATTGTAGGAGCGTTATTATTTGAGCCTTACATTGGAGTTCTACTAGCTTTTGTAGCAGGAGCAGGGAAGGAAATTTATGATGAGTTTTATAAAAAAACAGGAGGCGATCCATGGGATTATTTTGCTACAATATTTTTTCCTATTGTTTTGTTTTTGATAACCTTAATATTTTAAAAAATGAGTAAAGATTGTAACAAAACTATATTAATAGAATATGGTAACGAAGAGCCATGTGAATTAAAATCAACTGACTGCGTTATATATGAAGGAGCAATAGCTTACCTGAATATAGAAGAGAATACAGAGATGACAGAAGTTATAAGAAAATTAGTTCTTTCTTTAGCTGATGCCAGAGACGAAATAAATATACTAAAACAACAAATAAACAGTTAAAAAATGTCAAAACAAGATTGTAAAACAAAAGACTGCGGGTGTCCTATCCCCGATTTATCCACTTCATGTATAATATATGATGGAGAAACATTATCTTGTATTGGTGCGGACACTCCCGATGATGTATCCTCACTTTTAAAAAAGTTTGATACAGCTATATGCAACAAACTAGATTTCGCTTTATCTAAAGGTAACTTGAGGAATATAGGTGAAGGTATTGAATTATATAAAGGTGTAAATGGAGTAGGAGAAAGAGAATTAAGAACTTTTATATCCTCAGACGATACAGTAGAAATAACGATTAATCCTGAAGATGAATCAATAGACTTAAAAATCGATATTCCAGAAGTATCTTTACCTACACTAGAGAATATTTCCACAAATCCAGACGCTAATGTTTTTGAATCCTTTAATGCTTTCACTAACACCTATAATTTCAGAGGATTAAAGTCACAGAGCCTTACTATTGAAACAGACCAACTAGGTAATATAAACATAGAAGCACCTGTGCAACCCAAATCTTCTGTGAGCAGTGATGACGATAGTGTGAGTGTGACGCAGGTAGGTAATAATTATGATTTAGAAGTAAACTTTCCGTCACCACCATCAGATAAAAACTTTATAAGTTCAGATCAAAGTGTAGACATACAAGTGTCAGAAAATGATGTAGATTTTTCTGTAGATTTACAAGAAAACGTACAAGGAGATGTACTAGAAAGCAACTCTAACAACGAGGCTTTTATAAGAAATAAAAATCCGCAAAAAACAATAGATAGTAATTATACACTGCAAGCTTCAGACAACAACTACACAATAGTAGTAGACTCTACAGTAGGAAGTATAAGTATAAACACAAACGCTGCCTCCCTACCAAATAACTTTTTTGTTGGTTTAGTCCAAAAAGGAGGAAACGCAGTAAACTTTACAGGGACTTTCTTGAAAGCATTAAATACCAACGCAAAAATAGATGGACAGGCTAGAACTGTGGGTGTTGAAAAAGTTTCAGGTGATGTATTTTTAATAGGTGACTTAGAACAAAGACTAACTGCGAATTTAGAATAAACTAACTAGTTATGAACAGTTTTAAAAGACAACTTTACAAAAATAATTCAATCAAAAAAGAAGACACGGGGCCTGTACTATTTCTTGATTGGCGAGCGTCTACACCTGATAAAGTGTATTCTTACTGCAAACAGATAACCACACCTTTTTATAAATCCCCAAATCAATCAGACATTAGCGTTGGAGATATATTTTTCGCAGACCCTTCGCAGTCTTCTCTGTTTACAAACATAGAAGATAAATATACAGTTTCATTAGGAGAGACCTTAACACCCGAAAATAGGTTGTCAATAACAGGGGTGACCCTAAATGAATTTTCAGAAGTTACCGAAGTAGTAGCGGGTCAATGTGTACAAACTGGTGAATACGCAGTTGTGGGTGTAACAGCCATGTACGATACTCGACTTGGTGCATGTAGCTCAAATTCCCCATCTGCTTTAATTAACATATTGCAATCTGATTTAGATGACATAGCTAGTTCAAACCCACTTATAGGTAGCATACAACTATACAAATCTAATTTAGACCCTATCATAGATTCCGTCAATGAGATAGGAATAGCACAAGGAGAGACGCAGTTCGCAAGAAATGTAGTTCTACTTGTAGGCGAAACAAACAGATATAGTGTTAGACTAAATGACTTTGGGTCAATAGTTAGTATAGGTGATGACTGTCCAGCTTAAAGTCATTGTAAAATAGGGGTTTTTGGTTTTACCCTTTTTTGTTGGTAGGAGGTGTGGGAAACTGTACCTCCTTTTTAACAAATTTTGATTAAAGTTTTTAAATGCTTATATTTGCAATAATCAAATCACAATGCAGACAAAAAAAGAAGTAGTAGATAGAATAAAAAGCAAGCTCAGACAAATGAGCAAAGACAGATGGATGTCTAATAGATTCATTTTAAAAATACTAGAAGAAAAAACTAGAAACTTGTTGTCCCAAAAATTAAGAGACAGGTCTTTATATAGAGAATCTAACCTATATTCAACTATAAACTGCTTTGAATTTGAAAACATAGATACTTTTTCTTGCGATATAGTGGAGTTCAAAACTTGTCAATCTATAATGAAAAGCAATAAAAAACTTCCAGAACTTATTTATTCTAGGTTTGGTGATTCTATAAGGATAGTTTCAAACTTAGACCAAACAGAAAGACTTCAAAAAACAACCCCACCAGATTATTATAGAAGCAGAAAAAGGAAGTTTAACAATAATCCTCCTATGTTTTATGAAAGAGGTGGTTATTTGTATCTACTTAACACTCATATGGAAGTAGGTTTTGTAGAACTACTGACTTTAGACACGGAGACATCTGAAAATATTGATTGTAACTGTGGAGACACATCCTGTAAAAGTTCTTTAGACTACCCGTTTATTGGAAGCGATAAGCTAAAAGAAACAGTTATTCAACAGACTTTGCAAGAACTACTACAAACTTATTTGCAAATACAAGTAGACGAAAACCCTGATAATAACGAAAATAGTGTTTAAAACTAGCAGAAAATATAGGTTGTCAATAGAAGAAATAAATCTAGATTATATAGATAAAAAGAACACTTTACTTAAAGAGTATAATCCAGGTAATTCTAAAGAGTGGCAAAGGTTTAAAAAGACCACAAATGTAAAAAAGGACACACAACTGACCCATACTGAGTATAGAAAAATAGTAAACGCTATTTTCAAAGCCACTAAGAGTTTAATGTTCAAACATGAAGGAGGGGTATTTTTAGAAAGATATGGTTATTTTTCTTTACTCATAATTCCTTTCAGGAATAGGGGCTTAAAAATAAGTAAATATTACTATGACAACTTAGAACATACAGATGGTTACAGATACGTACCTATACTAGACTCTGATACTACTACAAAATCTTGTATCAACAAAATGATTATGGACAGATCTTATGCTCAAAAAACAAAAGCTGAGTTTTGGAGATTGATTATAGAAGAAGGGTTTAGACCTAAAAATTTTTACACTGCAATTAAGTCTATGTTTGGACACGGTAACGCTAAAATAAGATAATCTTGACAACAGAAGAAAACATTTATATAGAAGTAAAGAACTCGCTAAAATCTTATGATGAAGCGGGTTTAATTGATGATATATCTTTAAGAACTTGGCTCCATTCTGAAATAAAAAGGTTCGGGAGTAATCTCATGACAGATACAGACGATATTATACAAGTCAAAAGAGGTAAGGCTTTTCTACCTAAAGATTTTTGGTCTTTGAAAGAGTCTTGGAAGTACGAACTGTCACATTATTGTGCAGAAAATGATGAGCCTAGAGTACTGAAAGCTGCAGGAAAAGATTATCTTTTGAATACTTCTTGTGATTGTAATGCTTCTTCTACAAACTACGTAAAGGAAGAATTTAGATATAAAGAAAAAGAAATACAGATATATTACAACAAGCCTGAAAGACTAAGACTTGCCCCAGGTTTTAACAGAAGAGCCGTAGAAAAAGATTGTATCAATCTTCCTAATAGAGTTCAAAAAAAAGAAAGTAATACAATACGTTTAAATAACGGAGTAATCCATGCAGAGTTTACAGAAGGGTTCATTTACATTATTTATAGAGCGATGCCGATGGATGAAGAAGGTAATATTATTTTACCTGAAACGCAACACGACAGACTTAGGCTTTATTTAGAAGCGTTCCTTAAAAGGAAATTGATACAAGAGTGGTGGTTAAATAATGACGACCCAAACTTAGGGAATAAATTACAGTTTTTAAAACAAGAGGAGGAAGACGCTTTTGGGTTAGCCATGAGTGAAGCAAAAGCTGGAATATTAGACCCCGCTGTTTGGAAAACTTTAAGAAATAATAACAGACAAAGACATAGAAAGTTTGAAAGGTTAATACCTAATCTAACTCACTCTCACTACAAATAGACCGATAGATGCCTACACAAAAAGATAATTCGATTTCTATAGCAAAATTGGGGATGAACAAAGATTCCCATATTTCAAATTTGCAAGAAAACGAATACAGACATGCTAAAAATTCTAACTTTTGGGAAGAAGGTGGAGAAGGTTATAACCTACAAAATGAACACTCAAACATTCTAGCCTCTAAATTCAAAGAGGGATTTAAGGTAATAGGAAAAAATACAGTTATAAATGATAATATAACTTACTTTTTCTTGAAAAATCCTAGCAGCGGTGTATCGGAAATAGGTAAAATTTTTAATACCACAAAATTAGATTCTAATATAGGTGGGGGGATTCAAAGTTATATTACACTTTTAAAGGACGACTGTAATCAGTGTTTAAATTTTAATATAGAGTATCCTATAAAAACAAGTGTTTTTAAAGATGAGAAGTTTGGAAAAATATTGTATTGGACTGATAATTTTAACGAGCCCAGATTTATAGAAGTAGACGATTTAGATCAGTACAAAAGAAAAGGGGAAGTACTTTGTGGAGAAGATTTAACGGACGAAACTTGTGTTGACTGTGAAAAAATAAAAATATTTAAAGAGTCCGTCGTACCTATCTTAGAACCTACCGAAATAGTTTTAGGTGGAAATTTAAAAAGAGGAGTGTACCAAGCAACTTTAGCTTATTGTGATGAGGCAGGAAATGAACAGTCTAGATATTTTACTGTATCAGAACCTGTATCTATATTCGACAATCAAAATAAAATATTAGAGTCAAATGAAATATCGGATGAAACTAATTATGCACTAAAAATAAAAGTATCAAACTTAGACAAAAGGTTTACACACTATAAAGTTGTAGTAATACAAAATGCTGATATAAGTAAAGCAACTTCTTATATAGAAGAAGGGATACACTCAACATCAGACAACACAGTGCTATACACAACCGACCAAAATAAAAATAGAACTAGTTTAGACAGACTAGTCCAATTTGCGGTTAGAGTAGAGAAATTAGAGAAGATAGAAACAGCTAACAACTATCTTTTAGGTAAAGGTATAACTTATAAAAAAAGAGCAAACTTACAAAAAGTTGTTAATTTAATTGGAGCATTTGTTCAATGGCAAAGTCACATAGCAACTGAAAATTTATATAAAGATGGTGTAAATGCCGCTAAGTTCAGACAATTTACAAGAGACGAAAATTATCCCTTGGCATTAAGATTTATTGAAGACGGTGAGTATTCTCCTACTTTTCCTATGATTGGAAGAAGAGCAGGGGATTTCGATTTGCAAAAAATAGATAATAAAGACAGTGATTCTATAAATAAATCTGGGTCTACTTGTTCATCCTCTAAGTTGGATACAAGATGGCAATTATATAATACTGCAGAAGAATTAGGAAGATTTGAAGAAGTAGAAGATATTGAATATGTAGATGTAAATGTAACAGAAAGGCAAGCTTGTACAACACCTGATATTAGTTTTTTACCTAGCGGTACTATATCTGTTGATTTAGAAGAAGGGGATGTATTTGTAGACTTAGAAACATACCTTAAAGAAAATATAGATGATATACTAAATGCTGATAGAGAAAATTTATCAGAACAACTAAAAGTCATACAAGATCTTTTTAATGTATCAAGATATTCTACTATAAACTGTACGCCTCAATTCAATGATGAAGGTGAAAACTTTTGTTCTGAGAATATAACCTTGCTTGATGAGTTTATAGAATTTTCAGAAGTGGGTTCTGAGAACATAAAATTTATCCCTGCTGTTTTTCCTTTGGACTACCCAACATTAAAATTCCCTTCATTTTGTCAAGCTGATATAGCTGACACTCAAAATCCTGGTTATTATGGGGGAAGTAGAAATGTCTACTGTCGTGACATGAGAATTCTAGCGGGGGGTTTTGGAGATAGAAATTGCGATGATGCTTTATCTTCGGAGTTCCCGTATGAAACAGACCCATCATTGTCTAATGTTATTACACCTTCTCAAGATTTAAGGACAGAAGAAAACTCTTACTTTGTAAACTATTTCTTTGCATTAGAAGAAGCGGATTTGTTAACAACAAAAGATGCTACGCCAGCTACAGGTAAAGATAAAATAGATGGAAAATTAAGATCTGAATGGAATCCTGACTTCACCTACGACAATTTTTTATATAAAAATGCTAGATGGTTTGAGCTCAATGCCCGAGAAGTAGGGGATTACTTTACTGTTTTTATAAGCAGGGATTCTGTACCAGATATAGGTGTGTTAGAGACCAAAGAATACAGAATAAATATATATGATTCTATAGCCGACAGTGCCGAACCCATATTTACCACGGTGAAAAGTCTCCGAGAAGAGATGAAAATACAAATCAGGTATAGAGATGACCTAGGTTTCGAACAAACAGTTGTGGAGGAAAATGATGGCAGTAACTGGAACTCTAGTGCAAGTGGAGGTAAATTGAGGTCTACTTATTATATGAGTATAGACACCCCTTACCAGCCAATGAGCGCAGCGGGCGCCATTGAGGATAATGTTGACCAATTCAAAATACCAGAAGAAGTAGATGGCTCTACAGTTTATTCCTTGCCTAGATGGTTGAACTTTAGATCATCGGGCTGTTTTAATGTTGCAACTTTTGGAGAAATAAATAAAAGTGTAGATATAGACTATACGAATTTAAAAGTAAGTAAAGTACAAGAGTATGAAACAGAATGTGTTTATCAAGAGCCTGTTATAAATGATGATTGCAAAGCTATTCCTTATGCTTTTGGAAAAATGGCGTACACAGAGTCAACCGAGACTTATCCTGATAATGCAGAGTTGTATGACTCTTCTGATTTAAAAATAAGCCCTGACGATATTCCTGCTAACGTATTCTATGAACAAGGGTCTAACCTTGTAACTTTTAAAGAATTTTTTGAAAACAACTTCACGGAAGGGATAGAAAACGGGAACTATAAATTATCTGAAGATTTAGATTTCAGGTGTAAAAATATAAGACACTTTAAGTTTCCTGACAACAAAGCTTCCAACTATACTTACGATATAACGTTACCTAATTATTCTAATTCATTTATATTCCCTTTAGGTGTCAAATTAGATGGTAGAATAGTATCTAGTTTTTTAGACATAGCAGTTAAGAACGAACTGTTAACATCAACACAAAGAAAGTCTATACAAGGATTTGAACTATTAAGAGGTGACAGAGCAGCAGAAAAATCAGTAATAGCAAAAGGAATAACTTTTGACTTATATGACTATGAGAAAAATAGTCGTAAGATAAGTTATGCCAATTATCCTCTGAATAGTCTTGGTGATGACACTCTGCATTATAAAGATTCTAGTAGAACTAGTTTTATTCCGCATCCTTATGAAAGCGAAGGTAACACAAAATGGACATTCACATCACCAGAAACAGATTACAACCAAATAAGCATCCCTCCTATAATGAAGGTGGAGGGCTATTCTTTTGGGTCAACAACAGGCAATATTGATTTGGTGGAGGATCATCCCAAGTGGACTATATTAGGCAGAAGGCTTCAAAACACAGCATCTACATTGGCTACGATAGAAGTAGTAGCTGAGGCGGTCATACAGTCTATGGAGGCCTTTGCAAACCTTAAGTTAGATCTAGGGGTAGCACAAACAACAGTTTTTCATGGATCTTTTGTAGCAACACCCATTATTGCAGCATTCAACACAATAACAGCCGCTGTATTCAAGTATGCAAGATATAAGTACGAGTGGTTAGAAATATTTAGAAACTTAGGAAAAAGAAGAAACTTTGCAGCTTACTACACGACTGTAGGGAAGCTTAACAGAATGAAGACATTACAAGAAGAAGGAGACAGTTTGAGGTTCTTAAATATAAGAGATAACATAAGCTCTGGAAGAAGCATATTTACAGATAATATAGCAGGAGAGAGAATAGAACTTAACCACGTAGATAGAGAAAAAACAGTACTTTTATCTACGGGATCTGATTTTGACTTAATGTACCCTCTAAAATATACAAGAAACGATAATGCTTCATTTAACCCAAACAAGAGTTCCAAAACTTTTTCGTCTCAAGCAAGTGCTTGTAGTAACGGCTTGTCTAAAGATATAGAAAGAAACACATCTTCAATGTATGTGTCTCTCAAAAACTTTTTACCTTCGCAGTATGGTACTATAGGTAGTGTAAAATGGATACCTGTAAATCAAAGAGGAATACTAAACAAAAATAACTTATTTTTTGGAGGAGACACATTTATTTGCAGACACACATTAAGAAGACCTTTTCCTTTCTTTTTATCAACTGCTTTTGACCAAGCAGACATGACACCTTATGAATATAAGTTTTACACAAATATAGGGGAGGAACCAAGATTCTTTGTTAATTTTCAAACTGATTCAGAAGAAAGAGAGGGTGGAACAACATTACCTTTTAAAAACAGTGAGTACTCTTTAGACTGCCTAGATAATAGAAGCTCATATATAAAAGAGCCTTCTAAGTTTTATTTGTATAACAATGGCATACCTAGTTTTTTAACCGAGAGTACCATAAACACAAATTATAGGTATGCTAAACCTGAGCCTTGGAACAATTTTTACCCTAACGAGTCTGATTATATGCGTTGGACTCAACAGAAAGAAAACCCAATAAGAAGAGGTAATAGCTTTTTCTACAACAACGAATACTCTCTACAAACTCTACCTACAGGTGTATTAACTTTACCCGATATTTATAATCAGAAAGATTATGATGCGAGAACAGATGCGCCTAATGGAATAATCTATAGTTTACCAGATAACTCTGAAAATAACTTTATTGATCCTTGGTTGATATTTAGACCAAACGATAAATATGAGTTCCCCACAAAGTATGGCAAACTAAATGCTATAAAAGGCATAGAGTCTGAACAAGTCTTAACTATATTTGATAATACCACAGCTATATTTAATGCTGTAGATCAGTTAGTGGATGATGGTCAGAACCCTCAAACAAGAGAAACAGGTCTAGGAGGGATATTCGCACGTAGACCTAGAGTTTTTACAGAAACAAGTTTAGGTTATGCGGGCTCCCAACATTACCCTATATTAAGTTGTGAGTATGGCCATTTCTTCCTAGATGCCGAAAGAGGCCACGTATTTCAAATACCACCAGGAGGGAAAGGGATAGAAGAAATATCATCTAGTACCAACGAAGAACCTACAGGAATGGAAAACTGGTTTAAAGAAAACCTACCATTTAAGATAAAAAATGAAATACCTGAAATAGATATAGACAATCCTTTCAATGGAGTAGGTATCGCTATGGGGTACGACAGTAGATACAAAAGAGTATTTATAACTAAAAAAGACTACTTGCCAGAGTCTACTGAAGATCTATGCGTAAATTCTAACGGGGCTATTTTTGATAACTCTGAAGTACAATCCATAATAAACACTTACGAAGACCAAGGGTTTACTTTCGTAGGGCAAGAAAATTGCAAATTAAATTTTAGCAGGACTGTAGAAGCAATAGCACCAGGGACTACAATTATAGCAGTTCAAGATTCGTCTGGAAGTTTTTCAGCTAATGACAGAAATGAAATAAGTCAAACTTTAAATCAATTCGTTTCTACCTTTAACTCTAATTTAGATTCAAATGAGGAGGAAATAGTGTTACATGAAGTAGACACTAGTAATGAGAGGTGGTTATCTTACATAGATTTGGTAGATGACTATTTTGGGGAGTCTAACAAACAAGTAGAAGATGTAATATTAATAACTTTTTGTAATGAAGCTTATTCTTCTTATCATGGTGCAATTTTTACGGATCCTTCAAGATATGCATCGGAAGGTCAAATACCCAACTATTTAGAAGACTATAGTGCATTCATTGACTATATAGAACAATTTAGTTCTTTTAAGTCTATCGCTTATCCTATAATAGTTTCAGAACCGCAGTCAAATCCAGGCAAAACTCTTTTAGAACAGACATTGTTCGCTTATTTTGGGAGAAACGCTACGCAAGAGCAGGTAAATTCTATAAAAAGAAACAGTGCTTTTACAGACCAAGAATGGCAAACACTTTTAGACCAATTAACAACAGACAATCCTTATAATGTAGAAGGTTTAGAAAGTTATGGGTGGACAGTACAAACTGACCTAAATGATTTGGGCGAAAGTATTATAAATATAGAACAATTCTCTTCTAATGTGACAAGACTGCTACAGCAATCTGAAACATCTGTTGAAAATGTGCAAGTACCGTTACCAAGAAAAGATTTTTCTGAATTCAAAGATGTATCTTGGACAATATCCTTTTCTTTAAAGACTAAAAAGTGGACATCATTTTTTGACTTCAAGCCTAACTATTACATTGAATACAACAACTATTTTCAAACAGGGGTGAATTCAAATAATAGCGAAAATGGTTTGTGGTCACATTTGCTCACCAACAAATCTTATCAAAATTTTTACGGAAAAGATTACAAGTGGGAGATAGAGATACCTGTACAAAATAAAGGCAATAAGAGAGCATTAGAGAGCATTTCTTACCAACTAGATAGTAGAAAGTATCAAAACGAAAGAGACTTCATACAGAACAAAGAACTAGGATTTGAGGATACGTATGTGTTTAACAACAGCAATCTCTCAGGAAAACTTAAATTAAACCTGCAAAGAACTTTAAGAGATTTAAGTAAATACCCTATAAATGGAGAAGGTTTCCAAGAAATACTACAAACTCAACAAGATGGTATAATGAGATTCAATTACTTTTATAACAGAGTTGCAGACGAATTTTCAGGAATACCTTTGTTTGTTGCAGATGAAAATGGGGTAGACAAAGAGATTAATGAAGAAGTAATAGCTTTCACAGGCAAAAAAGTTTTAGAGAGGCTTCGAGGGGACTCTTTCTTAGTCAACCTATCCACAGACGAAACAGAACATAAAAAAATATTTAAACTAGCGAAGTTTAATTCAAACCTTTATAACAAGTAATGGTTACTAAAGAAAAAGTTAAAGAAATCCCGTTAAAAAGACCTAAAGGTGTTGGAGAAGATCAATGGGCAAAAGCTAAAGAGTTGTACAAAATAGCAAAACTGAAAGGAGATGCTTTTCCAGAGTTAACAGTGGCACAAGCAGCACTAGAAACCACTTGGTTTAAAAAACCTTCGGGAAAATACAATTACTTTGGACAAAAAGCTAGCAAGTCTCAAAAAGGTTCTATTAAAACAACACAGGAGCAAGTTAATGATTCTGCTTACTACAGCCAAGAAAAGTTCAGAGATTACAACAACTTAGAAGAAGCAGTTTCAGACAGAATTTCTAAATGGGGAGAAAAATATAAAGATGCAAGCACTGCAAGAGAAGCACTTAGTAAAATATGGAAGTATGACGAAAATAAAGGACAAGGTGTAGGGTATGCGACAGACACAAAGTACGGAGAAAAAATAGATACCATACTGAATATGATAGGTGTACCTTCTGAACAAGAAAAATCTCTGTTTGTGTATACTCAAGAAGAGCAAAGTATGGGTCCAGAAAATCCTCCTGAAAATACAGATGAGAAAAATTTAACAAATTTTGCAGAAACCCAAGAAAGTAGTATATTTGCGAAGCCTTCTAGTTCAGAAGAAGAGGACGATGAAGTAGACGAAGTACCCGCTTGGAAGTTAGCTTTAGAGAAAAAACAACAGGAAAGGGATGTTATTACTGACTATATTTCAAGAGGAGGTTTAGACTTTAATGCCCCAGAATACGAAAGAACAGTATTACCTCAACCTGCTCAACAACAGTTTGAAGAAGGAGGACAAATACCAACAAACCCAAATGGAGTTTTTGCAGTAGGTAAAAATCCTGTACGTGTACCTACAAAAGATGGAAATATTACTATGAAGGGCGTTGAATACCCAATACTAGGTATAGCAAACACAGGAGAAGAAATACTAATGCAACCAGGAGGAGAATACCATTTTAAAGGAGCAACAGAAGTATTAGAATTACCCCAACTTCAAAAAGGAGGCCTTAAAAAGGCAGATAGCAAAGAAAAGCCTAATACTCAGAACACTGGTAGAAACACAAAAAACCCTTCAACTTTAGATTTGTATGACTACAACAATTTTTTAAATGAGAAGACTGTATTAAGAGATAATCCAGTAAAAGAGAAAAATAAAAAGCCTGTTGAGAATATAGAAAATTATAAAGGTATAACCGTAAACAGTTTAGACAGTTTTATGTTTAATAATCCTGTAGATTTAGTAGCAGGAGACTCTAAAAAGTATGAAAATGTAGAAAAAGAATTTTCTGAAATAGGGGGGAATACAGAAGGATGTCTAGCAGGAGCAATGACTTGTTCCCAAGAGTTTATTCAAGAAAACTCAGGACTACCAGGATTAAGAACTATACTAGCTAATGCTAAAGCAGATCCTAAAAAATATAGAATAGAATCTAGCGGACAATTTGATAGTGATTTTGTAGAAAATACTAGTATAGATGCATGGGAGGTCCATGATTATTTTATTGGTGAGGGTTTAGGAGAAAGCCTTTTTGAAAGAGAAGGAGATACCACGTATAGTGATGACAGTATACTACCCGATGGGTTTGATTATAAGAATATACCATTAGGTTCAATTATAGGACAAGGTAATTCAGCAGGAGTTTACACAAGAGAAGAGGACGGAGAAAAAAGTAGACATGCCTTAGTAGTTTCAGGATTTGATGAAAAAGATGGTATGCCAATGGTGTATGATAGTGGGTATTTAAGAAGATTAGATGATACTCGTGTATTAGGTAAAAGTCATAAGATAAATAGAATTACTACACCCAATGAGTACAAAGGGCTCACCATGAAAAAGATGAAAAGCTTAATGGATAAAGAGAAAAAATCCTTAAACATTACCGATTCTAAACCTGTAAAGTATAAAGAAAAAGGAGAGCATTTTAGAAGTATAGAGACAGGGGTAAATGCAGTAAAAGACAAAATAGCTTTCAATTATAAAATACCTGGTGAAACTATAAAAAAAATAGCAGAGTATCTTCCTGGAATAGCTAATCAAGAAACTAAGATTAATAATAATGAAGGCAATAGTAAATCAATTCTTATTGATAATTATATTGGAAATACTTTTGTAAAACCAGGAGTTAAAAATGCTATTACCTTATGGAATAAAATTACTAATACTACTAAAGATGAAGGAGATTATAAACAAGATTTTGAATTAGAAATAGAAGCTTTTAAAAAATTTGGAAAAGATAAGAAAAAAAGAGACGCTTATATAACTAAAGGACAAGAAAGTAGAGAAGATATTAAACAAGGAGGATCTTTTGATAATAACACTAACTCTTCAGTAGGGCCTTTTGCTAATAAAGATGTTACTGAATATTCTAAAAAGAAGTTAGGACTTGATAAAAGTGATTTATATGGTATTCTTAATTCTAATGATGAAGAATTAGAAAATGGAAGTAAAGTTGCTTTATCTTATCTAGCAGAAAATTATAATAAGTACAAAGAAAAGTATAAAGATCTAAAATTAACAGACGAACAATTAATAGAGATAGCAGTAGTTAGTTATAATAATAAAGGTAAAGCAGAGAGTAAAGATTTTATAAAATATTACATACAAGATAGAGTTCTTACTGATGATTACTTAGATAAAGTAAAAGGATTATCTAAAGGTAATGACAATAGAAAAACGTTACCTCTAAAAAGAGCATCTAAATTAAAAAGTACTGGAATAAAAAAAGGGTAAAATTAACAATTTTTAATTACTAAAGATAAAGTAGTATATTTGTAGGGTCTTTACAACACACACAATTAAAGAAGGAAATACAAAATAAGAAATAAAAATGGCTATTACAATAAGAGATAATTCAAACAAACCTATAAGAATAGAAGAGAATGGTAAGACTTTTGACTTTCCAAAACCTCCTTCTAATGTAAAAGGTTGGTTAGCCAAAAATAAAAAAATATTAGAAGGTAATAGCCCAAGAGCCAAAGCTTTCAAGACATACAAGAAAAACTTTTTGGAAGAAGGTGGAATGTATCAAGAAGGAGGTTCTTTTACAGGCAATCCTAGAGTTGCTTCTACTGTACAGCCCGAAACGCAAAGGTTAGAAGGAAGTTTAAAAAAATCACCTGAAGTACAAACTGAAAACTTAGAAGAGCTTTACAGAGAAATAAATAATGCCGCTTTTGAAGTTGCAAAAACAAAGAAAAATATAAAGGATTTCTACGCCTCAGAGCAAGGACATTTCAATAAAGAAATCATAGGTAGCACAGAGAAACACTTACGGGCTTTAAGGCAGTCTTTATTTGAGAAAGAAAGAGTAAGAGACTCTTTAAGACAAAGAGCAGGGGAGATAGAACAGCTTGAAGATAAATATGAAAACGGAGGAGTAAGAAAGTATCAAGATGGTGATATGTTTTCTGTTAAAAATCCTTATTTATCTAATCCTTCTGTTACGGGATATCAGTCACCTAATACACAAAAGATTTCTTCAGATCAAAATTATCAAGGCGTGCAACCTTCACAAACTACACCTAGGGCAACACAAACTTCGGTACAATCTGAAGGTTTTGCGAGTAATCCAATAATGGAGTCTGAAATGATTCAACAAGCACCATCTGCTCAACTAGTACCATCGGACGCTTCAAAGAATCTAACCGACATAGAGAGAACTTCTAGCGACACAACACAACCAGAAACTACAGAATTTAACCCTTATGTAGGAGTAGATATACCTTCAGCAGCAGGTTTTCTAGGAAAGTCAATAGAATCTGGAGACGTAGGTATGGGAATAGCTTCAGGGGCAAAACTAGGGGTCGGTTTAGCTAGAAATATATTTGGTGGAATGGGGAGAGAAAGGAGAAGAGGAGAGATAAATGACGAGTACAGAGAAAACCAAAAAGAACAAATGGAAGGCAATACAAGCTACAAGGAAGATGGTGGATATTATGAAATGGGAGGTGTTATGCCTGCACCAATGCAATCTGCTTATCAAGGAATGAATGTCTACGAAGATGGTGGCGAACAGTTACCGCAAGAAAAAATTATGACAGGAGAGGTGATGCAAGGAGTCTCTGAAAACAATCAAGGAGTACAGCCTAATAGCGAACTTGAGCAAGGGGAACACATTTACTCACAAGACGGCTCTTCCATTAAAGTAGAAGGAAAAGACCATGAGGAAGGAGGAGAGAAAATGGAATTACAAGAAGGAGATAGAATTATTTCTAATAACTTACAACTCAAAAAACAAGACGCTAAGAAACTTAAAGATAAATTCGATAACAAATTTTCAACAAAAGATACTTATGCCAAAGCAGTCGATAAAATATATAGTTCTATAGGTTTAAGTAAAATCATAAAAGAAGAAGAACAAATACTTAAAAAACTATCCAAGGTAGAGGAAAAAGTACAAGACGAGACCACTAAAAACTTAAATGCAGAGTTCCTTTATAAAAAGTTGGAAGAAGTACAGAAGAAAAAAGATGAGTTAGAACCACTAAGACAGGGAGCACTTACTACGGTTTTCGAATTGCAAGAAAATTCCAAACCAAAACCCAAAGAAGAAGAAACTTCTGAGTTTGAAGATGGAGGAATTAAACAACTGTCTTTAAAATACGGCATTCCAGAAAAAAGGGCTAAACAGATTATTGATGAGTTTAAGAAGGGAGGTTATTATCAAGATGGAGGAGACTTTAAGTCCAAGGTGAAAGCTGCATTAGATAAAGCAGGTTATTCAGGAGAAGATTTGATAGGACAAAGTGAATCACTAAAGGATATTCCAGAAGGGCAATCCAAAAAAATACTAGAAGAAATAGGTATTACAGCTTATGGGGATGTAGACGCTAAAGGAGTGTTAGAAACAGTAACTAGAAACCCTTGGTATGATTGGAATACTTTCGATGGTTCAGAAGATGCAGTCAAAGACTTCCAAACAAAATACAATGAAAAAGTAGAGGAAGGTTCAACACTAGAGGTAGACGGTAAGTTTGGAGAACAAACTCAATCTGCTTACATTCCTTTCTTAGAAACGCCTGACGAAGGGATGGGAGACTTACCCACCCAAACGGCTCCTGAAGATAAGGTGAAAACAGAAAGTAGCACAGAGACAGGAGATGACACAGGTCAAAATAATCAAGGTGTAAATGTAAATATGCCTATGACACCTGACCAAGGAGTTATACCACCTTCAGCTATGGCTTCTCAATTAGATGTCACTAGAAGATACGATAGAATAAATCCAGAGTTGACTTCTGCTGAAGCTATTATATCAGAAAATCAAAGACAAGCAACTGCAGCTATAAGGTCAGCGCAAGACTTGCCTGACTCTCAAAGAGCAGCAACAATAGCTCAAATAAATGCAAATTTACAGCAAGCAAACAATCAGGCTATTTCTCAAACAGAAATGAACAATGCCCAAATAAGAAATCAAGCGCAAAACACCAACGCTCAAATACAAATGGGGGAAGAAGCTGCAAGAGCCGAAGATGCTCTAGATTACGAGCGGAGACAACAAACCGCAGAATCACTTACAGAAGAAAATGTAAGACAGTTTTACGACTACCTAAGAAAACTGAATGCATCCAACTTTAATGATAACCGTAGAAGAAACACTTTAAATCAAATTTACGAAAACTTTGATATAGATTCTATGGGTAATGTAACAAATAAAGGAGAGGGTATAAATAAAGCCCAAGCTCAATCTGTTTTTGCGTCAGAATTAAGACAAGGAGTCGTCGCACAACCACAAGCTAAAAAAGGCGGTAAATTTAAAAATAAGAAATAAGCATGGCATCAGCTTACGGCATAGTACATCAATACGGGGAACCACAATCCAATTTCGATACAGAATTTGCAGCAGGAGTATTGCAAAATAGACAGAATAAGTACGATACAAATCAGGTAAAAGTAGAACAGACGCTGGGACAACTAGGTTTAACTACTTCTATGTTGGCAAGAGAGGAGGATAAAGAGTATATGTATAATAAGGTCAGTGGCCTAATCAACAGCATCCCCTCCTTAAAAGATACAGACTATTCTTCTAATCAATCTACACGAGAGATAACTTCTAGGATAAATGAGGCTCTTGATGGGAAGGTTATAAAACAACTAGGGGAATCTAAGAAGATAAGAGATTACCAGGCTCAGGTACAGGCAATACAAGAAGAGAATCCAGAAATTTATAGTGACATAAACTATATGGACGGACTTAAAAATTCTGATTATGATTCTTATATGCGAAATGAAAAAGACAGTGTAGGAAACCTTTCTTACACTCCTTACGTGGATGTGAATAGAAGCATGTTAGAGAGGATTAAGGAAGCCAAAGAAGTTATAGGAGAACAAGAGTTGGAATTTATAGATGCAGAAGGCAAGGCTGTAAGAAAGAAAACCTCCAACATGACTATTTCAGAGTGGGCTTCTTACTTGCCTAATCTCATATCTCCTGAGATGGAGGCTCAAATG
>Ga0307976_1000089_pt1 | contig 56212 bp, 60 predicted proteins | sample OrgLakmetagen919_FD_201836 | JGI IMG/M metagenome (GOLD analysis project Ga0307976, IMG submission 201836) | Saline water microbial communities from Organic Lake, Antarctica - #919 | ecosystem: Environmental > Aquatic > Non-marine Saline and Alkaline > Saline | place: Antarctica: Organic Lake... | reverse complement strand
AATTTACAACTCTGCTCGTTTGTAAAATGTACTGCAAATGAAAAAATATCCATATATTAAACTATTAAATTCTAACAAATATAGGAAATATTCCTTAATATTGGAATGATTACGGATATGCAAAATATAAATTAAACTCTAGTTTAAACTTAAATTTGCATTGAATTTTAAACTAAATTTTATGCGAAGTAAGACATTACTTTCTCTAGCAGCTATCCTTCTCCTTGCTGTTTCGTCCTGTGCTACAAAAGTAACTTTTCCAGTTTCAAAAGTTGCACCGGGAGCAGACGTAAGTGCTAAAGTAAAAGGAGATGCTAACGGAAACTTCAAAATCGATCTTAAAGTCGAAAACTTGACTTCTCCGGATCGCTTAAATCCCCCAAGGGAAATGTATGTGGTTTGGATTGAAACAGCACGAGGAACTAAAAACTTAGGACAACTCAACATGTCTAGCGGAATGTTCTCAACAACAAGGAAGGGCTCTTTGAGTACAACCTCAGCTTTTCAACCCAAACGGATATTGATTACTGCTGAAAATGTATCTACTAACAATGAACCGAGTACTCAGGTTATTATTGAGTCTAAAATTTTCAATCAAGACTAAGAAAAAGTGTTAACAAAAAGAGCCATGCTATTTAGCGTGGCTCTTTTAATATATTAGAATTGAAAGTCTATTACTTTTCTAAAGTAAAGGTTCGAGTAACAGCATTGAATGGGCCAGGAATTGGTTTAAGATCTTCATCAATCAATATCAATTGAATTCTATTTTCACCTAAAGGTAAACCTTTAATAACTTGTGGTTTCCATTCTGTAACATAAAATTCTTCTCCGTTAATTATAGCTTTTACTTTGTTGCCATTTGGACTTATTTCAGTTCCGACTAAAAAGAAGTCTAAAAGTACCTCTTCAGTATCCTTTCCAGAGTAAGTTCCTTTAGGTCTGCTATAAAACATATGTTCAGCAGAAAAATCAACATCCATTTGTTGATCTTCTGAAGGGTTACCAGCTCTTATTTTCTTAACAATAAAGGAGGTTGGATTTTTTACAGCCTCGTGGTAAGATCTTGACAAAAAAGCTAATAATACATGATCACCTTCTTCTATATCTTTACTGAATTCACTTTCGTAATGGGCAGAATATGGACCATTATCAAGGATAAAATGTATGTGTTGACCTTTACCAGAATTTGCTAATCCATTTTTTCCTGCATTAGCAGTTTGGGTACCTAGTTCGTAATTTTCTACTAAAAAATTAAAATCTATAGATCCTGCAGGCTCCTCAATAACATCACCTCCTGGGAGAGTTAACATAGCTTCAGAGTACACTGGCGACCCCTCTAAAGGTGTTAGAGTTACAATAGTGTCCATAACACCAACAGTTTCCATCTCTTCTTTTTTATCGTCTTTATTCTTAGTTTCGTTACAACCAACAAGCAAAAGTAGGCTTAAGGTTAATGTTAACAAACTTATTTTTTTCATAATTATCATATTTAAATTCACAGTAAATGTACAGTTTAAAGCAAAGCCACTCAAAATTATAGATTACCTTAACAAAAGTTTTACGATATAAGTTCGGAAGTTATTTTGAGGTCAGAGTGTAACGTCTTATGAATTGGGCATCTTTCTCCAATTTCAACCAATCGCTTCATCTGGGATTCATCCAAATTTCCAGAAACTTCAATTTTTATGGTTATGACATCTTGTTGGATGGTATTCCCCTCTTTCTGCTCTACTTTCTTTTTCTCGTGGTCGACGTGAACTTTAACTTCCTGTAAATCCCATTTTTTATGTCTTGCATAAACCTGAAGCGTCATGGCAGTACATTCAGCAAGTGCAGCTGTTAAGAAGTCGTAAGGGGTTGGGCCATAATTATTGCCACCGTGGTCAATAGGTTCATCTCCAATGAAGCCATAGTCACCAATTTTTAAATGCGTGGTAAACTTATCTTTCGACCTTAAGATGGCAGAAGATCGACTATCAGATTTTAAAGCTGGGTTGTCTTCTTTCTGAAAATTTAAATAGGCTGCCGCCCAACTTCCTATTAAATTTCCTATATAACTAGCATCAATATTCTCGTTTAAAAGATGATCTGCTTGATCAAGACTTATAAAACTTTTAGGATGATATGCCCATTGGTAGAGTTCTTCTGCATTTTTTATGCTTACAATTTTATCTAAAGGGGAATGCATCACTAAAAAAGGTTTTTTCAAATCACTTAAGAAATCTTCAGTATCGTTAGCCTTAATATCTTCTAAAAATTGCTTTTTAATCGTAAAATCTCTACCACCTATATTTACTAATGCTTCATTGTTCTTTTCAATTTCCTCAACACTGCTTTTAATTAAATTTTCCACGTGAGAGGGTTGTGATGGACTTGCAATAGTTACTATCGCTTTGATGTTTTGGAGTTTTTTGGCCGCAAATAGAGCAGCAGTACCGCCTAAAGAGTGACCTATCAAAAGCGAAGGAGCAGTATAATTTTCTTCCAGAAATTGAGAAGCCTGAATCAAATCTTCCACGTCATGAGAAAAATTGGTATTGGCAAAGTCTCCTTCACTCTGTCCTAAGCCAGTAAAGTCGAAGCTTAAAACACCAATTCCTAGATTAGTAAGAGCCAATGATATTTGTTTTGTGACCTTCAAGTTTTTTCCACAAGTAAAACAGTGTGCAAAAATAGCGTAAACCTTGGGATCCTGTGTTTTTGGTAAGACCAATTGCCCTTTAAGCTCTTCTCCTTTATTATTTTTAAAAGTAACTTTTTGAGACTTCATATCATTTATCTTAGAATTAGTTTTTGAATAAGTTCTCTACCTAAACTTTCATTCAATCGTTTAATTATTTTAGTTTTTCCGTAGCTTAGTTCTTCTCTAAGAGTAGAAGACGATAAGTGAACCGTGAGGATGTTGTTCTTAAAACGAATAGTGTCTGTATAATTTTTTATAGCTGGACCTAGTTCATTCATCCATGCTTTTTCAACATCTACCTTGTCCAATCCAGGATTCAATTTGTGTTTTTGTTTAAAAATGTCCATTAAATCTTTCATAGACTGTTCTTCATTAGCTCTTTTATTCTTCATCATCAAGATTAATTTTCGAATTTTTATGCCGCTTATAAGTGTATGTGAAATCCTCATCATTTTTCACTACAAACTTATTTTTTTCTATACTCAATAGTGTTTCAGTCCAAGTGTTGTATTGATTTTCGTAAATAAAGACTAGACTATCACCTGCGTCGCGAATTGTAAAGTTTTCACGATTTTGAGAGGATTTGTAACTGCCTAGTAAACTCGGTTGCATTTTTTTTCTAAATCCTAAAGTGTCTTCTACTTGGATATAATCCACCATTAGATTTATCTTATATGATTTTGTTTCATATGGGGTTTCAGCCTTCTCAATTTCCCAAAAGCCATTGAGATAATGAACGTCTTCCATGGAGGGTTTTGTGCTGCAAGATATCATACAACAAAAGCATACTACTAATAAACTAAACTTCATATTCAAGATTTATCATTTTATAGTGATTGGTATTCTTTTTTACAACATTTTCAGTCCTTTCAGGGTGTGTGTCACTTATACACATTTGTCCAAGTTCTGTATCGGTGACCATTTTTACTATTTTAGAAACACGATCTTCATCTAATTTATCGAATATATCATCTAAAAGCAAAATCGGTTTTACACCATAATGAGATTTTAAAAAATCATATTGAGCAAACTTTAAAGCGATAAGGTAAGATTTTTGCTGGCCTTGAGACCCGAATTTCTTAACAGAATGGGATTTAATTTTAAAAATTAAATCATCTTTATGGGTTCCAAAATTCGAAAATTGCCGTTGCAAATCTGTTTTTAACCCAGAATTTAGTATTTCCTTAAAGGATTCTCCATTGTTAAACTGACTTTTGTAGGTTAAACTGATGTCTTCTCTAGAATTGCTAATTTCCTGATACCTTTTCTTCAGGATAGGCTTAAACTCCTTGATGAATTGTTGTCGTTTTTCGAAAATAATTTCGCCAAATTCAATGATTTGGTCATCGTAAACTTCCAAACTGGTTTCATCAAACGTCCTATTGACAGCAAAATACTTAAGCAGGGCATTTCTTTGGGATACAATTTTGTTGTATTTCAATAGAGTATTTAAATATAATTTATCGCCTTGAGCAATGACACCATCCATGAATTTTCTTCGGGTTTCACTTCCCTCAATAATAAGGTCGCGATCTGTTGGGGATATGATCACCAAAGGGATAGTACCTATATGATCACTTATTTTTTCATATTCCTTTCCGTTCCGCTTTATTAATTTCCCCTGGCCTTTTTTAAAAGAAGTGATAATTCTTTCTTCCTTATCTCCATTTAAAAACTCTCCTTCAAGCATAAAAAACTCTTCTTTATGCTTAATATTTTGGCTTGTTACTGGGTTGAAGTAACTTTTTCCAAAGGCTAAATGATAAATAGCATCTAAAATATTTGTCTTGCCAATGCCATTTTTACCGACTAAGCAATTAATTTTAGAATCAAATTCTAAAGTCAATTGCTCAAAATTTTTATAATTGATAAGAGATAGTTTTTTGATAATCATAAGATCAAGTCAAGTTCTAGTAGCTTTAATTTGTTGTAAATTTTCTTTTGAATTTACTAAATGTACAGATGTAAAAATATCAAATAAATAGTGTATTCTATATGGATAAAAATTATATTTTTGTCACTTGAACTAAACATAATTATGGCAACATATAGAAAAAGAGGTTACAAACCGAAGAATAAGGCTGAACGCGAAAACCAGATCGAAAGTGAATCGACAACGGCTGAAGTATTTAATACTTTAGATGAGGGCGCTAGTAGTACTGAAGAGTTTTTGTCCAAATACCAAAAACCAATATTTGGGGTAATTGTAGCTGTAGCTATAGTGATATTCGCCATTATCGGGTATCAAAAATTCATTCAGGATCCTAACGAAATAGAAGCTGCAAATGAGATGAATCAAGCCCAGCAATTTTTCGACTCTGCAATTGAAGCCTCAGGAGCAGAACAAGATTCTCTATTTACTAGATCTTTAAAAGGGGGTAACGGCAAATTTGGATTTGAAGATATTTCTTCTAATTATAGCGGGACTAAAGCTGGTGAGCTATCCAATTACTATGCAGGGATTTCTCATCTTAACATTGGTAACTATCAAGAAGCAATTGAATATTTAGATAAATTTAAGGCTGATGATGAAATTTTGACGCCCCTTGCCAAAGGATCTATTGGCGATGCTTTTTTGCAACTAGACCAACCAGAAGAAGCTCTAGATTATTTTATTGCTGCAGCAAACCTTCGCACTAATGACTTCACAACTCCTAAGTTTTTGATGAAAGCTGCGGTCACTGCAATTAGCCTTAAGGATGGTGAAAAAGCAGAAAAGTATCTCAATCGTATCAAGGATGAATTTCCAAATTCTGTTGAAGCTAAAAATGCTGATATTTATTTAGGACAAGCAGAAGTTCTCTAATATGGCAACTTCAGAAAAAAATCTTTCTGTTTACGATAAGGAATCCTTACCAAACTGCAAGGATATGAAAATAGGCTTTGTAGTGTCGGAATGGAACGAAGATATTACTCAAAACCTTTTTCAAGGTGGATTTGACGCTCTCATAGATGTTGGAGTTCTTAAAGACAACATCGTAAGATGGAATGTTCCTGGCAGTTTTGAACTTCCATATGGCTGTAAAAAAATGCAAGAGAGTTTTGATATGCTCGATGCCATTGTTGCTATAGGGAACGTTATCCAGGGTGAAACCAAGCACTTTGATTTTGTTTGCCAAGGATTGACCCAAGGGATTATGGATCTCAATCTGAAAAGTGACATTCCCGTTATTTTTTGTGTATTGACGGACAATACGAGAGCTCAATCTGAAGCTCGATCTGGAGGAGTTCATGGCAATAAAGGTACAGAAGCAGCTATTGCTGCTATTAAAATGGCTCAACTGAGAAAAGATGCAAAATTTTATAAAGCTTAGCGGTTTTTTCTTTTCACTTAAATTAAGTTTTTAAGTCTTAAGAATTCATTGATTTTCTTTAATTTTGAGATCTTAGAAAAAAACATGTTTAAACTTAAGTCACTTACATTAAGAAAGAATTCAAGGTATAATTATACCCCACGTTATTACAAAGGGAAAGATACTGGTAATCCTTATAAGTTTGATTCTATATTTTCCAAATACAAAGAGACCCATAATTCTATAGACTTTGGTTCTCATTGGGCTGAAGCTCGAGAGAACTCGAGGAATAGAGGAAACAGAGGGGTGAATAGGACCGTGATTTTGATAGCCTTAATCCTTACATTCATTTTTTTATGGATCATAGATTTTGATCTTTCAATTTTTTCTTCCCAGTAACCCATGAGCAATATTATTCAGTTATTACCAGACCATGTTGCGAATCAAATCGCAGCTGGAGAAGTGGTACAACGTCCAGCTTCTGTTGTTAAAGAACTTATGGAAAACGCGGTAGATGCTAATGCTACTTCAGTGTCTTTAATTATTAAAGAAGGAGGGAAGACACTCATCCAAGTTGTAGATAATGGTTCGGGAATGACAGATACCGATGCCCGGTTATCGTTCGAACGTCACGCCACCTCAAAAATTAAAGCGGCGGAGGATTTATTTCATCTTCATACTAAAGGCTTTAGAGGAGAAGCTTTAGCTTCAATCGCAGCAGTCTCTCATGTTGATATGAAAACCAAAACAGGAGAAGAAGAGGTTGGAACCCATTTGACGATTGAAGGTAGCCATATTACTCAACAGGAACCTTATGTGACTTCAACAGGAACTTCTATTTCTGTCAAAAATCTTTTTTTTAATATTCCTGCGCGGCGTAACTTTTTAAAATCTGCAAGTGTTGAACATAAACACGTCATCGATGAATTCCAAAGGGTTGCACTAGTACATCCGTCTGTTGCTTTTAAATTTATCCATAACGATAGTGAATTGTTTAATTTACCTGCAGCAAATTTCAGACAGCGTATCGTTGGAGTGATGGGGTCTAAAATGAATGAAAAATTAGTTCCAGTTAAAGAAGAAACCGATTTAATCCAACTTTTTGGTTTTGTAGGTAAGCCTGAATTTGCAAAGAAATCGCGTGGAGAACAGTTTTTCTTTGTCAATGATAGATTTATAAAGCATCCTTATTTACACCATGCAGTCACTAGCGCTTTTGAAGGTTTATTAAAAGATAAGGCTTATCCCTCCTATTTCCTTTATCTACATGTAAATCCAGAGTCTATAGATATAAATATTCATCCTACAAAAACAGAAGTTAAATTTGATAATGAGCACGCTATTTATTCAATTTTGAGAAGTAGTGTGAAGCATAGTCTTGGACAATTCAATGTGTCTCCAGTCTTGGACTTCAATAAGGATGCAAGTATGGAAACTGGCTATGATCAACATAAGTCTGGAGCCAAAATTCCTTCTGTTGTAGTCGATCGGAACTTTAATCCTTTTGAAGCCGAATATAAATTTAGCTCAACATTTAAGTCACCATCTTCAAGACACAACACACGCAATCCTAGTTGGGAAGCGCTTTATACAAATCTTGAAGGACAGAATGATGATTTATTGAATATTGAGGTTGATAGTGAACAAGTTTCTGGCTCATTGTTTCAAGGAGAACACACTCAGCAAAAATCGCCTGGGACGTTTCAATTTCAAAGAAAATATATTATTACTTCAACTAAATCTGAAATGCTTATTATAGATCAACACAGAGCTCACTTCAGAATTTTGTATGAAGAGCTTCTAAAGAACATTACAGCCAAGCCTGCTTTAAGTCAGCAGTTGTTATTTCCATTAAAACTTCAGCTAGACACCAACGAGATAAGTGTTTTCAAAACCTTAAGAGAGTCTTTAACCAATGCAGGGTTTTCAATTTCGGAACTCGGAGAAGACTTTGTGAAAATCAATGGAATTCCTAATCGTTTACCCGAGAGCGAAACTTCGATTTTACTAGATCAACTCTTGTCAGATTTCGAGAGTGATATTCCAGATTCCGGATTTGATCAAACAGATAGGTTGGCCAAATCCTTGGCTCAAAGCATGGCTATTAAAAATGGAGCTGTTTTGCATAAAGAAGAGCAAACAGAACTTGTAAATCTGTTATTTTCTTGCAAAGAACCAATGCTAACTCCTTTAAATCGCTTAGTTTTCGTGAAACAATCAGCATCAGACTTCGATAAAAAATTTATGTAAATGGGAAGGATTACCGACACTGTAAAAGTCTTATTAATAGCCAATATTTTATTCTTCTTTGGAGCCAATTATTTAGGTGATTATGCCTATAAAATTTTTGCACTTTGGTTTCCCGAAAACCCAAATTTTGGAATTTGGCAAATCATTACGCATATGTTTATGCATGGCAGTTTTTCTCATATTCTTTTTAATATGTTTGCTTTGTATATGTTTGGAAGTTTATTGGAGGAATACTTAGGTCAGAGTAAATTCATATTTATCTATTTCTCAGCTGGCCTTGGAGCGGCAGGTCTTCAGATATTATTTAGTTATATTGGTTTTAATGAAGCTTATCAAGCCTATATTGAAGCAAATGTAAGTCCAGACGAGATTTCTAAAATATTTGAAAGCGTGAGATCCACAGGAGAATATAGAGTATATCCGTCTATACCGAAAGAACTTAGCAACCAGCTTTTCAGTAATTATTTGACTCCCATGGTTGGTGCTTCTGGAGCTATTTTTGGAATTTTAGCAGCCTTTGCTGTTGTTTACCCTAACTTACCTTTATTTATAATTTTTATCCCTATTCCTATTAAGGCAAAATATTTAATAGGTGGATATTTTTTGATGAATTTGTTTTCTGCTGTTACAGGTGTTACCTTGTTAGGTCCTTCCAATACTGCTTATTGGGCACATATTGGAGGTGCGGTTATAGGGTTTATTACCATGTGGTATTGGAAAAAGAATTCATTTGATACTAATAGATGGAACTAATATGGATTGGAAGCAAAAATTAAAATATAAGTACAATACAGCCGATACTTTAGAAAAACTAATAGGATTGAACGTCCTTTTGTTTATCCTCACATTTGTGTTTGCAACTCTTGGGTTTTTGTTTAAAATCCCCACTGGTTTTTTCATAGAATGGTTAGTATTTCCTAAAGATCTGCTAGAGTATGCTTATAAACCTTGGACGATAATAACTTATGCCTTCATGCATTCGGGGATATTTCATATTTTATCTAATATGTTGATTCTTTATTTTTCTGGTAAATTTTTCCTCGCCTATTTTTCAGGCAAGCAAATGCTAAACCTTTATTTCTTAGGAGCTATTTGTGGAGGTCTCGTATACGCCTTAAGTTATAATCTTTTACCTGCCTTTAGCGGCAGTGGGCGTTCCTACCTTATCGGTGCTTCTGCATCTGTTATGGCCATACTTGTAGCGACAGCAACTCAATCTCCCAACTTACAAGTGCGACTTTTTTTTCTTGGTAATTTGAAAATGTGGTGGATAGCCGCTTTTTTAGTAGTCTTAGACGTGGTTCAGATCCCTTTATCAAACCCGGGAGGACATATAGCCCATTTAGGCGGAGCTTTTATTGGATATCTTTATATTGTTCAACTTAAAAAAGGTAACGATATTGGGTCTTGGTTACAAGGTGTTACAGACTGGTTCGCAGAATTGCTTGAACCTAAAGCTCGAAAGAGCAACATGAAGACGGTTCATAAAACATCTGCAAAACACTCCGATAAAAATTCTTCTAACCGTTCAGAAAAGCAAGTAAAAATTGATGTAATTCTCGATAAAATAAGTAAAAGCGGATATGATAGTCTCTCTAAAGTAGAGAAAGATTTTCTATTTAAAGCTGGCAAAGACATGTAATTGTCATGAAGTCACCACTCAGTTTTTTTCAAAAGGTAGGTTTTGCTTTAAATGTATTTTTTGCAATCTGTTTGCTTTTAGCTTATGTTCTCCCTTTTGTACCCCCAACATTTTCAGCCTTTTTATCCATTTTGAATTTGGGCTTGCCTGTATTTATACTCATTAATATTGGCTTTGCATTTTATTGGTTATTAAAACTCAAACGGCACTTTTTTGTATCAGCCTTGCTAGTTTTGGGAGGCTACTCTTATTTTAGTAAAATTATTGTTTTCAATGAAAACCCCTCAGTAGAGATTAAGAATTCTCTAAAAGTTATGAGTTATAATGTCAGACTTTTTAACTATTATAAATGGATTGAAAAAGCAGAGGTTGGTAAAAAAATTTCAGATTTTATAAAAGCCGAGACTCCAGATATTGTTGCTTTTCAAGATTATTACAAAGCAAATGATTTAGAGATGAGTTCTTATCCTTATGTTTTTGAAAAGTATAAATCCAAATCCTCTAATGTTGGGATTGCTATTTTTAGCAAATATAAAATCATCCATAGAGGTTCTGTGGATTTCCCAAATACTCATAATAATGCCATCTATGCAGACATTGTTGTGAAAAAGGATACACTTCGGGTTTATGCTGTCCATTTAGAGTCTTTAAAGATTATTCCTGATGTCCAAGAATTGCGAAAAGAAGACCGCCAACAATTATTTAATAGAGTAGGGAAGTCTTTTGTCAAGCAACAAGAACAAGCAAGTTTGCTATCGAGAAGTTTTTCTTCTACAAGCCTACCAAAAATTGTTTGTATGGATATGAATAATACTGCGTTTTCTTACGTGGCTAGTCAGTTATTGAAACACAATTTAAAAGACGCTTTTGTGGAGTCTGGATATGGGCTAGGAAAAACTTTCGATTTCGATTTTTTACCACTTCGTATAGATGTTATTTTTAATGAGAAGAGTCTACACAATGCGAACTTTAAAAATTACAGTCTTAAACTTTCAGACCATTACCCAATAATGGCTAGCTTTAAGCTTTCTGAATAAGGATTTGAGAGTCTAGATATTCCAACGCTGAAGGCCCGGCATTGAACAAAAGATCCAATATGCTCAAATTTGGGATATAGCCGTGTTTTGCTTGAAAAACTTGAATGTACTCTTCAAGATTTGCTGCCGATTTTCGCTTTGAATTGACTAGGTGTCTTTGGTTATTATAACCTTCTGGCTTTAGTTTAAATTCTTCAGTAACTTTAAAACTAAAATCCAGTTGTAAGCATTCAAAAACTATTTTAGTTGCCATTAAATTGAAGTCCATTAAGAAAATAGCCTTTTCTTCAAATAAAGGAGCAAACTCATCTTCATAAAATTCGAAAAAAGGAGAAGTTTTATAGGCTGCTTCCAAAGATTTCCAGTGAAGGGGTTGCCATTTGAAGGTGTTTTCTATCCGAATGTCTTTGTACTTTTGTTGTTGATCTGTCTTGTTCTCTCTGTGTTTTATGGGGATATTTAATAAGAGTTTTCCATTGGCTCCATAGATATATTGTCGTGATCTATAGGTCTGTTTCTGATAATTATCTTCCTTTTCGAAAACGAATGAATCTGCTTGCGCAATTGATGCATACATGTCGATAGGACCAAAGTAGCAAGGATGTAGTAGGAGAGGTTTCAACTTTTATTTCTTCTTTTTAAAAAAGTAATTATACCCTATTATTAATACTATACCAATAAGGAAGTACACAAGATAGGAAGTGGGTTTTCCTTCGCCACCTACGGTTGTAAATAGACGTTCCCATCTTATTTTGTCAACAAAATTATTTGCATTGCCGTCTAGACTCATCCAGATAAAAACTGGCTTCCCAACCACATGATTTTGTGGTACATATCCCCAATATCTACTGTCTTCACTATTATGGCGATTGTCTCCCATCATCCAATAGTAATCTTGTTTAAAGGTGTATTCCTGTACAGGTTTTCCATTGAGATAAACTTGAGACCCTCTTACTTCCAATTTCTGTTCGATTCCCATCTCCTCTCCTTCATACACTTCAATAATTCTTCTGTATAATGAAAAACTTTCCAAATCCAGTTCTACTGTTTGGCCAGATTCAGGAATATAAATGGGGCCAAAGTTGTCTCTATTCCAATTTACTTTTCCATTGTTTGGAAAAATACCAGAATCAGCTTTTCCTTTGGGTGAAATAATGCGTTGAACTGATTTTACATTGGGATGATTTTTAAATTTTGATAAATTATCTTCAGTAATCGCATTAACTTGATACAGGTCTCTCTCTCTGTCAATCCATTGCAGCCCATCTGTAATACCATATATTTCGACCAGACTTCTCATGTTGAAGCCTTGACCTTTACCTTGTACCAAATATGAATATTGTGGTTTAGCTCTTTCTGAAAGTTGTAAAGGGGTATTATTAACCAAAATTTTACCATCTACAATTTCTAGCGAATCCCCAGCGACACCTACCGCTCTCTTTACATAGTTAGACTTCTTATCTATAGGTTTGTCGTAATGTTTACCAGAATTATCTCTAAACATTCTCACAGTATCTACAGGCCAATTGAATACTACAATATCCTTACGCTGAACATTTTGAAAACCTGGTAATCTCATATATGGTAATTGGGGCTCTTGTAAATATGATTTTACACCAAGCAAGGGAATAGTATCGTGAACCATAGGAAAAGAAATCGCTGTTTGTGGAACTCTTGCACCATAATGAAATTTACTTACAAACAGAAAATCACCAACCAGCAAAGTTTTTTCTAATGAGGAGGTTGGTATAGTGAAGGGTTGCATGATATAAGTATGAACTATGGTCGCAGCCACAATAGCAAAAAGGATTGCACTTACAAAATCTCCCGATTTTGACTTCGCTTTTAAACTTCTATCCTCAATATAAGTATGGGTCGTAAAGTAGTTTATATAATAGGTATAAAGTCCCAGAGTTAAGATCTGAAGAATGGTGTCTGTGGTCTTATTTTTACCAAAGCTTCTAGCAGTTTCTACCCAAATAACCGGAAACATAATTAGGTTAACAATTGGAACGAATAGAAGAAAAACCCACCACCATGGTCTATTGATAATTTTGAAAAGCACAATGGCATTGTAAACTGGTATAGCAGCTTCCCACCAGTGTCTACCTGCACTTTGGTATAATTTCCAAGTGCCTAAAAAGTGTAGGACTTGTATAAATAAAATAAAAAGCAATAAATCGAAAAATGACATAATGAATAGGGTTAGGTTGAAGAGTTGAGTTGAAGGACATCCTTCATAGAATATACTCCGTCGTTTTGTTTAAGTATCCATTCAGCAGCTACCACTCCTCCATGAGCGAAGCCTTCCCTGGATTTTGCATTATGAGAAATGGTTATGGTATCAATATCAGAATCATAAGTCACATCATGAAATCCAAAAACACCCGCTTTTCTTTCAGCCTCGATAGGGATTGAATTTTGTGAATCTTCTGGCGGATAAGACCAATCTGTATACTCGGTTTCTTTTATAATATGATCAGCAAGACTAATGGCAGTGCCGCTAGGGGCGTCTTTTTTTTCCAAATGGTGAACTTCCTTTAACTTAACATCATACTCTTTCAACCCAGACATCATTTTAGCAAGTTGAGAATTCAATTCAAAAAAAACATTTACTCCTATACTAAAGTTGGACGCATACAAAAACTTACCAGCCTGTGATTTACAAAGTTTAACTGCATCCTCAAATCGATTTAGCCAGCCTGTTGTTCCAGACACTATGGCTATGTTATTTTCCAAACAAGCGGTTATATTAAAATAAGCGGCTTCAGGTGTACTAAAGTCTATAGCGACTTCTGCTTGTTTTAAGCGGTCTATGTCCAAGTTATTTGAGGTCTTGTAAACAATATCGTGACCTCTGGAGGTCGCAATATTCTCCACGGTTTTACCCATTTTACCATAGCCAAGTATAGCGAGTTTCATTTAATTAAATTTAAAATTCAAAGTTAAACCATAGTCGATATTTCCACTCATGAAATTGGGCTCAAAATTTGGTTGAAGCGTAAGATCTTTAGAAACATCAAACTGCTTTAAGTGCGCATCCACGTTAGCGTCTACAACGTTGAGTAAATAAAAAACTACCGTTGCTAAAATAGCAAATTCTTTGTTCTGCCTAAATTGCTTTTGCGCGTTAATCAAACCATCATTCTCAAGAATATTTTGAAATTCATCATCTTGAAAACCAGCTAATCTTCGTTTATAAGCGTTTCTGTAACGTTGATACTCCGTGTCATTTTGAAGTACTAAATATAGACTCGTCCCTATGCCAGCATAGACCAAAGGGATTTTCCAATAACTACCATTATAAGCTTGCCCCAATCCCGGTAAAATAGCCGAGTAAAAGGCCGCTCTAGCAGGGGCTAAAGGGTCGTATAGATCCAATTTGAAAGCATCTTTGGTAGAAGTCATCGTGGTTTCAACAGTCAAACTATCTTGTTCTTGACTAAAGGAACACGAACACCAACCTAAGATAAATATGGAAGTGAATAAAAATTTATGAATCACCTTGTATTAATTTTTTGATTCTTTGGAAATCCTCATCCGAGGAAAAGGGAACAATAAGTTTTCCATTTCCTTTTTTGTTGACTTTAAGTTCGACTTTAGCCCCAAAGTAGGAAGAGATTTGTTTTAAGGCTTTTGTCTTTTTTTCATCAACTTTCACCTCTTTAGAGGAAGGCTTAGATGTGTCTTTGTTTTGTTGCATGTGTCTCACCAAGTTCTCCGTATCTCTTACAGAAAGCTTATCTTTAAGTATACTCTCATACACCTGAAGCTGAACATCTGTATTGGTGATGTTTACAAGTGCTCTGCCATGACCCATACTCAAAAAACCGTCTCTCATTCCTGTTTGAATAATAGGGTCTAGCTTTAGAAGCCGAAGGTAATTTGCAATTGTAGATCTATTTTTACCAACTCTATCGCTTAATTCTTCCTGAGTTAAATCAATGTCATCCATCAATCTTTGGTATGACAAGGCGATTTCTATTGGATCGAGGTCTTGGCGTTGTATATTTTCTACCAAGGCCATTTCTAGGGACTCTCGGTCATTTGCAATCCTTATGTAAGATGGAATAGTCTCTAAGCCAAGCATTTTGGAAGCTCGGTAACGGCGTTCTCCAGATACTAGCTGGTACTTGTTAAATTCAAGTTTCCTGACCGTAATGGGCTGTATCACACCAAGTTCTCTAATGGAAGAGGCCAATTCTTTTAAGGCATCTTCACTAAAACTCGTTCTAGGTTGAAAGGGATTTACCTCAATGGCCTCAAGGCTCAATTCTACTATACTGCCTACAACCTTATCTGCATTTTTGTCTTCTGCAGATTTAATATCATTATTTGGGTCGTTCAATAAAGCCGATAAACCTCTACCGAGAGCTTTTTTCTTTGTCGTTTTCGCCATTGACTTCTAATTTGACTTCTTAATAATTTCTTCAGCTAAACTTAAATAATTACTGGCTCCTTTACTGGTTGCATCGTATTTAATGATGCTTTCACCATAACTAGGAGCTTCGCTTAAACGCACATTCCTTTGGATGATTGTTTCAAAAACCATATCATTAAAGTGTTTTTTCACTTCTTCCACCACTTGGTTGGATAAACGCAGTCTAGAATCATACATCGTCAGTAACAAGCCTTCAATGCTTAACTGATCATTATGAATTTTTTGTACACTTTTAATAGTATTAAGCAATTTACCTAAACCTTCTAAAGCAAAATATTCACATTGAATAGGAATTAATACCGAATCTGAAGCCGTTAATGCATTTAATGTTAATAAGCCTAAAGAAGGAGCACAATCAATAAGAATGTAATCAAATTTAGACTTAATAGGTAACAAAGCCTCTTTAAGCATGTATTCTCTTCGCTCAACATCTACAAGCTCAAGTTCTATGGCAACCAAATCAATATGAGAAGGAATCAACTCCAAATTTGGTGAATCAGTGTCCATAATGGCTTCTTCTGCTTTTTTGGTATGTTCCAAAAGTTGGTAAGTCCCAATTTCTACTGTTTCAATATCAATGCCGAGTCCAGATGTAGCGTTGGCTTGAGGATCTGCATCGATCAAAAGTACTTTTTTTTCCAAAACACCTAAAGCAGCAGCTAGATTTACAGCCGTTGTAGTCTTTCCTACACCGCCTTTTTGGTTTGCAATTGAAATTATCTTACCCATAAAGTTTTTCGAATTTTCTAATGTAAAATTACAATTTATTGTGGCATGACAGCATTCTCCAATTAATTATAACGATAGGAAGTTAGCAGTTATTTCTTTTTTTGAGAGCGAATCATTTCTTCTAATTGGTCCCACATCTCTGGTGTCACCATTTCCAAAAGATTAAATTGACCTGCGCCTTTTAGCCATTCACCACCATCAATTGTAATGACCTCTCCGTTAAGGTAATGTGCAAAATCTGAAACTAAATAAGCGGCAAGATTAGCTAATTCTTGATGGTCGCCAACGCGATTAAGCGGTACTTTTTTAGCAAGATCAAATTTTTCTTTTAGATCTCCTGGCAATAATCTATCCCAGGCCCCTTTAGTAGGGAATGGTCCTGGAGCAATCGCGTTAAATCGAATTCCATATTTGGCCCATTCCACAGCCAAGGATCTTGTCATGGCCAGTACACCAGCTTTTGCAGTGGCGCTAGGGACAACATAACCAGACCCTGTCCAGGCGTAAGTGGTAACTATATTAAGGACCGTTTTATTAGTTTGTTTTTTATCTATCCAATATTTACCTAAGGCAAGCGTACAATTTTTACTGCCCTTCAAAACAATATCGATAATAGTATCAAAGGCGTTTGTAGATAATCGTTCTGTTGGGGAAATGAAATTTCCCGCAGCATTATTTAAAAGAACATCTACTTCACCAAAAGCGGTATGTGCCTGTTCTATCATATGCTCAACTTCATCATAGTGCCTCACATCACATTGAACAGGTAAACACTTCCCACCGGTTTCCTCTTCTAGAGTTTTTGCACTAGCCTTAAGTTTTTCTAAGTTTCTGCTGGTGATGACAACATTAGCTCCAAGTTCTAGAAAATAACGGGTCATAGACATCCCTAGACCGCTTCCACCTCCAGTTACTATTATTGTTTTGCCTTCTAAGGCATCATCTCGTAACATTTTCTTTTTAAAATCCATCAAATAATTTTTTATCAATTTACGAATTAAAGCATCAAATTCAAGTTTTCCAATACTGCTTTCGGTTAAAATTCTAAGAACACTATCCAAAATAGAATAAAACCAAGCGCAAAGGTACTTAAAGCAACTTTTTTCAATTCAGGATCTAAGGTTTTAGGATCTGTATAGTGGTATATTTTCCTAAGATGAATTGCTAATGGAATGAAGGCAGTTAAGGGTAGTAAAATCCAATTGTAGCTAGAATAGGTGTCTAAATTAAGGAAAATTACCATACAGATGAAAGCCAAAAGTATCAATGAGAAATGGTAAGGTTTTGCAAACTTTTTCCCGCCTTTAACCACCAGAGTCATTTTTTTTGAGTTTCGGTCGCTCAATTCGTCTCGCATATTGTTCAAATTCAAAACTGCGCTACTCAACAATCCTATGCTAATTGCTGGTAAAAACATCCAAACATCCAATTGCTTTGTCATCAGAAAATTAGAACCTAAAACACTCATGATTCCAAAAAAAAGAAAGACAAATATATCTCCTAACCCTTTATACCCATAGGCAGAATCCCCAACTGTATATTTAATAGCGGCAATAATTGCTGACGCCCCTAAGCCCATAAATAGCAAACTCAGAAAAAAATTTTCTTTGCCAAAACTGATATAAATTAAGCTTAAGGCGAGTATGGCTGTTATGATTGCAGTTAAAATAATACCCTTCTTCATTTCCTTATCAGAGATAACCCCGCTTTGTAAAGCTCTCATAGGGCCAATACGCTCATCGTTATCGGTTCCTTTAACTCCATCTCCATAATCATTCGCGAAATTTGATAAAATTTGTAACCCCAAAGTGGTGGCAATGGCTAACCAGAAAATACTTATATCAAATTGATCGGACGGCAAAGCAAGAGCAGTTCCCACCAAAATTCCAGATATGGATAGCGGTAAGGTTCGTAATCTAGCTGCTGAAATCCAAGCTGCTGTTTTACTCATATTTAAATTCCTGTATAATTCGAAGGCGTAATAGCTTTAAGCTCAGTTTTGATAGTTTCAGACACTTCAAGTTTATCGATAAAAGATGAAATGCTTTTTTCGTCAATTTTAGAGTGAGTTCTAGTCAATCCTTTTAGAGCTTCATAAGGATTTTCGAAACCTTCACGTCTTAAAACCGTTTGTATGGCTTCGGCTACGACAGCCCAGTTGGCATTTAAATCTGCTTGAATTTTATCTGGGTTTAAAACTAATTTATCAAGTCCTTTTCCTGTAGATTGAAGTGCAATAAGCATATGACCTAGAGGGACGCCCAGATTTCTTAAAACTGTACTGTCTGTAAGGTCTCTTTGAAGCCTGCTTATAGGTAATTTGGCAGAGAGATGCTCTAGTAAAGCATTTGCAATGCCTAGATTTCCTTCGGAATTTTCAAAATCAATTGGGTTCACTTTGTGTGGCATTGCTGAAGAACCTATCTCACCTTCTTTTATCTTCTGTTTGAAGTAATCCATTGAAACATAGCTCCAAATATCTTTATTCAAATCTAGTAAAATAGTATTAATTCGTTTCATAGCGTCAAAAGTGGAAGCCATGTTATCGTAATGCTCTATTTGAGTTGTTGGAAACGAATGTTTCAACTTAAGACGTTTTTCTACGAAATCTTTTCCAAAAGCTTTCCAATCAATACTTGGGTAAGCTACTTTGTGCGCATTAAAATTTCCTGTAGCTCCCCCAAATTTGGCAGACGACGGAATAGTTTTTAGTTGGTTTAATTGTTCTTGAAGTCTCACTTCAAATACTTCAAACTCTTTGCCGAGTCGAGTAGGAGAGGCGGGTTGACCATGAGTTCTTGCCAGCATAGGGATATCTTTCCACTCTTTGGCTTTTGCTCTAATTTTTCCCAAAATATCTTCCAATTGTGGAATATATACTTCCTGAACAGCCTCTAGCAAGGTTAAAGGGACTGCTGTATTGTTGATGTCTTGAGAGGTTAATCCAAAGTGAATAAATTCTTTAGAGGCTTTTAAATCTAAATTATCCATTTGATCTTTGATAAAATATTCTACAGCTTTTACATCATGGTTGGTAATGCTTTCAATGGACTTGATTTTCTGAGCATCTTCTATACTAAAGTCTAAATAAATAGCTCTTAATTTTGGATATAGGGAAGAATCAAAGCTTTTTAGCTGTGGAAGTGGGAGCTCACATAGCGCTATAAAATACTCTATTTCTACCCTTACTCTATATTTTATTAAAGCATGTTCGCTAAAGTACTTTCGGAGAGATTCAGTTTTGTTGGCATATCGGCCATCTATTGGGGAAATTGCATCAAGCGAATTCATGTAATATTTTTTTATTTCGCTAGCAAATGTAAGCTTTCGTAAGCATATTTTTATGGAAAATAGCCTTACTTTTTATGGCTTTTCAGGATATAGAATGCGATTGTGTGTAACTTAAGCTAAAAGCTTTCGAACCAATTTATCTACTCCTGTGGTTGCTTTTTCAGCATATATATCTATACCAGACGATTCTGATATGGAGGGTTTGGGGTCTATAAAATAAATTGGGGTAGAAGAGGGAGCAAAATCGATAAGTCCAGCGGCTGGATAAACCTGCATGGAGGTTCCAATAATGATAAGGATATCAGTTTGTTTTAAAATGTCAATTGCTTTTTCTATCATTGGAACGGCTTCTCCAAACCAAACCACATGAGGCCTTAATTGGTGATGGTGTTCACAAAAATCTCCTAGATTTAAATCAACTTTCCAATCATAAATAAGATGATGGTCGAAGGTGCTTCTTACTTTCATAAGCTCACCATGAAGATGAGTTACCTGTGAACTTCCAGCACGTTCATGAAGATCATCTACATTTTGAGTAATGATATCTACATTAAATTGCTTTTCAAGATCTACTAAACGTTGATGTGCTAAATTGGGTTGAACAGCTAGTAATTGTTGCCTTCTTTTATTGTAAAAGTCTAAGACTAAACTAGGGTTTTTTTCAAAGGCTTGAGGTGTTGCAACTTCCATAACATAATGACCTTCCCAGAGTCCGCCGTGATCTCTAAAAGTCTTCACACCACTTTCGGCGCTTATACCTGCTCCGGTAAGTATGCTGATGTGTTTCAAATTATTATCTGTTGATGGCTCTGTATTCCTCGAAACAATTGCTTATGGCATCAAGCACTTGCAAATCGTTTGCAGTGGTAATAAAGTCTCGAGAATAATTGCATTTATCCAAAACTTGATCTATATCGTCTCTACTGATTTGTAAAACGGCAGAAAGGGTTTCTCGATCAAATTTATCTTGAAGGATATCCTTTATACTTTCGTTCATTTTCATTTTTCGTAAACGACGCATTTGTTTTTCTTTACTACTAAACGTTTTATAGAGTAAATCGGCAGGATTGGAAATAGATTGAAGAACTTTAGAAATAGCGCTTTTTTGGTAATTACCTCCTTCGTATGCATAATCTAAACCCGAAATGCTGTATCTGTAATTATCGTATATAGGAATATTTCTGGCATCGATCTCTAAATAACCAGTCAATTGGATTTCTTGAAGTTTTACTTCCTGAAGTGCAATTGCAGATTCTGTCATTTTGATTTTTACGTCACCAAACTTAACCCAATCTTCAGTAATTTTTACTTGAATAGATCTGAATCCCAAATAAGAAAGATAAAGCGTATCATTAATATAAGCTTTTACATTAAATTGACCATCTTTATTGGTAGTAGACCCTTTTACCGTATTGATGTCTACGATATTTACATTTTCTAAAGGCTTATCATTAGCAGCATTCATCACTACACCAGTTATGGTTTGAAGCTCTTTTTCTTGACTACAAACTATGGTGGTAAAAGTAATAATCACCAATAAACTTAAAGTGGTTTTGAATTTCATATAATAAAAATAGTCATTTCAGAGCGATTAGATAACTCCGAAATGACTTTTTTAAACCTTTTATTTAGCCCTTCTTTCGTCTTCTTTCAAAAGAATTTTTTACGTTAGATCCTCCTGGTTTTTTACCCTTAAAGTCAGAAGATTTATCCTTGTCGAATCGTTTTCTAGGTTTGCGATCCCGTGATTTATCACCACCTTTTCTGCCACCGCCACCACTGCTGCCGCCGCTCTTTTGATCTTTGGTGATTTCAACATTTACATGTCTACCTTTAAGCATAAAGCTTTCAAAAACAGACTCTACTTTTTCAACATCATCTGTAGCGACATTGAAGAATGAAAAGGTGTTTTTAACATCTACTTTAGCAACTCCATCACGATCTAGATTCAACTGTTCTTTTAGGAAGTCTTTCATCGACATCCAGTCGAAACCATCTTTTTCACCAATATTTATGAAAAATCGAGTTTCATCTCCGTAATCTTTTCCTGAAGAATAAGAATCATCAGCAGAGTGCTGAGGGACTTTTGGAGCATTTTTATAATAGTTATGAAATCTTGAAAATTCAACAGAAAAGAATTTTTTAATAATATCTTCTTTGCTTAACTCTTCAAATTCAGCTTCTAGACTTGGGATAAAAGGATCTATTGCAGGATTGATCTCAGTCTTTTTAATCTCTTCTGCCAAATGAAATAATTGACGTTTACAAATCTCATCTCCAGAAGGTAATTCCTCTTGAGTGAATTTCTGTCCAATCATTTTTTCGACTTGTCGGATCTTTCTGACTTCACTTTTAGTGACAATGACCAAAGATTTACCTTCTTTACCAGCACGACCAGTTCTTCCACTACGGTGAGTGTAAATTTCAATTTCGTCTGGGAGTTGGTAATTGATCACGTGTGTTATATCATCTACATCAATTCCACGAGCAGCAACATCTGTTGCTACTAACATTTGGATTTGTTTTTTTCTAAAACTGTTCATCACCATATCTCTTTGAGCTTGGCTCAAATCTCCATGTAAAGCAGAAGCATTATACCCATCTTCGATGAGTTTTTCAGCTACTTTTTGAGCGTCTCTTTTGGTTCTACAAAAAACGACAGCATAGATGTCTGGATTGGCGTCAACCACACGTTTTACAGCACTGTACCGGTCTCTACCACCTACGATAAAAAACTCGTGACTTACAGATTTTGTAGAGATATTTTTCTGTCCAACAGTGATCTCCTTAGGATTTTTCATGAATTTCTTAGCGATAATCGATACCTCTTTTGGCATCGTTGCACTAAATAACCATGTGTTTTTTTGATCCGAAGAATGAGCTAGAATTTCTTTTATGTCCTCAAAGAATCCCATGTTCAACATCTCATCCGCTTCATCCAAGATACATATACTAATATTCGAAATATCAATAATGTTTCTCTGGATCATATCTTTCATACGTCCAGGGGTTGCCACAATAATTTGTGCCCCTCTTTTAATTTGTCTGGCTTGGTCAGTGATACTTGCACCTCCATATACTGCAACAGTATTAAGGTTTTGGTAGTATTTTGAATACTGTTTTAGCTCGTTGGTGATTTGCATACACAATTCACGAGTTGGAGATAAAATTAAACCTTGCGTTTTTTTGGAATTGAGGTCAATGTTCTGAATAAGAGGAAAACCGAATGCGGCTGTTTTTCCTGTACCCGTTTGGGCTAGTGCAACCATATCGGTTGCCTCTTCGAGTAAAACAGGAATTGTTTGTTCCTGTACTTCACTCGGGGACTCAAATCCTAAATCTTCGATTGCTCTCAAGATTTCAGGGCTTAAGCCTAATGATTCAAATGTAGTCATATATATTTTAAAAATGAATGCAAATGTAGGTATTCCTGCATTAGTTACACGGGCTTATTGTATTTATTTTATATGTTCAAAAATTCTATGAGTTGTTGAAAGGCTAAACTTCTATGACTTATTTTATTTTTTTGAGCCGAGTGCATTTCAGCAAAAGTTTGTGAATACCCTTTAGGTTTAAAAATAGGATCGTATCCAAACCCACCGTTTCCAGACTCTTCTTTTGTGATTTCTCCTTCACAAATTCCTGTAAATTGGTGTTCTACTCCTTGGTTTTTATAATAAATCACAGTTTTAAACCTTGCCGATCTGTCTTTAAACTGTTCTAGATTCTTGAGGAGTTTTCTTTTATTAGCTTTATCGCTTTTATCTTCTCCTGCATAACGAGCGGATTTTACCCCAGGTTCACCATCCAAGGCCTCCACTTCCAATCCTGTATCATCGGCAAAACAAGGAAAATTGTATTTTTCTACAATAGCCTCAACTTTAATTTTTGCATTAGCTTCTATAGTACTTCCATATTCTTCAATCTCCTCTTTATAACCTATATCGAAAAGTGATTTAAGCTGAATGTGACTGGGTAACAAGGCTTGAATTTCTTTTACCTTGTTTGGATTATGTGTAGCGAAAATAAGTGTCATTTATAAAAGTCCTTTTGCTTTGATTTCTAAATATTTGTTGATAGTGTTTACAGATAGATCTTTAGGTTTGGTTAATATAGCTTGTATACCATTTTTTTCCAATTCCTTTACCATAAGTTTTTTGTTGTAGACGAATTCTTGAGCAATTGTTTTATCGTAAATCTCACTCACCTTCCTTGTTTTAAGTGAAGCCATATCCTCCAATTCAGTATTTTCAAAAAAAATAACTACTAAAAGGTGAGACTTAGCTATGGCTCTAAGGTAGGGCAACTGTCGTTTTAAACTGGAGATATGCTCAAAGTTTGTATATAACATCAATAAACTACGCTGCGCAATCGATCGTTTACAATTGGCATAGAGTCGATTAAAGTCAGAAACTGAAAAACCAGTATTTATGCCATATAAGGTTTCCAAAAGTGTATTTAAATGTGTTTTTTTGGAATTGGCAGGAACATAGTTATGTACTGTTTCTGCAAAAGTAAGCATCCCTACTTTGTCGTTTTTCTTTAGGGCGATGTTGCTGAAGGCAAGTGAAGAATTTATCGCATAATCTAATAAGGATAAACCTTCAAAGGGCATTTTCATCGCACGGCCCACGTCAATGATGTTATATATGGGCTGAGATTTTTCATCTTGATATTGGTTTACCATCAAACTTCTATGCTTGGCCGTAGCCTTCCAATTTATTGTGCGAATATCGTCGCCTGTCACATAATTTTTAATTTGCTCAAACTCCATGGTATGCCCAATCTTTCTAATTTTTTTCATCCCATATTGGCTCATTTTCTGATCGATAGCCATAAAATCTAAAGCTCTCATCTGCATAAAGGAAGGGTATACTTTTACCAAAGATTCATTTTCAAACCTAAAGCGCCTTTTGACTAACCTTAATTTTGAACTCACATAACAGTTGAGAAAACCAAACCTATATTCACCTCTTTGAACTGGTGTTAAGGTATAAGAGAATTTATCTTTTGAGTTTGCTTGGACAGTCCAACTTTTTAAAAAATCTCTCTTTTGAAATTGTTCCGGAATTTCATCTATAATATCCGTTTGGATTGTAAATGGATAAAGATTGGTAAGTCGAATACGGACAGGATTGGCATCGCTATTCGAAAATTTATGAGCGACTTCCCGAGAAGCAAAAAAACCATTTCTTTGGTAAAGTCTGTAAAGATCTATAGCGAAGACGATGCAGAATATGACTAAAAGTACAGTGCTAATGGTGAACAGGCTATGAAACCAAAACGAAAGCAAATACAACCCCGAAAAACCATAAAGGATTTTGAAGAAATTTTGACCAAAATAAAGAGATGAAAAAAATTGACGCACTATCTAGGGATTTCTATAGTATTTTGGATTAAATCAATGACTTGCTCTGGTGTAGTTCCTTCCATTTCTTTCTCTGGCGAGAGCATAATTCTGTGGTTTAATACAGGTTTAAGACTGGACTTTACGTCTTCGGGGGTTACAAAATCTCTACCTTGTATAGCGGCAAATGCCTTTGCTGCTTTCAATATGGATAAAGAAGCTCTAGGAGAACCTCCTAAGATAAGGTGAGGATGAGATCTAGTTTGTAGGACAATTTCTGCCACATAATCGAAGATTTTATCCTCTACAACAATATCGTGTATTTGATCTCTGAATTTTAAGAGTGTTTCAATATCCATGACGGCTTTGACCTCATCCATGGATGACTTTGACTTGCGCAAATGGTGTGATTTGAGAATTTTCACTTCTTCTTCCAAGTTTGGATAGTCGATTTTTAATTTGAATAAAAAGCGATCCAGCTGAGCTTCAGGCAAAGCGTAGGTTCCTTCTTGATCTATAGGGTTTTGAGTAGCTATCACCATAAATGGTGGTGGCATTTTGTACTCAACGCCATCCATAGTAATCTGCTTTTCTTCCATCACTTCAAACAAAGCGGCCTGAGTCTTAGCAGGAGCTCGGTTGATTTCATCAATCAAGACGATATTAGAAAAAATTGGACCTTTTTTAAACTCAAAATCAGAGTTGTCAATTTTTAATACCGAAGTTCCTAGAACATCACTAGGCATTAAATCTGGCGTAAATTGAATCCTGCTAAAACCGGTATGAATGGATTTAGCAAACAATTTGGAAGTCATAGTTTTGGCAATTCCTGGCACACCTTCAATGAGAACATGGCCATCGGTCAGCAAGCCTACAATGAGTAATTTTATAAAATCTTGTTGACCTATAATAACTTTAGCCAGTTCACCTTTTATGGCTTCAACTGAAGTTTTTAGCTCTTCTAAGGGTATTCTATTATTGAATTCTAGTGGGTTTTCTTCTTGCATAATTTAATAGTTAAAATGGGATATTTTATGATCCAAATTTATAAGTTCTTTTTCACTAATGGTTTCTGAGGTATTTATAAATTCAATATATTTAAATAATTCCTCTAAGTCTTCATAATTCTGATTTGTTTTTTGCGACAGCTCTTTTAGAAACCTAGCATCTACCTTTTGAGTTGATAGTCCATAACGATTTCTGATTTTGTCTAGAAACGACAGAATTTGTTTTTGGGCTATAGCTTTATGGTCTTTTTTATCCAAATACATACCAGCAATGGTTTGTGCAAATTCTCGAGATTTATTTTCTACTGAAGTTATAATGGGGATAGGCCTTTGTTTTCTTTTACCTCCAAATAAAATAAATAAAATCGAGGATATGATGATTAAATAATAGGTCGTTTTCAAATAGATGTTGGAGAGTAAATAATATAAAGGATTTGTTATTTTTTCCTTGCCTGCTTTATAGTAATTATCCCAAAGAATGGGTTCATTGAAATTAATATAATTTAAGATTCTGGCTGTATAACTACTATTGGACCCATCTACCATAAAATAGTTGGTAAAGGTTTGGGGAGCTAGATGGCATAAAAAATAACCATTACCCCAGCTCACCTTTACAAAATTGATATGGCGAGCATTCTCGTCCTCACTTCCCTTTAATGCGGATTGAGCGAATCCTAGAGATTGAGTTTTGGTTGAATCTATTTCAGAAAAGTAAAGATATTCAAAAGCCTTTTTGGATTTTTTGGCAGATTCTAATTTAAGGTTTTCTTCTACTAAATTGAAGCTAGGCTTATATTCTATTTGAGAATTACTCAGGTAAAAACTTATGTCAATACCCAATGTGTCCAAAAGGGATTTAGGAATTCCCTGAGAGGATATAAAAGCTGTATTTCCACTATTTACCCATTCCAAAAGTTGATCGATTTCTTCTTTGGTCAAATTGATATATTCGTTCAAGAAAAAATAAGTACCCTTTTGTTGAAGGCTATCTTGAAAACTCTCAAAGGGGGATTTCTTGACATGTTGAATATCGGTGTCTAAAGAAGATAAACTTTTGTAAAACACCTCTGTTCCTAAAGCTTTATTGTCTGTATGCACGTAACTAGGAAACCAATCTACAGGTTTTTCAGTAGTTGCATCAAGAATAATGATTAAAATGATAACTCCTATTAGTCCAATGATTAAGCCTTTGTTTTTTTTATCCATCAGCTTTTAGATTTTGAATGTTGATGATTAAATTTTCAGATCGGGATTTGACTTTTTTGAAATCAGTCCCATTCAATTCAAAGTCTCCATACCAAACAAATTCATACAGTCGAGCCAGATAGCTAAAGTCTGTTTTGATTATATCTTGAGTGATTTCAGATTTATAATCAGAATTGGTTTTTTGAAATTGATAGTCAATTATTTTTTTCTCTCTTAACTGTTTCAAGGTATTTAGAAATAAATAGCGAGAGGCTAACCTGTAATTTTCATTCTGCTCGGCTTCTTCCACCAAGCTCATCAGGTCTTTTTGTTTTAAAAGCTGTTCCTCTTCAGATAAGTCGACCAGGTTTTGATGTTGAGCACTTGTTTTTTGTTTGGAACTATAGTATTTGCTAAACAACCAAATGATGAGCATACCAATGCCTACAATAACAAGAATTTTTAAAACTAAAGCCACGTAATTCCAAAGGTTTCCCTCCTCAATACCAGACAGCAACCAATTCAAAAATTTATTCCACTGTAAGTTTAGCCAGTTTTTAAATTTATCCCAAGCTGAAGGCTCAACAAGCATTTTGAAGTAATTATAATTATCATCCGCCTTATAGGATTCAATAATTGTTTTATCAAATTCGATAGGTGTTGTGTCGAGTTGAAGACTTTCTTTTTGCAAAATAGGCGTAAAAGATAGAGCAGGAGGTGAGCCCCCTAACTTTAAAAAGAGGAGTAAAAAGAGGAGTAATTTTATGGTTTTTATTTTAATTTCCAATGTTATCTATATCTTCTAAGGTACCTGTTTTGTTATGGATTTCATTCAAGTTAAAATAAATGAAAACCAGTGAAATAAAGGTAACTAATCCAATAATATACTGAGCAATGGAAGCAAATATATATAAGGTGAGGTATAGCCAATTATTTCCTAAACCTAAAGCCCCACTATTTCCTGCACCTTCTTCAAGTGACGTAAATGTTTCTACAGCAGTCAATATAACTACTGGAAGTTGAAATATTCCACCTACAAGGGATATCAATATACTTATGACTAAAATGGTTGCAAAAGTAATCCACCAGTTTTGTTTTATAAGTTGAAAACATTCAGAAAATGCATCAGAAAAGGATTTCTCCTGAAAGACAATTACCGAAAAAATTAAAGATAAAGGTATCACTAAATAAACACCTGGAAGGAAGCATAGTAAAAAGCCAATGAAGCAAAGGATGCCAACGACGAATAAGCTAAGAAGGGTTTGGCCAAAGAAACGTCCAATATATAAACTCACCTCCTCATCCTTGATCTCTCCCATATTATCAACATAACTCTTGATAATACTATTAATCGTAGTTAAGCTCATTGCTGAGTAAGCTATGGAACTTAAAATAACGAGAATTATGGAAAATCCTGTATTCTTAAATGTATTGAGTAATAAGGCTTCGACTCCATTTTCTAAAAGCGAATTGGCGGAGTTCAGCGACGTATATTGGTAATAGGTGCCAGTGGCCACTGCAAGGAGTAATAGCCAGCCTACGTGTTTTAAGTACAACCTAAAAATAGTTTTATACTCTTGCCTTATAAACTTAAAGGTATCTGAGATAATAGTGCCAAGATCTCGTTGTTTTTTAAAGAGGATGTAATTGTTTTGCATGTTTTTTATAGATTATTTGTGGTAAAAAGACATAATAATAAAGAATGAGAGCTAAAGACGATACAATAATTAAGATGGCCAGCCAGTCTGGCATGCCAGTTAAACGGGTAACAAAACCTTCTAAAAATCCGGCTATGATGAAAAAGGGTATTGTGCTTATAACAATTTTGAGTCCAGCTTTCACTCCTTTTATAAAGGATTGTAGTCTTGTGTAGGTTTTTGGAAACAGGAGACTCTTCCCCATAACAAGGCCAGCGCAGGCAGCAACGATGATAACAGAAATTTCTATAGTGCCGTGAATCCAGATGGTTCTTGCAGATTCCCATAGCAAACCTTGGTCGTAAAAAAAATACTGAAAAGACCCCAGCATTATTGCATTCTGCAAGATGATGTAGACAGTACCTAAGCCGGCTAAAATCCCTGCAATAAACGCATAAAGAGCTACTTTTATATTATTTATTGTAATGCCAAGAAACATATCCGTTTCATTGGCCTTTTTGTAAACCGCCATTGGATCTCCATTTTGGATATTATCGATAGTGGAGTTGACATAGGCATCTCCCAAAATTAATCTTACAAAGGAATCGTCTGAAGATGCAGAATAGGCTCCTATAGCAGCAAAACTTACAAAAAGAATAAAAGCAAGCAAGAGCATTGAACGGTGTTTGTAAAAAAACAGTGGAAATTCTTTAAAGTAAAATTGAAATATTTTGTTCTTAGATTCCTTTTTAGTTTTGTAAATCTTCTGATGAGCTCCTACAGAAAGTTCATTGAGATAAGCTAAAGTTTCACTATTAGAGTAAAAAGTTTGGGCGTAATTTAGATCTTCGTTGAGTTCCACGTAAAGTTGAGAAAGCTCATCTGGTGAAATACGAATATTATTTAGTAGAACTCTTTCGAATTTTAACCATTTGTCTTTATTTTGCCTAACAAAAGCTGCCTCTCGCATTTTTATTAAATTTATTCAAAGAAACGCAATTCATGGGTTATTTTCAAATAGAAACTGCACAAAATGTGAAGATTCAACAAAATGTAGCTACAGTCTGGGATAGGATTTTAGCTTTCGTTATAGATTTTATTGTTATCATAGCTTATGTATTTGCTACTATCGCTGTGATGACTGGGTTAAATGTTTCTCCTTTTGAGGGTTTTGCCACCTCTCTGGTCATTGGTTTACCGCCGTTTTTATACCATTTATTGATGGAAACTTTTCTAAATGGACAAAGTGTAGGTAAAGCATCCATGCGTTTGCGAGTAGTCAATCTAGATGGTTCGAAGCCTCAATTTTCTGGATATTTAATTAGGTGGTTGTTTAGGATAGTAGACATAAGTTTGGTTAGTGGTGCTGTTGCAGTTTTGGTTATTTTACTAAATGGTAAAGGTCAACGGCTTGGGGATCTTGCTGCCAAAACAGCAGTGATTTCTGAACGACGTAAAACAGGCTTTGAAAAGATGTTGAATTTCGAAATTGAAGAGTCTTACAGTCCACGCTATCCTCAAGCAGCCACGTTGACAGACAAGGATATGAGGCGAATTAAAGCCGTTTTTGATAAAGCCCAAAGAGGATCCGACCACTTCATCATTATAAAACTCAGTGATAAGGTAGCCTCTCAATTGAACATTCAACTAGAACAATCTCCACAAACATTTATACAAACCCTGCTAAAGGATTATCACTATTATAGTACTCGCTAATGGATTATATTTTAATTTTAGACATCTTAGGAGTTATCGCTTTTTGTATATCGGGTGTATTGTCCTCGTTAAAAAAGCGCATGGATGCCTTTGGCATTTTGATTATTGCTTTTGTGACTTCAGTTGGAGGGGGAACTTTAAGGGATGTCTTACTGGGTCTTCCAGTTATGTGGTTGCATGATATGACTTACGTGTATGTGATTATAGTGACAACAGTTTTGGCTGTGATTTTTAGAAAAAAACTATCCTATTTAAGAAAATCGCTTTTTCTTTTCGATACTTTGGGAATAGGTTTATACACCGTTGTAGGGGTAGAAAAAGGTCTTTCTCAAGAACTACCTGCAATCATTTGCGTAGCCTTAGGCACGATGAGTGCTTGCTTTGGTGGGGTTATTCGGGATATATTATGTAACGATATTCCCCAGATTTTCAGAAGGGAAATTTATGCAACTGCCTGTATTTTAGGAGGATTGAGCTATTTCGTTTTTCTAAAACTCAGTTTCCCTGAGAGTTTGATTTTTTTCTTATCAGGATTGGTCGTTATTATTATTAGACTTTCTGCAGTGATCTTCAAAATATCTCTGCCTTCTGTTTACAAAAAGGATGAGGATATTAGGGATTATTGGTAACTTTATCGAATGACCTTCATGTCTAGGCCTACGTTGGTAAGTGGCCATTCGCTTCCATCGGTTTCCAAATCGTCTATTTTTTCTACGACTTCCATGCCTTTTATGACTCTCCCAAAGACCGTATGATCTTGGTCTAGATGATAAGCGCCATCGGGTTTAGTGACAATAAAAAATTCAAAAGGAGAAGAGGCAATACTCACATTTTGCTCCGCATATTTTGCAGCAGATAAAGCACCATAATCGTGTTTGTGTCGACTTGTAAATTCATTGGGAATTAAAAAATTTCCCACAGCTTTTCTAAAGTCGTATGTGCCCATTCTATCGCTATTTCCACCTTGTATCACAAAATTTTCATCGACTCTATGAAAAACAGTCGTGTTAAAATATCCAATTTTGGCCAGTCTTATAAAATTTGCTCTGTGTAAAACAGGCTCAGCATATAGCTCTACAGTAAAGGATCCCTCATCGGTGATCACCTCAACAATGGTTTCAGGATTATCTTTGGCGTAGGCCTTTAGAAATGGTATTAATTCTTCTTGTGTTACTGTTTTGATTTTTGATAAATCTCTATCACTTTCTCCATTGGAGGGAATATTGACTTCAACTTTCTTTTCAGTCATCTTTTTCTCAAGGCTGCTTTGTACAGTTGAATTATCTTTGTCTTCTTTACAAGATATAAAAACGAATACTATACTTAGAATTAAAAATGGAATTTTCATCATTAGACTATTTAATCACAAAATTAGAGAAAATAGAGCTTCCTGGCGAATCTTTTCATTACCAACTCGCGCCTTTATTTCGTCAAAAAGAATTGGAAACCTTAAGTGAGCAACGAAAAAATGCAAATTATGCTGGGGTAATTTCGCTATTATACCCTAAAAATGGTGAAATACATATGGCTTTCATCTTGAGGAAAACTTACAAAGGGGTACATTCTAATCAGATTGGATTCCCTGGTGGACGCTATGAAGAAGTTGATTTGAATCTTGAAAGAACGGCCTTAAGAGAAACGGAAGAAGAAATTGGAGTAGAGGCAAACAAGATTAAATTGATAAAGCCACTTACACAACTTTATATCCCACCTTCCAATTTTTTGGTTCATCCATTTCTGGGCTATGTTGATTTTGAACCAAGTTTCGTTTTACAGGAAAGTGAAGTGGAAAATATTATAGAAATCCCTCTGTCTATTTGTTTAGATAAAAACAATTTGAATACAGAAATCATTCAAGCCTCTTACGCTAAAAATGTAGAAGTACCCGCTTTTAATTTTAACGGCAATGTGGTTTGGGGAGCTACTGCTATGATTTTAAGTGAAATACGAGAACTCTTTTCTAGGATTGCATAAGACTATAAAACCGTATATTTGAAAATTAATTTTTTTGAGATATGGGCTTATTTAAGAAAAATCCTTTTGGACATTATCTGTTTTTAAAAAAGTGGATAATAAGGACTATGGGGGCAATGACCCATCAACGTTATCGTGGTTTCAATGATCTTCAAATAGAAGGGTCTTCCATTTTAAAAGATTTGCCCGATAGAAATGTCTTGTTTGTATCCAACCATCAGACTTACTTCGCAGACGTGGTCGCAATGTATCATGTCTTCAATGCTTCCTTAAGTGGAAGAGATGATAGTATTAAAAACGTTGGTTATTTATGGAATCCTAAGCTGAACATTTATTATGTCGCAGCTGCTGAAACAATGAAGAAAGGTTTCTTGCCAAAGGTTCTAGCCTATGCAGGATCCATAAGCATAGATAGAACCTGGAGAGCTGATGGGCAAAATGTAAATCGCCAAGTGAAAATGAGCGATATTTCTGATATAGGAAAAGCTTTAGATGATGGTTGGGTGATCACCTTTCCTCAAGGCACGACGAAACCCTGGAAACCAATAAGAAAAGGAACAGCCTTCATCATAAAAAAATATAAACCTATTGTTATACCTATAGTTATAGATGGCTTTAGACGTTCTTTCGATAAAAAAGGAATTCGTATCAAAAAGAGAAATATTCTTCAATCTATGGTTATTAAAGAGCCGTTGGATATAGATTATGATAATGAAAAGGTGGAAAGCATTATAGAAAAAATTGAATATGCTATAGAGCAACATCCCTCGTTCCTCAAAGTGATTCCAGAAAGTGAAATTAAAGCCCACGAGTCGCTGAACGAACAGCGTCGCTATAGCGCCAAGACTAATAAAGATAGAGATTTGTAGTTAAAACTAGTTTAAACCCAAACCTTGTTGCTGTTTTCAGGATCTATAAAACTATATTTATAAAAATTAATACTTATGAAAACACTGAGATATAATAATAACGATGAGATGGATGCTATTGGTTTAGGAACTTGGAAATCTGAACCTGGCGCTGTCAAAAAAGCTGTAAAACACGCTTTAAAGATTGGTTATAGACATATCGATTGTGCTGCAGTTTACGGAAATGAAAAGGAAGTGGGCGATGCTTTAAAAGAGGTTTTCGATGAAGGGAATATTTCCAGACCTGAGGTTTGGATCACTTCAAAATTATGGAATACCAATCACAAAGAAGCAGATGTAAAACCAGCTTTGGAACAGACATTAAAAGATCTTCAACTAGATTATATCGATTTATATTTAATTCATTGGCCAGTAGCTTTTAAACCAGAATTAGAAGGTTTCCCTTCTTCAGATGATGATTTCTTATCTTTAGAAGAGGTTCCTATAAAAGAAACTTGGGAAGCTATGGTTCAACTAAAAAATCAAAGTCTTATAAAACATATTGGTGTATCCAATTTCAGCAAAAAGAAATTAGAAGATTTAATGTCCAAAACAGACGTGATTCCAGAAATGAATCAAATTGAATTACATCCTTATCTACACCAAGACGATCTTGTAGATTTTTGCCATAAACAGGGCATTAACCTTACGGCATTTTCACCTTTGGGCAGCCAAGATAGAACCGAAGCCATGAAAGCAGACAATGAACCTTCTCTATTGGAAAATGAAGTGGTCACTGCAATCGCCAAAAAGCATGGCGCTTCTGCTGCTCAGGTACTTATCCAGTTTCATCTTGAAAGGAATGTGGCAACTATTCCTAAATCCACCAATGAAGTGAGAATTCAAGAGAACTTAGAGAGTCAAAAGCTTAATCTAGATGAAGAGGATATGAAGGATCTAAAATCTATTGATAATCATTACCGATACGTCAATGGGAAATTTTTCGAAACTTCAGATGGAAAGTATTCCAATATTTACGATGAGTAAATTATAAAATAAAATCCCTGAAAATAGACTTATATCTTCAGGGATAATTTTCAGGTTAAGCTAAACCAACTCCATTACCAACCGTGTATGGAAGTTCCAGATTGAAATGACTCTAGTATTTTTGCCTCGAATTCAAGTAAGTCCGACCATTTTTTATTCACTTCCGCTTCATCATGGTATTGCCTAGCAAACTTCAAAAACATAGTATAGTGCCCCGCTTCACTTATCATTAATTTCCTGTAAAAGCGCCTTAACTTTTCATCGCTAAGCTCTTCAGACAAGAGTCGGAAACGTTCACAACTTCTAGCTTCAATAAGTGCAGCATAAAGTAAACGATGCGCCAATTGCGTTTGTCGGCTTCCTCCTTTGGGGAAAAAAGTGATAATTTGAGTCACATAGGCATCTTTACGATCTCGTCCTAAAGTTACATTTCGTTCTTTCAAAAGATCGTGAACCATTTTAAAATGACTCATTTCCTCCTGGACCAATCCAGTCATCGCTGTAATTAACTCCGTATACTCAGGGAAAGAAACAATCAATGAAATAGCGGTAGATGCTGCTTTTTGCTCGCAGTAGGCATGGTCAATCAAGATGTCATCAATATTCTTTTCGGCGATATTTGCCCATCGTGGATCTGTTGGTAATTTTAGTCCTAGCATAGTTATTAGATATCTAAATCAAAAGTTTTTCTTAGTAATTCTAAATTTGGATTTTTCTCATTCAATTTTTCAAATTTCTCTCGTGGTGTATACACATATTTCTTTTCAGACTTATGATTTACAGTGATATCAAGACTAATTTGAGAATTCTTTAGTCTGTCTTTCAAAAAATTCATCAAATCACCCTGGTCTTGGAGCAAATTCAACTTCATAGACTCATTGGGCAACTGTACTTTTATCTGTTTCCCCTCCAATTTAGGCTCGTCTGTAGACATCACCGATGAGACGATTTTACTTCCTTTTTGGTTCAGAATTTCAATATAGTCTTTCCAAGCTTCCTTTAAGTCGTCCTCAGTAAAATGACCGGTGAGTTCAGCATCTTCAGGCTTATTCTTCTTAAGCTGTTCTTTTAATTTTTTCTTCTCCTGAATACTCTTTATAGATAGGCTATTCACTTTTTTTGTCCTATCCTCAAGTTTGGGAATCAGTTTTTCTGCCTTTTTCTCAATATCAACCGGCACTTCTTCTTTTTTTTCTTCTGAATTTGCTTCCGTTGATGTCTTGTCCTCGATAGCAGAAATTTCAGCTTCTACTGGCTTGGGTGTAACGTCTGGGGTTTCTGGTTGCTCTGAATGTAAATCAACAGATTTGAGATGACGATCGCCTGAAGCATCTTGGACACTCGGCTTATCATTTATCTCAATTTCAGAAACTTTGGAGTAGCGACCGGCTTGCTCTTGAACCTCTTGAGGGCTTAAGATGTGATGTTTAGTCTTTTTTTTTTGAGACGAGTTAGGGTCCGTTAATGAAGCCAGTTTCATCAAACATAATTCCACGTGCAAACGTTGGTTTTGACTCAACTTGTAATTAAAGTCACAGGTATTGGCTAAGTCGATACCTTCCTGAAGAAAGGAATACGATGTCGCTTGCGACTGCTCAAAGTATTTTGTTTTAGAACGCTCTCCAACTTCCAGAAGCTCTATAGTCTTTGTATTTATAGACACCATTAAATCTCTAAAGTGAGAGGCCAATCCCGCAATAAAATGTTGTCCATCAAAGCCTTTGGAAAGAATATGATTAAAATAGACTAGAACTTCAGGGATATTATTTTCCAAAAGTAAATCTGTTGTTTTAAAGAACGTGTCATAATCTAAGACATTCAAGTTTTCGGTAACAGCTTCAGTAGTAAGGTTTTTACCACTAAAACTCACAACTCTGTCGTAAGTAGAAAGGGCATCACGCATAGCTCCATCTGCTTTTTGAGCGATGATGTGAAGCGCATCCTCGTCGGCTATAACGCCTTCCTTTTCAGCAATTTTGGTTAAATGTTCTTTGATGTCCCCAACGGTGATCCGTTTAAAGTCAAAAATTTGACAACGCGATAATATGGTAGGAATAATTTTATGCTTCTCTGTTGTTGCTAAAATAAAAATAGCGTGTTTTGGAGGTTCTTCCAACGTTTTTAAGAAGGCATTAAAGGCCTGTTGGGAAAGCATGTGTACCTCATCTATAATGTAAACTTTATACTTTCCTGTTTGTGGCGGAATTCTAACTTGGTCGGTTAGATTTCTGATGTCGTCTACAGAATTATTGGAAGCGGCATCCAATTCAAAAATATTGAAAGCGAAGTCCGTAGTTTCATTGTCTGTAGCCTCTTGATTGATTTTCTTGGCCAAAATACGAGCACAAGACGTCTTACCAACACCCCTTGGGCCAGTAAACAATAGGGCTTGAGCCAAATGATCGTTATTGATAGCATTAAGAAGTGTGTTGGTGATTGCTTTCTGACCTACAACATCTTCAAAAGTTTCGGGTCTGTATTTTCTAGCAGAGACAATGAAATGTTCCATGATACAAATATAGTTTTCTGAAATTTATACTGCAAAGCTAGTTTGAATTTAATTTGAAAATATAAACTCCTGTATTTTTAAAAGCCTTTTTAATGTTATCTTCAGCCATCTTTTCTTCCTCAGAGCTAGATTCATGCTCTTCTTGCTGAGTTTCAGCTTTTGTATTTAGTTCCAGTTTGGCGTAAATAGGAAAATGATCGGACTCCACTTCAGGGAAGACTTGGATTTTGTTGAGGCTAAACTCTTCGCTATGTAAAAGGTGATCCAACGGCCATCTTAAAAATTTATACTGCGTATGAAAAGTACTGTAGCAACCCCGGCCTAGCCTTGGATTCAATAATCCGCTTATTTTTCTAAATAATAATGTACTCCTAGACCAAGCGACATCGTTGAAATTCCCAAAAACAATAACCAGCTCATTTATTTTTTTTAAACGTTTTGCAACCAAAAGTAACTCTGCATTTCGGTTGGTCGAGGTTTTGGCTTCAGTGGGGCTAGGCGGTTTGGGATGTAATGCGAAGATTTTGATTTTATGCTGTTTATCTATGCGGAAATAAGCCTCAATTGAGGGGATATCCTCTTTTACGAAATGATGGATTTGCACATCTTCCAATTCTAGTTTGGAATAGAGATGCATCCCATATAAATTATCTTGTGGATATTTTACAGTATAAAGATACTTTCTTCTAGTGGCTGTAATTTTTCTTGCCATTGTATATCACTTTCCAAAGTGAGTCATACATCAGTTTGATAGGTATCTATCCTACTCAGCAGTTTTTCGTAGTCTTGGTTAGGCATCAAGACATTACTTGTCAGAAGGCTTAAACATATGGAGGAGTCAGTGGGAACAGTCCTGATGACCTCTTTCTTGAAAAATACAGTGTAGGGAATTATTTTTATACAATGAAAGTTAATAGCCAGTGTTACCATTACCACACCCACCCACTGCAATATAGATTCAAAACTGAAGTAGAAAAGCCCGAAAAACAAACCCAAAAGGCTTAAAACTAAAAGCTGAACTTTAGGAAAGTCAAATAATCTTACCACCCAATGCTCTATTTTGATTAGGGTTATAAATGCGAACAAACACATCAGGATTTGGTAAATAATAATGGTGGTGACCATAATTGCTATTTATCGTTTTTAGCAATAATCCATATAGCGTGAACTATCCCTGGGACAAATCCTAAAAGTGTTAATAAAATATTGAGCCAAAAGGCTCCTCGAATGCCAACGGTTAAAAATACACCTAGTGGAGGCAAAATGATCGCAAATATGATTCTAAGGATACTCATGGATTTAGGTTTTAAATTTTATTTAGTTTTGTTGAAGCACAATATAGGAATTTATTAATCTCTAATAATTATTTATTGAGTCTTCTTAACTCATAGCTAGTTATTTGAAATACTCTCTTTTTGTTTAACTTTTTGGCCAATTATAAAATCATTTTAACTTATGAAGAAGATATACGCGTTTCTATTACTTGCATTTTCTGCAGTGAGTACTTATGGTCAAGGGACAATGCTTCTTCGACAGCCTAGGTTATCACGTGAAAGTTTTGTTTTTGTTTATGCCAACGATTTATGGAAAGTTCTACTTTCTGGTGGTAGTGCCAGACTGTTGACAACTAACGAAGGCTATGAATCTTCGCCTCACTTTTCAGATGATGGTAAATGGATTGCGTTTAGCTCAGAATATGATGGGAATACAGACATTTATAGTATACCTTCTGAAGGCGGAACTCCTAAACGATTGACTTAACCTCATGGAGGTGATATTGTTCAAGGCTGGACTCATTCTCGTGAAATACTATTTCGAACTGGAAGAAAATCACATCCTACCAAAACCTCACAATTATATTCAATTTTAACTGAAGGAAGTTTTCCAAAACTTTTGGTTGATATAAGAGTTGCTTATGGAGACGTTTCTTCCGATGGCAATTATTTGGCTCATAGTCCCATAACATCTTGGCATCCATAGTGAAGGAATTATAGAGGAGGGCAAGCCATGACAATATGGATTTTAAATTTGAAAATTCAAGAATTAACAAGGACACCTCAACTCGATAAAGAGATACATTTAGATCCTGTTTGGATTGGAGAAAAAGTTTATTACTTATCAGAAAGAGATTATGTGAGTAATACTTGGAGCTACGTTTAAAAATACTAACAATAAAAGCAAACACTTTTTACAAAAAATTTGATACTAAAAGTTTAGAGGCCTACGAAGATCAGATTGTTTTTGAGTAAGGTGTTTACCTACATACATTAGATACTAAGAATAATTTAGATCAACAATTAGAAATCGATGTTGTTAAAGATTTAAATTTCAGCAGGGAAAGATGGGAAGAGGCTTTGAAACTTCTAAATACTCAGGAATTTAAGATAAAACCTAAGCCAGAAGCTGCTGTGAGATGGAAGCGACCAAAAGGCTATGATAAGAATTAATCGGGACCTAAATAAGGCTAATCCCAAAACGCAAAAGAAGAAGCTTCTTTTGCGTTTTGGGACTTATTTTTTTTGTAGAAACTTATAATAATTTCAACATTACAAAATTGGGATTGGAATGTTGGTCACTTATTTTGAAGTTGTGATCGCCTATGATTTTAAAATTATTTTTTTTATAAAACTTAATTCCGTTCTCATTTTCTGTCCATACAAATATCCAAAAGGCTTTTTGATGATGCGTTCTAGCGATTTCTATATTGTGTTTTAGAAGCTCTTTGCCAAGACCAAGTCCGTAAAAATCTTTTAAAAGATAAAGCCTTTCAAATTTAGCTATTGGGGAGATCTCTGTAAGAGGATGAGGTTGGTCTACTATTAATTTGGAATAACCAGCCAGTTGGTTGTCAAAAACTATTTTAAAGAAGTAGATATTGGGATCATTAAAAGCTTTTAATAAAGTCTGGGTGTTGAAGTGATCATCAACATAGTTTTGAATATCAGTTTCAGTGGCACTATGTCCATGAGATTCTTTAAAGGTGTTTTGGCTTAACTCTGCGAGAGATTCAACTTCAGAGGAACTAAAAGGTTTTATGCTTATCTGCATCTTTTGATTTTTTAGCAAATAAAAGCAATAGCATCAATTTAACTTCATAATAAAAGTTGAATTATCTTTGAGCATCGGGTCAATTAAAAACAAAATCAGAATAATGACTTATCATCACCTTAGAAACGCCACTGCTGTTATCGAAACAGAAACGGAGTATATCTTAGTAGATCCTATGCTTGGCGAAGTGGGGAGTATAGAAGCATTTACTTCTAAACGCTTTCCGCCTCTTAGGAACCCTTTAGTTGCTTTACCAGATCAAGCTTTAGACGTATTAGATAAAACCACGCATGCCTTGATTACTCACCAACATGCAGACCACCTCGATGAAGCTGGAATCGATTTTTTAAAAGAAAGACAGATCCCTATAACTTGCAGTCGGTTGGATGCGGATGCTCTAAAGTCCAAAGGTTTGCATGTCGTCCAAGAATTGGAGTATAACAAACCCGTTTCTTTTTTGGGAGGAACTATCCAAGGCACTTCTGCGACTCATGGTTATGGTAAAGTAGCTGAATTAATGGGAAACGTGATGGGATTTTATATAGAATTGCCCAATGAACCTAGTCTGTATTTAAGTTCGGATACAATTTACACTCAAGACGTTAAGGACATTATATCCAAAAAAGAACCCGATGTGAGTGTGATTCCCTGTGGGTCTGCTCAACTCGATGAGCACGAACCAATTTTGATGACTATGGTGGATATTTTAAAATTTGTGGAGGATTGCAAAGGTCAAGTGATTTGTAACCATTTGGAAGCCCTAAATCATTGCCCCACTCAGCGAAAGAACCTTAAAAATAATATAACTTTGGATACCGTATGGATTCCTGAAGATGGAGCGAAAAAAGACTATAGTTAGTTTACTTAAGTTCTGTTGAAATCAAATTTAGAATAGTAACCGAATCTTCAAATAAAATAAATTCCTATGAAAACATTTTATACTTTTTTATTAACTATAGTTTTATCCTCAGTTGCTTTAGCTCAAGACATTACTGGAGACTGGCAAGGTGAGTTGAAGTTTCAAGGGAATGCCCTTGGTATCAATTTCCATATTAATACAACAGAAAACGGATTTGCTTCAACTATGGATGTTCCTTTACAAGGTGTAGAGGGGTATAAGTCGGACGCCACCACTTATATCGATTCTTTGTTAACCATCCAAATTAAGGAGTTAGGGATTCAGTATCAGGGAAAATTGGCTCTAAAGGATACCATCGTTGGTAATTTTTCTCAAAAAGGAATGTCTTTCAAACTCAATCTTAAAAGAGGAAACAATCTTCCCAATAGACCTCAGGAACCAAAGCCTCCATATGATTATGTGGTTAAAGAGGTGGGCTATAAAAGTACAAGTGATGATGTCGTTTTGGCCGGGACACTTAGCTTACCAAAAGGAGATGGCCCATTTCCTGCCGTATTGCTTTTGAGTGGCAGTGGACCTCAAGATAGAGATAGCAGTATATTTGGTCATAAGCCATTTTTGCTTTTGGCTCATGAACTTACCCAAAGCGGGTTTGCAGTTTTACGATTCGATGAGCGAGGGGTAGGAGAGTCTGGAGGACGAACGTCAGAAATGACCATGGCTACTCAAATGGGAGATGCACAAGCGGGCATCAATTATCTTTTATCGAACACTCAAATAAACAGGACTAAAATAGGCTTGTTAGGACATAGCTTGGGAGGTATACTTGCCCCAAAACTTACTATCGAAAACGATATTGACTTTTTGGTTTTACTTGCCGCTCCTGGGGTTAATGGTGATGTGATGATGCTTAAGCAGCGCAAAGACCTCCTTAAACTTAGAGGAGCGACAGATAAACAAACTGAAGGGACCAATGGAATGTTGGCTAGCCTATACTCAGAACTTAGAAAATCAAGTCTAGAAGGCGAAGCTCTCAAATCTGAATTGCAAAAAAAGCTAGCAATCAAATATGAAACCACTTTACCCGAGAAGGAGCTTAACGAGATGGTAAATTCTATTGTCGGTAATGAAGAGTTGATGGGAGTCCTTAAATCTAGTCCTGCCAATTACTTCCAAAAAGTATCTTGTCCTGTACTTGCCCTTAACGGAAGTAAAGACTTTCAAGTGTCTGCCAAAGAGAATTTAGCAGCTATTGAGAAAGTTTTAAGTGATGGCGGTAATACGGAAGTTGAAACTCATGAGCTAGAGGGTTTAAATCACCTCTTCCAAGACAGCGATACAGGAGATATTTTAGAATATCAACTTATAGAACAAACGATGTCTCCTGTGGTTTTAAGATTGATTACAGAATGGGTTTCTGAAATCGTAAAATAGTAGCTATTTAGCCAAAAAAGGCTTTTATTTTAGATGAATATATTTTATTTTAGATGAATATATTTTATTTAACTGATTATCAATTGTTTATTTAACATTAATTTTTTTTATAAAATTATACTTCACCTATTTACGTATGGTGCTTTTGATGGATTTATCCTAGGCTCAAAATTCTTGTGAAACGGAAGAAGGATTGTTTCAATTCACTGCACAATTAGACATTGAAATCTTGAGTGATGATTTTAATATAAATGACTTAATCTTCTTTACCACTTTTAAAGAAAATCTTGCAGTTAAAGAGTTGTAAATTTAAAAGGGTGAAACCATTGTGGAGACCAAAGAGTTTAAAGGCTTAAACCATTGTGGAGACCAAAGAGTTTATAAAGACTTAAACCATTGTGGAGACCAAAGAGTTTAAAGGCTTAAACCATTGTGGAGACCAAAGAGTTTAAAGACTTTAACCATCTTTTCCAAGAAAGTGAAACCGGGGATAGTAGAGAGTATAGAACAGACAATGTTTCCACAAGTTCTGGAGGACATTAAAAGCTAGTTGAAAAAAATATTATAAATAATACCAAATTATATTTATAATGCCGAATGAATAAATTGAATTATACTGCGACGTAGCTCAGCACAGGTTTTTTGATTGATTGAAGTTAAAAATAATTAGCATAGCAGTAGTCATGGTAATTATTTATGATAAAAAGCAGGTGAAAAAAATCCTGTGCCGAATTCGTTTCGGTAAAACGATTTATTGGGACATTATAGGTTTAAATTGGTATTAAACCTGTGGTAAAATCAAAACGGAATATACAAGACTAATCAACGCCGGTGATAGACAAATGAATCGGTTTGCACATCAAGGAGGGTTTGTGACACACATTATTTTTAAGTCATTATAACTATTGAAGTAAAGAAGATGCTAGATTTAGTTGTTTTACATCATATTTTTCATGTTTATTTTAGATTAAAACATTGAATTCAAAGTAATACCTCTATTTTAAACTAGAAAAACCATTATTATACAAATTTTTTAAAAACTTAAATTAAAGAAAATCAATTACTTAGATCTTTAAAATTATTCAATTGCAAATATTTTACCTTGATACTTCTTAAATATGTAAAATAAACATATTTTTATAAAGATTTACTTAAAAAAACAATCAATGTATCATAATCTAAAAATAGCAGGAAGTTGCTTTCTTTTAATTTGTTTAATGTTTTCATGTTCTGTAAATACAGAAAAGCATGAAATCACAACACCCGTTCTCGATCTAAAAGCTGTAGGTCCTCTTTTTGAAGGGTCAAACACAGCAACAGCGACTTGGGAATTCTCTTTACAAGATTTATTCCCGAATCTAGAAGAAAATATCAAAATTGAAAAAGCAAAAGTAAAGTCAATTCAAATTCAGACTCGAGAGGGAATGGATTTTCCAAAGATTGGGAAAATGGTAATTGAAATGAAATCTAAGTATACAGATATGACCAAGATTGGTCTTTTAGACGATAATATCCAACCCGATAAAAAATACACTTTTCAAGTGGCAGATGAGCAAGAGGATTTGCAAACAGCAATCTCAGACGAGCGTATCACTTTTGTTGGAGATTTTGACATGCTAGAAGATGAATATTACGAAGACGTTATCTTCGATTTACAAGTGACTTTAGAAATTGAAACCAGAAATTAATTTAAAACTGAAAACTATGAAGACTAAGCTTTTTTTGATCACATTTTGTTTACTAGGATACTTTAGTTTTGCTCAAGAAGCAGGCGATATTGTTGGAGTATGGGAGCCAGGACACGGTAAGGCAAAGGTAAAGATCGATAAGATTGATGATAAATTTTACGGAAAAATTGTTTGGCTAAAAGAACCTATCGATCCAGCTACAGGAGAACCTAAAGTAGATAAAAACAATCCAGATGAAAGTATGCAAAATGCACCTTTGCGGGGCTTTCGTATTTTAAAAGACTTTCAATATCAAGGCGAAGGAATATGGGAAGAAGGTACTATTTATGATCCAGAAAATGGAACAAGTTATAGTTGTATAATTACTATGAATGATGAAAACACCTTGGATATAAGAGGTTATGTGGGCGTAAAAACCTTTGGTAGAACAGACACTTGGAGAAGACTTACTAGAAAAAAATAACAATACATTTAAGTATTAAGTTGTTGAGGTCATGACCTTTTCGACGTATTTACTTATTAATCATAAACTTATGAATCACAATTACAAAATTTTTGCACTACTAGTACTTTTTGTGTTTGGTATGAATACAATTCAAGCTCAAGATGATGAAGAAGATTATAGTGAGTATGATGATTTTGAATTGGAAGATGACACTCCGGTAAAACGTTATGCTAGTCCTAAAATTTCTGGAATGAGTCCCCAGAAATTTATTGGGGTGAGTTTTGACGCTCAAATGCCTTACGACTATGAGTTTTCAAATGTCACCTTTCCTCAATCTCTTGACAACGGTTTTGATGTCGATGAGGAAAATCCAGGTATTAACGAAACTGGACGAGCTAGTTTCACTGGCGGTTTCAGATTTAATACCAACATCCCTATCATTTCCAAAAGTAGTTTTGTTTGGCAATCGGGAATTAATTTTATGGATACCCGTTATAACATCAGAGAAAATTTGAACTCTCCTCGGTCTCCAATACGTCTTCCAGATGGAACCGAAGCAAGAAGTTTAGGTCGAATTCTAAACGAGGATGGTCTTCGAAATATCAACTGGACCAATACCTTTTTTTTCCCAATGAATGAGACAGAATTTATAGTGTTTCAAACTCAGATGGATTTGAGCGGTAATTATGGCTTGGATGAATTTCAATCTTTGAGCACCATTAGATATAGTGCAGCTGCCATCTATGGAAGACGGGTGAACGATTATTTCCGTTGGGGGGTAGGTGTATCTAGAACATATAGAGTCGGAAATCTTAATTATGTGCCTGTTATCATGTTTGATTGGACTTCTGAAAATAAAAAATGGGGAACAGAGATCTTATTTCCTGCCAGGGCTTATTTGCGTTATAACATCAACCAAAACTCACTCCTTCTTGCAGGATTTGATCTAGAGGGTCAAAGTTACCGTATAGATGATTATTCCGTTAATGGCAATTCTTATGAAATACGAAGAGGAGAAGTTAGACCTAAATTGGAATTTCAAACTAAAATTTCAGGATACATCTGGGCAAGTGTCCAAGCTGGACTCAGATATGATTGGTCTTATGATGCTGATGAATTAGACGGTGATGCAGATTTTTTTAGAGGATTTTTTGGCGATCAGGATTTTGGAATGGTAAATAGTTTTGAAAATCCTTTTTTCTTTAATGTAGGGCTTAATTTTGTAAGTCCATAACGTGTAACAGTGCGACTTCAATAGCATCCTTAGAGTAGATGTTTAGACCATAATTGTATTGGTTCACTTAACCATTAGAACTCTTATTTTTCTAAATTAAGAGTTCAAACCTAATTCTAAAACTGATGAAACGTATACTTTCTTTATGTGTCATTTTTTTAAGTCTGTTTATTTCAACGGCTCAAACAATGGAAGGAGCCTGGAAGCTGACTTATCTAGACGGGGAGGCAGTGAGTAATAGAGAAGTCATAAAGATTGTTCAGGATGGTTATTTTGCTTTAGGGGCTAGGGATGTAGTGGACAATTCATTTCTAGGAGCCGCCGGAGGTGAGTTTCGCATAGATAATAAAAAACTTATTGAAATTAGAGACTTTGATACTTATGATGATTCTAAGATTGGGATAGAGCACCAGTATTTAATGACTTGGGTTAATGAGAGTAGCATTCAACTTTCAAATGCAACCTCGCAGAAAGTTTGGGAACGGGTCTCTACAAATAATGAGGATTTAGGTGGCAATTGGGTCATTACAGGTCGACAACGCGATGGAGAGATGAGGACAATGGAATCATCAAAGGGATAATTTCAAAGGAGAACTTATTTATGAAATATAGTCACCTTACCAAGAGGCATATCAAAAATAAGTGTGATTTTAGAAATGGCATTATTTCAGTTCTTAAATCAAATTTCATCAATTTCAAACATCTACAGACCAACTATAGACTAATGAAGCGTCTCCACTAAAGTCTTTCTGTCTATCTATTTCATAAATGTTTTCAAATTCATCCCCAAAGCGCTCAAAAGCACTTAAAAATCCAAAGTCTCGATCTGGAATCTTAGAGAGGATTTTTCCAACCATTGGGATTGCTTTTTTTGCTATGACTAACCATGGTACTTTTGCGGTACCCATAATATCAGTGACTATTCCAAAGGCATCTCCACCTATGCCAGTTTCAATATTTTGTAAAATTTCCCCCATGTTTCTTGTGGATCTTCTGGTGTGACGTAGATGGATGTGAACATTTAATTCTTTATATTCAGGAAGCTCTCTGCTCAAGACAAATAGACCTTCCGAACCTGTTTGGTCCGTATCGAATTGAAAAGAATTATCATGTCTTTTACTCAATTTGAAAGGCTCTAGAGGCAGAGTGGTCAAAATCATTTTGTCTTTATCTGAGGGATGTTCAGCAACAATTATAAAGTAAAGTCTCCATCTTTTTTTGGGTCTGTAAATTTGGACTTCATCTATTTCTAACCTGACTCTTAACATGATTGGGATATTTTAGAAGTTATTTATAAATTTAGACATTTTTTCTCAAAAGTCTACGTATTATTTTCAAGTTATAAAAGCAATCGGCCAATTTGATTTTACTCTCTTTAGTTGTTCAATTTCAAAATCCGAAACCCATATTGATCAACGACGACAAATGTAATAGCTCCTATAATCAAATCAGGTTTATTGGAGCTGATGACACTTCCCAAAACTCCTGCTGTTATTTAAGTTGATGATCATATCGTTTGATGTAAAAATCATATTCGCTTTCAGGTGTACCTCTGCTTTGCTCGTTGACATTTGCAAAAGGAAAAAACAAAATTCGTTTACTATAAGCGAAAGAATCGAGACGACAATCATTGATGAAAAGCAGAAGACCAACTTTCGATTTAGAATGTTAAAGACTTAGTTTACACTACTTAACATGACATCCTATTTCGTTCAAATTATATTTTCCTTCGATTGGCAAAAATCCATTTTGGTCATTAAAAAAACGTCTTTTTCATACCTTACCTATGTCACTTATCCTCTTATGGATTGCAGTAATCGCAATACATAGGGTCTTCCGTTCTTTTTTTATGTGGATACATGTCTTCTTTTGTAAAATTGCATTTCTGGCAGCTATATATAAAACTTAGTGTCGAGTTGGTAGGCAATCCACACCAGCTGCATTTTAATCCTTTCTTAACTTCCGATATTCCAAAACCAGGAATAGTACATCGAGGGCAACAGGAATTGACTTTAGCAATCAAATTTCTGGTTGCATCTTCAATGACAGCCATTCGGCTTGGGTTGAACATCGCTCTCATATCCGTTTCTGCATAAACAGAATCTAATGTGTTCATTAGTTCTTTAAAGGTTTTCTTCAATTGACTTACATCTGTTATACCTTTTATTATAGTACTATTGTCCGTTTTTGACTTTCGAAGTATGAGGCCGTGCGATGGGAATTTTACCAATTCTGCAAAGTCCAACAGATCTGTCTCCGTTTTAATTTCCTGACCATTAAAATTGGTTTCCACACTCAATTCTCTGGCTATAATTTCCAAGTTGTTCTTCTTATCAATAAAAATCAAAAACTCATCATCTGCACTTGCAAAAAATAGGGAAGGATGAGCACCAAAGGACCCTTCACTAGCCACACCCAACTCACAATTGCTTAGTTCCATTGCCTTTAAGCATTTTAGCCTTGCAGTAGCTATGGGGTCTTGTTTTCTTTCTACCTCGCCAGAAAAAGTTCCCCACCTATCTGTATCGAAACCCTCCTTTATAAAGCATGACACTCCTAGAGCCTCCTCTAAAAGAGGTGCAATCACTCTTTCCTTTTCGTGTTTTGTGGCTATGACTAAACGTCTATTTTTAAATAAAGCAGTACCCATGAAGTAAGTAATAATTATTTTATGGCTCTCTCTAATCTATCATTAATAGATTTACCTAGACCAACATCTGGAAATCTTTCAGCTACGATTATATCTAAATTTAAGCTATCTAGTTTATGCAACGTACTGTATAGCTTGGAAGCAGCTTCTTTTAAATCTCCAGATTTTGATAAAATTTCTATATGTTCAAAACGCGTGGTTTTCAACTTTCCTTTGAATCTTAGGACACCAATTCTTTTGCTTTCGTTATTTTCAATAAATTCATCAACATCGTCCAAAAGGTACATCTTTGTTCTGGGGGCGTAGTGTTTTGCTAACATTCCAGGGGCATTGGGTGTTGTTTCACTTGTGTTTCTTATCTGAATTTTTCCGATTATTTTTTCAATGTCTTCAATGGAAATAGCTCCTAGTCTGTAGAGTATAGCTTCTTTATTTTCGAAGCCAATAATGGTAGATTCTATTCCGTTTTTGCATTCACCACCTTCAAGCACCATAGGTAGTGTGTTTTCAAAATACGCTTTAACGTGATCAGAACTTGTGGGACTAATTCTGTTGAAGGGATTTGCACTCGGAGCTGCAAGTGGAAAAGATATTTGTTTTAACAAACTTAAAGTAACGGGGTGATTTGGAATTCTAACGCCAACGGTATCTTTACCTCCAGTTACTATCTCAGGTATGTTTGATCTTTTAGGTAAAATGAGCGTTAAAGAACCAGGCCAAAAGGCTTCAGCAAGCTTTTGAGCCTTTACCGGAAATTCACGTGCTACTTTTTCTAGTTGGTCGATAGAAGATATATGAACAATTAATGGATTAAATAAAGGTCTTTGTTTGACCTCAAATATTTTTCGAATTGCTTTTTCGCTATAGATATTTCCCGCCAATCCATAAACAGTTTCGGTAGGTATTGCTACGACATCTTCTTTGTTTAAGAGTTCAATTGCTTTTGAAATATCACTTGAAATTTGGGTCATTTTTGTTTCTCTTTAGTATTGAAATCTATGGGCATCCCAAATATACCTTCCTTAAAAATGCCATGGTTATAAATCAAATTTCCATTTACAAAAGTGTGTTCAATTTTTGTTTGAAATGCTGTTCCTTCCAACGGAGACCAACCGTATTTGTAAAGCAGGTTGTCCTTGGTCACTGTCCATGGGTTGTTTAAATCTACTAAAGTTAAGTCTGCGTAAAAGCCTTCTCGGATAAATCCTCTGTTGGTCATACTGTATAAAATAGCAGGATTATGGCACATTTTTTCGACAATTTTTTCTAATGAAATGAGGCCTTGTTTATAAAACTCCAACATACAATTGAGCGTATGCTGAACCATAGGCGCACCCGACATAGATTGAAAATAGGGTTGTTGTTTTTCCTCCAACGTGTGAGGAGCGTGGTCTGTGGTTATAAGATCTATTCTATCATCAAGTAGTGCCTTTAATAAGCCTTCTTTGTCTTTTTTTGTTTTTATGGCTGGATTCCATTTAATAAGCATTCCTAATCGCTCATAGTCGACGTCTGAAAACCAGAGGTGATGTACAGAAACTTCGGTTGTTATTTTTTTCTCTTTCAGTGGGATATCGTTACGGAATAAGTGAGTTTCTGCTTCCGTAGTTAAATGCAAAATATGCAATCTGGCGTTGTGTTTTTTTGCTAAATCTATGGCGCGTTTTGTAGCTTCATAGCAGCCTTCAGTGCTCCTAATGACAGGATGAAATTTTGCAGGTATATCATCACCATATTTCTCTCTAAAGGCCTGTTCGTTTTTTTCTACAATTTCTTCCTTTTCGGAATGAATGGCGATAATGGACTTGCAGTTGGCAAATAGTTTTTCCATTATTTGTGGATTATCGGCCAGTAGATTTCCTTTTTTGGTAAAATACAAGCCGTCATCAGAAACACCAATAAATTGGGTTGTGTCCATTTTTATGACCTCATCTATATTATCTCCATTTACACCAAGGAAAAAGGAGTAGTTTGCTAAAGATTTTTTGGATGCAATATCAAATTTTTCTGTTAAGCTTTCAACTGTCAAGATATTTGGGACTGTATTTGGCATATCTATAAAAGAAGTCACTCCACCTGCTATAGCTGCTTTACTTTCGGTGTATAAGTCACCTTTATGAGTTAGACCTGGGTCTCGAAAATGAACTTGAGCGTCTATAATTCCTGGGAAGAGGTGTTTGCCAGTGCCGTCAATTAGGTTGTGGTTTGGTTTAACCTCAATCTTTCCAATTTGCTGTATAAGCCCTTCCGCAATGAGTACATCTGCAACCCGTATTTCCCCTTCATTCACAAGAGTTACATTTTTAATTAAAGTGCTTTCATTCATTTTCTTTGTCTAAGAGTTAGAGTGTTTTTTTTGTGTTTAGCTAAGTCGGTTTTTTACATTTGCTCCTCAGTTATAAGTGGATCTTTTTTAAAAAGCAAACCAAGAAGCGGATCATGTTATATTTTATATTTAAAATTCCTATACATATGCGAGACCTTTTTTCAATAAAATGGTAAAGAAAACCACTATAAAAAAACCAAAAGCCATAAGATCAAGTGGACATCTCAAAGTCATACTTATAAAGTGTAAAAATATGAAAAATTAAAAATAGGCTGAAGCCCGCATTCAAAAATTAAAAACTTTAAATTAGTTTATCCAAAGAGGGTTTATACACTATTTGATGCTTGGTAATTTTATAGTCATGTTTGAACACCTGCTAAAATAAACTTACTAGACAATACTTCCTCCACAATTACCCTAACTTTACTACCAAACAAAAAAACTGCTTGAAAGAAAAACTCAAACAACTAGAATTATTTTTAAAAAGTACCAATTTTGATAGGGGTATTCGGCTTGGGGTTGGGATAGCTGTACCTTTTGGTGTCATGTACTTTTTAGGATATTTTGAATTTGCATTATCTGTTGTTGTAGGTGCTTTTTTAAATGCACCAGGAGACATTCCTGGAAGTAATAAACGCAAAGTTAATGCCGTCTTGATAAGTATTGGGCTAACAATGTTTATTACTAGCATCACCCTATTTTTAAAACCTTTCTTACCTTTTTTGCTGGTGGCCATTACAGTTATTTCGTTTGTAGTATCACTCATTTCAGTGTATGGTTTTAGAGCATCTTTAGTTTCCTTTTCTGGCTTGCTAGCCATGGTCATTGCTTTTGCTACCCAAAAAGAAACGGCACATGAAATTTTTGTTCATGTCGCCTTAATGGGTGTTGGTGGTCTTTGGTATTTGACCCTATCTTTTATCTTTCAAAAGATTTTTCCTCAAAAAGATCAGAATCAACTCTTGTCAGATACGCTCCATCTTATAGGGGATTACCTAAAATTAAGAGCAAAACTATTAACTAAGAAAAACAAGCGCGACGGACGCCTTAAAGAAACCTTCGTCCTTCAACATCAAATCAACGATAAGCACGAGACACTTCGAGAAACACTGCTTACGGCACGTAAACGATCTGGGCGTTCGCGTTATGAAGAAAAGCAACTATTGATTTTCCTTTCCTCAATCAAGATTTTCGAATTGATAGAAGCTAAACATTTGGATTATAAAACGATCGATGGAATTTTTGGTGAGCGTAAAGAATTTCTAAAAGCTTCCAGAACCCTTAATAAAATCATGGGTAACCATCTCATACGCTTGTCAGAATTATTGATTCAAAATGATGAATTACCAGATAAAGAACTTTTATTAAATGCGCTTTCAGATGCTGATGATTCCATTTCAAATTATATCGATGCCGTGAAATTACCTCAAGCGCGAGAGGGGGCTTTAATATTGAAAAATCTATACGATTACCAAGAACAACTGCTTCAGGAGATCAAAGCTATTAGACGGGTGATGGCAAATGTTCAAGAAGCCTCCAAAGTCTCCTTAAAAAGGCAAGATTCGAGTCAGTTTTTAACACTACAAGAATACAGACTAAATGTCCTTGTTCAAAACTTGAGTTTGGATTCCACCATGTTTAGACATTCCTTACGCCTAAGCATTGCTATTGTCCTGGCCTATCTGTTAGGTTTTCTTTTAGATATTCAAAACACCTATTGGATTTTGCTAACTATCATTGTTATTATGCGGCCCAGCTATGGCTTAACCAAAGAGCGCTCAAAAGATCGTATCATTGGAACACTCATAGGCGCTGTAGTGGCTGTTGGTATTGTGCTTATTACTCAAAATGTAGTGGTCTATTCGGTATTAGCATTAGTATCGTTGATTTTTGCATTTGCGTTAATTCAGCAAAATTATAAGTCTGCTGCTGCATTAATCACCATCAGTATTGTCTTTGTGTATTCCTTAATAAATCCCGATGCCTTCGAGGTGATTCAGTATCGCGTCCTCGACACCATCATTGGAGCCTCTATTGCCGTTGTTGCAAACTACACAGTATTTCCTAGTTGGGAAGCAAACAATCTAAAACAGGTGCTTTTGAATGCTTTAGAAATGAATAAAAAATACCTCTTAGCAACACAAGAATTGTATCAAGATCCCTCAAAAAACAAACTCTCTTATAATCTGGCGAGGAAAGACGCCTTTCTGGCGATTAGTAATTTAAATGCAGCCTTCCAAAGATTGACGCAGGATCCAAAATCGAAACAAAATGAATTCCAATTAATTTATGAAATGGTGACCCTTAACCAGACTATGATTTCTGCCATTGCGTCCATCGGTAATTTTATGATCACTCATAAAACCACTCCTGCTTCAGTAGAGTTTAATCAACTTATCCATAAAATAGCCAACACCCTACAGACGGCTTGTGATAGCTTGGACAATAGTCAATTAAAGAAAAAAGTGACTGAAGAAACAGGGGAAGATTATCAGGAGAAGTTGTTGGGCAAATACCAACATTTATCTAGAAAGCGAGATGAAAACATCAGTCAAGGCCATACTGAATTAGATACAGAAACGCTTCATGCTCTCCAGGAAGCCTATTTGATATCTAATCACATGGGCTGGTTAAAATCACTTTCAGAAAACTTAGAAAAGGCAACTGAACGCTATCGGCATTCTATCATCGACAAACAGTCGTGAAGCGATTTATGACTTGAATATATAGTTATTCTTATCCTACAATAAAAGCCTTTCAAAGGTTTGAATTAAAAGCACTTTATAATATTATTGATTTTTATTGAGCTAGCCTTAAAGTGAAAAATATTGATACTATACCAATTTAAACCTATAATGTCGTAATAAATCGTTTTACCGAAACAAATTCGGCACAGGCTTTTTTTCGTCTGCTCTTTATTAAAAATAATTACCATAACTAAGGCTATGCTAATTATTTTTAACTTTAATCCATCAAAAACTTGTGCTGAGCTGCGTCGTCGTATAATTCAATTTATTTATACGTCTTTATAAATTTAATTAGGTATTATGTGTGAAAGTGTTAGTTTAGATGAAAATAAAACAACGTCCTAAATAGATATATACCCTATACTAAAGATTTGAATGGGGTTTATACGGATTTTATATGCAACCTAAAAAAAATAATTTGTAACATTTTGACATTCCTTATATCTAAATGAAAACTAAAAGGAAACAAAATGAAAAAAACACTAACAATATTCGTATTTATATTATCTACACTCGTTGTTAACTCCCAAACAATTTATTCAAAAGCATTTGGTAATCCAAATGATAAGCCGCTAATCTACCTTCACGGTGGACCAGGGTATAATTCTGTGGGTTTTGAAGCAACAACAGCCCAAAAACTTTCGGAAAATGGTTTTTATGTCATTTCTTATGACAGACGTGGTGAAGGAAGGTCAACAGATAAAAATGCAAAATTCACTTTTAATGAAACTTTTGATGATATAAATTCAATTTACGACAAATTCAATTTAACATCAGCAACACTAATAGGACATAGCTTCGGTGGTGTAATTGCAACCTTATATGCAGAAAAGCATCCAAATAATACTAAATCTATTATTCTTGTCTCAGCACCGCTATCCATGCAAGAAACACTTTCCACCATATTAAAATCATCAAAATCAATTTACATTAGCAATAAAGATTCAGTTAATCTTAACTATATAAATATGTTAGAAAAAATGGATAAAAACTCTATAGAGTATAGTTCATATTCTTTTAGTCACGCTATGCAAAATGGGTTTTATTATCCAAAAGAGCTAACAAAAGAAGCTGCAAATATTTATTCAACGTTTAAAACAGATAGTTTGCTTATAAAATACAGTTCAAAAATGACTTATGAAGCACCAAGAGGATTTTGGTAAAATGAAAAATATACAACCTTAGATTTAAATGAAAATCTAAAACAAATAGTAAAGAATGGCACACCTGTTTTTGGATTATATGGTAAAGATGATGGTCTGTTCTCAGAAACTCAAATAAGAAATATTGAAAATTTAATTGGGGAAAATAATTTGGAATATTTATACGACTGTTCTCATAACCTCTTTATAGACCAACAAACCAAATTTATTAGTGCGTTAAAAAAATGGATTGAATAATGAATTTTGAAACTATTTATAAAACATATTGGCAAAAGGTTTTTAGGCTATGTATGGGTTATGCAAATGATACAGATGCAGCGAAAGATTTAGCTCAAGAAACATTTATTAAAGTTTGGAAACAATTACCCAAGTTTAGAAACGAATCTTCTATTGGAACTTGGATATTTAGAATTGCATCCAATACCTGTTTGCGTCAAATTCAAAAAGATAATAAGATGCCTAAGTCTGAGTTACCATTAGACATTAAGGATCAAATTATAGACACAAACATAGAGAAGGACATACAGTTTTTATATCACTGTATTTCAGAACTACAAGAAGTGGAACGAATCATCATATCATTGGAACTAGAAGATATGAATCAAAAAGAAATAGCTGAAATTGTTGGTCTTTCTGAAGGCAACGTTAGAGTTAAGATTCATAGAATAAAAGAAAAATTAACACAAAAATTCAAGAAAAATGGAAACTAATGTAGATTTAAGAAAAATATGGAATAAACAAAAGATAGAAACTCCAAAAGTGGAAATTCTTTATACAAAAGCAAATAAACTAAAAAGCAGAAGCTTTTTAAAGCTAATAGTAGTCAACATTGCACTTTTACTAACCATTACTTTTATTGGTTTTATTTGGTATTATTATCAGCCTGAATTAGTAACTACTAAGATTGGTATTATATTAACTATTTTAGCTACGATTATTTTTTTACTACCTTTTAACAAACAATTTTCTTTACTTACTAAGAATAAAACAGAACCTAATAGTAAGGAATACCTTCAACAACTTATAAAGTTAAAAGAAATACAAGTATATGAACAAAATACAATGTTAAGTATCTATTTTATTATTCTTTCTTTAGGAATTGGCCTATATATGTTTGAATATGTTTCTAAGATGACAATTACTTGGGGAATAATCACCTATGCTATAACCATACTTTGGTTTGCGATCAATTGGTTTTATTTAAGACCTAAAGCAATTACAAAACAAAACGCAAAACTTAATAAACTATTAGTTGAATTTGAAAAATTGAATAATCAAATGAATGACTAAAAGGCAGCATATAACAAAGTACTGTGTATAAAAAATAGCGGTTTAAGTGCTTAATTAAAAATGAATTTTATAAACTTAAAGTCAGTTTTTAACTGAAAAGTTAGCGCATTAAAATCCGCTATTTTTCATAGTGTGCCAAGAATCAGCCATGGCAATAAATAAAATGGTTGAATGCTGTAATTAAGATGATGGTAGGCCCTTCAAGGTCGTTGTATAGGCAATGGCTCTAAACCACCTAAAGGTGCTTTGATTAATAGTCTTGGTATTGAGCGTTTAGGAGAATCCAATCCACGAGATTCGCAAGGTATGAGTAAAGGAGTTGAACCCTTCGACAAGCTCAGGATAAACTTCAGTGAACCATCGATGAGGTGTCCCCGAAAAAAAGGGGCAGGCAGAGAAGTTGCTATCTCCAGTCAAAAGCTACAGGGCGGAGCGTTAAGAAAATATCCTGAGGACATTTTTAGCGAACGAGCCAGCTGGCGTGAGGCATACGGAGTGAAAATTAATGTTAGCATTAACATTAATTACAGAGATGACCTATTTATTTTCTGTAAAGTCCCGATATCTCCTATGTTTGTATTACTATGAAAAATTAGCTTTGTAAATATAAGTGAAAGGGAATAAGAGTCAACCGATGGCTAGGTAATCTTCAAGATATATCGACCGATAGAAATGACCTTATTCCCTTATAT
>Ga0307976_1000075_pt1 | contig 60359 bp, 57 predicted proteins | sample OrgLakmetagen919_FD_201836 | JGI IMG/M metagenome (GOLD analysis project Ga0307976, IMG submission 201836) | Saline water microbial communities from Organic Lake, Antarctica - #919 | ecosystem: Environmental > Aquatic > Non-marine Saline and Alkaline > Saline | place: Antarctica: Organic Lake... | reverse complement strand
GTGAGGATCAGCAGGCTGATCGCCACCACGGGATAAAAATGGGGGGGTGGTTTGATATCGCTGGCCATGGCGCTGCCCACCAGGTAGCCAGGTAAAATGTAAACCGGCGCCCACCCGACTGCGGATAAGAGATTGAAGGCCAGAAAGCGTCGCCAGGGCATCAGCAGAGCCCCCGCGACAAGCGGAATGATGGGGCGTATCGGGCCGACAAACCGGCCGATAATGACGCTCTTGCCGCCGTGGCTTCGGAAAAAACGCTCGCCTTTGGTGATAAGCCCGGGATAGCGGTTCAGGGGCCAGAGCTTGTCCAGCCTTCCCCGGAACTGCCTGCCAAGGGCAAAGCTGAGCCCGTCACCAGCAATTGCTCCGGCGCCCGCCCATATCAGGACGGCTACAAGCGGCATGGCGGTTTGCCCCGCAAGAGCGGCGATGGCAAACAATATGGCAACGCCAGGAATGACGATGCCGGCCAGTGCCAGGGACTCCAGAAAAGCAGTGATAAACAGGGCGAAACCCAGCCAGTGAGGATGAAGGGCAAGCCAGTCTGTCAGCGCCTGAAAACCCTCGGCATTCATGACTCGACCACGTCTCCCTTGCTGTACCAGGCAGAGTCTGCCCCCCGCTTCTGGGCTTCATGCAGTGCAGCCCGAACCCGGCGGTGAAGATCCTGTGTGCGCCTGTCTGCGCTGGCGCGGGTGGTGCAGCCCAGACTTACCGTAACCTTACCGATAAATGGCCAGCTCTGTTCTGCAATGGTCCGCCTGATGCGCTCGGCAATGACCCGAACACCCTCTTCGGGTGTAAAAGGAAGAATCAGATAAAACTGCCCGTTTTCAAGGGTGTAAAGCGTGTCGCCTGCGCGGATGACGCCAAACAGGTGCTGGGTCAGATCTTTCAGCAACTGCTGCATACCATCTTTCCCGTGCAGGTCTTCCACCTCGTCTGCGTAATCGATTGACAGGGTAATGACCGACAGGCAATGGCCCGTAACAATGGCGCGGCTGATTTCTTTCTGCAGGGTTTCGTCCAGAAACCGTGCGTTGTGCGCGCCGGTAACAGGGTCGGTAGTGGCAAGGTCTTCTGCAGACTGCGCCATATGATCGTAATGCCAAGTGTACAGTGCTGAAACACTGATCAGGGCAAACACACCGGCGCCGATGGTGAAAGCCTGAACAGGGCCGTCGGTTGCCAGTAAAAATCCCCATAGCGCAATCAGCAGCACCAGCGAGAGAATCAGCCCCTGGCGCAGCGGAAGGATCAGCAGGTTGAGCACGACCATCGGCATTACCCAGTGGCTGATGCCCGGCGGTGACAGAGCAAACATCGCGGCGACCAGGCTGCTATTCACGCCCGCAAGGATAAACAGATGGCCTTTGGCGGAAAGCTGGTGGCGGCGGGACACAAAGGTATAGCCTACGCCGCCAAGCGTCAGCAGTGTCATGCCTGCCGCCAGGAAAAACAGGCCATAGAATCCATAACGCAGATTCTGTATCGCCAGGCTGGCAATAAACAGGGTGGCCAGGGTGTAGCCCGCAAGATGGGTGTAAGTTCTAAGGCGTGTTTCGGTCAAGGTGACTTGCCTCCCGCTGGCTTTCCGGGGTTGGCGTTTCGGGTCTGGTTCCAGGCGCTGTAGGCCTGGGCCTGGTCGCCTCCCTGCTGCTGCGCACGCCTGAGGGCGTTGGCAACCGAGCTCTGCAGACTGTCCGCGTCGTCGCCGATGTTCAGCCCGGCAATCCCGGCGCTGACAGTCAGGTCCAGATCATGAGAGATGAGCAGCGACTTCAGGCCCCGACGGATGGTTTCGGCCAGGGCGGCCGCATCGGCGGTAGCGATGCCGGGCAGAATGATCAGAAACTGCAGGTCTGCCACCCGGTAGTAGGTGTCAAAATCCCGTAGCTGAGAGTGCAGGTAACGCCCGATACGTGGCAGAATAGAACGTATATCGGCGTCAGGGTCACTGTCGCTCAGGTGCGTGTCCAGGCCAATCATGATGACGGACATATCAGTGCCTTCCCGTTCACTGCGCTGGATTTCCTTGTGCAGATCTGCGGTTAGATACTCCCGGCTAGCGGCCTTTGTCAGTTCGTCGGTCCGGCGTAAGGGTGCAAGCTGGCGGGATTTGTATTCGCGCAGGAACACCAGCAGGCAGGATAATACGATGGTCATCAGAAAGGCGCTGATCATCTGGTGTCGTTCCGGCATCCCGGCTAATGAGGAAATGGCCAGCATCGCCAGAATGACGCAGGTGGCGCTCACGGCGGTGGCCCAGGCCAGCGGAAGCAGCGAAAACGCTACCAGAGGCACTGCGTAAAGCCAGTGAATAAGGCTCCAGGGGCCCAGCCAGAGGCTGGAAACCAGTGCGATCGTGAGGGCGCCAAACGCAATTTTTTGAGCGGTCGGCCAGGGAGCCTCTGATCTATTCGCACTGAAGGCGCTGCTGGTCATTACCACGGCTGCCGCAAGCAGGGCGGCAATGACCGTCAGATGCTCGCCTTGGGTTAACGCAAAAAGTGCAATGGCGATGAGTAAAACGAATCCTGTTCGTGCCAGTCGGCTAAGCAGGAAATTTTCGGCCATCTGGGCCATGGTATCCGTCCTCTCCCGGGCGTCCGTGTTCGACAGCATAATGCAGGTGCACGTTTTACGCATGCGCTTTAGCAAGTGCCAGGCGGGTATAGTAGTCTTTTGGGATGGGTACTTGAAACGGGAAAAAAGGTAATTTGATGGATATCGCAGCTTATATGGCAGATGTCGGCCAGCAGGCTCGCCAGGCGGCGGCGGCAGTTGCCCGCTCAACTACGGTGACTCGCAATCAGGCTCTGCTGGCAACGGCGGAAGCGCTGGAAAGCGCCCGGGATGAACTGGCGAAGGCCAATGCCGCCGATCTTGAGCGGGGCAGAAGCCATGGCCTGGAGCCGGCGATGCTGGATCGCCTTGAACTGACTCCAGCGCGCATCGACAGCATGATCGAAGGGCTGCGCCAGGTGGTGTCTCTGCCGGATCCGATTGGTGAGATTACCGATATGACCTACCGGCCCTCGGGTATTCAGGTTGGCCGCATGCGGGTGCCGTTGGGCGTTATCGGCATTATTTACGAATCCCGCCCCAACGTGACGGCTGAGGCAGCGAGTCTTTGCCTTAAATCGGGTAACGCTGTCATTCTGCGCGGGGGCTCGGAAGCGATCGAATCCAATCAGGCCATTGCTGCCTGTCTGGCCCGTGGCCTGGCAGCGGCAGGGCTGCCAGAGTGTGCGGTTCAGGTCATCAAAACGACGGATCGCGCGGCTGTAGGCGAGCTGATCACCATGCCGCGCTATGTGGATGTTATTATTCCCCGAGGCGGTAAGGGGCTGATTGAACGCATCAGTCGCGATGCCCGGGTGCCGGTTATCAAACATCTGGACGGGGTGTGTCATGTTTACATCGACAGTCATGCCGACCCGGAAAAAGCCCTGAGTATTGCTGTGAATTCCAAAACCCAGCGTTACGGCACCTGCAACACCATGGAAACGCTGTTGGTGGATGACCAGGTTGCGGCTGACCTGCTGCCGCTTCTGGCCGAAAGCTTCCAGCAGAAAGGGGTCGAACTGAGAGGCTGTTCCCGCACGCTGGCGATTCTGCCGGACGTCGTTAAGGCGACGGAAGATGACTGGCACGCAGAATATCTCGCGCCGATTCTGGCAGTCCGGGTGGTAGACGGGCTTGACGGGGCGATTGATCATATCAATCGTTACAGTTCGCAGCACACTGACAGCATCGTCACTGAGAACTACACCCGCGCTCGTCGTTTTCTAACGGAGGTTGATTCCAGCTCGGTGATGGTCAATGCGTCAACGCGTTTTGCCGATGGCTTCGAATACGGCCTGGGCGCCGAGATCGGTATTTCCACTGACAAGATTCATGCCCGTGGCCCGGTCGGGCTGGAAGGGCTGACGTCTCAGAAATACGTGGTGTTCGGCGACGGCCATGTGCGGTCCTGATTCTTTATGAAAGTAATTTATGGCGGCACATTTGACCCGGTCCACCATGGCCATCTGCGCCTGGCAGTAGAGCTTAGGGAGCACCTGAAGGTCCCGGAAATTGCGCTGGTGCCTTGTCATATACCGCCACACCGTGAGTCACCGGGCGCGTCCAGTGACCGCCGCCTTGAGCTATTGCGGCTCGCAATCATGGAAGAACCGGGGTTGGTGGTTGATGGCCGCGAGCTGAATCGGCAGGGTACCTCCTACACGGCCGACACCCTGCGCCAGATCCGGGAAGAGATCGGCTCCGACGAGCCGCTGGCCATGGTGGTGGGCACGGATTCTTTCGCCGGGTTCGATCGTTGGCGGGAGTGGGAACGCATTCTTGAACTGGCCCACATTATTGTGGTGGTTCGTCCTGGCTACGATATTTCCCCCGGAAGCGCTCCGGCAGAATTGATGGCTGCCCGTGCTGCAGACGCCGTTAGCGACTTGCACGACAGTTCCAGCGGCCGGATATTGGCTCTTGAGCCTCCGTTGATGGAGATTTCCGCAACCGGCATCCGTGAACGAATCGGAGATGGTCGTTCTCCCCGATACCTGATGCCAGACTCGGTGTGGCGCAGAATCTGCGAGTTCGGGCTATACGGCGCGTGACTTGGCGGGAACTTTTAGTGATATAATGTTGTCATAAAGAGAATGTTAAATGCGGCCAATCCGGCCGTCTCATATTCAACAGGGTGATTATGCAGGCAGAGCAGCTTAGCGAAATGGTGGTGAATGCGCTTGGAGAGATTAAAGCGCAGAACGTAAGCGTAATCGATGTGAGGGGCCGGACCAGTGTTACCGATTATATGGTGCTAGCCTCGGGAACCTCCAACCGCCACGTAAAATCACTGGCAGACTCGGTTGTCTCTGAAGCAAGAGAGAAGGGAGTGCGAGCCGGCAACGTCGAAGGCTCTGGCGTGAGTGACTGGATTCTGGTGGATCTGGGCGACGTGGTGGTTCACTTAATGATGCCCGCAACCCGGGAGTTTTATGATCTCGAGGGCCTCTGGCGTGATGCCCCGAACCTGGGCGTAGTAGGAAGCGAATAAGTATGCGCCTGAAACTGATCTGTGTCGGGCAGAAAATGCCCGATTGGGTCAGCCAGGGTTTCAGTGACTACGCCCGACGTATGCCACCCGAGCTTGCGATTGAACTGACTGAAATTCCCATGGCCCATCGTGGCAAAAACCCGGACATCTCGAGGCTGATGAAACGTGAAGGTGAGGCTATTCTCGGCTCAGTGGGCGCGAGAGACCGGGTTATTGCTCTTGAGGTTGGTGGCCGAAGCTGGTCCACCGAGAAACTGGCCAGTCAGCTTGAGAGCTGGCAGCAGGACGGTCAGGACATCAGCTTTCTGGTCGGCGGACCGGACGGGCTGGACGAGGCCTGTCGCCAGCGGGCAGACCAGCTCTGGTCACTGTCGGATCTTACCTTGCCCCACCCGCTGGTTCGAATCCTTCTTGCCGAGCAGTTGTATCGCGCCTGGTCAGTCACTCGAAACCACCCATATCACCGGGCCTAGGAAACTGCCATGCCCTGGGGAGAATTCAAAGACACCGCGGCTGAGAGGCGATTATTCCAGAGACGAGCGATGGTTATGCTCATTCTGGTGATTTCCCTGCTGAGTATTCTGATCGCTCGCATGTATCAGCTGCAGGTTGTTGAACACGAAATATACACCACGCTTTCTGATAAAAACCGGGTTCAGGTCCAGTCGGTTGCCCCGCCCAGGGGGCTTATTTACGATCGTAACGGCGTACTGTTGGCGGAAAACCGACCGGTGTTCAGTGTCACTCTGGTTCCCGAACGCGTGGGTGACATGGGCCAGGCACTGGCCAAGCTCGGGCAGCTGCTCAGTGTATCCGAAGAAGATCTGGAGCGCTTCCGCCGCCGGCTACAGGAACGCCGCCGCCCCTTTCAGGCCCTGCCACTTCGATACGATCTGACCGAACAGGAAATTGCCCGGCTGGCGGTTCACAGACACGAGCTGCCGGGGGTTGAAGTCGCGGCGGAACTGGTTCGTTATTATCCCCACGGTGAACTGACAGCCCACGCTCTGGGCTACGTTGGTCGCATCAACCGCCAAGAATTGCAGCGCATTGATCCGGTCAATTACGCAGGCACCAACTATATTGGCAAATCTGGCGTCGAGCGTTTCTACGAAAAGTTGCTGCACGGAAAGGTCGGGTACCAAAACGTTGAAACCAATGCCAGGGGGCGCACTCTGCGGGTGCTTGAGCGCCAGAACCCAGTACCGGGCGAGGACATAGAGCTGCACATGGACTTACGTATGCAGCGGCTCGCTCACCAACTGCTGGACGGCCGACGGGGTGCCATTGTTGCCATTGAGCCATCCACGGGCGGCCTGCTGGCGCTGGCCAGCGTACCCGGGTTCGACGCCAACTTGTTCGTGACGGGTATCGGAGTGGAAGCCTACCGGGAGTTGAGCCATAGTCGGGACAAGCCCTTGTTCAACCGTGCCCTGCGAGGACAGTACCCGCCCGGGTCCACGCTGAAACCCATGTTAGCGGTTGCCGGGCTGGACAGTGGCGCCACTACCAGGGACAAGACCATCTGGGATCCCGGTTATTTCCAGCTTAAATCCGGTGGTCGGCGTTGGCGGGACTGGAAGCGCAGTGGTCACGGTTGGGTAGACCTTAAAGCCGCGGTGGCCCAGTCCTGCGATATCTATTTTTATGAGATGGCGGTCGAGATGGGCGTGGACACCATACACACCTACCTGTCCCAGTTTGGGTTTGGCGAAGATGCAACGTTGGATGTGTCCGGCGCCCTGAGCGGCCTTTTGCCTTCCCGGGACTGGAAGCGGGCGGTTCACAGCCAACCCTGGTATCCCGGCGATTCCGTGAATCTGGGTATCGGGCAGGGCTTTATGTTGGCGACGCCACTGCAGCTGGCAACCGCGACTTCGGTGATTGCCAACCGTGGTTCCTGGTCCGAGCCGCGCTTTTTGAAAGGCGTTAGCGGTGACAGTTCCGTAGAGGATGTGCTGCCTCAGAAATCCCACCAGTCCATTACTCTGAAAAATCCGGATACCTGGGAATTTGTAGTGGAAGCCATGGCCGAAGTCATGCACGGCGCCAAAGGCACGGCCAGACGTGTCGGCCGCGGGGCGTCTTACCGCATGGCGGGAAAGACCGGCACCGCTCAAGTATTCAGCCTGGCAGAGGATGAGGAATACGACGCAGAGCAAATTCGTGAGCGATTGCGAGACCATGCAATGTTTGTTGGATTTGCTCCGGTCGACAACCCCAGAATTGCCGTGGCCGTGATCGTTGAAAACGGCGGCAGCGGAAGTGGTACTGCGGCGCCGGTGGCAAGGGCCATGTTTGACGCATGGCTTTTGGACTATGCGGAAAATGAAGAGTCTGTGGTCGCATCTGGGACAGGAGCAAAAGACTGATGGCGGCAAGCGAGCTTTTTGATCGGCCCGAAAATCAGTCATTATCCGGGCCTGGCAGACGCTTCTGGTCAGTGCTTCACATCGATCCGATTCTTCTGTTTTTGTTGCTTGTTCTGGTTGCAGGTGGCCTGGTGGTTCTGTACAGCGGCGCAGACCAGAATATGGCCCTAGTGAAGGGGCAGGGTATCCGGATGGGCGTTGCGCTGATCGTGATGCTGGTATTTGCGCAGTTCGATCCTGCTGTATTCCGGCGCTGGGCGCCCTGGCTTTATGCGGCAGGTGTGCTGGCGCTGGCCGCCGTACTGTTGTTCGGAGCGGGTGCCAAGGGCGCTCAGCGTTGGTTGGCGTTGCCCGGATTGCCCCGGTTTCAGCCGTCAGAGTTGATGAAGCTGGTGGTGCCGATGATGGCAGCCTGGTATCTGTCGCGCCGATTTCTTCCTCCGCGACTGAGATATGTCGCTGTATCCCTTCTGATCGTTTTGCTGCCCATGGCGATGATTATTCTCCAGCCGGACCTGGGTACCTCCTTGCTAGTGGGTGCCTCCGGTATCTTCGTGATCTTTTTCGCAGGTATGAGCTGGAAGCTGATCAGTGCCTTCTTTGGCCTGGTTTCCGTGTCGGCGCCGCTGATGTGGTTTTTCGTGATGCAGGATTATCAAAAGCAGCGGGTACTGACGCTTCTGGACCCCCAGAGCGACCCATTGGGCGCCGGGTGGAACATTATTCAGTCGAAAACAGCCATTGGTTCGGGCGGCGTAGATGGAAAAGGATGGTTGCAGGGCACTCAGTCTCATCTTGAGTTCCTGCCGGAAAGCCACACCGATTTTATCGTGGCGGTTCTGGCGGAAGAGTTCGGGTTTGTCGGCATGGCATGTCTGCTTGGGCTTTATTTGCTCATTATTCTGCGCTGTCTTTATATTGCCTCCTTGGCGCAGGATTCGTTCAGCCGCTTGCTGGCCGGGGCGCTGACCATGACGTTTTTCATTTACATCTTTGTGAACGTTGGGATGGTCAGCGGCCTGCTGCCAGTGGTGGGCGTGCCGCTGCCGTTGATCAGTTACGGTGGCACTTCCAGCGTTACCCTTCTGGCCGCATTCGGCGTTCTGATGTCCATTCACACCCACAGGCGCATGATCAGCGCGTGAGTCCATTGTTTGTGAGGAGTTCCCGTGGGAAATTTACCAAGAGCCTGGATTCTGCTTTTGTGCGGTCTGGTGTTGTCAGCTGCTTCGGCGGCTGCCCAATATCAGCACACGCCTGAGGGGCAGGCCTTCATCCGCACAATGGTTGATGATTTCGGTTTCGAGGCTGGTCGTGTTGAAAGCCTGCTCAGCGAAGCACAGCGTAAGCAGGCCATTCTGGATGCCATCAGCCGGCCGGCAGAGAAAACTCTGGAGTGGCACAGTTACCGAAAGATTTTTATCCGTCCGGACCGGATTGCCCAGGGACGGGAGTTTATGACGACCCACGCCGATTCATTGGCCCTTGCAGAACAAACGTATGGCGTACCGCCCGAGATTGTGGCGGCAATTATCGGAGTGGAAACCTGGTACGGGCGCTACCTTGGGAATTATCGGGTGTTGGACGCGCTGGCGACGCTGGCCTTCGATTATCCGCCGCGCAGCCGGTTTTTTCGCAGCGAACTGGCGCAGTATCTGCTGATGACCCGCGAGCAGGGCCTCGATCCGACCGCTGTGAAAGGCTCTTACGCCGGCGCCATGGGTTACGGTCAGTTTATTTCCAGTAGCTATCGTCATTACGCAGTGGATTTCGACGATGACGGTGTGACTGACATTCTGAAAAACCCGGTGGACGCTATCGGTAGTGTGGCTAACTACTTTCACGAGCATCGCTGGCAGCCGGGTGAGCCGGTGGCTCATCGCCTGGATGCGCACCTTCCCGACAGTTCGCCATTGCTGACTGATGGCTTAAAGCCAAGCCTGCAGGTTGCGGATTATCGCAACGCAGGTTTGCTGGTGCCGGAGGCGGCCAGCGATGATTTGCCTGCTCGGGCACTGCACCTGAGCGCCGAAAACGAACATGAACTTTGGCTCACATATCGTAACTTTTATGTGATAACCCGTTACAATCACAGCCACTTATATGCGATGGCAGTTCACCAGCTTGCAGAGGCCCTGAAGCCCGGTGATGATCGTGATGAACAACAGGCGGACGGGTAGCTACTTGTGAACAAGACGGTCTTTTCAATGGTGATAGTGGCAACGCTGGCGTTGTCAGCATGTGGTACGTCGCCGGTTGATCACTCGTCGCGGTATACCATCAACCAGGACAGGGCACCAAGGGGTGATTTCGATGTGTCCGGCCTAGCAGATGCAACGCCTCGTTATGAGTCGCCCCGGTCTGCTGGCAACATGTCGTCTTACACCGTTTGGGGCAAATCCTATCGGGTGCTTGGCTCCAATGAAGGCTACGTCCAGCGCGGCACGGCCAGTTGGTATGGTGAAAAGTTTCACGGCCACAAAACATCCAATGGCGAAACCTTTAACATGTACGCCATGTCAGCAGCCCATAAAAGCTTGCGTATTCCCGGCTATGCCCGGGTGACCAATCTCGACAACGGTCGCTCGGTGATTGTACGGGTCAATGACCGCGGGCCTTTTCACGGGGACCGCCTGATTGATCTGTCTTACGCTGCGGCCAAGAAGCTGGGTTACCTGGGTAATGGCACCGCACGGGTTGAGGTGGCGGCGATCAACGTCAGGCCGAATGGTTCGATGACTATGGCCGGCCGGCCCTTTGGTGACTCTCCGGTACAAACTGCCGACAACGAAAACCGGGCATTGTTTGTTCAGCTTGGATCATTCAGCCAACGGGATCCGGCGCAAACCCTGCTTGATCGAGCCCGTCGGGTTGTCGGCAACCCCATGCGTGTGAGAGAAGTGGTCACTGCATCAGGCCGCTTCCACCGTGTACAAGTCGGACCATTCAATAACGAAGGCGAAGCCCTCGAAGCGCAGACATTGTTGGAGGATCAGGGATTTGACGAGTCAATTCTGCTGACCGACAACCGATAAACACACACTCACTCAATATTGAACGGACCCATGGCACCTATTAGAATATTCCCCAGATTGTTCTCCAGATTATCATCCAGACTGTTTCCCGGATTGTTTCGCGTAATCATCGCCTCGCTGGTGCTGGTTTCGCTGCCGGTGGCCACTGCTTCAGCCCAGTCGGTGCTGATTCCGGCGCCACCGCAGATTGCAGCCAGCTCGTTTTTGCTGATGGACCCGCTTTCCGGGCGGGTGATCATGGAGGAAAACAGCCACGAGCGTATGCCGCCTGCCAGCCTGACTAAAATGATGACGGCCTATATCGTCGAGCGCGAGCTAGATGAGGGTCGGCTCTCGATGTCGGACATGGTGCCGATCAGTGTCAATGCCTGGCGCACTCAAGGCTCCCGTACTTTCGTTCAGGAAGGTACGGAAGTGTCTGTGGAAGATCTGCTGCGGGGTGTGGTCATTCAGTCCGGCAATGACGCTTCGGTAGCGCTGGCGGAGTTCGTCGCAGGCGGTGAGGGCGCCTTTGTGGATATTATGAACCAGCAGGCAGAGCTGCTTGGCATGAACGAAACCAATTTTGCCAATTCAACGGGGCTGCCGGCTCCGGATCACTTTTCCACGGCTAACGATCTTGCCCTGCTGGCGAGAGCGACCATCAATGACTATCCGGAAACCTATCCAATTTATGCGGAGAAGCATTTTACCTTTAATAACATTCGTCAGCCAAACCGGAACAGCCTGCTGTGGCGAGACGACAGTGTCGATGGCCTGAAAACGGGCCATACCGAAGAAGCAGGCTATTGCCTGGTGGCTTCAGCCAAGCGTAACGACACCCGGTTCATTGCCGTTGTCATGGGTGCCAGCAGCACCTCTGCGCGTGCGCAGGAAGTGCAGAAAATGCTCAACTACGGCTTCCGCTACTATAAGACCGAACGCCTGTTCAGCACAGGACAGGAATTAATGGAGGCCAGAGTCTGGGGGGGCGAGAATGACCAGATCTCCGTGGGTATTCTTAACGATGTTCACGTGACCATTCCCAGGGGCTCCCGCGACTCCCTTGAATCAGTGATTGAGCTGGATACTGTGATCAAGGCACCCGTGTCGGTAGGGGATGAGCTTGGCCGGGTAAAGGTGACCCTTGACGGCGAGACCATAGTTGATCAGCCCGTGCTGGCCCTGAGCGACGTTCCGGAAGGCGGATTCTTCAAGCGTATCTGGGATATCGTCAAGCTTTTCTTCGTTCAGCTATTTGAATGATGGTGTCCCTGGCACCGCAGGAGTCAGATCCAATGAGTGATCCTAAAGCGCCGAAAATTGAATTCCCCTGTGATTACCTCATCAAGGTAATCGGAGATGCAGCGCCGGACTTTGTGGAGTTTGTGGTGTCAGTGGTTGAGCTTCATGCGCCCGGTGTGGCTGATAACAATGTTGCCGTCAAAGACAGCAGCGGGGGTCGTTTCGCCTCTGTGAATCTGACTATATGGGCCACCGGCGAGCCGCAACTGAAGGCGCTGTTCGAAGAGCTTAAAGCCAGCGGCCGCGTTCATATGGTGCTCTGACCGAATGGACGAGCTGATCATCCGGACGCTGGGCGAGCAGCCGTACTCGGAAACCTGGGAAGCCATGAAGGCGTTTACGTCGGATCGTGGCCCTGCCACAACGGATGAACTCTGGTTTCTTGAGCACCCGCGGGTCTACACCCAGGGCCAGGCGGGCAAGGCCGAGCATATTCTGGCGCCTGGTGATATTCCGGTGATTCAGGTAGACCGGGGCGGACAGGTGACCTATCACGGTCCCGGCCAGCTGGTGGTTTATCTGCTGCTGGACCTGACCCGCCGAAAACTCGGTGTTCGGGCTCTGGTTGATGCCATCGAGCAGGCCATCGTTCAGTGCCTTGGCGGGTCAGGCATTGAGGCGTCACCCAGGCCGGATGCGCCAGGCGTATACGTTGGCGAGGCCAAGATTGCCTCGCTGGGCTTGCGGATCAGGCGCGGTTGCTCCTTTCATGGCTTGGCGCTGAACGTGGATATGGACATGGAACCCTTCGCCCGTATCAATCCCTGTGGCCATGCTGGTATGCCCATGTGTCAGGTGCGGGATTACTTGCCCCATGTCGATATTCACACCATCAGTGAGCGGTTGAGTGACGCTTTGCTCGAGACGCTGGGAGTGCAGGTCGTTTCCCGGGTCAAAGGTTGGTAGCACCGGAGACTGTTTTGATCCGTATAATGGTAAAGCAGGCTCAGAACCCGAAATTCGTCAGCCCCGAACAGGATTCAGATGTCATCCAATCGCAAAGGCAACTCCGTTGCGCGCATTAAAACCGGAAGTTTCGAGCGGCGACTGTCGCTGACCAGGGCGGGATTGTTCGCAGGTACGCGTATAGCTTCGCACATGGCAACGAACTGGTTCAGCGGCAAAGAAAAGCGTGAAGAACGCCATAGTGCCATGATGTCCAGCCAGGCTCAGCTCCTGGTAGACGAATTAGGCAGCCTCAAAGGCAGCGTGGTGAAAATCGGGCAGGTCATGGCACTGTATGGTGAGCACTTTCTGCCGGACGAAGTTACCAAAGCGCTGCACACACTGGAAGATCAGACAACCTCGCTGGAGTGGTCAGCAATCGAACGGGTGCTGAAAGAGGAACTGGGCACTGACAGACTGAACCAACTCGAGGTGGACCCGGAACCGATCGGAGCCGCCTCTCTGGGGCAGGTGCACAGGGCAAGGCGAAAATCAGACGGGCTTGAGCTGGTGCTTAAGGTGCAATACCCGGGCGTCGACAAGGCCGTTGACAGTGATCTCAACTCGGTTGCTCATCTGCTCAAGATTGCCCGACTGGTGTCGTTCGGACCAGAATTTAAAGACTGGCTGGAAGAAGTCCGGAACATGATGCACCGGGAGGTGGACTACGGGCTTGAAGCACAGACCACTGAAAGGTTCCGGCAGATGCTCAAAGACGATCCCCGGTTTGTGGTACCCCGGGTGCTGAACGAATACTGCACGGCCCATGTGATTGCCTCAACCTTCGAACGAGGCCATTCGGTCAGCGCCCCGGCCGTGCGCGAGCTCTCGCTGGAACGTCGGAGTGCGTTGGGAAAAGCTTCGCTGGAGCTGTTTTTTCGCGAGCTGTTCGTCTGGAGCGAAATCCAGACCGACCCCAATTTTGGCAACTACCGTATCCGCATCGCCGGTGAAAGCGGTGCTGACGACGAACACGACCAGATTGTGCTGTTGGATTTCGGAGCCGTACAGGCTTACTCGCCAGAATTTCTGGACCCGGTTATCCAGATGATCCGGGCGTCCTACGAAGGTGACCTGAGCGGCGTGGTAGCTGGCGGCATCACACTTAATTTCATGAGCAGCGACTGGCCGGACGAGGTGCTGGATAAGTTTGGCTCAGTCTGTATGTCGGTTCTGGAGCCATTGTCACCCAATCAGAGCGAGTGGCCCGATTACGCCGTGAATGATAACGGGAAATATCGCTGGAAACAGAGCGACCTGCCATCGAGAGTTGCCCGCCAGGCGGCGCGCTCTGCCATCAGCCGTTATTTCAAGGTGCCGCCGAAAGAGTTCGTGTTTCTGAATCGCAAGCTTATTGGTGTCTATACCTTTATTGCGGTGCTCCACGCCGAATTTAACGGTGAACCGTTGTTGAAAACCTATCTTTACGGCGACCCAGGAGCACCCGCTGCCTGAAGAACCAGCCAGACCACGAAGGCGTAGCGCAGTCCCTTTCCAATAGCGACCAGTACCACAAAATTCAGCCAGGGTACCCGCATGATACCGCCGACAAGAGTGAGCGCGTCGCCACCAATCGGCAGCCATCCCAGCAACAGGGACCACTGTCCGTAGTGATTAAACCGATTACGGGCTTTTTCAAGCTGTTTATCAGACACCGGAAACCACCGCTTGTGTTTAAAGCGATCCACTTGCCTGCCGATAATGCCGTTTATAATCGATCCTGTGGTATTCCCTGTGGTGGCCCAGAACCAGACCCACCAGAGCGAATAACCTTGGGTGACCATGCCTCCTACCATTATTTCAGAATAGGCCGGCAAAAGGGTCGCCGCTGCCAGGGCAGTGAGAAACAGGGTAAGATAGACCAACGTTGTACCTTGAGAATAAAGACCGAACATCGGCACTTTTTTGACAGCCTACCCGATGCCAGAAGTTGTTAGCAACCACCTTAAGTACTGTTTGCATAGACTATTACTATCGGTATGATTCAGCCCATCAATTTTATTTTTTAGCCATCAAGCAGTCATAATACAACGGTATAAGCGGCTCAAAAATGCCGTCTATTTTCTGGATCAGGAGTTAAACAATGGAACAGGTGATGATTTTTGGTCGTGCGTCCTGCGGTTTTTGTACCCTCGCAAAACAGCTGTGCGAGATCAACAAGTTAGACTACCGCTATGTCGACATTGAGGAAGAAGGGATCAGTAAGCACGACCTTTCCCAGACCACCGGTAAGCCGGTGCATACGGTCCCCCAAATTTTTGTGGGTCAGCAACATATTGGTGGGTTTGATCACTTCTCCGATTACCTCGAGAGGGCTGGCGCGACGTCCAACTGATCAGCCATTCATAAAAAAGGCGCCATCAAGGTTAACTTGTGGCGCTTTTTTCGTTCTGCGGGCACGTCAGATCTGGAAATCGGCCTTCAGCTTCTTTTCGATCAGCTGGTTTTTCAGCTTGGCTACCCGCGGAAGACCCTTGTCGAACGGCGGAAAGTTCTCACCGAAGATCAGCGGCTCCAGGTAATCCCGGCAATCCTGTGTTATGCCGTAGCCATCGTCCGTAATGTAGTGGATGGGCATCTTCTTTTCCTGGTTGGCAACTTCACTCAACGGAGCTTCGCCGATGTGCCAACGATACGGGCTCGACTGCTCGCGAACGATGGTGGCCATCAGCGCCTGCTTTCCGGCCAGGGCCATTTCGACGGCTGCCCTGCCGACGGCATAAGCCTGCTCAACATCCGTTGCTGAGGCAATGTGGCGGGCGCTGCGCTGAAGGTAATCGGCCACCGCCCAGTGGTATTTGAAACCCAGGGCCTGACGTACCATGTTGGCCAGTGCCGGTGCGACACCCCCTAGCTGAGTGTGGCCGAAGGCATCTTTTGCCCCGGCGTCGGCCAGGAAACGACCGTCTTCGAATTGCGCTCCCTCGGAGGCGACCACAACACAATAGCCGTATTCCTTTACGCAGAATTCCACCCTCTCAAGGAATCGATTGCGTTCGAATGGCACTTCCGGGAACAGTATGATGTGGGGCGGCTCGCCTTCGCCTGCGCCGGCGAGGCCGCCGGACGCAGCAATCCATCCGGCATGCCGGCCCATCACTTCCAGGATGAACACCTTGGTTGAGGTGTCGCACATGGAGCGGATATCAAGGCTGGCTTCCAGGGTGGATGTGGCGATGTATTTCGCCACCGAACCAAAGCCCGGGCAGCAATCCGTGAAGGGCAGGTCATTGTCGACGGTTTTCGGAACACCGATACAGGTCATGGGGTAGCCCATTTTTTCCGCAAGCTGGGAGACCTTGAACGCGGTATCCTGAGAGTCGCCGCCGCCATTGTAGAAAAAGTAGCCGATATCGTGGGCACGGAATACTTCAATCAGGCGCTCGTATTCGCGGCGGTCTTCCGAGAGGTTTTTCAGCTTGTGGCGACAGGAGCCGAAGGCCCCGCCCGGTGTGTGAATCAAGGCCTGGATGTCCTCGTCGTTCTCAAGGCTGGTGTCTATCAGCTCTTCCTTGAGTGCGCCGATGATGCCGTTTCGTCCAGCGTAGACTTTGCCTATTTGTTCGGGATGCTTGCGCGCGGTCTGGATGACGCCACAGGCGCTGGCGTTAATGACGGCGGTGACGCCGCCCGACTGGGCGTAGAATGCGTTTCGAATGGCCATTTCGGGTAGAAGCTCCGGCAGTTTCATCAAATGCCGCAGATGATACGTCAATCGTCGTTTTTTTTCATGAGCCAAACGTCATAACTCAGCGCTTGACGGCCCGAAGACTATACGGGAGCCTTTGCAGGTTTCCATCGACAGGTTAAGAGCAAGAGGCTAATAGTAGAATGCATATTCACATCCTGGGAATTTGTGGCACCTTCATGGGCAGCCTGGCCGTTATAGCGCGAGAGCTGGGGCATCAGGTGACCGGGTCTGATCAGGGCGTTTATCCGCCCATGAGCACCCAGCTTGAAGCCCAGGGTATTGGGCTGATGGAAGGCTACCGTGCTGATCATCTCAAGCCCATCCCGGACCTGGTTCTGATCGGCAATGCCATGTCCCGTGGCAACCCCGAAGTAGAGGCCGTGCTTAATCGCAACATTGATTACATGTCCGGTCCCGAGTGGCTGTCCCGGGAAGTGCTGCGCCATCGATGGGTGATGGCGGTTGCGGGCACCCACGGTAAGACTACCACGACGGCCATGCTGCTTTGGATTCTGGAGCAGGCGGGTTTCGATGCGGGCTATCTGGTGGGTGGTGTGCCCAATGATTTCCCGGTTTCCGCACGGCTGGGCAGCAGCGATTTCTTCGTGATTGAGGCGGACGAGTACGACAGCGCGTTTTTCGATAAGCGCTCCAAGTTTGTTCACTACCGGCCCCACACGCTTATCCTGAACAATCTGGAATTCGATCACGCCGATATTTTCGACAATGTCGAGGACATTGAGCGCCAGTTTCACCATCTGGTGCGAACGGTACCTTCAAACGGACTGATTGTGCGGCCAGCGTTGGATCAGCACCTGGACAAGGCGCTGGAGCTGGGCTGCTGGACCAACATCCAGGAAACCTCTGTGGGCAGCGAAGTACCCTATATGAGCGACTGGCGGGCAGAGCTGCTGAAAGAGGATGGCAGCCATTTCATGGTGGTTCACCGTGAGCAGCCGGTGGCTGCGGTCAAGTGGTCTTTGACTGGGCTGCACAGCGTAAGAAACGGACTGGCCGCGATTACCGCTGCCCGTCACGTTGGGGTGACGCCGGATCACGCAATTGCCGCCCTGAGCCGGTTTTCCGGGGTCAAACGCCGGATGGAGTTACTGGCCGATGTGGGCGGAATACAGGTGTATGACGATTTTGCCCACCATCCGACTGCCATAGCGTCCACCCTGGAAGGGCTTCGTAACAAAGTGGGTGCTGAACTGATTCTGGCGCTTATAGAGCCGCGGTCCAACACCATGCAGCAGGGTGTCCACCAGCAAACGCTTTTGCCAAGCGCTGCAGCTGCGGATCAGGTGGTGTGGGCCAACCTTAACCAATTGGACTGGCTGCCGGACCTGATCGCTTCCAGTGATGATCTGGACTCGCAGCGCCATAGTGTGGAGTCCAGTCTAGAGGCCCTGATTGAGCGGGTTGCAAGGCAGGCAGTGGCACCCTGTCATATAGTCATCATGAGCAACGGTAGTTTTGGTGGAATTCACCAGAAGCTAATTGCTGAACTGGAACGTAGAGTTAGCTGAATCTGCCTGAAATGGACCACGAAATATGACCGATGCTTCCAACCAAAAACGTGTAATCAACCTGGCCTTCACCGGTGCATCCGGTGCCCAGTATGGTTTGCGACTGTTACAGTGCCTGGTGGCCGCAGGGTGCCAGGTACACGTGATGATTAGCAAGGCGGCACAGATCGTGATCGCGACGGAAACTGATCTGAAGTTGCCCGGCAGTACCGCGGCCATGCAGGAAACCTTGTCAGCTTATGCGGGCGCCGAGGCCGGACAAGTGATTGTTTTCGGTCGGGAAGACTGGTTCTCCCCACCGGCCTCCGGTTCCGGAGCGAAAGCTCCATTGATCGTTTGTCCGTGTAGCACCGGGACTCTCTCGGCACTGGCCACCGGTGCCAGCAATAATCTGATAGAGCGGGCGGGCGATGTGGCCCTCAAGGAACGCCGGATGCTTATTCTGGTGCTGCGGGAAGCGCCTTATTCCGAAGTCCACCTTGAGAACATGCTGCGCCTGACCCGCATGGGTGCCGTCATCATGCCGGCCAGTCCCGGATTTTATCACCAGCCCAAATCCGTTGCCGATCTGGTTGATTTCATCGTAGCTCGGCTACTCGACCACCTGGACTTGCCCCAGGACCTGATGCCGCGCTGGGGCGAAGACCGCCTGGCAGCCAAAAAAGCGGACTGATCAACCCTTCTGAACGATGGTTTTGGTCAGCCCGATTGACGCTTTTCATCATTGAGCGGTGCTGCACCCCCGGATAAAACTGGTTGCACGACAACAACACAGTTTTGCTGAGGTTCATGATGATTCCACGCACCCTTTTTGACGCCGACCTTGAAGGCTTTCGGGATTCGGTCCGTAAATTCCTCCAGCAGGAGGCGGCCCCGTATCATCACCAGTGGGAAGAAGATGGCCAGGTAAGCCGGGAGCTCTGGACCAAAGCGGGTGAGCTTGGGTTCCTTTGCCCGACGATGCCGGAGGAATACGGCGGCGCGGGCGCGGATTTCCGGTACAGCGCGGTGATTATGGAAGAGGTTTCCGGTGCCGGGCTCTCCGGTATCGGCTGGACCCTGCATTCGGATATCGTGGCGCCCTATATCCTGAACTACGGTTCGGATGCGCAGAAAGCACACTACCTTCCCAAGCTGGTCTCCGGCGAGATGATTGGCGCCATAGCCATGACCGAACCCGGAGCCGGCTCCGACCTTCAGGGCATTAAGACCACGGCGGTAAAGGATGCCTCCGGTGAGCATTACCTGCTGAACGGCAGCAAAACCTTTATCACCAACGGCCAGATGGCAGATCTGGTCATCGTTGTAGCCAAAACCGATCCAAAGGAAGGCGCAAAGGGGATCAGCCTGTTCATGGTGGAAGCCGCCTGGGAGGGGTTTGAGAAGGGGCAGAACCTGAAAAAGGTGGGTATGAAGGCACAGGATACCTCCGAGTTGTTCTTTCAAGACGTAAAAATGCCCGCCGATAAGCTGTTGGGGGCCAAGGAAGGGCAGGGCTTCTTCCAGCTCATGCAGGAATTACCTGCTGAACGCCTGCAGGTAGGGCTGACCGCTGTTGCCGCCGCCGAAGCCGCCTGGCAGTGGACGCTGGATTACGTCAAAGAGCGTAAGGCCTTCGGTAAACCGGTCATTAAATTCCAGAACACCCGTTTCAAGCTGGCGGAACTCAAGGCGGAAATTACCGCAGCCCGGGTATTTTGTGACCGGTGCCTTGAACTGCACCTGGAGAAGAAGCTGGATATCCCGACGGCGGCCATGCTGAAACAGTACACCACCGATCTTCAGTGCAAAGTGATGGATGAGTGTGTGCAGCTGCACGGTGGCTATGGCTATATGTGGGAGTACCCCATTGCCCGAGCCTGGGCAGATTCCCGTGTTCAGAGAATTTACGCCGGTACCAATGAAATCATGAAGGAAATCGTCGCCCGCTCATTTTGACCATTCCGCGATGCGCCGTCGCCAGTCGGGATGGCGCCTAATCGTTACCAAAGTTTACAAATTGCCAAACCTATCAAGGTTCAAGTCGGCAACATCCCCTAAAGTAGCGGCACAACCTCTAACAAGGATAATGGTTGCCGCGATGAAACGCCTGCTCCCCGTTACGATAATTCTACTCCCGCTGCTTTTGACCGGCTGTGAGAAGGAATCCGATTCCTCCCCGGCGGATGGCCGGGACTTTGATGCCGAAGTTTACATCGCGGGCACGCCCTATAACGGCCGTGTCATCAACGGCTACCTGCAGAATGCCCGGGTCTGGCTGGACATGGATGGGGACGGTCAGCACACCCCGGGGCCGCTCACGCTGGAAAACGAATCAGGCGTTGAGCTGCAGTTGCCCGGTGGCGAACCAACGGCGATGACCGGTGAGGACGGCGAGTTTTCACTGGATGTATCGGAACTGGAGCAAGACCCGCTGGTGTCGCCGGATCTTGACCCGCGGGATTATTCGCTGATTGCACTGGCGCTGCCCGGCCAGACGATAGAGCAGACCGATGCTGGTAATCAGGTATTGGATCGGGCATTCATGCTCAGCGCGCCTCCCAGCGTGCGCAATGTGACGCCGCTCACAACCCTGGTTCGTCAGCGCCGCGTCAATGGTATCGGGGAGTTTCTGGTGGGCACCAGCGAGCTTGCGCTAGCGTTGGGCAACATTAACCTGGTCAGCGACTATGTCCGTTCTGGCGATGAGCGTGCTCAAGCTTATGCCCGGGCGTTTGCCCGTTTTCTGGCGGCTCAGCTGCCGCAGGCTTACGAAGATATCCTGCGCGACGGCGATGGTCTTGAGCGTTTCCTGAGCGCCGATGCGGTTGGCCTGATGGGTATTTCATTTGCCCGAAACGCGTTGACCATTATCAAGGTAGTTGACGAGGCGGCGGTGGGAGGTGACTACGCTGCGGTGACTATTGATAGCCTCAACCTGCCAGAAATCGAACTGGAGCTAGATGATTCCGTGATTGTCAGCGGCCAGACGGTCTTTGCTCGTGGTGGCCTGCCCGGTTCTTTTTCCAGTCTGGACGCGCTGGCGGAGCTGGGTTTCAACTATGCAGAAGACGGTCGTTTGACGTCGGTTGTCGTGAACGGGTGTATGACTCCGTCTTTGACTGAGATGGTTCGGGTTATCAATGCCGACGGAAAAATCGCGGCTACTGGAGCCCAGTGGGTACCGATCCTGTCGCTGAATCAGGAAGCAGGCGGCACCTTTTATGACGAGCCGGGCACGGATGAGCGCCTGACCTTCGACTGGGAAAACGGCACCGCGGCCTTCGAATCCACAACCACCTGTCACGCCGGCCTGGCCGCCTCGTCAGAGCTGGGCGGGCCAGCGGCCATCGAATATCAGTGGACGCTGACTAAGACTAACGGCAGGGTGATTGCCCTGACGGCCACCAGCGCTGGCAAAACTGAAGTACTGACGCCGGATTACGCGTTCAGCTCGGATTTCTTTATCGGGTTTACCCGCACTGTTAACGGCGTTGATGAGGAGGTCGTCGATCTGGTATCAGAACCGCAATCCTGTATCGCGGACATTGTCGAAGCTGATGCTGAAAATGCGCAGGTCGTCTCTGCATTCCAGCCGTTTATTCTATCCGGCACCCTGGAAATACCCACTGGTTTTACCAATCTGGGGCTGGAGCTGGACACCCGTAACGGGTTTAATCGCCCGCTGCGGTATGCGTTTCAGAATGAGGAATTTCAGAAAACGGAAGGCGTGAGCAGCAGTGTCGGGTTCGAGTGGCGATTCTATTATCCAACGGCAGCGTCCGATGCGTTCGTTGCCGACCAGCCCAACCTGATAAGTACGGCTTATCTCGCGCGATACGGCGGGGACGAAGACTGCGGACAAGACTTTGGCTCGATTCCGACGGCAGGCTACGCTCGAGTGCAATATTTCTACCAGCGCCTGTCTGAATACCTGGCAGGGCAGATTCAGTAGCCCCGCCCCGTTACCAACAACGACGATTCAGGGAGCAGGGAAGCGACCTGGGTGCCAATAATTGCGTGTGAATAACCTGGTTGTTCTTAAGGAATGATTCTTGAATTATTCTTGCCATTTCTTGGGGAAAGAAATGGTGCCGAGGAGAGGACTTGAACCTCCACACCCTTGCGAGCACTAGCACCTGAAGCTAGCGTGTCTACCAATTTCACCACCTCGGCAAGTGATTTGCAGTCTATCCGTCGGGCTTCAATGCGGTCAGCGTGTTTTGCATGCTTTAGATCATTGAATTTTGGGACATTCTGCTACGGCAGCGGGAGTACCGATGTCCGATATCGCGTACTTTAATCATTCGCCAAAAAACTGTCAAATGTTTTTCTTCGCGAATCACGCTCTAATCACACCCTTATTTTGATGGCTTGTTAGCCAGCAGGAGGCTGGCAGCGTTATACTTCTGTTAAACGTGACATCAACGATACACTTAAGTCACCGGCTGCTTCGGGGCAGCTGGAAAAAGGACACGAATGGTTTCCAGAAAAAAATCCGATCAAGACCCCCATGCCCAGCGTGAGGCGAGTAATTACGATAACCCGATTCACAGTCGGGAGTTTATTCTTGCGCACTTGAAAGAGCGTGGGGCGCCGGCAACCCATGAAACGCTTTGCTCTGAGTTTGGCATCGATTCCGATGAGAGCATCGAAGCCCTGCGGCGTCGCCTGATCGCTATGTGCCGCGATGGCCAGATGATCTGCAATCGCCGTGGTGCCTATCTGCCACTCGAAGACGCGGACCTAGTGTCTGGCCGGGTGACTGGCCACAAAGACGGCTTCGGGTTTCTGGTGCCGGACGGCGACGGTAGTGACCTGTTTCTGACGGCCCGCCAGATGCGGTTGGTATTTCACGGTGACCGTGTTGCTGCCCGGGTTGAACGGGTAGACGATCGGGGCCGTCGCGAGGGCGCGATTGTAGAGGTGCTGGAATACCGCACGACACAGACTGTCGGCCGATTATTTCAGGAAAGCGGGATTTCCTTTGTAGTGCCCGAAAATGCCCGGATCAATCATGAAGTGCTGATACCTGCCGAGCACATCAACGGTGCAAAGCATGGCCAGTACGTGGTGGTCGACATACTGCGTCAGCCTTCCATGCGCACGCAGCCGCTTGGGAAAGTGGCTGAGGTGCTGGGCGAGCACATGGCGCCGGGCATGGAAATCGACGTCGCTATTCGCTCCTACGATATTCCTTACAGCTGGCCGCCGGCAGTGGGTGAGCAAGCGGCAGCGATCCCTGACGAAGTTACGGAACAGGACAAGCAGAACCGAGTCGATATCCGGAATATAAATCTGGTGACGATTGACGATGAGACTGCCCGAGATTTCGATGATGCGATTTATTGCGAGCCGCGCCCCAAAGGCGGTTACCGGCTGATTGTCGCCATCGCCGATGTGTCCCATTACGTGCGCCCGGAGTCGCCCCTTGACGCGGAAGCTATCAATCGGGGCAATTCGGTGTATTTCCCGGACCACGTTGTGCCAATGTTGCCGGAGAAGCTGTCCAATGGGCTTTGTTCTCTTAACCCCGGTGTTGATCGCCTGTGCATGGTTGCGGATATGACGTTGAGCGCCGCCGGCAATATCAGCGGTTATCGGTTTTATCAGGCGGTCATGCACAGCCAGGCCCGCCTGACCTACAACAAAGTCAGCGATATGCTGGAGCGGCCGGATTCTGAGCCGGGTTACCGGCTGTGCGAGCAGTACGCCGACGTGCTGCCGGATCTCCATAACCTGTACGGGATGTACAAACTTTTGCGCAAGGCCCGCACTGAGCGAGGCGCCATTGATTTCGAAACCACGGAAACCCGTGTGGTCTTCGATGCCAATCGCAAGATCGAGGAAATCGTGCCGGTGACCCGGAACGACGCTCACAAAATTGTCGAAGAATCCATGCTGTGCGCCAACGTGGCGACAGCGCGTTTTCTGAGAAAGCACAAGGTGCCTTCTCTCTATCGGGTGCACGATGGGCCTTCAGAAGAGCGCCTGAGCGCGGTCCGTTTGTTCGTGGGCGAGCTGGGCCTGCAGCTTGGCGGTGGTGACAAGCCGACGTCGGCGGATTATCAGGCCCTGCTGTCCAGCATTTCCGAGCGCAGCGATGCCAACGTCATCCAGACGGTGATGCTACGTTCACTCAGCCAGGCGGTGTACAGCCCTGATGAGGGTGGCCACTTCGGTCTGGGCTTTACCAGCTATGCCCACTTTACCTCGCCCATCCGCCGCTACCCGGACCTGATTGTTCATCGTGGCATAAAGTCCGTTATTCATGGCGAGCAGGCCTCGAAGGATATTGTGGCTCCGCCAATGCTCGATCCGGAGCTGGCCGTTTATCCTTACGATCACGCTCGCATGCTGAAGTTGGGCGAGCATTGTTCAGTGACAGAACGCCGGGCAGACGATGCGACCCGTGATGTGATGGCGTGGCTCAAATGCGAGTATCTGAGAGATCAGGTGGGCGAGGAGTACAACGGCGTTATTGCCTCGGTGGTGCCTTTCGGGTTCTTCGTCGAGCTGTCAGGTATTTATATTGAAGGCCTGGTTCATGTTTCCACGCTTTCCGGTGATTTCTTCCATCATGATGCTGCCAAGCATCGCCTGATTGGTGAGCGCACGGCTCAGAGCTTCCGCCTGGGTGACGACGTGCGCGTCAAGGTTGTTCGTGTCGGTATGGAAGACCGGAAGATTGATCTGGAGCTGACCAGTGAGCCACAGCATCGCCAGGCAGACCGGGACGCACTCACGATCGCCAAGAGAGCGCCAAAAGATAAAGATAAGGGCCGGGGCAAAAGCCGGAGTAAGCCCGGAGCGGCCCCGAAAGCGACTGATAAACCCGCCCGGCCACGCAAACCCAAGCCCAAGCAAGAGGCGTCGCCTGCCAGTAGCGATGGCGGAATGTCAGCACGGGATAAGCTGGTCGCAGAAGCAGCCAAGCTTGCTCTCGACGGCAAGGGCAAGAAAGATAAGAGCAAAAGCACCGGTAGCGACCGCAAGCGAAAGCCAGGGAAGTAATTCGTGTCTGAAGACTTTATTTTTGGTTGGCATGCGGTCGAAGCCGTACTCAAGCAAGAGCCGAAGCGTTTGCAGGAGGTCTGGATACAGACAGGCCGCCAAGACAAGCGTGTGCAGAGTGTCACCGAGTCGCTGGATAGTCTCGGGGTTGCCTGGCAGATTGTGCACCGCAAAGAGCTGGACAAGCGGGTCTCTGGCGTTCATCAGGGTGTAGTGGCCCAGGTAGCGGAGAGTCGTGAGTGGACCGAAGACGATCTGTTACAGGCACTGGCCGGGCAGGATGCGCCTACTTTTCTGCTTATTCTCGATGGCGTTACCGATCCCCACAATCTCGGCGCCTGCCTGCGGACCGCCGATGCGGTCGGCGTGCAGGCGGTGATCGTGCCCAAAGACAAATCCGCCTCGCTTTCACCTACGGTCAGAAAAGTGGCCTGTGGTGCAGCTGAGACTGTGCCTTTGGTGAGAGTCACCAACCTGGCCAGATTTATGCGCGGGCTTCGTGATGACGGTGTCTGGCTGATCGGCACCGCCGGCGAGGTCGGGAGCACTCTTTACCAGGCCGATTTTAAAGGGCCTGTTGCTCTGGTCATGGGCGCCGAAGGCAAGGGGTTGCGTCGACTTACCCGCGAGCACTGCGATCTGCTGATCAACATTCCCATGCAGGGCTATGTCGCCAGTCTGAATGTGTCGGTGGCTACCGGGGTCTGTCTGTACGAAGCACTTCGACAACGGCTTGCATAGAAAGCCCGACACCCATAGAATACCGCACCCCTTTTTATATGGGGCGGCGCTGTATTGTCTTCTTATAATAGTCAATTCGGTGTCGGCTTTTACTGAAAAGCAAAAGAAATCGGCAGCTTGTCTGCCACCTCCTTGCTTCTTGCTGGACCCGGTCTGAACTTGTTTCAGCGCGTTGGATTCTGCAGGGGGCTGTCTAAACCGTAGGGAGAACTCATGCGTCACTACGAAATCGTATTTATGGTACACCCGGATCAGAGCGAGCAAGTGCCCGCGATGATCGAGCGTTATACCAACGTCATCACTGAAGATGGCGGACAGGTACATCGCCTAGAAGATTGGGGCCGTCGTCACCTGGCATACCCGATCAACAAGATTCACAAAGCCCATTACGTACTGATGAACGTTGAGTGTTCACAGGCCGCAATGGACGAGATGACTCACAACTTCCGATTCAATGATGCCATTATCCGCGACATGATCCTGCGCCGTGACGGCGCCGACACCGATTTGTCACCGATGAAAGCTTCCGAGTCCCGTGAAGACCGCCGCGGAGGCGATGAACGCCCGCGTCGTTCGGCCGAACCTGACGAGAACCGTCAGACCGAGACCGAGACCGAGACCAAAACCCAGGACGAAGAAGAGTAAAACCATCACCGGAGTTGAGGAGTTAAATTATGGCTCGTTTTTTCAGACGTCGTAAGTTCTGCCGCTTCACGGCAGAAGGTGTGAAAGAGATCGATTACAAAGATCTGGACACACTGAAAGGTTATATTACTGAAACCGGCAAAATCGTGCCCAGCCGTATCACTGGCACCAAAGCACGTTATCAGCGTCAGCTGGCTACCGCGATCAAGCGTGCCCGCTACCTGGCACTGCTGCCGTACTCGGACAGCCACGATACCTAAGTAACAGAATCACAGGACTCGGGACCATGCGTGCACTGGCACAATTTGTAATGCGCGGTCCCCTGCAGGCAGGCGGGGTTGCCGTTGTTACGACAGCGATACCCCTGTTGTTCTGGGTCGGCGCCGCGGTTATTGGCCTGGTTATTCTCAGGCTTGGCATCAGGCAGGGGCTCAATATTGGCCTCTGGGCATTGCTACCGGCACTCGGCTGGGGCTGGCTGGGGCAAGACCCCACGGCTCTGGCAGTGTTGCTTCAGGTAATGCTGATTGCATCGGTGCTCAAAGCATCGCTGACCTGGGACAGAGCTCTGCTGTCGGGCAGCCTGCTGGCCATTACAACCAGCCTGCTGCTGCCTATGCTGTACCCGGAACTGATCGATAGCCTGGTTCAGGCAGGCGTTCAGTTTTACGAGCAGATTAACGCCGAGATGGCCAAGAGTTACGGAGATAATCTGGAGGTCGTCATTCGGCAAACCATGAACGCCAGCATGGCGGGCACCTACCTGTTAACAGGTGTGGGCATGACTATGCTGGCGAGATCCTGGCAGGCAGGGCTCTCCAACCCCGGGGGATTCCGCAAAGAGTTTCATGCTTTGCGGTTGTCCCCGGCCATCGCGGTTATCTGCGTGGTGATCATGGTGGGCGGTTCTTTGATAGGGCTGAACCCCATGCTGATGGGTTGGGCCGGCGGGCTGCCACTTATTCTGGCAGGACTGGGTCTGGTTCATGGTGCTGTAAGTCGTAAAGGGTTGAGCGTTCAATGGCTGGTGTTGTTCTATATGGCACTGGTGTTTCTGGGCCCGAGTCTGATGATTGTGTTATTGGTTCTGGCGTTTGTGGATAGCTGGTTGGACATCCGGGGGCGAATGAAGCCATCGGGTCCGGCTGAATAAAGCACGAAGAGGTTAACGAGATGGAAGTTATTCTACTCGAAAAAGTAGCAAACCTTGGTTCACTTGGTGACAAGGTCAAGGTCAAGGCCGGTTACGGTCGTAATTTTCTGCTGCCCTACGGCAAGGCTGTTCCCGCCACTGCGGACAACCTGAAGGCGTTCGAAGAGCGCCGCGCCGAGCTTGAAAAAGCTGCCACTGAAAAGCGGGCTGCTGCCCAGGCTCGCGGTGAGATCCTGAACGGTGTATCGGTAACGATCACCTCCAAGGCTGGCGAAGAAGGCAAGCTGTTCGGTTCTATCGGTGTGCGTGACGTCGCTGATGCGATTACCGCTGCCGGTACCGAGGTAGAAAAAAGCGAAGTTCGTCTGCCGGAAGGCCCCCTGCGCGTCGTGGGTGAGTACGAAATTGAGCTGCAGCTGCACTCGGATGTTTCCGTTTTAATTAACCTTGCGGTCGTTGCTGAATAAGCGGCCAAAAGGTTTGACGGTAACACCGGGCCTTCGGATCTGCTGAGGCAGATTTCGAAGGCCCTGAGCAAGACAGGCCCGGTTCCACTTACCTGTGGAATTCCGGGCCTGTTGCGTTCTGGTGTATTATGCTAGTCGCTACTGAAACCGGGACGAAGACGTACACATGGCCAACCCCAATTTTCAAGCGGTTTCCAGCGATCCGGAAACCAGTCGCATCAAAGTTCCGCCCCATTCCGTTGAAGCCGAGCAGGCGGTACTTGGTGGCCTGATGCTGGACAATCGTCGGTTTGATGAGATTTCCGAGATTATTTCCGCTGTTGATTTCTATCGTCAGGATCATCGCCTGATTTTCGGAGCCGCAGAGCGCCTGGCAGGCGAAAGTGAACCATTAGATGTGGTTACGCTGGCTGAGTTTCTTGATCGCGCCGGGGATATCGAGGATGCGGGCGGATTGTCTTACCTTGCAGAGCTGGCGGAAAAGACGCCGGGTGCTGCCAATATCCGTGCCTACGCAGAGATTGTTCGCGAGCGCTCGATCCTGCGCCAGTTGGTGGAAGTGTCGGGAAAAATTGCCGACTCAGCGTTTAATCCGCAGGGCCGCAACAGTAATGAAGTCCTCGATGAAGCCGAGCGTAATGTATTTCAGATTGCCGAGTCGAGGGTCAAGGAGGGGACGGGTCCCCAGACCATTAACCCGATCCTGACCAAAGCCCTTGGTCGCATTGAGGCGCTGTTCGAGTCCGGTGAGACTACGACTGGCCTGACGACCGGCTTCAAGGATCTGGATGAGTGGACGTCCGGTATGCAGCCGTCGGATTTGCTGATTGTTGCTGGCCGCCCGTCTATGGGTAAAACCACCTTTGCCATGAATATTGTCGAGAACGCCTTGATTACCACCGGGGCGCCGATTCTCGTATTCAGTATGGAGATGCCGGCCGATGCGCTGGTGATGCGTATGCTTTCGTCTCTGGGGCGCATAGACCAGAGCCGCATCCGCAGCGGACGTTTGGAAGAGGATGACTGGCCACGACTGACCTCTGCCGTCAGCCTGCTCAAGGACAAGCCACTGTATATTGACGATACGCCGGGGCTGAGCCCCACGGAGATGCGTTCACGCGCCCGCCGTATCACCCGTGAAAACGGCGGTCAGCTGGGGCTGATCATGGTGGATTACCTTCAGTTGATGCGGGTGCCTGGCAATACCGAAGGCCGTACTGCGGAAATTTCTGAAATCTCACGGTCGCTGAAAGGTCTTGCCAAGGAATTGAGCTGCCCGGTGGTGGCGCTTTCTCAGCTTAACCGAAGTCTGGAGTACCGTCCGCCTCGCGTTCATGGGCAAGTACACCAAGTTTGAGGACCTGGCCCATGGCGATTACGGCGGTGATTACTGATGCCAAGAGCCACAGTTGCCAGAATCGACATGGATGCGCTGCGCCATAACTATCGCAAAGCGTCTGAGTTAGCCGGTGATGCCCGCGCGATGGCGGTGATCAAGGCAGATGGCTATGGCCATGGGATTCGCGACGTTGCCCGGGCATTGCAGGACGACGCGCCAAAATTCGCCGTGGCCTGTATCGAAGAAGCGCTGGTGATCCGTGAAGCAGGTATCCGGGTGCCTGTGGTTTTGCTTCAGGGGCCCCACAGCCCGGAGGATGTTGTTACCAGTGCCCGTGAGAACTTCGAGCTGGTGATTCACAGTGACTATCAATTGCCATGGCTGGCCGGGGCGAAAGCGACACCGGTGCTGTGGATAAAAGTAAACACCGGTATGAATCGCCTGGGTTTTTCACCTGAGCATATCGACGGTGTCATGTCTTCGTTATCGTCGGCCGGGCTTGTGCCACGAGTGACGGGCTTCGTGACGCATTTCGCCTGTGCGGACGACACGGACAGTGATCGCACAACTGAACAGACAGAATGCTTCCTGCGGGCCTTAGAGCCATGGCCGGAACTGGCTAAAAGCCTGGGCAATTCTGCCGCCCATTTTCATGACGGGCAGGCGTTGTTTGACTGGACCCGCCCAGGGATTATGCTTTACGGAGCGTCGCCACTGATTGGCAGGCTGGGCCCCGATCTGGGCCTCCGGCCGGTGATGACGCTGGAGGCTGAGCTGACCAGCGTCCGCACCCTCAAGGCTGGCGAGTTCGTGGGTTATGGTGCTGCCTGGACCGCTTCTGAGGACACACGGATGGGCATTGTTGCCATCGGTTACGGCGATGGTTATCCGCGCCACGCGGGCACTGATACGCCTGCGTGGGTTAACGGGCGTCGCATTCGCCTGATCGGGCGTGTCTCCATGGATATGCTGGCAGTGGATCTGACTCAGGCTCCGGATGCTCAGCCTGGCGACAAAGTAGAGTTATGGGGCCGGCATGTGTCTGTGGACGAAGTGGCCCAACACGCAGGCACCATTGCTTATGAGCTGCTGACAGGCGTTACTATGAGGGTGCCTCGGGCTCGTGAATGATTTCCTCGATGAAGTCGAGGATCGCCGCAGCGGTTCCAGGAAGAAGAAATCCAGGCCGTTATCGGTTAAGTCCACGATCAGGGCAAACAGCTTGTCGATGGCTTCTTTGTCCGCTTTACCGCGCTGGCGCAGTTCATCAACGGTGTACAACGCCCGGGTACGAAGTTCATCGGGAATAGGGGCGACAATGTGGCTTTGTTGTTTAAGCATGGCAGGTCCTGTTGTTGTATGCTCTCAGGGTGAGTGTGTACAGTACAATCGAAGGCTATTGAATTTAACAGATTCAAACGGAGGCAGTAAACGCTGTGCACGTGCTCGTTGTTCATGACTATGGCCCCCTCGGCAGGATCCTGCTGGGAAAACTGCGTGAAACGCATCTGCAGGTGAGTCCATTACTGATCAGCAAACTGGACAGCGTGGAACGATCTACACTGGTGGACTGGATTCCGGACGATACTGAGCTGATCGTCAATGCGTTGTGGCTTGCCGACCCGGAACTTGCCGAGAGTGACCCGGAGTTCGCCCACAGGGCGTCTTTTTCGTTGCCGGTGGCGCTGGCCGAATACGCCAGCGAGTTTGGCATGTCGTTGCTTCAGCTGTCCTCCAGCTATGTCTTCGATGGTCGCAAACAGAGCGCCTACATTGCGTCGAACCCGGGGCAGCCGGTTAACGAGTTGGGAAACTGGCAGTGGGAGTGTGAGCAGGCGATCCGCGTCCTGCTGAAGCGTCATATCCTATTACGCACGGGGTGGAGCCTTGGGCGTTTCTTTCGCAAGATACAGGGCGTGGCCTCGACCTCTGAAACCATTAAACTGCCGGGCAAATGCCACGGCCAGCCAGTGACTATCAGTGACCTTGCACGGGTGATGACGGCCATTGTCAAGCAGATTGATTGTGGCGCGGAAGTCTGGGGTACCTATCAATACGCCGGCGCGGAAGACATTTCGCTCTATGAGCTAGGGCTAGCAATTGCGGGCCTGCCGGGTATTCCCAGCGCCCTGCGTGTGGTCGATGAGATGGCAGACTGGGCGACTCTTGAGCCGGTTAATGCCACCATGATCTGCACCAAAATACGAAACACCTTTGGCATAAAACAGCTATCATGGCGTTCCGGGCTGTCGGAAGAGCTGCAATTGCTGTCGCAGCCTGAACGGCAGTCTGAACTCACCGATGAGTCCACCGGCTAGCGGGAAAACCGGTCAGACAGTCTCCTGAGCTTCTGAGGTTTCCCGCTCGATCATTGCCGGGGTCTCCAGCGACATCCGCCCCAGCTTGCCGGATCGGAATTCGTTCAGCAGAACTTCTGACACTTTGTGCAGGTCAGGCACACCACCCTTCCGCAAAAAACGCCGTTTTGCTGCAATACCATCCATCAGGGCGAGCCCATCTTCTGGCCGTTCATCAAAGCCGTATCGTTCGAGTACCTGATCGGTGTAAGCGTCCAGCAGATAATCGGCCGCAAACAGAGCCACATCCTCGAACTCGATGACGGCACTTCGAATCGCGCCGCTGATAGCCAGCCGGTAGCCGCAGGCCGCCGGTGACAGCTTGGGCCACAGGAACCCCGGCGTATCGTACAAGAGCACGTTATCAGGCAGTTTGATGGCTTGCTGGGCCCGGGTCACCGCGGGCTCATTGCCGGTTTTCGCGACAGGGCGACCGGCAAGGGTATTAATCAGCGTGGACTTCCCGACGTTCGGAATACCCAGAATCATCACCCTCAGGGCGCTTTTCTGACGATCGTGCCCGGGTGTCATTTCAGTCGCCAGCCGGATTATATCGAGAGCCTCACTACGCTGGTTTTGGGTCATGGTAATGGCTCTGACTCCACGCTCTTTTTCGAGCCATGACTGCCATTTTGCAGTCACGTCCGGGTCGGCCAGGTCCCGCTTGTTCAGCACTTTGATCACCGGAGTATCGCCTCGCAGTGCCGGCACCAGCGGATTTTCACTGGAAAAAGGTAGGCGGGCGTCAAGAACCTCAATGATCAGGTCCATCTGTGGCATTACTTTTTTGATTTCCTTGCGGGCTTTATGCATGTGCCCGGGAAACCAGTTAATCGCCATGGGGGTGACTCCTTTTATGAGTGCGTCATGATTAGAGTAAGGGCTGAACCGCGCCATTATGGACGGGAATGACTAAATTTTCACATTTCTGTCAGCCCGCGTATGGCAGGCGCTTTGGCAGGCCACAATGGGACGTGTGTACAAAAATTGGGTGGACAGGGTGAAATCGGGGTTCGTTTTGTACTAGGGTGTAGGGCTTGAAAAACCAAATACGTTAATCAATTGTTTGTGGAGACCTTTATGAATCTTATAAAACTGTTCGGAATTGCCTTGATTGCGCTGGGCCTGAGCGCTCCGGCTATGGCCCAACAGTCCGGCGGTCAGCCGGACCAAGTGGATCAATTGGCCCAGATGGTTGGCCTCAGCGACGATCAGCAGACAGAAATCCGTGGCATTCTGGACGAAATGCAGACTGAAATTCAGGCACTAAACGGCCAGGCACAGGATCTGCAGCAGCAGATTCAGGGCCAGATCAAGCCGGACTACGATGAAGCGGTGATTCGTGAGACTGCCGAAGAGCTTGGCGACGTCACTGGTGAAATTGCAGCCTTGGCGACACTGATGCAAGCGAAGGTAGACAGCGTCTTTACCGAAGAGCAGCGCGAAACGCTGAACAAGCGCATGCAGAAAATGCAGCAACAGCGCCAGATGCAGCAGCAGATGCAGTGATACCTGCCTCTTCCGGGTTAACCCCGGAGGCTGAAAAACCGCCCTGGTCTATGACCATGGCGGTTTTTTTATGGCTTACCCCCGAATACCAAACGGCTTGACCAGCACAATAAGCCGAGGCAATAACGTAAGAGCTCCTACCAGGGCCATAAACATAGCGAAGCCCGTAAACAATCCGAAGTAGATGGTCGGAATAAAGTTCGACAGTACCAGAATCGAAAACCCGGTAATGATGGTCAGCGAGGTAAAGAACATTGCTTGCCCGATACTTCGGTGGCAGCGGTGCATCGTGGCCATGTAGTCACCGTCTTTCTCGAATTCCGTCTTGAAACGGTGGATGTAGTGAATGGTATCGTCTACCGCAATCCCCACCGTAATCGCCGCCACCGTTATGGTCATCATATCCAGCGGGATCCCCAGCCAGCCCATTAGTCCCAGCACCGAGCCCGCCGCGATCAGGTTGGGCGCCATGCCAATCAGCGCCAGCTTTATCGACCGGAACAGAATCAGGAACATGACCATGATCGCCAGGAACACTAAGCCCAACGTCTTGACCTGGGAATCGAACAGGCTCTGCAGCATGTTGTTATACATCACCATCATGCCGGTTAGCTGGATCTGGTCGTTCTCAAAGCCCATTTCCCCGGTCAGATGGTTGCGTATGCGGTCCAGCAGCTCCTGGCGTCGCAGGTCCGGAGAGGTCTCCAGGATGCGGATACTGAAACGGGCCTGGTCGTGTTCCTCACTGATGTAGGGCGCTAGCAGTATATCCTTCAGGTCGTCGGGCACTGCGGAAGGTACAAACGCCAGCTCCAGGGCATTCAGGGGCTGGCCACCGTTAACCTGGGCAAGAATGTCCAGCGTGGTACTGATGGATTGTACTTTGCCGGTTTCCGGCAGGCTGTCCAGGTATTCATGGACTTTTCTGAGGCGGTCCATCTTCTGATAGGTGAACCAGGTATCCCGGTATTCCTCCGCCTGGTCGCAATCCCCCACAAACGGATCGCAGTCGCTGGCAAAGGGGTCGCCTCCAGTCTCGCTTTCCGGGGGCTTGTCGTCTGTGATCACCACATCCAGGGGGGTGGTGCCGCCCAGTCGGTCGTCGATGACGATCATGCCCTGGTAGATTTCAGTGCTGGACTTGAAGTAGTCGATGAAGCTGTTTTCCACCGTCAGACGGCTGAGGCCGATGACGCAGAGTAAGGCAATGATGGCGGAGCCGAACAGGACAGTTTTGCCAAAGTGCTCGGTAAACCGGGCAAACAGATCGGTGAAGGGTACCCGGTCCGATCGCACCCGATCGTCCAGCGGCGGTGGCAGCAACGCGAGCAGAGCCGGGAATATTATGAAAGTGATGAGGAAGGCCACCGTCAGGCCGATAGTCATCATCCAGCCGAAATCGATCACTGGGCGGATGCCGCTTAACGTGAGTGAACCGAAAGCAACGATGGTGGTAATGGCCATGTAGAAACAGGGTTTGATCATGGCCAGCAGAGTGCGCCGCAGGGTGTCCCGTGATTCGGCTTCAGGGTCGTCGTGCTGGAATTCCCGGTAGCGGACGATCAGATGGACGGTCAGCGACAGAGTCATGATCAGCAGCAGCGATACGAAGTTAGAGGAGATCACCGTGACCGGCCAGCGCGCCCAGCTCAGGTAACCGATCATCAGCCACACCGTGAAGCTGCAACATAGAAGTGGCACCAGCACCCAGCGCCACTGGCGGAAGATGATCGCCAGGGTGATTATCAGGAACAGCAATACACCAATACCGAAGGTGGACAAGTCGTTTGCGATAAAGCGAATCATGTCAGCGACGATCATCGGCACGCCACCCAGGTAAATCTCCGCCCGATCCCGGTAGCTGTCCAGAATGCTCCTTACCTGGCCAATGGTGCGGTCCCGCTCTTCTCCCTGGGCCTTGGTGAATTCGATAAAGGCCTGGCTGACGGTTTCCAGTTGTTGCTGTTCTGCCACCGTGGCTTCGCCACTATCGACCTTGTCGCGCAGGTTATTGCGTTCACGAAGCAACTGAAAATAGCGTTCAGGGGTGGGCAGGTTGACTTGTATGGCGGTGGTGCCTGCGTCTTCACTGATCAGTAGGTTGGGATAGAGCGGGTTACTAAGCAGCGCCTTTCGGGCGGTGTCGGGGTCAACGCCGTCTCCGTCGATCGTTTTAATCTCCGAGTCCACGGTATCCAGGGTCAGATCCGGGCTGTGGAGCAGGGGGACATTGAGAATGCTGTTGGTGGAGTTAACGTTGTCCAGAGCCGCGAGATCGTCTCGCAGCGATGCCAGCAGGCCCAGGCCGCCCTCGCTGAATAATTCTTCGTGGGGCGTGTAGATGACGACCAGGAAGTCATCAGAGCTGGTAAATCGGCGGCTTACCTCCCGGTACTGCTCCAGTGACCGGTCGTTTTCCAGAACCAGGGACTCGGCGGAGGCATCGAGGCGGAACTGGTCCAGCCGCAGGCTGGCGATCACTAACAACCCACCAAACAGCAGTAGCACCAGGACCGGATGGGGGAAGATCAGCCGGTCATAAAACGATCGAATCCAGGACATCGTGAGAGTTACCCTTCACAGTGAAAAAGAGTGAAGAGTGTGCCATAAACCGCTAGTCGACGCTGACCCTGATTGATGCTTTCTCCAGGGAATCGATCAACCGCTTCAGGCTTGGGCTCAGCAGCAGCCCTGCTCACCGGCGCTGGCGGTCTTTATGGCGGCAGTGCCCTTGCGTGAAGCGCACTGCCGCCGCAACCTGGATCAGAAGTACAGGTTGAACATCACGTTTGCGGTACCCAATTGGAAGTTGGTGTCGCAGGCATCACATCCCTGGTCGGCAATTTCGAGGCCAACCTGGCCACTGATGGAGATAGCCTGGGTGACCATCGCCTCGGCACCAAAGAAACCACCGATGCCGAAGCCGGTGTCTGCTGCATTGATAATGCCTGCTGAGGCGCCGGCAAAGGGGCGAACGTTCTGGGAAATGTTATCGAGATAGAAGCGGGCGCCACCGCCAATACCGAAAACGGTATCTGGGTTATTGTCGCTGTCAGCAATCGAAACATAGCCAAAAGGCATCAGTTGGTCGCTGGTCCGCATCCCAACTATGTAGGAGGGCGCTGAAGCCGAAATTTGACTGGAATTGAGCAAACTACCGCCAAAAGGGTTGAAGCCCATCATCAGGTTGTTGGACCCGGATTCCTGTGCTGTCGCGACGCCTGAAAGTGTGAGGGCTGCTGCGGCAGACAGTGCAATAAAAGTTTTCTTGATCATATAAGCATCCATAGCTGGTGTCCCGTGTTCCTGAACGAAAGGATTGGTTCTGGGAATCTGTACTTAAGGGGACTGCGAAGTAACCATTCCCGGACCTCCATACTGCCGTAGGCTGGCAGTCAGACGATTGTCCGGTCTTTCTCGGTGGAATTCAAGGCGCAAATGTGTCCCCCGGTCCTGAACCGGGGCAGAGCGGGAAAAGCGGTTATTCGACCTGGGTGACGGCGATCTGGCTTTGGGGTGCGGAACTGGGGATCTGCGGTACAGCCAGCCCCAGATTATTCTTCTCAAACACCCGGTCGGCACGATAGCTTGAGCGCACCAAGGGGCCTGAGGGTACTTCCATGAAGCCTTTTCCGAGTCCGATTTCGCGGTAGCGATTAAAGTCTTCCGGAGTAACGTATTCCTCCACCGGCAAGTGGTTCGGGGTCGGGCGCAGGTACTGGCCCAGGGTCAGAATATCGACACCAATGGCCCGCAGGTCATCCATGGTCTCCAATATTTCCTCCTCGGTTTCGCCCAGCCCCAGCATCAGGCTGGTTTTGGTAAGCACGTTCGGGCGGTGCTGTTTGGCGTGGGCGAGAACGCTGAGGGTTTTTTCATAGCCGGCGCGTGGGTCCCGAACACGTGTGGTCAGGCGTTTGACGGTTTCCACGTTCTGGGCAAACACGTCCAGACCAGAGTCGACGACCTTCTCAACATGTTCCATCACCGCATCAAAGTCTGGAGTCAGGGCCTCTACAGCGACATGCGGCGCGCGTTCTTTGATGGCCGATACGCATGCCGCGTAATGTGCGGCACCACCGTCATCCAGGTCGTCCCGGTCAACAGAGGTAAGCACGATGTAGCGCAGCCCCATCAGTTCCACGGATTTGGCGGTATTTTCCGGCTCTTCCTGGTCCAGCCAGCCATTGGGGTTGCCGGTGTCCACGGCGCAGAAGCGGCAGGCGCGGGTACAGACGGAACCCATCACCATGATGGTGGCGGTGCCGTTGGTCCAGCATTCACCGATGTTGGGGCAGTGGGATTCCTGGCATACCGTGCTCAGGCGGTGTTCGCTCACGTTCTTGCGAACGGCTTCATAGCGTTCACCGCCAGGCATGCGCACTCGCAGCCAGGAAGGTTTGGGCTGGGTCTTGGTGTCGATAATGCCCGAACCTGAGCGCTTGATTCCGTCCTTGATGGCGGAAAAGCCATGCTCGTTTTGGAATTTCGAACCGCTGGTGACGCGGGGCTTGGCACTGTCGCTCATGGCAGTCGGACTCTCTTAGGTTCGCTGAAGCTAAGGCTTGAACTCACTGAAACTCAGGTAAATAGCGCTGAAGTTCGGGTCAATCGATTCTTGAATAATTAAAAGGGTAATCCTGTGCCTCTAAGGTTACAAGCCGGATAGGGACAATCACCGGGAAGGACGGGCACGACATTAGTCGCACCCGGCAAGCTTTTATCAGGCTATGGCCTTGTCCAGCGCCTGGGTGATGTCGGCAATGATATCGTCCACATGCTCAATGCCGATGGACAGGCGCACAAGATCTTCACTGACGCCCGCGCTGGCCAGCTCTTCAGGATTGAGCTGCCGGTGAGTCGTGGTCGCCGGGTGGCAGGCCAGCGATTTTGCATCGCCAATGTTGACCAGCCGATAGATCAGGTCCAACGCATCAATGAATTTCGCGCCAGCTTCAAGACCACCGGTGATGCCAAAGCTCAAAATGCCCGAGGCCTTGCCGCCGCAGATCTTGTCGCACGTTGCCTTGAAGGGGCTGCCGGGCAGGGCGGCGTAATTGACCCATTCCACCGATGGGTGTTCCTGCAGGAAGGTGGCCACTTTTTCTGCGTTCTCACAGTGACGTTCCATCCGCAGCGCCAGTGTTTCCAGACCCTGCATGATCAAAAACGAATTAAAGGGAGACAACGCGGCGCCGGTACTGCGCAGCGGCACTACGCGGCAGCGGCCGATGAACGCAGCTGGCCCCAGAGCTTCGGTATAGACCACACCGTGGTAGGAGGGGTCGGGTTCATTCAGCATCGGGAACTTCGCCGCATTGGCTTTCCAGTCAAACTGCCCGGAATCGACAACCACGCCGGCAACGGTGGTGCCATGACCACCGATGTATTTGGTCAATGAGTGAATGACAATGTCAGCTCCATGCTCAATGGGTCGGCACAGGAAGGGTGTGCCGACCGTGTTATCGACCATCAGCGGCAAACCATGCTTGTGAGCAATCTCCGCCCAGCGCTGGATGTCCACAACATTGCCCGCCGGGTTACCGATGGATTCGCAGAACAGTGCTCGGGTGTTTTCGTCAATCGCGTCCTCGATCGCATCAAAGTCGTCGTGACGCACCATTTTGCAGGTAATACCCTGATTGGGCAGTGAATGTGCGAACAGATTGTAGGTGCCGCCGTATAACTGGCTGGTGCTGATAATATTGTTGCCGACTTTGCAGATAGTCTGAATGGCATAGGTGATTGCCGCCATACCAGAAGCAACTGCCAATGCACCGACGCCGCCTTCCAGCTGGGCCATTCGCTCTTCAAGCACACTGTTGGTGGGATTCATGATGCGGGTGTAGATGTTGCCCTGAACTTTCAGGTCAAAAAGGTCGGCACCATGCTGGGTATCGTCAAAGGTATAGGACGTGGTCTGGTAGATCGGTGTAGTGGCGGCCTTGGTGGTCGGATCGCCCTTAAAGCCTGCGTGAAGAGCAATGGTTTCTCTTTTCATTTTAACGTTCCTTGCGATCGGCTGGCTTACTGTGTTTTTCATCATAGATTATGCCACAGGTTCTGCGTAGGACGGCAACCCAGCGTTTTATCTGTCGAGGAGCAACCAGAACTATGGTTTTGTTGCCAAAATCCAGCAGGCTGTCAGGAAGTGTCGATGGGGTAATCAGCCATAAAAAAAGCCGCAACCGAAGTTGCGACCTTTTTTGTCAAGTCTGGTAGCAAGGGGCGGAGTTGAACCGCCGACCCCGGCATTATGAGTGCCGTGCTCTAACCAACTGAGCTACCTTGCCATTGCTTCACGAGAGGAAGCGGGGCGTATGCTAGGTACCCACGAATAACCTGTCAAGAGCACACCACCAGATCCAGCTCGGTGAGGGCCTTGTCGCCGACGTCGTGTCGGCTAATCCTCCTTTGGAAACAAAGGAGTAGCGGATGAGATTGGATTCAATAAAATTCGGCGAAATTGGGCAGCTTTTTGCCAAAACTGATCGGAATTCTATATTCCTGCGCGATCTAGTATTTGGTCTCAATATTTCCTTTGATCGCAAACGACAGCTTTTTTGTGTTCATTTGGACCCCGGATGGACCCCCGATTTGGGATCCTGGGCACCGTCGAAAAATACTTGGAGGTCAATAGGTTTACGCGTTACTAGTGGGCTCTCAAAGGATGAGTTTCTGAGCAGGTTTGAACCCCTGATTTTCGTAAGAGGAGGCCTCTAATGAAGGCGAGATTAACGGAAAGGCGGGTAGATCTGCTGAAGGCAAGGGGTAGCCGCTACGATGTTCGAGACGATGTTGTGCCTGGATTGTTAGTGCGAGTGGGTTCTAGAGGTCACAAGACCTACTACTTGGATTACTACGACGGCGACGGTAAGCGAAGCAAGTACCGGATCGGTTCTGCGGATGCAGTGACACTCGTGAATGCTCGCAGGGAGGCCCGTAAGCGAGCAGCAGATGTGGCCGCTGGTGACAATCTTAATGGAGTAAAGCGGGAGCGACGTAAACAGATAGTAGTTCAGCAGCAGCAAATCCTCGGAGTATTTGTTGAGCAGATATACACCAAATGGCGAAACGCAGAACGTCGGCGAGCGGACGAAGATCTAGCTCGACTAGAGCTGCATTTTGGTCAATGGTACCAACTGCCAATGTCACAAATCACTGAAGCTAAGGTGCTGGACTGGCGTCAGGAGCGTTTACTGAAGGGGATGAGCCCAAAAACCGTAAACCGAGACATCGCATGTTTGATGGCTGTATTCAGTCATGCTTTGAGAGTAGAGATAATTCCGGAATCGCCTCTGCGCAATTTTAAGCAGCTAAAAGTAGATTTGAGAGAAAGAGTGCGGTTCCTATCAGCCGTTGAAGAAAGTTGTTTAAGGCAATACCTAGAGGACCGTGAGGCATCAAAACGCCAGGGACGCATCAACCACAACAGGTTTTTGCGAGATCGGAAAATACCACTTAAGCCGGCGGTCGATGAGCATCAGTATTATGATCACATCACGCCGCTCATTCTGTTGGCGGTCAATACGGGTTGTCGGCCTGAGGAATTGCTGACGCTTGAGTGGAGGGACATCGACTTCGTCCATAAAAATCTGACAGTGAGGGGAGTGTTATCGAAAAACTCGCGCACCAGACATATCCCTCTATCCTCTGAGGCGGTGCGGGCTGCAAAGCGCTGGAAGTCGAGTCCGGGATCTAGCCGGTCAGGACTTGTATTCCCTGGCGCAAAGGGGCTGCCCATGGATCGTATGCCCAGGGCGATCACTCGCATCATTGCTGCATGCAAGTTAGACGACTTCAGACCGTATGATTTTCGACACACGTTTGCATCAAAGCTGGCGCTTGCTGGCGTAGACCTCAACACAATCCGGGAGTTAATGGGGCATGAAACGATACAGATGACGTTGATCTACGCGCACCTGACGCAGGATCATCGGCGACAGGCCATTGCCAAGGTTTTTGACTGAGTACGGATGGAGCAAGTTGGTTGCCCCAGTAGGGCAAGCTAAAATGAGGTCAGGGCGAATTTAACAGGCCAGCAGCAATAATATTCCTATTAGGATGGGCCTTGATTGAAGGTAGATTAGTAATCAACGGAGGAGTCGAGGTAATGGCGCACCGCCGCCAGGTCCTCGCACATTCGGTTCAGCGCTGGCTCGCCGTCAAAGTCGCGGTTGGGTTTTCTGACCCATGCGTTAGCTTGTGATTCCGTCGGGAATAGCAGTCTCAAGTTTTTGTAGATTCCCATGACATAGGATATGCGTATCAGTGCCTCTTCAGACACAGTTAGGCCTATTGCCAGCGCGCCAGGCGTCATATCGAGTTTCTGGAGGATCACCCAGTAAAGCCTATTCTTCAGATTCTGTTAGTCCCCAGGCTTCGGTGATGTTGAAAAAGGCACGCAGAGCAACCGTTGATACGTTAGATGCTTCGTGTTCCGGCAGTTGTCTGTATGCTTCTGTGGGCATGGGCGGACTCTCGCTAGGGCTGACAGATTACTTTGCATTCTATAATGATGAGCGACCCCACCAAGCACCGGGCAATCGCACACCCGACCAGGTCTACATGAGCGGGCAAGGTGGGGGAGCCAAAATCGTCGATAAGTACGGCAAGCAAGCTGAGGTATTATCGGGGCAGCGCCGTCCAGTTGCATGCGAAGCAGAATATACAGCTTAAATTAAAACGGTTTTTGTCTTGAAGATGGGGTCCACTTACTGTTCTTGGGGGAAGCTGACAGGCTATTAATAATGCCTGACGCAGGGTTAAACGGCGGTAAATTGGTTTCTGTTTTTCTCGTGGCATCAAAAGCGCTTGAAGCTCCAACCGACGACTGAATTTGGATGGTAATAAATGGAAGCTACGATTGAGGTTGATTTCCGGGTTGATCAGATTGAACTAAGGAATGAGAGGCAAGTGCTGGACTTTGATAAAACTTACGAAAGAGCGGTGGAGGTATCTGGTCGAGGGCATATTACCGACCCATTCTCTATCAGGATCGCTGACAAATTAAATTTGGTTGGTTTGCCTGGGTTAGTGACGTTGCGAGGGCGTGATGCGTTTACAAGACCTCAGTCAGACAAAAATGGCGACATACTCGGTTTCATCCGATACGACGAAGAGATGAAGCCCATAGGTAGCTTTGAGGGCTCTCCAGATCGATTTGTAATTCAAATTTTTTTTGATCTAAACCTTTTGGCCTCGTTTGCTCCAGCGATAAGGCCGGGAGATAAGCTGAAACTTGTGTTGACTGTACATGAGCTTGAGTCTAGCTCTCTTCCGGATGGTTACGCTTGGCCAAGTTCAACAGTACAAGATTATGGAGCAATTCTCGTGTATGGCTTTTCTGTAAAACTGGGGATCAATAGGAATTAGAATGACTCGCGGCTGCATTAGGCGGCTTATAGTGGCGGGGTAAAGCTGTGTTTACCCCTCGAGGATTCACCATAATAGTATCAGTCTTGGACCATATGAGCTGCTCTCCTTTAGGTTGGACGCTGCCAGGTGGGCTCCGGTAATCCCCCCGTTTCGGAGGGTCTCAAAAGTAGAGTTCAGGCCACAGCGGCCAATTTCTGTTGTGGGGTAATGCCCCCGAGGGCCATGTTGGGTCGTTCGTTATTGTAGGTCCATAGCCACTGCGTTGCATATTCCTGAACCTCGGCAATGGAATGGAACAGGTATTGCGCCAGCCAGTCATAGCGAACAGTACGATTGTAGCGTTCGATATATGCATTCTGCTGCGGGTGTCGAACTGAGGAAAGCAGCTTAACTGGGTTGTCTCAAAGTGCTTGACCACTCCATATTTCCACTCCTGGGATTAGACGTCTTCCATAAAGCATAAGCGTCTGATTTTAATTACGCCAGAGGTTGCATACGGTGTATTCCAACTGCGAATGTCGAACTAAGCAGCAGAATCGTCAAACTATGCGGGGCCTGATGCTTCGGAATGTATTTTGCTGAACAAAAGGGTCTTCGTCGCTGTGCTCCTCTAATTATCCAGGGTTGTGTTCCAGATATCATGTCGGTGGTTATTCGCGTAGCGGACTTAAATAAGTCTGTAAAAATCCAAATTTAATACTAAGGGTCAAAATTTAAATTTAGATGTTATATATTAATAAAGAATGAACTTATAGAATTTGACCCTGGACTACTGCTAACTCAGTTCTGTTATTCTGGCTGATAAATAGCCAGATTGATGGGAGGCTAATGGACTATACTCAAAGTACTCCAACATTGGGTATAGTACGCCATTCAGACTCATCTCTACCTTATGAGAATTGGTTTGCGGCACCACTGCACCGCCATAGACTGTAGGCTAGTCGGTGAGCGCCATTTTGGGAACGCCCACCGCTTAACAGGCGACGCCTAATTATTATTGATCATTAGGCTCATTGTCTCCTCAGATCAGTCTCTGGACATCCTCTGCACTAAGTCCATTTTGCTGCATAAGCCGACGCAAATCCTCTGCCGGACTCAACTCATCTTCAGGACAGTTAGTATCAAGATTAAACCAGCGTCTGTCAGCAGTCAGAACATCGACCACAAATCTGTCGGATTTGTTTTTATCCGATGCCCGTCTCTTAATCATATCTCTGAGGATTCTTTTTACATTTGATTCGCCGTGGTTAATAAAAACAACGGCGTCTCTTAAATCATCCGTATAGCCGGCAAGATTGAATATATGATTGAGTAGTTTTTCCTGATCTCCATGTGCTGAATAATAATGAGACATCTCAACCACCTCAGCTTTTGGCTCCGTGTAATCAGGATTAGAAGCATTCAGCAGGAACTGTTTCCCGGCGGATCCGGCTGACATAAAGCCAGTCGTCAGCAAGGTGTTACGGGGATCCTTACCTAAGCGCTTTAGGTAATGCTTCGCAGGCCCGTGATCACACATTCCGGAGCTGGCGACTATCACATCGGCACGGTCAATCTCCGGCCTGGTTTGGTGTGCTCCACCGTTAATGGGTGTTAGCTCCAGACTACCGAGCCTGACAGGGTTTCCCTTGCCAAGTTCAGTGAATATCTGGGACAGGTCATCGCCAGTCATTCCAATGCGCCCAGGTAGCTCATTATTGAGATACTGATATTTCCCGTTGCATACCCGAGAATTCAGGTGTCGCCCATAAACCGCACAGATTTTGGTAGCCAGTGAGCTGTGCACCGCAACCCGGAGAGGGCGCGCCCCGGTAAACATCGGCTGATCATCCGAAGCGTCATCCTCGGCAAGCCAAATCAGATCAGTAATGATTTCCTGTGTACGGTGGAAAGAGAATGCTGGTACCAATACTTTGCCGCCCTTGGTGAAAACTGTTCGCTCTATCGTCTCGGAAAGGCGCACAAGGCGCTTGTAAGGCATTTTGTATTCGGTAGGGCGAACGGTACCCCCGTAGGTCGACTCAACAACAAGGTAATCTGCATTGGCGTAGGGCTCAAATCCATCCTTGAGGAGAGGCAAGTAACAGTTTTCTTTGTCTTGGCAGCCGATGTCGCCGCTAAAACAGATACTGCGCAGTTTCGTTTGCGACTCATCATCTGAGTCGACTTTCCAGCGGACAGAGAGCATCGCCGCTCCAAGGACGTGACTGCTCCGCATGTAACTGACGCTGAGTCCATCTTCGAGCCGTAGTGTATTCCTCCAGCTGAAATCACCGTCATCGACAGCGTGCCACTGGATCTGATTAACGTGCCTCTGCTGGTAGTCGGTCTGATCCTGCCCGGCAGAGTCTTGCAAAAGGAGCTTACCGATGTCGCGGGTGGCGGCGGTGCAGTAGACGTAGCCCTTGAAGCCTTCTTTAACTAACCGTGGAATAAGACCGCAGTGGTCAATGTGAGCATGTGTGAGGAGCAGATATTTAATTTCCGCCGGAATGAACGGAAACTTTTCGTGGTTTTTGAATGCGATTTCATGTGGGCCCTGATGCATGCCACAGTCCACAAGTAGCTGGGTCCCGGTTGCCTCATGCTTAAGCCACGCACAAGACCCAGTTACGCCATCGATTGCACCAACAAATTTGACCTTCATAATTTTTCCTTATTTCGGTTGGTCAGGTTTGCGGACTTTGTCGTCCGGTAACCACGATCATCGAGTGCAATGCACTACCAACCCCTACGAGGAAAAATTTATTCTTTTCGGAAGAAATTCAGAAGATTGTTGAATTCATGAGCTTCTGCGAGCTTTCGGTCTACCTCGCTTTTGAGCATCAACAATTCAGGGCTTCCGGTGGAGACCTGCGATGACAGTCGTTCTGCGGCCTTCCAGTCTCCTTTAAGGTAGGCCAGCAGAAACGAGTCAGCCGGATCCAGTGAGGCAGCTTGTGCCAGCAGCACGTGTAAAAGATTAGTTTGCTCGCCGAGTATGACTTGAGGGAGTGTGCTGAATGGGTTGGGAAGGTATTCGGCTCTGAGATCCCGTTGTGGGTCCATGAGGCAATTGGCAAGGTCTTCAGTAGCACGGGATTGATAGGCCTGTCCAAGCAGAGAATTTCGATTCTTCAGGACATCTATGGCCAGCTCTGCGCATTGCAACCTGAACTGAGTGTCCAAAAATATCCTTTTCACGTCTTTGGGATCCGGGAAAAGAGCATTCAGCAACAGGGCGTTGTGCAGAGAGATTTCCTGACCCGGGCACAGCGTTACTTCGCTTCGCTGGACCCTTGCCTCCTTCTCGACCTCGATCAGGCCGTTCCGGACAAGCGAGTTGGCTTTGTTCTTGAGCAGCGGGCTTTCCTGGGCAACATTCACGTCGAAAAGCTTACGTATCGCCTCTGGAATTGTCAGTCCCTTATTGCACACAAACGTATTCCTCAAGGAGCCGATGCGCATCCGTTTGTGCCAGCTCCTGTTGCGTTAACTCGAGAGACGCAATACTTTTTGCATGCTCAAACCACCCGGAGCTGCGACCGCAGTATTCAACATACACCTCTGTAAAGTGTTCGATGACGCCAATGCAATAGCCCGCCCGCATCGCCTCAGACAGAGACGTGCGGTAAGCCGCGAGATACCCTGTTTTCTCCTGTGAAGCAAAGATCTCTATCGCCTCACCGCATGACTGTATAAGGAAAGCTGAGTCTTTCAGTTGAAAAGGGGCTTCTTTCGAGAAGGCGCTGTTTGACGCCAAAAACAGTGTGATTAATAAAAACAGGCATGAGGCCTTCATGTCGACCCCTTGTCGGTCTCTGTGGCTGGTTTAAGAGTTGGCGGTTCAGAGGAATAGTTTGACTCCGTGTCAGGGCGATGAGTCTCTGCTTCATCGGAGGCTGTTGGTCTGTTTCTTCCAGCGAACAATGATGGCAATGGTGTTGCTCCGTAAATGACTGCAATAAAAAAGCCGGTAAGGCTGTAGGTCAACAAGTCGTCATAGCCGCCGGATAGAACAAGATTGCTGCCGGCATGCCCCGACTCTGAAAAATAGGCGCTGAGGCCAAAGAGTGCGGCGAGAGCGCCAAGGCAGAGTAGCGTTGCGAATGTGAGAGTGAAGGCCATTCGTTGTATGAGTGACCACCAAGAACGCCCGCTTTGCCTTCCTCTTTTGAGGAAACGCCACACAACCAAGGCAATCAGGGCTAGCGATACCACATCAGCCATAGCCAGATCATCTTGGCTGACGCTGTACTCAAAGGGCGCTGCGACCAAAGCAAAAAGGGTCGCTGCGGCAATTAATCCCGTCACGAGGTAGAAACCAAACAGGGTCACAACTCGCGTTGTATGCCCAAACGCGAGACTGATTTTGTCTAGTAAGTGAAGCATTTCGTCGTCTTCAGTTGAATGAGAGATTGCCGATCAAACCGGAACGCGTCGCAGTTATAAGCACGAAGCCCGAGATGGTACATCTATAAGCCTGGGCATGCCACTTGCTACCCACTGGAATTTTCAACGGACTTTTCCAAGTCTTTAAAATAGATTCTTCATATGATTAAAACAAATATCACAGGTTAAGTCGAGATTGTATGTTTTGTTTTATAATTGAATTTGTAGATCCTAAACTTCAATATTTATTTTACACGACTGTATTGTAAATATAATGGAGGGAGTGGCCAGCTATGTTTTGAGAAACCCAAAACCTTACGGTTTTAGGTGTCGCAAAACGCTGGTGCTCAAACCCGGAGGGTTCTGCGCAATAACAAAAATAATTGGAGGTTAATTATGGGCAGCAGTAAAAGGTTTTACAGAAAAGGGGGGCGGCCCAGAAAGTCTGAGGACGATAAAAAAGTGCCTGTGCTCACATTAAGACTCAACAAGTGGGAGCGATCACGGCTAAGAAATGTTATGAAGTCGGAGGGGTGGAGTGGCGATAAAGCCTCCTTTGTACGTTGGTATTTAATGAGCCAAGCACCAAACGATCCTATCGACAGAGAAAAGTTGGATAAACTTCTGTGGGCAGTCCAGCAAGTGCTTATATACGGGATAAGCAACACTTCCAAGGAACATAGGGATATCTTCGAAGCGGCAAGCGACATGCTGTTGGCTTTTGTAAGTAATATGTATGTGCGAAACAAAGGGGTGAAATATGATACATCGAAAACTCTCGCACCGTAATGCATCCGGGAAGACGCTGAACTATATTTATCGGGGAGATGGTCACGAGCATAAGGTATCGGAAGTCTATCACGTAGCTTCTCAGTGCTTCGCGCAAGATCCAATTATCCGTGATACCGATGGTGTAACAGTCGATATCAATACGGATTTTCTTGAGGCTGAGCTAGATGCTATGGCTGAAAAGAACCAACGATCGGATATTCGATTTGCCCACTATATAATTTCATTGCCATCTAACGAAGTTCTGTCACTCAAGCAGTGGGAAGAGGTTGTTCGGTATTATCTTCAGACACTTGGCTATGGCGAATGCACCAAGTGGACGGCAGCATTGCATAATGACACTGATAACCAGCACATACACATCCTCGTATGCAGAGTTGATCCTGAACTTGGGTATCGGCTAGTCACCGATAGCAATGATCATGCGAAGGGTATGGCTGCTATGAGACTCTTGGAGTGCCAGTACGGTCTCTCTGTTACTCCCAGTCCGGCAGACACCTGGGGCGTTGACGTGGATGTCTGCACTCTCAAAGTACTTCAGAAAATTGAGTGTAGTGAGGATGGGGACGGTATTTGGATCAATCGCATTCGTACAAGATTGGCGCATGCCGTGGAGCAGAGTCGGGGAGGCACGTTTGCTAGTTTCCTCGAGAACTGTAGGGAAAATGGCGTCGATCCAATCATAAAACTGCATCCAGACGGGTATCCGGTGGGCATTTCCTATGGTCTTGAGGGGCGTTACTTATCGGGCTCAAAAATTAAAAGCACCCGTCTTACGTTTCCTGCGTTGACCGGACAGAAGTATTGCCCAGAGCAGAGGGAAATGATGCCTACGGGGCGATCTTCTGAGGGGATCTCATACGATCACGACAGAGACTTCCCCAATGCGAAGCTATGTGCGGATAAAACGCTAACTAAGAGGGATTTTTCGGAGATCAGCCGTGAGACAGCTGCGGTGTCGGCCAAACTGCCTAAAGGTAGCGCACAGACTGTATATGAGTCTGAAAATAGCCACGTACATAAAGGCGTTGCACTCACTGCAAGCGCTCCGCTGACTCTTCCTGCCGCAACCGTGACGGGTAAGTCTGGCATTGATGAGTTGCTGACGTTGGAGAATCTTTATATTGATCTTGCTTTACATTCCGCCCACCAGAAATCTATCCGAAGGCTTAAATCCTCTGTGGATTGCGGAATGGGAATATAATGGCTCGAAACGATGTTTGAAATAAAATATCGCTTTCGGTCGGCGGAGGGTTTTCGCATCCTTGCGGGCCGACCTGGCACTATTTTCATTTCCGTTATAGCCGCTTGGCATATTTTATATGTATTCATCTAAGGCTTCATAGTCGCCTTCCGCACAAAGATTAAGGGCGTTTTTATTAGGCTCGATACAACAACTATTATTTAATATATAGCGTGCTATGTTTGCAGACAATCGTTCTCCATTTTCCAGTGCGTTCAGCCACATTTCAATCAGAGTATCTTTAAGATCATCCACAGAAAGATATCCATCGAGATCATAGTCGTTAATGAATTCTTGAACATCAGAATTCTCCTCTGGCATCCATAATTCAGGACCACCCGCTGAAAGCCAACTGGCGAGATCGGTAATCACAACCGATTCCATTTCTTCGCCCAAATATGTTCCATCGTATAAACGATCAGCGACTTCATCAGCGACCTTTGTCACGCGGCCTCTCATATTATTGCCATCCCAATAGATTTCGGAATTATCCATGATGATTTGTAGCTCTGGCAGTATATCCTCAAGAACTGTAAGTATTTGTTCTCCCGTCAAGTCGTTACGGATTAGAAAGCTTTCACTTAATCCGTGAAACTCATGCATTGAGTAAGTATTTATTTCACTTTTATAACGTGCGTCTACTTTACCTGTCTCAAGATCTAATAAGACATGGGCTGGCTGTGGAAAGCAGTCGTTTTCATAGTGCATAAATAACGGAGCTATCTCTTTTGTTTTGTCGAATACAATTTCTATTTTTTTGTTCATCGTGTTCCTTTTTGGATTATAAGGTTGCGTTCGTTTAAATTGTCCTTATATAATAGTACAACGTAATGATTTTTTGCAATAATTTTATTAGTAATAATTAAAATATTATTTAAATTTTTGAAATTGGAGGTTTGTTTTGTATTCAAAGCTTAACGCAAGTGCGGACGAATTTATTGTTTTAAAAACCGTAGCCAGACATTCGGGCAATATAAAAGGGGCAAGAGGCGGAGACAGGAAAATATTTACAAATACTACTGAAGAGGTTTTCCGATGGCATATTGATGAAAGGCCTGAAGGACAAGCGGTTGCAATGATGGATCACGAAAGATGGTGGCAAATAAGAGATTGGGCAGACGAGCAGAAAAGACTCATTGGAGATGCCTATGAAAAAAAACTTGAAGAAGGATTTGTTGGGGGTCAGCCAGTAATCGTAGGAACAAAACTTGCGAATGACTACGTTGACCACCCAAGGTACAACAGCTTGGCAAAGACTGGCGAGTTTTCCGGGATTATTGTAGGTGCAAGGCGACGTGTGCTGACCAGACCTAAGGCTGAGCGAGCAGAAAGTGTGAGCCCAGAAAAGGACATTCGCTCGCCGGAAGAAATTGCGGAGGGAATCCGTTTGGCTGGGCTGGAGTTGATAGATGCGATTGCTGAGAGGACTGAAGAAACACGGTTTACCGCGTTGTCCAAAGATGAGGCTGCCGCTTTGTATAAGGCAGAGCGTCTAGTTTTTTATATTCTAACTCGCGGATTGGGACTCAAACAGCGTGATCTCGAGAACCAGCATCGGTCTGAAATAGAGGCGTCCTACAGGGACCAGACCAGCACGGGCAAAGGTCGCACTTTACGCCTCAAGAAAAAAATTGGTGACGTGATGGCCTCTATACGCGAGTGAGCCTAGATAGGGAGAGTTTGTTTTAATGCTATCTTCAAACCTAAAATTCCGAGTCGGTGCTCAGTCACAAAGTGGTAAGCTCGCATGACCAGAGCACGCCAGGCGACACATTTTCCATTGCGACTTCGGCTCCAATTGCCACTGGCAACAGAGGTTTGAGATGACATCCTCAGCATTTGAGACATTTCAACATGTAATTCAGGACGCGGTTGACCTTTTTGATCTATTTGACGCCCTTAACACGAAAACACCACCGCCTGAAGCTGAGGTTTTAAAACGAGCAAGCTTGGTTATGGCACTTGCCGCGCTCGAAACCTATGTAGAAGACAGAATTGTGGAAGCGACTAATACGGTATCTGGTATTGGATCAGAGCAAAGTGCTCTCGTAAAATTTTACAAATCTTCTCTCGAGAACGACCTTAAGTTTTTCCATACCCCAAGCACGGACCGAGTTAAGGCAATTTTTAAGAAGTACCTAGATATCGACATCACGGAGGGTTGGGTCTGGAATAACTACGACGCTACGCGTGCTAAAAGTAAACTCAACAAGATTGCGAAAAAACGCGGTGATATCGCACATCGATCTTGGCGGCCAGTCGCTGGGCAAGCAAATTCGCATGCGGTCACGAGGGAAGATTTACGGAAACACATTCGTTTCATTAAGGATCTTGTGGAGTCAACGGACGCATTTCTTAGCAGGGTGCTCTTAGAAGTCACGTAAGGCGGCTCAAGTAGGGTGCCTTGGCGTCTTTACTTTTAGAGAGTGACTAGCTTCCAGTCCGTAGAATCGAGATGTCATGGATCTTCCCCTAAAGAGGGCGGTCTTTCGCGCAGCATTCGTTCCTGAAAGCCGACTAACTCCTGAATGCGGCTAGCCGCCGGGTCATAAATCCATTCATGGTCGAACAGGGTCTCCAGTCTATTGCTCATAAAGGACGAGCCAACGACGAGGGAATAAAAGCGATTTCCTTGTGTTCTTTGTGTGTCGATAGCCCCAAGCATGCCCTCTGGTAGGCCGAACATAATGAAATCAGAGATGATAAGCAGGTCTGCTTTTTGATACTCGTCCCGTTTCATGACTTCCAGTGCATGTTGCAGGGCAGGGGCGACATCTGTGCCTCCGTGAAAGGACATTTTCAGGAAGTCGATGAGCGAGGCCATACCCATGTCGTCTGACAGTTCTAGCGTTTGAATACCCGTTGAGAAATTGATCAGGTAACAAGGGCGTTTCTGCTCGCGAGCTTTGGCAGACATGAACAAAGCGACTGCTTTCGCGATGTTCTCCGGCATACCCCTCATGGAACCGCTGGTATCCACGCAGATTACCATCGGGCCTTGCTTCTCTTCTTCCTCTATCGGACTGTCTTGCTCGATTTCGATGGTTTCCTGTACCGTTTGAATGCCCTGCATATCGAAGCACATCAGGCGTGACTCAACGAATTTTAAATCAAAAAGAACTTCGGTTTCTTCGTCCGCTAACAGGGCTTTCTCACTGGGGAGCACATGTTCCAGGTCCCGTCCCAATCGAATGCCAATGATCTCTTCTCGGGAATTAATATCTGGCAGGTGGACCTGCCGTGTCTGATTTACTCGAACTCGTTCGATTCTCTCCGAAAGCTCTATTTGCCGAACTTTCCCAAGTAATTCGCAGAGCGCTTGAGCACCCTCGTCCTTCTCAAGATACGTGGCCCAGCGCTGGAAATGTTCAATTTCCTGAGCCGACAGATTACCCTTGGAAAGATCCAGCAGAAGGCCGGGATCAAGCCCGAGTGCCTCTACCTGACTCCTTAGCAGTTCCAGCCGGCCCAGGACTGTCTTGAGATGCTCCATCAGTTTGTTCCTGAGCATCTCAATGGTCTTGAGTTCCCACTCGCTGCGTGCCTGATCCATGATCTTCTGCCATTCAGACAGCAACAGACGCCCACTGACCGACAGGTCATCCTTTGTTTGCGTAGACTGATCTCCGTTGGTTTCTCCAAAGCCGACTAGGCGTTTCCAGAATGACTGATTCGCAGGGTGCTTGGCGTAAGAGCAGAATGAAGTGAAATCATCGACCGCCCGCCCCAGACTTGCTCGAGATATTTCATGCGACCCGAGCAGCGGTGCCCAGTCTGATAGTTTCTGGGCGTGAGAACTGAATGGAAACTCTGTTTCAATCATGGCGGCGGTATTTGTCTGCCAGTCCCTGAGCTGGTCAGTGACATAGGTTTTTACCGCGCTCGACTTTTGGAACAAAGCGGAAAAACTGCTGAAGATGTCACTGTTTGCCGCAATGGCCGCCCGTTCAAGCCTGTTTAACGGCATAGCTCTTCCAACCGTTCGCAATCTTTGATGCGGAGTCTTAAGCGATCGATCTGCTCGGCAACTCCAGTAATTGCCAATTGGACGTCTTCCTCAGAAATAAAGGGAGAGAGCAGGGCCTGCTTGTAACCCTTATATTTGGACTGAACCAGATCCAGCGTGTCGGACAAACTCTCGCGCAGCTTTTTCACTGATTCGGCAAGGGAGTCGACGAGTCGTCTATTAATATCCTCTTTCTTTTCCCCCTTGTGGAGAAGAACCTTTGGTTGGAATTCGATCGTCTCATAACCATAATGAGAGTCTTTATCCAATGAGATCTCACAAGTTCCTTGGCCATCAAACCGACACCAAACAACATCAAGTGTATTACCACTGACATCTACTGGGTGAAACTTCTTATGAGCTTTCAGCTTCTTATATGGTATGTAAATTTCTCGCGGTTCATCCCGGTAAGAACGACGCCCGGAGAAATCGGTTTCCAAGTAAAAATACTCATGACCGTTTAGACGTTTTGTCTCATAAACATCAGCGGTGTAGAAAAGCTCTTTGTTAATTTCCTTATCCAACTCGTCCTTCTGCCTATCGATCTCATGCAGACTGACACCACTGTCAAAGCCCGCATCTTTTATAGCCGAGGCAACAATATTCACCACCGGTTCGCGGTTATCATCATGGGACCAAAGGCAGTGTTTTAACAACACGGCATCACTATGGTTTGTTTCTTCCCGGCCGTTGAAGAAAGCCGAGGCCCTCATCAGTATTGCCGCCCGTTGCCACCTTCGGTCGGAAACGTAAACGTCTAGTTTCTCCGACTGTTCATCCAGAGCGTCGCGAATCAGGTGGATAATGGTCAGCGTTTCGGTCGAGAGACTAACGTCGTGGAGTTGCTCCCCCCATCCAACCCACTCGTCAGGTTTGACCAGCAGATTGTCCGGGATAGAGATAGCAGCTTCCGTTGGCTTGCTGGTCAGTAATTGATTGAAATTTTTGTTTTGGCTAATCGGACCTACCATTACGCGAACAATAAACCGGTCGTATAGTGCCTCTAGCCCCTGATTAGACTCGGGTGTTTCGTTGGATGCTGCAATCAACGCCTTGAGCGGGGCCTTCTCAATAATTTCCCCATTGCGGAAGACGCGCTCGTTAATAAGCGTCAGCAAGGTATTGAGGATGGCGGGGCTGGACTTCCAGATTTCATCCAGGAAGGCAAACTCAGCTTTTGGCAGGTAGCTGTCTGTCTTTCGCGTGTATCGATCCTCTTTGAGGGCTTTAATGGAAACAGGGCCGAACAGCTCTTCGGGTGTGCTGAAGCGGTTCATCAAATACTCAAAATAGGTTGGACTGGCAAACGCGCAGGCGATACGACGTGAAATCAGGCTCTTTGCAGTCCCGGGCGGGCCGTAGAGAAAGGTATTCTGCCCGCAAAGAGCCCCCAGGAGAGACACGGCAATGATCTCTTCACGTTCGAACATACCAGCACAGACAGCGTCGACCAGTTCGGTAATCCGCTTTTGTATTTTATTGGCGTTATCTTCGGTATCAAGCAGCTCCGGAACTTTCTCCTCTAGTAGAGATTTACCTTTTGATTTCCCCTGGAACGAGATACTGCCCGATGGCTCGTACCAGTTCATAATGCCGTCATCCAAGCGGAATATCTTCCGGTCTTTCTGAGTGTCGTCCCATTCACCGTCCAAAAGGGATAGTCGGGTGGCAAGCTCATCATAGCTGCCCGTGAACATGAGTCCCATACTTCTCATCCTTGTTACTCAGTTTTCTGTGAATATCAGGAACTACCGTATCAACCCTGCTGGAGCTTACCAACGTTAGTTTAATGATAGTCTTTGATTTTTATGATATTTGAGATGCTGTCGTTGCGTGGAGTTGCTGCATATTTTTAGTGATATTAACTGAATTACAGCTCTAGGTGACGCCACTCTAGCGAATGCCATTCTGGATCGCCTGGTTCATAACGCCTACCAATCTCAGGGGTGAATCCATGAGAAAACGGCAGGCAAAGTTGACGGGTGCTACAGCTTCGGAGTAGGAAGAGAAACTCCGCGTCTATGCTTCGATGGGAGGCAGCCTTGCTCCGGTTCGGATGGCAGGCTTCACGTGGAATGGGTGGCAACCTTCAGCGGTTTACGCACACGTTCGCTCGTCGATCGAAAGCAATGGGCAGGGGATCAAGACTAAGTATCTGGACCAGCGTGCGATTAAACGAATGGAACGTGCGGCAGAGTCGGAGGAAAGCACCGACTAACGAATTGAAGATCCGAATCTGCTCTGAGCCATTGCATTGCGATTCAGCACGATGACTTCGCGCACACCATTCCGTCTTTGGAATTCGCAAATCCAGCGAGCCGCTGGCCCTGGTTCAAGCGGTGCCGTGACAATTCGAGCACTCACCAGGTCACCGGCTTTCAAACAACAGTCGAAGCTGGTCCGTCCGCATCATTAAAATTTGATCCTGCATTTTCAAAATTTGTTGAATGGATTATATGACAAATTCCGAAATCGTCAGGTTGAAACTCAACGGTGGGGCACTTGATTTACCATAACACCCGTTACTCGCAGTAGCGGCTATACGTAAAATTTTCTGACTTTGCGTATAGCCGATTTTCCCCATTTTTGTTCGCTAGCGAACGCTAGTCCAATAATGCAGTTAAGTAATTGTTTTAAATAATAAAAAATGCCTAAATAATTATTGCAATAATTCGCGTTTTGAGCGCCTTATTTCTGAAAATATCTACTGCTCTCGCAGCCAAACGAGCATCCTCTTGCGTTTTTCTGGTGATAGATCGACCGACTCGATCCATTGGGCCACGAGGCTGAAATCGACCGCGTCATCAATGTCTCTAGCCTGAATGTTGGGGACTGGCTTGCCGGTCATCGCAGAGTGATAGAGCAGGTCAAAAACCGCTCGTTCGTGCGTTGCAGCGAGCGTTCCGGTTGTCGTGTCCGGCGCGTAGCGACGGAGAGCTTCGGTTGCATCGTACACGCCAGTCATACCCAGAAGATGACTGGTATCTATGAGCGTCGTGCCCGACCGGGACCATGCGTGGACATTAGCGAGACCATAACTATGCCAGTCCGCAAAAACTCGACTTGGTATGGGAATGTTTAGGGCGGTAATCCCGGTGACATACTGTGTGAGATCTGATCGCTCCCTTTGCGCAAGGGCTTTCCACAAGCGCCCAGCTTCTGGAAAGTTGTCGCCGTCGGCAATCCGCCTGCTGATTTGCTCAGACTCAGCAGCATGTGCTTCTTTAAGCTCTTTTATAGTCGGAGGTCTTCCCATATCGCCACCTTTGCGCTTATTTGCTTCATCGCTTCAGCCACTACACGCAGTGCTAGGAACTACAGATATCCGCATTGAATCTCGCTATCCAGGTACCGGCGCACCTCTGAAAGACGACCATCAAGCATCACCTCGAGAGCGCTTTTACCTTCAAAAAAACTATTCGGCTTTGCGGGCCATTCACTGGCACGCTCTGTTGTTGGGAACAGTATTCTGAGTGCACGATAAATTCCGAAAACGTAAGAAATGCGTTCAAGGGTATCGTCAGAAGGGGCTGGGGCGGTGCCTTCCTGCCAGGCATCGAGAGCACTTTTGTCCGAAACGCCCAGCAACGTTAGCCCCTGCTCGGTTGACAGGCCCCATTGGCTGGCAATGTTGAAGAACCCTTTCAGGGCTATGGAGATTTCAGATTGTGATAGGTTGCTTGCGTCCATAAGAGCGGTCCTCCCGGGTCAATGTTTAGATTGTTACCGACCTTCAGAGGCTTTGCAAAAATTCCTACCCGCCATAGGGGTAGGGCATCGTTCGTGCTCAAAACTGACAAATCGACATACTTGCTCTTCAAAAGAATTGACATTTAAAAAACATTTGTTACTGTATGTAAACGCGATGATTTTTCGTGGACTCAATTTTTTTTGAATTTTCGTCTTTGTTCTCAACTTTGAAAGAGACGGAGATGAAAAATGGAAAACTTTGATAACATTACGTACGACGATCCCGCATTTTTGCTAATAACTTTTTTGCTGCACAACAACGCAGATGTAAGCCTGCGATCGATCGCTGACATGTTTCAAGCGTTTGGTATAAAAGTCAGTCATACCACTTTGCAAAAGAAGCTAGACGAGAAGTCTAAAAAAGACTTTGATGATATGTATTTAACAGAGATAAGCGCAAAAAACGTACCTCAGACTTTTAAAAAGAAACCGCAGCTTTGCTCCCCAAAGTTGCTCAACCGAAATTGTCTTAGTTTTCTTGATTCAAAATGTGTTCCGCGCGACTTTCTTATCAACATGCTACCGAACTTAGAAAACAATGACTTACAAAATCTAGAGCGAATTCTTAAGCAGAAAGTCAATAACTCTAAGAACAGATACGAGTGCAAATTAGACATAGTTGATGTTATTATTATGTGCGCTGCTTTTCGACTAAACAACAACGATAAATCGGACATTTGGGAAACCGCTAGACACATTAATTTTTGTCGTCTGGGAGATGCGGGCGAGTATTCAATCGAAAATGCAGCGATAAGAACAAATATCGAAAATTGTAGTTACGCTCAGAAGAAGTTCAACCGCCAAAAACACCCTTTTGCGACGAATGAGCACGATAAAAACATTAAAACTCAAATCGCACGTCAATTAGAATTTCGTCGTAAGTTTTTATCAGAAATATTTTTTGTAATTTCGGTTGAAGACAGACTAATCGTTATTTCAGAATATGAAAACGGCGATTTAGAGATCAAAAATCACGAAAAACATGTGCTTGAAGTTTTGACAAAAAAATACGAGATGCAATATCAACATGTGTTTTGTAAAATGCGCAATGGACTCACTTGTGAACTGTATTACATTAAAACAAAAAGCGGTTTTAAAGAATGCTGGTTGTGCCCTTTTCTACGTACTTTCGAGTAAAAACCGCTGTGACACTTATATATAAGCTGAAGTGCATCCGCTCAATAAATGCGTCAATGCCGCCCACCCCTTTTCAAGGTAATCCCCGTCGAAAAGGGGTGGGCGCACTCGTACAGGGGTATGTCGATCGAACAATCTTCCTCAAAAAAGTAATACCCATGCTCATGGATCGCTTCTTTCGTAAGCGCTCCACGAACTACACCGGGATGGTTTCGCCCTGATTCCAGGGCAACAACCGGTCGAGTTCGTCGTCGGTCGTCGATGATGGGAGTTTGGTGAGCACTTCCACCATATAAGTATAGGGCTCGATGCCATTGGCTCTAGCGGTTTATGCCGATCAAGGTGTAAAGTATGCGGCGTCAACTATCTTGTACGGACCGGCCAAGTTAATTGTCGCGCTATAGTCAAAATCAAAGCCCTCGGACTGAAGGTTTTCAAGAGTCTGAAGATATGAGCCGGATTTAATCTCCCAAGAACCCTGCCATTCTGCGTGATCTCTCAAAATTGCGACAAGATATGCTGCGTCAATCATCTCTTTAAAATCGCTTTTACCGACGATCACACTTGCGATTTCTTCTTTCAGATCTCCAGCATCCATTGCGTCAGCATTTTCTACAAGATCATCAATGCTCGCATCGCAGATATCGACTTCAGGGATGTTAGATGAGTAGTTGTCAAAAATACCTTCAATGATGCTGTCGACTTCTTTGATATTATTTAATGTAATAGTAGTCATAATGTTATATTTTTTATTAGTTAGTAATTGTCGGGGTCGGAGCCCCTGGATTTTTATGTTGCAAGAAGACTTTCAATATCTGCAAGTCTAGAGATCAGCTTTTCTTTTTCAGCTTTCAAAGCGTCTGTGTCTATGCCAGTTGTCTCAGTCTCTGAGATGATTTCAGCCTGAATGCTTTTTTCCATATTTGCTTCGACTAGATTTCTTGACACATCTCTCATGATAAAAGATGTTCCATCTTCAGCAATTGTGAGCCAGTTTTTAGCGCTTCCACCGCTGCCGAATTTTCCGCTCTTAATAACGATGCCCGTTCCGATTTGTGCTCCGCTGTCGCGACCGAAAGCTCGTGCGACTGTCTTGCCAAAAATTATGATTGGAGTGCACTTTTTAGTATCAAAGTCATTAAGTGTAATTTGAACATCTACAAAATCAGTATTGACGCCATCAGTTCCGTAAATTTTTAAGCATGTGCTACGGACGAGATTTTCTTCTCTTATATCAAAAACCCAAGAAGGAGAGTTCCATTTTCCGCCAATTGTGCGAGCAACTTTTACAAACTCGTCATTATAGTCAGCAGTTACAGAAATGGTCTTTTCGTTTGTTTCAATTTGAATATTCATATTATTTTTCTCTCTTTTTTTTTAAGTAAGATTTTTGCTTAACTCTTAATACTATTATACAAAAAGTATTACTTTTTACAATGCATATAATAAACTAAATATATATAGTTAGAATACTAAAAACAGTCAAAATAGCATATTAAAAAAGCACGTCATGCTGATGTTTTTTGATTTTTCTATCAATCAGACAGTGTAGTTTTGAGGGCAATTGGACAGAAATTTAATTGTAAATAAATGTTACTTATGGATAATTATTTTAAATATATATTAGCTATTTATAATCGATAGCTTATTGAAATAGTCTTGAAAACCTTCTTTATAATCTCACAGGCTTGGGAGCTTACGGAAAATTAAGAGAGGGGGGGGCTGCTTGGTAAGCCTGATTTGGCGATCTATAGGTCGTGGAGGAATCAAAACTGAGTTCAGCCGGAAATGAATTCGACCAATTCATTAACAATTTAACACGTTGTTTCTGATGCTTCCTTCGCTACCTACATAGAACGGTGATACGTTCGACGCATTGGATTTATGGATTTATGGATTTATGGATTTATGGATTTATGGATTTATGGATTTATGGATTTTTTGGTAGGAGTCGAAGATGGGAAAGGGATCTAATGGTGACAATTGGCCTAGCACAACAGGGAACCCCTCTGGAGGAGGGCGATGTAATGCTGGGTCGTCCGACTCATGGGATGATGATGACAATGATGTTAATCCAGCCTACGTAAAAGGATTTAGCGGCGGCCGCTCCATGGCTAGCGTCTTTTCCGAAGCTTTCAAAGCAAGTACAAGTCGATTGCCATCGGTTCCACCATGGGCGGCAACTATTGCATTTTTCATGAATATTCGTCCTCGCTCCAGTAATGAGTCGAGGGCGCAGTCCAACGAAATGTATTCTGAAATGGGGTTAAAACATGGCGCAATTTTATATCGGGTCGGCCTTGGTGGTTTCGTTATAGCAAGTATTGTTGGCTGGGTTATTTTCTACGGGTAATCTTGCAACAGCGCCGGGCAGTGCAGTGGTTTTTTCTAGCACTTCTCACAAGGCAGTCAACCGGAAACTAAAAGCGTATCGCTTTCGGTTTCCTCTGCTGCGCTCCGGCACCGGTTACCATCAGCATTATCTCTTTATAAAGCAATCGGGGCGCAAGTGATCGAAAACGCGAATTATCAAGGACCACTGGCATTTTTCCGTAAGCACTTAAAC
>Ga0307976_1000060_pt1 | contig 67291 bp, 48 predicted proteins | sample OrgLakmetagen919_FD_201836 | JGI IMG/M metagenome (GOLD analysis project Ga0307976, IMG submission 201836) | Saline water microbial communities from Organic Lake, Antarctica - #919 | ecosystem: Environmental > Aquatic > Non-marine Saline and Alkaline > Saline | place: Antarctica: Organic Lake... | reverse complement strand
CAGGCTCGCCAATGTGCTGTTGCAACGGCAGTATCAATTTCGCGGGTAAGCCCGCGGGGCGGATGGGCCGACTGTTAGATTGGCTTTTGTTTTCTGGCGGGTGTACGCCGCCGCCAAAGTTCCACAGCTGGGTCATAACAGGCTCGCTTCGCGGGTTTCTGTCTGGCTGTCGGTGGCAATCACGCGGGCATCGGTAGCGTTGGGCACTTCATTTGGTGCCTTATCCAGTTCGACCGGCGGTGCCCAGGTCCAGCTGCGGATGTCCGGTTCGATGACGATCATGTCGATACAGTCAACCGGGCAGGGCTCCACGCACAAATCACAGCCGGTGCATTCGCTTTCTATGACTGTGTGCATGTGTTTGGCGGCGCCCAGAATGGCGTCTACGGGGCAGGCCTGGATGCACTTGGTGCAGCCAATGCATTCGTCTTCGCGAATCACGGCTACCCGCTTGGCTTGGGCAGCGCCGTGTTCGGCGTCCAGAGGTTGGGGTTCTACGTCCAGCAGGTCGGCCAAGGCGTTGATGGTGGCTTCACCGCCCGGCGGGCACTTGTTGATGGCTTCGCCGTTGTTGATGGCTTCAGCATAGGGTCGGCAGCCGGGAAAACCACACTGGCCGCACTGGGTTTGCGGCAAAAGCGCATCTATCTGATCGACCAGCGGGTTGCCTTCTACCTTGAAACGCTCGGCGGCAAAGCCCAGCAGGGCCCCAAACACGGCGGCCAGGCCTAATAAAACGGCAACTGCGATGATGATATTTGTCCACATAAGCCAAGGACTCCGTTACACGCTGACCAGGCCGGTAAAACCTAAAAACGCCAGGGCCATGAGCCCTGCGGTCACCATACCGATGGCTGCGCCGCGAAAGGCAACGGGCACATCGGATACCGCGATGCGCTCGCGCATGGCGGCAAAAAAAATCAGCACCAGGGAAAACCCAAGTGCGGCACCAAACCCATAAAGCAACGATTCGACGAAATTGTTGTTGCGGTTCAGGTTTAGCAGGGCCACACCCAACACCGCACAGTTAGTGGTAATCAGCGGCAGAAAAATGCCCAGCACCCGGTACAGCAGGGGGCTGGTTTTGCGTACCACCATTTCGGTGAACTGCACCACCACCGCTATCACCAAAATGAAGGTGATGGTTTTCAAAAACGCCAGATTCAAAGGCTCTAATAAATAGGTGTACGCTAGATAGCTACACACCGACGACAATGTCAGCACAAAGGTGGTCGCCAGCGACATGCCCATGGCGGTTTCCAGTTTGCCGGACACCCCCATAAACGGGCACAGGCCCAAAAATTGAACCAGCACGAAATTGTTGACCAGTATGGTACTGACCAGTATGAGCAGGTACTCGGTCATGTTTGTTTCGGGCCTCGCTGGCTGCTCACAATTTAGGGCTTACTACTTAATAGCACTTACATTATCCGCATGCCGGGTGTAGCGCCGGAGTCTGGCGACAGAATAAAGATGTCTTTGCCACCAGGGCCGGCTGCCAGCACCATGCCTTCGGACAGGCCGAATTTCATTTTGCGGGCTTTCAGGTTGGCGACCATCACGGTTAAACGGCCTTCCAGTTCTTCGGGCGCGTAGGCTGACTTGATACCAGCAAACACGTTGCGTTCGCCATGTCCCACGTCAAGTGTCAGGCGTAACAGCTTGTCGGCGCCCTTTACGTGCTCGGCTTTGATGATTTTGACCACACGCAGATCCACCTTGGCGAAGTCGTCAAACTCGATTTCCGGGCTAATGGGCTCCAGTGGTGTTTCCGGCGCGGCTTCTGCCGGCACTTCAGCCGCCGGCAGCTGTTCTTTCGAGGCATCGAGCATTTTTTCGATCTGCGCCATGTCCACCCGGCTCATCAGCGGCTGAAACTTGTTGATGCCGTGATCCTGCAGCAGCTCGGCGCGGTTGTTCCAATCCAGCTTGGCGTTCAGGAAAGATTCCGAGGCGTCGGCGGTTTTTGGCAGTACCGGCGCAAGGTAAGTCATCAACAGGCGGAACATGTTCAGCGCGTTGGTGCAGATGGCTTGAAGCTTCTCGTCTTCGCCTTCCTGCTTGGCCACTACCCAGGGTTGTTCGTCGTTGACGTACTGGTTGGCAATATCCGCCAATTCCATGATTCGCCGCATGGCGCGGCCAAACTCGCGGTTTTCGTAGTAACCGGCCAGCTCTTCGCCGGCGTTGATGAATTCGTTGAGCTTGTCGATCTCGGTGACTTGACCCAGCTTGCCGTCAAAGCGCTTGCTGATAAAGCCGGCGCTGCGGCTGGCTATGTTAACCACCTTGCCCACCAGATCCGAGTTTACCCGGGCGGCAAAATCGTCGAGGTTCAAATCCATGTCATCAACGCCGCCGGTCAGTTTGGCCGCAAAGTAATAGCGCAGGTACTCCGGATTCAGGAAGTCCAGATAGGTGCGGGCCATGATAAAGGTGCCGCGGGATTTGGACATTTTTTTGCCATTTACGGTCACAAAACCGTGGGCCCAAACCGCAGTGGGCGTGCGGAAACCGGTGTCGTGCAGAATGGCCGGCCAGAACAGGGCGTGGAAATTGATAATGTCCTTGCCGATGAAGTGGTACACCTCGGCGGTGGAGTCGGCTTTCCAGAAGTGTTCGAAATCGATGCCTTCGCGGACGCACAGGTTTTTGAAGCTGGCTAGATAGCCGATGGGTGCGTCCAGCCACACATAAAAATATTTGCCCGGCGCGTCTGGCACTTCAAAACCGAAGTAGGGCGCGTCACGGCTGATGTCCCAGTCGTGCAGACCAGCGTCCAGCCATTCAGCCAGCTTGTTGGCTACCTGCGGTTGCAGGGTGCCGCTGCGAGTCCATTTGGCCAGGAAGTCGGCAAAATCCGGCAGTTTGAAGAAAAAGTGCTCGGATTCTTTTTCGATGGGTGTGGCGCCGGACACCGCCGAACGAGGGTTGATTAGCTCGGTGGGTGAGTAGGTGGCACCACAGGCTTCGCAGTTATCGCCGTATTGGTCGTCGGTTTTACACTTGGGGCAAGTACCCTTGATAAACCGGTCGGCCAGAAACATGTTTTTTTCAGGGTCGAACGATTGGGTAATCGTGCGCGTCGCAATGTGCCCGTTCTGCTGCAGTTGACGGTAGATAAACTCTGAAAACTGGCGGTTCTCGTCAGAATGGGTGGTGTAGTAATTGTCAAAGCGGATCAGGAAGTCGCCAAAGTCTTGCTGATGTTCTTGGCAGATGCGGTCAATCAACTGCTCGGGGGTAATACCTTCCCGCTCGGCGCGGAGCATAATGGCGGTGCCGTGAGCATCGTCGGCGCAAACGTAATAACAAGTATGGCCGCGCAGTTTCTGGTAGCGCGCCCATATATCGGTCTGGATGTATTCCAGCAAATGGCCCAGGTGGACGGGGCCGTTGGCATAGGGCAGGGCGCTGGTGACCAGAATGTCCCGTTTTTGCTTCGCACTCGCTTGCGTCATGGTTGAGCTTGAACCTTTGCTGGAATTGAATGTAGGCCGCGAATCGACAAAACACCCCCGCGCGGATTTGCGCACGGAACGCGGGTATCCTGTATGGCCAGAATTGGGCACAAATGATACCTTCCACGCAGAATTTTTTCATCCGAAACCCCGTTTAAGTGCCGCATTGCCGGCCTGAACTCTTTCTGTGCTGTCCCTAAACTCTCCCGGAGTGATGTTATGACCACGATTTCCCGCCAGGCCCTGGAAGCAGCCATTCGCGAATACCGCGATCCGTACCGCGGTGAATCTGGCTCTGGCGCTGCAGGAGCAAAAGTACTTCATTCCCATTATTGAAGCCCACGGTGGCGGCAGCGCCGGACTCGGAAGTGGCGCGGCGCTATTTCCAGCGTGTCGGTCACCGACCATTGGAATTCGCACTAAAACCGGCCAACAGTTAAACTGTCGCCCTTTATAACTCCGGGATATGAGAAACCAGCATGAGCATTAAACCCGACAAGTGGATTCGCCGCATGGCGCAGCAACACAAGATGATCGAGCCCTTCGAGCCCGGCCAGGTGCGTGAATCGGAAAAGGGCCGGGTAATTTCCTACGGTACCTCCAGTTATGGCTACGACGTGCGGTGCAGCAAAGAGTTCAAAATCTTCACCAATGTGCATTCCGCCACGGTAGACCCGAAGAATTTTGACGAAAACAGCTTTGTGAACATCACCAGCGACGTTTGTATTATCCCGCCCAACTCGTTTGCGCTGGCGCGTACTGTGGAATATTTTCGCATTCCCCGCAATGTGCTGACCATCTGCCTGGGCAAGTCCACTTATGCCCGCTGCGGCATTATTGTCAACGTCACTCCGCTTGAGCCAGAGTGGGAAGGCCAGGTGACATTGGAGTTTTCCAACACCACCAACTTGCCAGCAAAAATTTACGCCAACGAAGGCGTGGCGCAGATGCTGTTTTTCGAGGCTGACGAAGTCTGTGAGACCAGCTATAAAGACCGGGGTGGCAAGTACTTGGGCCAAACCGGCGTAACGCTGCCGCGCACATGAACGCCAATCAGTTTTTGAAAGCAGTACAGCAGCTACAGGGCTGGCGCGAATGCGCGTTTGTGCTGTCGCTGGCCGAGCGGGCGTTTCCCAATTACGCCCTGTTTGCGGACGCCATGGAACTGAAAACCGGCGCTAAAATGCGCCAGATTCTGGATGCGGGTTGGAATCTGTTAAAGCCAGATGCCATCGAGGCTGCCATTCCCCAGTGGCTGCGCAAGCTAGAAGCGCTGTCGCCAGACGTTGAGGACTACGACGCTTACGGCGTGTACCCCGCATATGACTTCTGCCAGTTGCTGGAGCAGGCGCTATTGAACCGGCTGAACCCTGGCAAGCATAGGGCGACAGAAGCTTCACAGCTTGCCACGGCAACAGTGATGAGTTTTGTTGAGGTTTCGGAGGCCGAAGAACTAAGCGAAGACGAACTGGTGCGCCTGCTGGACCAGCATCCCTTGATGAAAGAGGACAAGTTGTTTCAGCGCGACCTGGTGCTGGAATTAAAGCGCCAGCGCGTTCCGCGACAAGAATTTATCGATACCCTGCGGCAGCGGGCGGAAAACGATGGCGTTAGTAATCTGGGTATTTCGCTGTCCGATTGACATTGACTGAATAACCTTGACCGAATAAAACCGTTCGACCAATGGATCTGATCTGATGAAACTCTCTGCGTTTGGCCAGAAATTTACGGCGGATGCCGGTATTACCTCGTTGATGGACGATCTAGGTAATGCCATGGCCTCGGGTGATGACCTGATCATGATGGGCGGCGGCAACCCCGGCCATATTCCTGAGATACAGCAGCGGGTTCGGGAGATTCTTGTTCAGATCAGCCAGAGTGACGCCGATATGCGTCGCCTTGTGGGCGTTTATGATCCTCCTCAGGGCGAAAAGCAGTTTATCGCGGCGTTGGCGGAATTATTGAGCCGTGAGTATGGTTGGGACCTGACCAGCGAGAACATTGCGCTCACTAACGGCAGCCAGGCAGCATTTTTTATGCTGTTCAATATGTTCGGTGGTGACTACGGCGATGGCGTGCACAAACACATTCTGTTGCCGCTGGCACCAGAGTACATCGGTTACGCCGACGCAGGCATAGACGCGGACCTGTTTCACGCGGTGCAGCCTGACATTTCCTTCACGGACGCCCACGAGTTCAAATACCGAATCGACTTTGACGCGGTAGAAGTGACCGGCGAAACCGGCGCTATTTGTGTGTCCAGGCCAACCAATCCCACCGGCAACGTGATAACCGACGACGAGCTGGCGCAATTGGAAATCTTGGCGCGGCGCCAAAATATCCCTCTGATTGTGGATGGCGCCTACGGCACACCATTTCCCAGCCTGTTGTTTACCGAAGCCAAGCCGACCTGGAACGAGCAGATTATTCTGTGCTTGAGCCTGTCCAAACTAGGCTTGCCCGCGGCTCGCACCGGTATCGTGATTGCTGCGGCTCCTACCATCAAGGCGCTGGCGGGCATTAATGCGATCATGAATCTGGCTACTGGGAGCTTTGGTGCCATGCTGGCGGAGCCGCTGGTGCGCTCGGGGGAGATCTTGACCCTAAGCCGTGACCTGGTATGCCCGTTCTACAAGGCCAAAATGCAGCGCGCCGTGGCAGCGTTCACCGGCGCCATGGAAGGCGCGCCTTGCCGCTGGTATATCCACAAACCCGAGGGCGCGATGTTCCTGTGGCTGTGGTTTCCGGATTTACCGATTACCAGCCTGGAACTGTATCAGCGCTTGAAGCTTCGCGGTGTGCTGGTGGTGTCTGGCCATTACTTTTTCCCGGGGCTGCCCGAGGATGGCTGGAATCACCGTGACGAGTGCCTGCGGGTGACCTATTCGCAGGACGATGAGCGGGTTGCCGAAGGGCTGAGGATTATTGCTGAAGAAGTTAAAGCAGTTTGGGTTGAGGCCTGGGCTGCGGACTGATGCCCGCAGCCCAGGCCCACATTAGAGCTGTTTTATGCTTTTCAGGTTGAGCTCGTAGCGGCTGCCATCAGGCTCGGTTTGCAGCAATTGCACCAACATGTGGTCGAATTTCGGAGCAAACCAAATCAGCGTCTCCCGCTTGGCGTCTTCGCCCCGCAGCTTTTCCACCATCAGAGCGTTCATCTCGCCTTGAGGTGTTTCGATCAACCCCTCGTTAATGACCGCAAACTTCTCTTTGTCCAAGCGGCCGTGGCGAACGTAGCGGTACTCCATTTCCCGTTTTCCGGCCTTGATGTCTTGGTGCAACTGCAGTTGGTAGCCCAGTGGGTCCAGCAGGCCGGGGCTAAGGGCGACTTCGAATGCTTTATCCTTATAGCGGCCGGTGGCAAGATTTTGCTGCCAGTCAAAGTCGATGGTTTCTTCGCGGTCGCGAATCAGCAAACCTGAGAGCTTATAGCGGTAGCGCAAAGGAATGACCTGACCGTCCTGCCACTTTAGAACCACCGATTCTTCAATATCGGCTACAAACGATTTTACCGAGGTGCGATAAAGCCAGACGCCGTTATTCTGATCACTCAGAATGCGTTTTGCGCTGCCGCTCAAGGTAATACCCTGCTCGATAGACGCGGAAAAAGACGCCTCGAAAGGCGTTAGCCTGGGCGTGCCCGAAGATTCGCCATCCACGTCAGCCAGCGCAGGCGCGACAAAGATAATCAGGCACACCGACAAGGCCAAATTGAGCAGCAGGGATAAACCCGTAAAAGCGGATTCAACCAGGGGTTTTTTCTGCATGACAGCCTCCTCAGTTACAGCGTTCGGGCGATTAGTTTGCGGGCAATACCAAAGGCCCGGGCAGCGTCTGGCCATCAAACAGAACCCGTTCAGCCCCCAGTTGCACGCGGCCTTCACAGCACCAACGAACCACAATCGGATAAAGCACATGCTCCTGAGCCTGCACCTTCAGCGCCAGGGTTTCAGCGTTATCGTCCGGGCCCACTGGGATCTGGGCCTGGGCAATAATCGGCCCGCCATCCAGTTCTTCAGTGACAAAGTGCACAGACGCGCCGTGCATTTTGTCACCGGCATCCAGTGCGCGCTGGTGGGTCTTCAGGCCGGTGTATTTTGGCAGCAGCGAGGGGTGAATGTTCAGCAGCTGGCCGCGGAAGGCGCGCACAAAACCCTCCGTCAGAATGCGCATAAAACCGGCCAGCACAATCAGATCCGGGTTGTGGCGGCGGATTTCCTGCATGAGAGCACCGTCGAATTCCTCGCGACTGCCGTAGCGGCCGTGTTCAATCACAAAGGTCGGAATGTTGGCATGGGCTGCCCTTGCCAGCGCGGGCGCCTTGGCCTGATTACTACCCACCGCCACTATGTCAGCGGGGTAGTCACGCTCACGACTGGACTCGATGAGCGCCTGCAGGTTGCTGCCCTGGCCCGATACCAGTATCAGAATCTTCGGGCGCGGTGACGGGTTCGCTTTCATTCCGCCAGCAGCCCTGGCTGATAGCGTACAACGCTGTCGGCCTGGTGGCCCGAGGCCGCTTCAATCGTACCAAGATGCCATGCCTTTTCGCCCATAGCATTGAGTGTATCCAGTGCCAGCGAAAGCTGGTCCTGCGGGACGCAGAGCACCATGCCAATGCCGCAGTTAAACGTGCGGTACATTTCCTCAGTGGCCACGCCGCCGGCATCTTTCAGCCATTGAAACACCGGCGGTAGCTGCCAGCTGGCGGTATCAATCGCGGCTACGGTGCCTTTGGGCAGCACACGGGGTATGTTTTCAGGCAGGCCACCGCCGGTAATGTGTGACAGAGCGCGTACGTCAACATCGCGAATCAGCTTCAGCAGGTTTTTGACATAGATACGTGTCGGGGCCATCAGAGCCTTGGCCAGGGAGGTATCGCCCATTGGCTGGTTCAGATCGGCGTTGCTGACTTCCAGAATTTTGCGGATCAGTGAATAACCGTTGGAATGCGGGCCGGAAGAGCCGATCGCCAGCAGGGCATCACCCAGGCGCACGCGGCTGCCGTCAATAATGTCAGCGCGCTCGGCTATGCCAACGCAGAATCCGGCAAGGTCGTAGTCGTCACCTTCGTACATGCCCGGCATCTCGGCGGTTTCGCCACCCACCAGCGCGCAGCCGGCCAGCTCGCAGCCCTCGCCAATGCCTTCAACCACGCTGGCAGCGACTTCTACGTTCAGTTTGCCGGTGGCGTAGTAGTCCAGGAAGAACAGGGGCTCGGCGCCACCCACAATCAGGTCGTTCACGCACATGGCAACCAGGTCGATGCCGATGGTGTCGTGTTTTTGTAACTGCATGGCCAGGCGCAATTTTGTGCCTACGCCGTCGGTGCCAGACACCAGTACAGGCTCTTTATAGCCAGCAGGAATGGCAACCATGGCGCCAAACCCACCCAGGCCGCCCAGCACTTCCGGGCGACGGGTGCGTGCCGCTGTCGCTTTAATGCGGTTGATGAGTTCATTGCCGGCGTCAATATCAACGCCTGCGTCGCGGTAAGTCAAAGAGGGCTTGTGTTCGCTCATGGAGGTGTAAACCGTTGGCCAGTGGGTCAAGGCGCGGATTTTAGCAGGTGCAGTGAAGGGTACCAACCGTAATTGCCACGATTCCGCCTCAAAGCTGCTGGGGCGCAGCGCTACTCAGGCCCGGGGGCTTGGTGTATCCTGTCAGACATCCATGCAATTGCCGGGTTTTTACATGCGTGCATTTCAAAAGAGCGACAGGCCTGAATTTCAAAAAATCTATATGCCTGACTTTCAAAGATCCATCGAATTCAAGTTATTGTCCGAGTCTTGCTGCAGTCTCGTAGTCAGCGCCCTGGCCCGTGTCAGGCAGTCCGCTGCGCGCTGGGCATTGGCGGCGATGTTGCTGCTGGCGGCTCAGGCTCAGGCAGTAACCGTCAACAATCTGTATTCTGCCAACGTGGCTCTGCAAGGCTCCGGGCCAGAGGCGTTATCGGCGTCTTATGGCGCAGGGCTGCGTGAGGTGCTGGTGCGTGTTGCCGGCAGCCGTGGAGTATTAGAGCGCGAAGGTGTCGATGGTGTGCTTGGCACGGCCGAGTCCATGCTGACGTCTTACCAGGTTTTAAATGCAGGAGCTGAAAGCCGGGTACAGATGAGCTTTGGCGCGGTAGCCGTCACCCAGGCGCTGGCCTCAATTCAGGCGCCGGTGTGGGGTGCCAACCGGCCACTGACATTGGCCTGGGTTGCGCTTGAAAAAAATGGTGTGAGGGCATTGATTACCGATACCGGCCCTCTTGACGGTGCCAGCGCCGATTTCCGCTCCGGTCTTGAAAACGCATCGCGGGTCCGCGGCTTGCCGCTGGTGTTACCGGTTGCGGGGGCGGCAGGCAATCGCGAGTTGCTGTCGGATATCTGGGGCCAGTTTGTTAGCCGTGTACGCAGCGCTTCCAATGATGTTGGTCGTGATGTGATGGCGCTGGTGCGGGTTAGTCGTAGCGGTGATCAGTGGCGCGCGGGTTGGGTGATGGACGGCTTCAGTTCTGATAGCCCTGGCGAACAGGCGGTGAACGCAGACTCGCCGGCGGCTCTGGCGCAGGCCCTCATCGATCGCTGGACCGAATTTTATGTTAGCCGTTACGGGGCAAACGGAGGCGAGGCTGGTAAACAACCTACGGTGGATTTAGTACTGCAGGGCGTGACTAAATTGGCTGACTACGCCAAAATAACCCGAGCCCTGGCGCAGATTAATGCTGTTGAAAATGTCGTACCTGTTGAAGTGAAGGGCAGTGAGCTGACCATGCGCCTGACATTTTCTGGTGAGTTGGATCAGCTGCGTGACCACATCACGCTGGATTCCCGCTTGGTGTCGCAGCCAGCAGCGGCCGGACCGTCTGAGGAACAGGCTTTGCAGGCGCTGTATCCAGTTCTGATCTATCGCTGGCAGCCTTCACCGGTCCCGGCGGTGGTGCGTTAAGGTCGATGTGAGGAGGGCGCTTTGAGCTTGCATCATTGGCGCTGGATTCCGAATGCCCTGACCTTTCTGCGTATTGCGTTGATTGCTCCGTTTGCTATGGAGTTGCACGCAGGCAGTTATCCCATGGCATTGATTATTTTTACTTTGGCAGCGGTGACTGATGGCGTGGACGGGTATCTGGCCCGCCGCTTTGACTGGCGCTCCCGCTTTGGCGCCATCGTCGATCCGCTAGCGGACAAAGCTTTGCTCATTACCGCCTATCTGATGTTGGCACTGGGCGGGGTATTTCCTTTGTGGCTGTTTTTGCTGGTGCTGGGGCGCGATCTGTTAATTGTTTGTGGCGCACTGATATTTCACTATGGAATCGGCAGATTCGAAATGGCTCCGAGCCTGTTGGGCAAATTCAACACCGCGATTCAGTTTTTTGCAGTGCTGGTGGCAATGCTATTGCAGGTCATCACCATGGTGCCGTCATGGATAAACTCGGCGCTCGTCTGGGCGGTTGCTGTATTCACAGTGCTTAGCGGTGCGCACTATCTGCTCGCTTGGAGCTTACGGGCATGGAGGGCCAGGTTGTCGTGACAAGTTCACAGCTCATTCTGGGTGTTAAATTGCGTGACGATGCCCGCTTCGACAACTTCCACGGCGAGCGCAATGCGGCCGTAGTCGAGCGTTTGCAACAGGCTTGTCAGCCTCCGGTGACGGTGCCAGTGGTGGTGTTGTGTGGCGATTCCGATACCGGCAAAAGCCACCTGTTACAGGCCCTGTGCCACTACGCTGAAAGCCAGTCGTTATCGGCGGTTTGTATCAGCATTACCGAGCTGGGGCCGTTTGGACCAGATGCGCTGACCGGGCTCGAGCAATTTAACCTGGTGTGCCTGGACGATCTGGACAGTGTCGTTGGTCAGACCGGCTGGGAAGAGGCCGTTTTTCATCTTTACAACCGCATGCTGGATGCCGGCCACCAGCTCGTTGTGAGCTTGTCGGACGTGCCCGCGTCTTTACCGTTCATTTTGCCCGACTTGTCTTCCCGTCTTAGCCACGGTTTGACTCTGCAGCTGGGTATTTACCGCGATTCAGATCGCAAGCGTATTCTGATGGCCCGCGTAGAGCAGCGAGGCCTGGTGATGGCTGACGACGTTGCCGGATTTATTCTGCGCCGCGCACCGCGACGCCTGGGTGAGCTGCTGGCCATTCTGGACTCGCTGGACGAAAATTCGTTGCAAGCCCAGCGCCGGCTGACCATTCCGTTTGTGAAAACCGTAATGAACTGGTAACTGCGGCCGCTATGAGCGAACGCCAATACACAATTAAGGAGACGAGCGATGAGACGGGTGGTATTCAATCAGAAAGGCGGTGTCGGCAAGTCCAGCATTGCCTGCAACCTGGCCGCGATCAGTGCGGCTCGTGGCAAGCGCACTTTAGTGGTTGATCTGGACCCGCAGGGTAATTCAACCCATTACCTGATGGGTCGACCTGCCGCCGAGCTTGACAATAACGCGGCCGATTTGCTGGAGCAGACCTTGGCGTTTACGGTGTTCAACCGGCGCCCGGAAGAGTCGTTTGTGCACGCAACGCCTTTTGAGAACCTGTGGGTGTTGCCTTCAAGCCCGGAGCTGGAGTTTCTGGAACGCAAACTTGAAGCCAAGCACAAAATCTACAAACTGCGCGAAGCCTTGAAAAAGCTGGATCAACATTTCGACGACATTTACATCGATACTGCGCCGGCGCTGAATTTTTATACCCGCTCGGCGTTGATTGGCGCCCAGCGCTGCCTGATTCCGTTTGATTGCGATGACTTCGCGCGCCAAGCGCTTTACAGCATCATCCACGAAATTCAAGAGCTGCAGGAGGACCACAACCCGCAGCTGAGTATTGAAGGTATTGTTGCCAATCAGTTCCAGGCCCGCGCCAGTCTGCCGGCCAAGCTGTTGGCTGAATTGGAGCAGGAAGGCTTGCCGGTACTGTCGGTGCGCTTGTCTAGCTCGGTGAAAATGAAAGAGTCCCACCAGTGTCACCAGCCGCTGATTCATATGGCACCGCGACACCCGCTAACCCAGCAGTTCGAAGACCTTTACCGGCTGCTTCACGGCGAACCCCTGGCTGCCGACGCGGCGCTGACGGCGCAAGAATGAGAGCCGCACCCGACAACCTTGGCCATACCTACCAAGTTGCCGACCGTCTGCTGGCTATTGAAATCCAGCTGCGTCAGATGAATTGTTGGCAAAGCGAGCCTCTGGCAGCAGAAAAGTACCTCAGCTGCGAGCCGTTTTGCCTGGATACAATGAGCTTTGAGCAGTGGTTGCAGTTTGTGCTTTTGGCGCGGCTGAAACAGCTGGTTGAAGATGATCAGCCGTTACCCACGGTCAGCGGCGTGGCGCCTATGGCAGAAGAGCACTATCGCAGCGGCTCCGGCCCTGGGCAGTCGTTGATTCGCGAACTGGCAGCCCTGGACGAACTGCTGGGTGCAAAGCCCGGCTGAGCGCTATCGCCATGTCACGAAATGCGATGGCCGCTTAGGCGTCCAGGCGCATGGACAGGTCTATGGCCCGCAGATTTTTTGTCAGCGTACCTAAAGAGACAAAGTCCACACCGGTTTCGGCGATGGCCACCAAGGTGTTGTCGTCAATACCGCCAGAGGCTTCAAGGCGCGCTTTGCCTGCAGTTTGTGCCACTGCTGCGCGCATATCCGCCAAGGAAAACTCGTCAAGCATGATGATGTTGGCACCGGCATCCAGCGCCTGTTGCAGTTCGTTCAGATTTTCGGTTTCCACTTCTACCGGTTTACCCGGCGCCAGTTCTCGCGCTGCACGCACTGCGGCCGCAATAGAGCCGCAGGCCGCAATGTGGTTTTCTTTGATCAGAAAAGCATCCCACAATCCCAAACGATGATTACTGCAGCCGCCACAGGTGACCGCGTATTTTTGCGCCAGGCGCAAGCCAGGCAGAGTTTTGCGGGTGTCCAGTAGTTGCGTACGGGTGTGGCTGATCAGCGCCGCGTAACGGGCGGCGTGGGTGGCGACTGCAGACAGGGTTTGAAGCCAGTTTAAAGCCGCACGCTCGGCGGTCAGCAGGCTGCGGGCCAGGCCGTTCATGCGGAACAGTAGCTGATCGGGTTCGACGCGCTGGCCGTCTTCCACCTGCCAGTCCAGAACAACTTCGCGATCAACCTGGCGAAATACTTCATCTACCCATTCGCGGCCAGCAATAACGGCATGTTCGCGGGTAATCACGCGGCCGCTGGCGCGGGTGTCGGCGGCGATCAGTTGTGCAGTAATGTCACCGTCGCCAATGTCTTCGCGCAGACTGTGGGCAACCGTTTCAATTCTGGACTGGCGCAGAAGTTCGGCACTGATCATGGTGTGGTGTCCGTAACGGCAGAGAAGTTAGGTGCACGCGGCACAAATAGGCAGAAACGGAGTTTATCGCGCCCGACGGCGTTCGCCAACCGTCGCGCACGTGTTGCCGGGTGTGATCCAGCTCAAGACTCTACAAATCATGACAAATCATGACAAATCCTGACACATGCTGACGCAATAAGGCTTTATGATATTATCTGAAAGTATATTCCGATCGGTAAAGTAAAAGGCAGCTCGGCGTAAGCAGGAGGTAGATACAGTGCAGGATAAAAAAGTTGTCAACATCACCAGACAGGGTTCGACGTCCCGCTTTTTTTTGCCGACTGCGTTAATTCGGCTACGGGACGCGTCTGCCCAGAGTATCCGTACTGTGCTGAATCAATTTTTTGACCGCGCTGACGATGCCCTGTTCGAACTCGCCGATCGCGCCGGCACTGATCAGGAACAAGCCCGCTATTTTGACGCCATGCGTGAGCTTCGGCTGCGTCGTAAGTCGATGACGGTAGCGGTGTTGCATCACGTCAGTCAAGCCTTCAACGATATTGGCAAGTTCCGCCCGCAGAGCACCGCTCCGGGCCTCGACAGTGTCGATGAAGGTTCCCTTAGCCTGCTGGATCACGCCGAACTTGAGCAGCAGGTGGCCATCGATAATATGGTCACAAAACTGCGTTACCAATACAGCGAAGCGTTACGTCACCTGAGCTTGCGCGTGCGCCATCTGTTACCCGGTGTGACTCTGGAAGACGACCAGATGCCCTTGTGCCCGGAAGTGCTGTGCGGTGGACTGGCCGCGGCCAGCAAAAATCTTGATGTTGATATAAAAGCACGGCTGATAGTGCTGAAATTGTTTGACCAACTGCTGGTGACTAGTCTCGGCGAGGTGTATCACGGTGCCAATCTGACCCTGATCAAAGAAGGCGTTCTGCCTGACAGCAAAGCGGTCAGCCCGGTGCAACCGGCTCGCAGCCGCCAGGGCGCACCGGTGTCGCCGCCATCAGCAGCGTTTCGAGAGACGGATGGGTATGGTGTGGGGCAACCTCAGACAGAGGTCTCAGCCGCTACTTTTTCGCAACTGAGTGCGTTGCTGCGGCAGGGTCAGCCTGCTTATGGTGACGGTCAGGCTCCTCCCAGTGGTGGGCAATGGCTGCAAACCGACGCTCTGCTGGCGCGGCTGAGCCAGGTTCAGACAGCATCTGGCAACGACCCCGGTGCGCCGCTGGTACCTCTGAGCCAGCAGCTGCAACCGGTGTTACAGAATTCGTCTGGCCAGCCACTGCGGCCCGGCCAGGTGGACAACGACGTCATCAATCTGGTGGCTATGTTGTTCGAGTTTATTCTGGACGACCGCCATTTGCATTCGGTGATGAAAAGCCTGTTGGGGCGGTTGCAGATACCGATGCTGAAAGTGGCGTTAACAGACAAAAATTTCTTCAACCGCGGTGGCCACCCCGCACGCAAGTTGCTTAACGAAATGGCACTGGCCGCCACTGGCTGGACTGAAAAACGCCCTGGTCAGCGCGACCCCTTACTGGATAAAATCAGCGCGGTGGTAAACCGTATACTGGCGGATTTTTCCACAGACGTATCGCTGTTTAACGAGTTGCTCGACGATTTCAACCAGTTTTCTGATCTGGACCAGCGCCGCAGTGACTTGGTAGAGCAGCGCCTGCGGGATGCAGAGGAAGGCCGTGCGCGCCATGAACAGGCAACCTCAGACGCCAAAGAGTTGCTGCACAAGGCAATGGATGGCCGGCTGTTACCCGAGCCGGTGCAGGATATGCTGAATGGCCCCTGGAGCCACTACCTGCATTGGCTGGCGCTCCATGAAAGCACCGACAGCAAGGCCTGGCAGCGAGCCAAGGCGTTAACCGAGCAGCTAATCTGGACCATTGACCCGGTACCCCTGACGGCAACGACCCATGAGTTGTTACAGCAAGTCATACCGCAAGTTATTGAGCAGTTGCGCGGGGCTCTGGAAGGTGTGGCCTGGGATGGTTTGTCGGTAGAAACGGTGATCCGTGATCTGGAACTGGCACATCTTGACGTGTTTCAGCGCTTGGTGATTGCGCCCAGTGAAGCCGCCGACAATGATCATGCTCATATGGATGACGGCCAGGAAGCGCATGCTGTCAGAGCGGATGCTGTACCTTCAGACACTACAAACACTTCAGCCGACGTCAGTCACTCGGCGCCTGCCTTGCCAGTTGCTGCAGATGACCCCAAAGAAGCGGTGGTTGCCCGGGCGCCAGAGCCAGAGGTTTCAGAGTCCACAAGAGCTCAACCGGTTGTTGCCGAGGAATGGCTGGCCAAAGCCGATAGTTTGCGAGTTGGTTGTTGGCTTGAGCTGAATCGCGATGGCAGTCAGATTCGCTGTAAGCTGGCGGCGTTTATCCGGGCGGTAGATAAGTACATATTTGTAAATCGCAGCGGTGCCAAAGTCGCCGAATACCGCCGCAACGAGCTGGCGGAAATGATGGCCCAAGGCCATATTGAAATACTGGACGATGGTTTGATTTTTGACCGGGCTCTGGAGTCGATTATTGACAACCTGCGCACCAGTCGCCGTTTTTGAAGGTTGCAGCGTGCCGTGGCACACGGTGACGCTTTGTGATTCAATCGGAGTTATTCCACTTCGTTGAATCAGGAGTCGCCTTGCCTCAAACTCCCCACTCTGTGTTTACCCAAGCCTCTGAGGCGGCAGCCACACTGCGCGCAAACGGCAGAATAGACGCAGCTCTTTGGCGACCGTCTCCTAATTTTGGTGCGCGACCCGCGGCCAGCCAGGTAAGCCTGATTGTTGTGCACTGCATCAGCTTGCCTCCGGGCCAGTTCGGGGGCCCTGAAATTGAAGATTTTTTTTGCAACCGGCTAGACATCAAGGCCCACCCGTATTTTCAGACCATCGCCACAATGACTGTTTCAGCCCACCTGCTGATACGCCGTGATGGCACGCTTATCCAGTTTGTCAGCCTGCTGGATCGTGCCTGGCACGCTGGCCGTTCACGTTTTTGCGGCCAGGACGAGTGCAACGATTTTTCCATCGGCATTGAGCTTGAAGGCAGTGACGATGTGCCTTATACCGAGGGTCAATACCAGGCACTGTCCGCTGTTTGCCAGCAAATTATGGCGGCCTGGCCAGAAATTGGTGTTGACGCGATTGCGGGCCACAGCGACATTGCGCCGGGGCGAAAAACCGATCCCGGGCGGGCGTTTGACTGGTCGCGGCTGCATCAAAGCCTGGCAAAACCGACAAAGGACAGATTATGACCCTGCTTGTATTTGTGCTGGCCTACCTGCTGCGGCGACGGCTGGATAGTCGCGATCAGCTCGATGGCCATCAGCTATGGCGCAGCTGGTTTGAAGGTGTGGGGCAACGCCTGCCGCAAAGCTTTTCCCAAAGGACGAGTGCGTTGGCGCCGTTACTGGCGGTGGCTATTCCGACCGCCGTGGTGTGGCTGGCGCAGAGTTACTGGCAGCGCCACCACTGGCCCCTGGCGGGTTGGTTACTGGAATTGTTATTGCTTCTGCTGTTGCTGGGTATGCCAGGCTGGCGTCAGCTTCTGGCAAATTATGCTCGGGCATGGCGCCGCGGTGACATGCAGGCAGCCTGGCGCTATATCCAGCATCTTCTACCGGCGCATCAGCGCGGTGCAGCGCTATCGCCTGAAACCATGCAGCTGGCCCTCTCTGAAGCGCTAATGGCGCAGGTATTCTGGCGTTATTTTATGGTGCTGTTCTGGTTCGCGGTGGGCGGCATTTCTGCCGCGGTGCTGGCGAGCGGCCTGGTTGCATTAGGGCAGAGCTGGCCGCTAGCCGGACGTGAGCACTGTGAGCGTTGGCGCGAGTGGGGCGGTTGGTTGCCGGCGCGGCTGCTAGGGCTGACCTTTGGCCTGGCCGGTGATTTGGCCGGCTGGCTGCGGCAACGGCGCCAAGCCCGGGGCCACTGGCGATTGCCAGCAGCGGAGCTGCTGATGGCCACTGCCAATGGCGCTTTGACCGGTTATGCGCTGGACCCAGGCCGATTTGCCTCATTACACCCGCAAGACTGGCAGAGCTATGGCGAGCGCAGCCTGAACGCCATTCGCGACCTGCTTAACCGCAGTATGCTGGTATGGCTGTGTCTGCTGGCATTGATGGTGATTGCGGGCCTGGCCTAGCCGATTTAACCGATCTGGCCTTGCTGCGCACCATGCCCAGGGCGTGGGTAATGTTGTCGCTGGGCGCAGTCTCACCAAACCAAGCCAGCTTTTCGTAAAGGCGCACCACGTTACCCACAATAATCAACGCGGGCGCCGGCAGTTGCGCCTGCTCCTGTTTAGCGGCGATATCTGCCAAAGTGCCAATCAGCACTTTCTGGTCTACTGCGGTACCACGGGAGACAATGGCAACCGGTGTATCCGGCGCCCGGCCGTGGGCCATCAGGCCGGCACTGAGTTGCGGCAGTGTGTGCAGCCCCATATAGAACACGACCGTTTGATTGGGCTGTATCAGTTCTTTGTAATCAAGTGCTTGTTGGCGATTTTTTAACTGGCCGGTAACAAACTTGACTGACTGGGCATAGCCACGGTGGGTCAGTGGAATGCCGGCGTAGGTCGAACACGCGCTGGCGGCGGTAATGCCCGGTACCACCTGGAACGGTATGCCATGGGCTTTGAGCTCTTCCAGTTCTTCACCGCCGCGTCCGAAAATAAACGGATCACCGCCTTTAAGCCGCACCACCCGCCGCCCCAGTTTGGCGTGTTTCACCAGCAGGGCATTAATGTCGTCTTGCGGCACCGTGTGATGATCGCGGCGCTTGCCGACGTAAATCAGGTCGGCGTCACGCCGGCACAAATCCAGCACCTCTGGCGATACCAGATTGTCGTAAAACACCACGTCAGCCTGCTGCATCAGACGCAGCGCCTTAAACGTCAGCAGTTCTGGATCACCCGGGCCAGCACCAACCAAATACACCTCGCCGGTTTTATGGCCGGCGTCGCCCCGGTTGATGGCCGACACCAGCATGGATTCGGCTTCGTCATGGCGACCGGAAAACACCTTTTCGGCAATTTGTCCTTCCAGCACGTTTTCCCAGAATTGACGACGGTCGTTCAGCGAATTGAAACGCGCCTTAACCCGATCGCGAAAGCGCCCGACCAGACTACCCAGGCTGCTGTAGCCTTTGGGGATCAGGGTTTCCAGGCGGGCCCTCAACAGCCGTGCCAGCACCGGCGACTGCCCGCCGGAGGTGATGCCAATCACAATGGGCGAGCGGTCGACGATGGCCGGAAATATGAAGCTGCACAGCTTGGGCGTGTCCACCACGTTGATGGGGATATTTCGCGCCACGGCCTCGGCGTGAACCTGAATGTGCAATTCGGCATCGTCGGTGGCGGCGATCACCAGGGTTTTCCCCGCCAGCAGGTCGCTGTAATAATCCCCCAAAATGATCTCGTCGCGGTCATCGGTCAGCAGAGCTCGAAGTTCCTCATCGACGGCGTGGGAAACCACGGTCAGGCCAACACCTGCGCGTTTGAGCAGGCGAGCTTTGCGCAGGGCAATATCACCACCGCCCACCAGCAACACCTGGCGATCGTTCAAATTAAAAAACAGCGGTAAAAAATCCACGGCAGCCTCCCGGAGTGAGCAGTATTAGAGCTTGGTGTGTAACCCGCACTCGCGGGTTTCCAGAGCTTTGGTGGGATCGAAATAATCGTGTTCGTCGGGCAACTGGTGGGCGGCCAGGTAGGCATCCAGGTCGGCGCTGGTCAGATTGAATAAAGGCGCTACTTTCACAATGCCGCTTTTGCTGGTGGAGACGATGTCTAGCGATTGGCGAAAGTCGGTTTGGTCTTTGCGGATGGCGTTAAACCACACATCCGGCTGAACCTCGGCCAGTGCTCGGGCAAAGGGCTCCAGCTTCACCTGGCGGGTAAATTCCTCGTGCAGCGGCTGGTCAATTTCGGGTATGCCCTGCATTAGCACGTTGCGCCGGGCAGCAGTTTGCTGCGGTATAAACGTGATCACATTCAGCTTCAGCTGGGCAATCAGTTTTTCTGCAAAGCGATAGGTGGCAGAGGTGTTGTAACCCGAGTCGATCCATATCACCCGAATGTCCGGCCGGGCTTGAACCGCCATGTGCAGGATCACGGCTTCGTAAGGACCGAAGTTGGTCGTGACGACCGGATTGTGCGCCTTCGTTAAGGCCCACGTTATGATTTCTTGGGGCCTGTTACCGGCAAGCTGTTGGTTGGCCGTAGCCACATCAAGCGTCATGGTGTCGATGTCCTTTGACTAAAAAATAGGCGCTGCAAACAGCGACGAATAAAATGTTTGAAGGCGATCAAACCCGTGTTTAGCGGCGAAAAACCGGCCGCGGATCCGCCGTCGTACCCTGATAATTCACGCTGATCTCGGAAAATGCCTGAAGATGATCGGCTTGGAAACCCTCGTCACTGACATCAAAGGCGTTGAATCCGGAGCTTTGCATCAGCGCCAGGCGATCGCGGGTAACATGGCCCAGAGCACGAATTTGCCGATTAAAACCGCTACGCACCAACTGGCGGGCGATACTGAATCCGCGGCCATCGCGAAACGTCGGGAATTCGATGGCAATCAGGTCGAGTTGGCTGTGGTCGGCGTAAAGCGCCGCCAGGTTATCATCACCATTCACGATCACACCCAGCGGGCTGTTGCGCTGTTGCAGTGCTTCCCGGTGTTGCCGATACCAAATGAGGGGTACAGCAACAGGCCCATTTTCGGGTATTGGTGATCCCTCGTCGAGAGCCGCCTGATCAAGTAATTGCCAGGGGTCTTCGGTCACAATGCGCTGGTCAATGAGCAGTGGCATACACACGCTCCTTAAAAGGTTTGATGCCCACACGTTGCACTACCTGCGCAAACGATTCGTCTTCGCCGCGCTGGTCAACGTACACAGCCAGAATTTTTTCCACGGTGATAGCAACGTCGCTCGCCGGTACCGACCTTCCCAGAATCTTGCCCAGGCGTGCGTCTTCTTTGGACGACCCGCCGAGTGAAATCTGATACCAGTCTTCGCCCTTTTTATCCACGCCCAGAATGCCGATGTCGGCGACGTGGTGATGGGCACAGGCGTTGATACAACCAGACATGTTTAGTCGGATTTCGCCTAGATCGTACAGATGATCCATATCGTCAAAGTGCTCATTGATCTGGTCCGAAATGTTCAACGTGCGGGCGTTGGCCAGCGAGCAAAAATCAAACCCCGGGCACACAATCATGTCGGTCAGCGTGCCAATGTTGGACCGCGCCAGATTGTTCGCCGCCAGCGCCTGCCATACTGCGTAAAGGTCGCCTTCGCGCACATCGGTCAGCACCAAATTCTGGTGGTGGGTGGCGCGAACTTCGCCAAAGCTGTAACGATCAGCCAGGTCTGCAACCGCATCCATCTGACTGTCGGTGATGTCGCCAGGGGCTTCCAGATACGGTTTCAGCGAAACAATGGCAATGCGGTAACCATCAACCCGGTGAGCCAGAGTGTTGTGGCGGTACCAGGCGTTGAACTCGATATCAGCTGCCAGTGAAGCATTTAAAGAAGCATGAGCGGCGGCGCTGGCGGCGTTGGCATCGTAATCGGGTAGGGTAAAAAATGATCTGGCCCGGGCAATTTCGGCATCGGTGACTGTCAGCTCGCCATCGCGGATGTGGGCCCATTCTTCCTCGACCAGGCGGCGGAATTCGTCGGGCCCCAGAGCCTCCACCAGAATCTTGATGCGCGCCTTATACTTGTTGTCGCGGCGGCCTTTGAGGTTGTACACCCGCAAGATGGCGTCCAGATACGACAACAGATGCTGTTTTGGCAGGAACTTCCGAATGCTCTTGCCGATGATGGGCGTGCGGCCCAGCCCACCGCCGACCAGTACTTCAAAGCCTATTTCGCCTACGGCGTTTTGCACCATTTGCAGGCCAATATCGTGCACCTGGGAGGCTGCGCGGTCTTCCGTTGCGCCGGTGACGGCAATTTTGAATTTCCGCGGCAAGTAAGCAAATTCTGGATGCAGGGTGGACCACTGGCGGATAATTTCGCAGTAGGGGCGCGGATCTTCAAGTTCGTTTTCCGCTACACCGGCGTAGGGATCGGTGGTGGTGTTACGAATGCAATTGCCCGAGGTTTGAATAGCGTGCATCTGCACCTGCGCCAGTTCCGCCAGAATATCCGGTACCGCAGCTAACTCTGGCCAGTTGAACTGAATGTTGGTGCGGGTGGTGAAGTGGCCATAGCCGCGGTCGTAAGTGCGGGCAACGTGGGCCAGCCTGCGCATCTGGGTTGATGATAACAGTCCGTAAGGGACAGCCACACGCAGCATGGGAGCCTGGCGCTGAATGTAAAGGCCGTTCATCAGCCGCAGCGCAGAAAACTCATCCTCCGGCAGTTCGCCGTTCAGAAACCGGCGGGTTTGGTCGCGAAATTGCTCCACCCGTTCGTCGACCAGTGTCTGGTCAATCTGATTGTACTGATACATGACTGTTTCACCGACTTGTGTAAATTTCTGCAGTTATCATACGCAATGCTCTTTATTCTTTATAATGATATTTATTGATTTTGATATTCATATATCGAATATGAAGGGTCACGTCGGTGAGACTTTAATTATTCTAAAAAAGAATAAATAAACGTTTATTTATTCTTTTAAAATCTTATTTTCCTTTGTGATACTGCATGGCACATCCGGCCGGTGGTATCCGCCGGCCGTCTAAACCGTTGATTTATGCAGGCCGCCGTTAATGACTTCTTTGCCAGAACGCCATCTTACCCACCTGAAGCAGCTGGAAGCTGAAAGCATCCAGATTATTCGTGAAGTCGCTGCGGAGTTTGACAACCCGGTGATGCTGTATTCGGTGGGAAAGGACTCGGCGGTCATGCTTCACCTTGCCCGCAAAGCCTTCTTCCCCGGCACCCCGCCGTTTCCACTGTTGCACGTAGACACCACCTGGAAATTTCGTGAAATGATCGAATTTCGCGACCGCATGGCCGCGCAGTCGGGCATGGAGTTGCTGGTGCACATCAACCAGGAGGGCGTAGACATGGGGGTCGGGCCTTTTTCCCACGGTTCGGCCACTCATACCGACGTGATGAAAACCCAGGGCCTGAAGCAGGCGTTGAACAAGTATGGCTTTGACGCCGCTTTCGGCGGTGCCCGCCGTGATGAGGAAAAATCTCGCGCCAAAGAGCGGGTGTTCTCATTCCGCGACAAGCATCACCGCTGGGACCCGAAAAATCAGCGGCCGGAGCTGTGGAATCTGTTCAATACCCGCATCAACAAGGGCGAAAGCATTCGCGTATTTCCGCTGTCTAATTGGACCGAACTGGATATCTGGCAATATATCTTTCTGGAAAGCATTCCGATTGTGCCTTTGTACTTCGCAGCCCCGCGGCCGGTGGTCACCCGCGATGGCATGATGATCATGGTGGACGACGAGCGCTTGCCTCTGAACCCGGGCGAAGAGCCGGAACTGCGTAAGGTAAGGTTCCGCACTCTGGGCTGTTACCCGTTAACCGGGGCGGTGGATTCCGAGGCAGATACGTTGCAGGAGATTATTCAGGAAATGTTGTTAACACGAACCTCCGAGCGCCAGGGGCGGGCGATAGATCGCGATGGAGCGGGCTCTATGGAAAAGAAAAAAATGGAAGGGTACTTTTAATGAGCCACCAGTCTGACCTGATTGCCGATGATATCGACGCCTACCTGCATCAGCACGAAAACAAGGAACTGCTGCGCTTTTTAACGTGCGGCAGCGTAGACGACGGCAAATCTACCCTGATTGGACGGCTGCTGCACGACTCCAAAATGATTTATGAAGACCAGCTGGAGGCGATCCACAACGACAACGCACGGATGGGTAATGCCGGCGACGAGCTGGATTTGGCGTTGCTGGTGGACGGCTTGCAGGCCGAGCGCGAGCAGGGCATCACCATTGATGTGGCCTATCGTTATTTCTCGACCGCGCGGCGTAAATTCATCATCGCCGACACCCCGGGCCACGAACAGTACACTCGCAATATGGCCACCGGCGCCTCCACCTGCGACCTGGCCATTATTTTGATCGACGCCCGCCACGGCGTGCAGGTACAAACCCGCCGCCACAGTTTCATTGTGTCGCTGCTGGGGCTGAAGCATACGGTAGTGGCCATCAACAAAATGGATCTGGTGGATTACAGCGAGGAACGCTACGAGCAGATCAAGGCTGATTATTTGGCGTTTGCCAGTCAGCTGGACTTGCCCGACATCCAGTTTGTGCCTTTGTCGGCGTTAAAAGGCGACAACGTGGTTAATCGTTCAGAGTTCATGCCTTGGTATCGGGGGCAAGCGTTGATGGAAACTCTGGAAAGTGTGGAGATTGTCCGCGACCAGAATTTCGACGCGCTTCGTTTTCCGGTGCAATACGTGAACCGCCCCAACCGAGACTTCCGCGGTTACTGCGGCACCCTGACCGCTGGCGTGGTTCGCCCGGGTGACGACGTAACGGTGTTGCCGTCCGGTAAGTCATCAAGGGTGAAATCCATTGTGACCTACGACGGCGAGCTGAGCGAAGCTTTCCCGCCCATGTCTGTAACTTTGACGCTTGAAGATCAGATTGATATTTCCCGTGGCGACATTCTGGTGCACAGCAAACAGATACCGCAGACGACGGACCGCTTTGATGCCACTTTGGTGTGGATGGCCGAGCAGCCGCTGGTACAGGGAAAAACCTACGACATAAAACTGTTGACCGGTCGCGTGGCTGGAGCCGTGACGGCCGTTCGCCATCGAGTGGATGTGAACTCGTTACACAAGACCGAGGCCAATACTCTGGCGCTGAACGAAATCGGTCGTTGCGAACTAACGCTGGAACAGCCTGTGTTGGCGGACAACTACAAAGAATTTCGCAGCACCGGGTCGTTTATTGTGGTGGATCGCTTAACCCACACCACCGTGGCAGCAGGTATGATTCTGCCCGGCTCGCAGCAACAAGGCTACACGCTGCACCAGAGCGCACAGGTGACCACAGCGCAAAAAGCCCGACGCTTTGGCCAGCAAGCCGCGGTGATATACATAAAAGGCGAGGCGAACGCCGCCCGCACGCTGGTTCATTCCCTGGAAAAAGTGCTGTTCGATGACGGCCGCGCCGTAGCAACGCTGCAGCACAACAATCTGCAGTACAGTGAAGGCTTCAAAGCACCGCTGGCTCTGGCACTTAAAGCCAACGGTCTGCTGGTGCTGACCGATACCGACACCGGCCACAGCGATTTGACTCTAATCCTGGCGGATTTGCCAGATCAGGGCGGGCAAGTGGCCGCTGCATTGGAGCAGCTGCGCGAGCAAAAAATTCTGTAACCGCGTTGCTGTTTCTACCATGCTATTTGTGCGGGGGCAGTTCATCGCTGCTGGCTTTCTTCTGCTCCCACAGAATTTCCTCCGCGCCCTCGCGCCGTGCCAGCACCCGTGAGGCTACAAACAGAAGGTCAGACAAGCGATTCAGGTACTGCCGCGCCAGCGGGTTGATAGAGTCCTCATGGCTGAGTGCCACTACAACACGCTCGGCACGGCGGCACACGGCGCGGGCCATGTGGCACTGAGCTGCGGCCGGGCTGCCACCGGGCAAAATAAAGTTCTTCAACGGTGGCAGTGATTCGTTCCACTCATCCAACAAGCCTTCCAACCAGCTGATGTGCTGCTCGCTGATGACGATGCTACCCGGAATCGCAAATTCACCACCCAGGTCAAACAGGTGATGCTGAATGCGGCGCATGGGCTCAAACAGCGCATCATCGCTGTCCAGCATCTCAACCAGTAAGCCCATGTGACAGTTCAGTTCATCCGCCGTACCCATGGCCTCAACGCGCTGGGCGCTCTTGGCAATGCGGTTACCATCGGCCAGACCGGTAGAACCATCGTCTCCGGTGCGGGTGTAGATTTTTGACAGGCGGTTGCCCATGGAATTCTCCTAATTGGTTGAAAAGCTAGCCTAGTTGATTGAAATGCTAGTCTGATTGCTTGAACGGCAAAAGAGTTTGTACTCGCTGAACCAGCATTTGGTTTACCGGCGTGGCAATCCCGTTACGCTGGCCGCACTGCACAAGGTAACCATTAATAAAATCGATCTCGGTATTACGCCCGGCGTTTACATCCGCACGCATCGACGACGTATTACTGGCCGTGCTTCTGGCGACCGCCTCAATCCGCTCCCGCAGCGCCTGCGGGGTAACACGCTCACCGGTATCGGCCTGCAGTAAAGCAGCAATTTCGGTGCATAGCCCGTCAATCGTCTGCCGATACAGCGGCGCCTCCACTATGGCGCCATTCGGACAGTCCAGCAGTGCGGTAAACGCGTTAATGCCGGCGTTGACCACCAATTTTTGCCATAGCCGCGGCACAATATTGTTTTCGGCATGCACCCGTAACCCGGATTGTGCCAATTGCTGAACCACGGATTCAGTATAGTCAGAAGCAGAGTCCGTAAGTGGGCCCACCCAAGTGTCACCGACTCCGGCATGCACCAACACATCCGGTTCTGGTCGATTTGCTCCCTCTGTTGTACTAGCCACCAAAATCGGCCGATCCGGCCAGCGCTCGGCCACTTCCTGCTGACTGCCCAAACCGTTCTGGAAAAGAATAACGGGTGTGTTCTTCGGAATATGCGGCAGCCAGCCCTCCATGGCTGAAAGTGTATCTCCAGCTTTGGTGGTAACAAGCAGTAAAGTGATGTCAGTAACCGAACGAAACCAAGGCAGAGAAATACGAGATCGCGTCGGCGCAGGCACAGATTCCGGCGAAGCCGTCGGGAAGGCCTTCCCGAAACCTTGCGCAGCGTTGGGTGGAGTGCGAAGCACTTCACGGGCAAGCCATGGACGGCTTGCCCCGGACCTTTGGCGCGACGCAGGAGCATTAGTGCCAAAGGGCGAAGCAGAGCGTACAAGGACGTATTCACAGCGTGTTTCGGGAAGGCCTTCCTGACGACTGAAGCTCCTCCCAGGCTCAAGTCCAGAAGTATCCTCCGAGAGCCGCGGCAAAAACCCACAACACGAAGACGGCAAAAGGGCGGCCCATAGCCGCCCCATTGAACCTGCTCCAAGAATGGCGATCTGCCCGCCATCCCCGAAACGCCTAACGCCCACATTCATCATTTTGCGCGGGATACCCCGTCCTTCAGGTCGGGGAGGGAGTGCGCGTCGTGCGTCAGCGCGACTCGTGTTCCCTGTCTCCCTCCTCCTTGGGTTGGTTGGGTTGGATGTGATGGCCGTAGCCATCCGCTCGCTGGGTTAAAACACAGTGGCGATGAGATATTCCTTGAATAGCACCACTACTTGTCTGGATATTGAAGCTGCCGGTTTTACGAACCGCCACACGACCCAACCAGGTGCCGGCTTTCGTGCCTGTTGGCACAACGGCTCGCACCATGTCGCCGGTCTGAAACCCTTGGACTTTCTTCTGGCGCATCAGATAGCCACGAGGGAAACCGTATCTTGTGAGTCTGGTACGCTGATAGCTGCCACGTCCGGTGGCTTTGATCGCCAAGGTTGGAACGTTCCAGCCCTCTACGATCTCAACTTCTCCGACGCAAGCCGCATCCAGCGCGTGTGTCTTAGGAATGTTCAGTCGCCGACGATTGAACTTGGTGCGACCGCCGGTACCCACTTCAACCTTCAGGTCCGTTTTCCTCAGGGTCTGATACAGCGCCCACCGGGTTGAATTAACCGCGGAGGCGTCCCTTAAGGGCTTTTTGCACTGTTTTAGAATGCGATCCAGTCTGGCCTGGTGGTTTTTCAGCCGCTTGGACGATGCAAAGAAATCAGCAAGTGGCTGCCTGCCTTTCTCCTGATTGCATGGCCGGCACGCCAATGTCAGGTTGCTGATCCGGTTCGAGCCACCGTTGGCTTTTGGGTCGATATGCTCAATTTGAAGAGGGGTGTCTTTACCGGTGCAGTAAGCGCATTCGCGCCCCCACTTCTCCAGAAGGTATTCGCGGACCTCGTAGCCGAGCAAGGTGCCCTGCTGATATTCGACACCGCTGACTTCCGGGTTTTCCATCTTTTGCGTATCAAACCGAACCAGTTCCTGGCTGATAGATTCAACCGGCACCAAAGATCGAAGCCGATTCACCAAGCTTTTCGTGGTATCCACCCGGTGTTGCAGGCTCGGGGCCAGCCAGCCCCTGGGCTTGGTTCGATTCAGGAATCTGGGTGCCCGGTACCTGAGCTGGCTGCGACGACGCCGGCGAAACGCCCGACGTTGCTCCAGAGACTTGCTGATCTGGCGACCGCGATGAGCCAACTCCATTAACGCCAGAACGTGTTGCTTCTGGCCGCTTTCTCGAACCACTGCAATCCCGGTGGTTTTGCTGCCGGGATCGATCTTGATACGGACCGGCTGTACGATGCCACCGGTACGGTCTTTCAGCCGGATCGTAAACGGATACGCACGCACCACCAAGGCTCGACCACGGCCGAGCAGAAGCCGTGAGCGCTTTTCCGAGCACGGCATTAGTGGTTGCTTGCGTCTATCCAGTACGAAGACCGACATCGTTTTCCTTTCAATGAATGCCCTTACGGGCCTTGTGACGCGAATCTTGCAATTCGTCTCCCCTCGGGAATGTCTACCACCGGCTCCCGCTTGAGCGGCGACCGGAACCTTCGGCGCTTTACCTTTCGCCAGCGTGATCCCAGTCTTCCAGAGCGCCGAACTGAGGAAGCATTCGGCGGTGGGTCTTAGCGACCTGTGATAAACGTAGCGGGTTGGTTACCGCTTTCCCTGGTCAACCTGGCTTGCAGGGTGTTCTCTACAAGCCCCGTCCTTCAGGGCGGGGTAGTTGACGCCTACATGGCCTCAATATCAGCACGCTGCTGCTGTAGACGAGCCGCGTTGCTCTGAAACTCGGTCAGCTTCTCCTGCTCTTTGGCAACAACCTCCGCCGGTGCCTTGGCGGTAAACTTCTCATTGCCCAGCTTGCCTTCCAGCCGGCCAATTTCCTTACCCAGACGCTCCAGCTCTTTATCCAGTCGCTTAAGCTCTGCATTCTTGTCAATCAGGCCGGCCATAGGCACCAGCACTTCCATATCGCCTACCAGTTGCGTGGCGCTCATGGGTGCCTTGTCGCCCTCAAACCACGCCAGACTTTCCAGCTTCGCCAACGAGCTTAAAAACTGGTGGTTCTCATTCATCCGGCGCTGGCCTTCCGCGCTGTCACCACGGAACAGCAGCGGAATCTTCTTCGCCGGAGAAATATTCATCTCACCGCGAATATTACGCACCGCCACAATCACGCCCTTCAGCCATTCAATATCCGCAACCGCCTGATTGTCCTGACGGCTGTTATCAGCCTGCGGGAACGGCTGAAGCATAATACTGTCACCGGATTTGCCGGCCAGCGGCGCGATGCGCTGCCAGATTTCCTCGGTGATGAACGGCATGATCGGGTGCGCCAGGCGCAAAACGGTTTCCAGCACGCGCACCAGTGTACGGCGGGTGCCACGCTTGGCTTCAGCACTGGCGCTGTCGTCACTCAGTGAAGGCTTGGACAGCTCCAGATACCAGTCGCAGTATTCGTTCCAGATAAACTCGTACAGCGCCTGTGAGGCCAGATCAAAGCGGTACTGGTCCAAATGGCGGGCCACATCCTGCTCGCACTGCTGCAAAGCGCTGATAATCCAGCGGTCGGCCAGCGACAGTTCCACTGGTTCACCGTTCACGCCGCAGTCCTCGCCTTCGGTGTTCATCAGCACGTAGCGAGCGGCGTTCCACAGCTTGTTGCAGAAGTTGCGGTAGCCTTCCAGGCGCTTCATGTCCCAGTTTATGTCACGGCCGGTGGTGGCCATGGCCGCCAGGGTGAAACGCAGGGCGTCGGTGCCGTGGGCCGAGATACCTTCAGGGAATTCCTTCTCGGTCTGCTTGGCAATTTTCTTGGCCAGCTTCGGCTGCATCAGGTTGCCGGTGCGCTTTTCCAACAGCGGTGCCAGGTCGATGCCGTCAATCATATCCAGCGGATCAATCACGTTGCCCTTGGATTTGGACATTTTTTCGCCGTTTTCGTCGCGGATCAGACCGGTAACGTAAACGGTTTTGAACGGAACCTGGGGTGTGCCGTCTTCATTTTTCATGAAGTGTGTGGTCATCATGATCATCCGCGCAACCCAGAAGAAAATGATGTCAAAGCCTGTCACCAGAACGTCTGTCGGATGAAAGGTCTTCAGCCGCTCGGTGATCTCCGGCCAGCCCAGAGTGCCAAATGTCCAAAGGGCAGAGCTGAACCAGGTGTCCAGAACGTCATCGTCCTGTTTTAGCGAAAAATCGGCTGCCAGACCGTGCTTCTGGCGCACATCGTCTTCACTGCGGCCCACGTAGATGTTGCCCTCGGCGTCGTACCAGGCCGGAATCCGGTGGCCCCACCACAGTTGGCGGGAAATACACCAATCTTGAATGTCGCGCATCCAGGAGAAGTACATGTTCTCGTATTGCTTGGGCACAAACTGGATGCGGCCTTCTTCAACCGCTTCAATGGCCGGCTTGGCCAGAGTTTTGGCATCGGCAAACCATTGATCCGTCAGCATCGGCTCGATGATCAGGCCGGAACGGTCCCCACGGGGCACGCTCAATACATGGTCTTCCACCAGCTGAACCAGACCTGCGGCGTCCATATCAGCCACAATCTGCTTGCGCGCGTCTTCCCGGGTCAGCCCGGCGTAGGCGGCGGGAAGGGAAGCGTCCAGATCGGTATTTTCAGTGCCGTCGCTGTTGAATATTTCGGCTTGCGGACGGACGCAGGCGTCCTGCGTCAGCACGTTCATCATTGGCAGATTATTGCGTTTGCCCACGGCGTAGTCGTTAAAATCGTGAGCCGGGGTAATCTTCACGCAGCCAGAGCCCTTTTCCGGGTCGGCGTGGTGGTCGGCAATTACCGGAATACGGCGATTCACCAGCGGCAGCATGACAAATTTGCCAATCAGGTGCTGATAGCGCTCGTCGTCCGGATGAACGGCTACGGCAGTGTCGCCCAGCATGGTTTCCGGGCGGGTAGTGGCAACAATCAGATAGTCTTTACCGTCTTGCGTGGTGGCGCCTTCGGCCAGCGGATAGCGCAGGTGCCAGAAGTAACCTTTCTCTTCCTTGTTTTCCACTTCCAGATCGGAAATCGCGGTGTGCAGCTTCGGATCCCAGTTCACCAAGCGTTTGCCACGATATACCAGGCCGTCTTCGTACAGGCGGATAAACACTTCCTGCACGGCCTTGTAGAAACCGTCGTCCATCGTAAAGCGCTCGGTGTCCCAATCCACCGAGTTACCCAGCCTGCGCATCTGGTCGGTAATGGTGCCGCCAGACTCTTCCTTCCATTCCCAGATACGCTTAATGAACTCTTCACGGCCCAGATCGTGGCGGGTTTTGCCTTCATCCGCAGCCAGTTTGCGCTCAACGACCATCTGGGTAGCTATGCCTGCGTGGTCACTGCCTACCTGCCACAGGGTGTTGTGGCCTTGCATGCGCTTGTAGCGGGTGAGGGTGTCCATAATGGTGTGCTGGAAGGCATGCCCCATGTGCAGGCTGCCGGTCACATTCGGTGGCGGAATAGCGATGCTGTAAGACTCGCCCTCGCTTCCTTCTAATGTTTCCGAACGGGGGCGGAAGTAGCCTTTAGATTCCCAGTTGTCGTACCACTGGCGCTCGATGTTTTCTGGCTGGTAGGTTTTTTCCATGGGTTTTGCTGGTGACCGTATTGGTGAATTCGAGGGGAGATTTTAGTCGCATGATTATACATGGTCGTCGGTGGTCGGGCCATGGAGTGGGGGTTTCAGCTTAGCTTTGAGGCGTTTTCTGGCCATTTCTTTCTTAAACAGTTCACCCGTTTCCTCCCTGTTTTTACACTCTATTTCCCAGCTTGTAGACCGATGCGACCCCATGTGTCGCATGACCGTTTTAAGATGAATTCAGTAAAGGAGGCCAATATGAGCAAACGTAGGAAAGACGAAGCCATGCCTGAAGCTCTCTGGATAGTGGCATACATCGATCACATGACCCCATCCGACAGCTTCGACAGTGAAAAAATGCACCGAGAACAAGCCCGAAGCACGCTACGCTGAATTAACTAAAAACGGCACGCGCAAAACTTTAAAAGACAAAAATGCTGCGAGTTATTGTCAGCTGCGACAACAAAGGAGCGCCAAATGAATATGCCGCTTACCACCGAGCAAATCTCCAAAGCCTTGTTTGACAGCGACCCAATGAACACCTGTTGCAAGGAAAATGACTGTTTCGACGAATACGACCTTATAGCCGCAGACGTAGCAGAGAGTCTTGAGGCCGGGGCAGCCCTGAAAGACGCACTGGCCGAAGCCATCAACGAATGGTTCTACGACGGCGAAGAGCTGCCAAAAAGCGAGTCGATCGTTGAACCGACAATTGTGCGGTTGAAGCAGGCGAGCGCCCCATGATCGACAACTTCAGAGCAGACCTAATTGTGCAGGTTAACGAGTCGGAATATTCTCGCGAAGCCATTCTCAAAAAAATGGGATATTACAAACCGTCAGCAACCAATCTCGAACGCCTGCAAAAAGTGTTGAACAGCCCAACCTTAGGGTTGGACGTTGGCGGTTATGATCTGCGATACCAGAGCCATGAATTTGTTCATGAGCTGTGCCGGGCACTTGAGCTGCCTTTGGATGAATGTGACGCCAATATCGCTCGTATCAAACGCCAAACCGACGATGACCGCGCTTCATTCAAGCCTTATCTGTGGGTAGATACCGATTTTAAACGTGAAAACCAGCGTGTATTTGTGTTGGCGGCTTTTGAAAGCAGGCGTTATCTAGGGTTCCCTAGATGGCTTTTAAGGCTTACTCCGGAGCAGCAACTTGTTCAAGCGCAAGAGCTGGTAAAGGAACATATGCGAGAAACGGAAGGCGAGCTGCTGATATGGGGAGCGATCAAGCGTTACTGGTTTTTTTATGCGCCCAATCGCAGTTATTGGCTGGCACCGGACGGCGAAATTATTGCCAAAAACGAGGGGCCGGTGAGCAATCAGGCAGCAAGCCCGGTAATTGAAGCCATGAACAAAGCCCTTTCATAAAGACAAATAAGCCGGAGCTGTCCGCTTGTTGCCATTATCAATCTGGTCAGAGAACTGGCAGGGTAAGCTAACTAAAAACATAACACTTCATGGAGGAATAGCTATGTATGACCTCATCGGCGATATTCACGGCTACGCCACAGAGCTGAAAGCGCTACTCACCAAAATGGATTACCAAAGAGTTGATGGCGTTTGGCAGCATCCTGAGCGAACGGTCATCTTTTTGGGCGATTTTGTAGATCGTGGTCCGGAACAAGTAGAAACTGTACAGATTGCTCGCAATATGGTCGAGAGCAATAACGCCTTGGCCGTCATGGGCAACCATGAATTTAACGCCGTTGCCTGGGCTACTCCAGACCCGAAACATCGCGGTGAGTATCTTCGCCCGCATACCGACAAAAACCAGGATCAGCATAAGGCGTTTCTGGATCAGGTAGGTGAGAGGAGTGATCTGCACAAAAGCATGATTGAATGGTTTAAAACTCTGCCGGTATATCTCGACCTGCCCGAATTACGAGTGGTGCACGCCTGCTGGCACCCAAAGTACCTGAAAACCGTTGGCTCGTTAACGGATTGCAAGAACCGACTTTTGCCCGAAGCGTGGGAAGCCAGCAGCCGCAAAGGCAGCGAAGCCTACGACACGATTGAAACCCTGCTTAAAGGCCTCGAAATCACCTTGCCACCGGGGCACTACTTTCTCGATAAAGAGAAAAATGAACGTACAAATGTACGCGCTCAATGGTGGCGAACAGAAAGCCTGACCTACCGCGATCTTGCCATGGTGCCGGGTTCAGAAATTGACAAGATTCCTCATGACCCGGTTGCGGCGCACGTCCTTCCTGGCTACGACGGGAAAAAGCCTGTGTTTGTCGGCCATTACTGGAGGACAGGAGAGCCAGCGCCATTGACCGAACACATTGCCTGCCTAGACTACAGTGTGGCGGGCGAGAACGGCGGAAAGTTATGCGCATATCGATTCGACGGGTGTCAAAAGCTCGATCCTGGTAAGTTCATATGGGTTGATGCGTAACAGCGTAGTGGTAAAATAAATTTGACGAAAATTTTGTCTTTTAGAATGTTGGCAGCTTCGGTAACTCACACAGGGGGTTGGTTGCAGACCGTCACAGCTAGGGCTCAATAAGAATGTGAATAAAAGGAACGTTTACATAGAGGTTAGAAAAAGTAAATCGAAGGTCTGGATTAAAGCGTTACTTTCTGGCGAGATATTTTTCTCTTAATCGGACGCCACTCCCATAGAGCTTACCCCGTTTCTATAAAGGGTAAAAAACTTAATCGTTACATAAAATCGATGGCATTTTCAAATCAGGATTGATTATATTCCAATCCTGATTATTTCAAAATTTCACGTATCTTGAATTTCATTCAACCTTCGGTGATCGCGAATGTATGAAAGCCTATTTACCGAACCATCGAAATAGTCGCATTTATTTCCGTCTACTCTTTGGATAACCAAATCGAGGTCTTCTGTTGTTGCCTTTGTGTCATTGACTCTAACGTTGCCCCCATCGTCAATGTAGACGTATCCGTTCTCAAAAATTTTGTCACAAGAAGTACATTGAAGCATAGCTATGTTTTCGACATCTAACCTCTCTTCCCTTTCGCACTTTGATCTTTTCTTGACGTGAGCAGCAACTAACATGAATGATGGAAACAACCTGTTGCAAAGCATACATTTTGATGCCGACGTCCCGTCGTCCAATGAAATATTATTGTTATTTTCAAATAAAAATTCTCTTAAATAATACTGTTCGATTCTGTATTTAGCAACTGTAATTTGATCCTCGCTTTTGAGTAAGTCATCTTTCATGGACATAATCTTTTTCAGTATTTTTTCAGCCTTATTTATTTCTCTATTAATTAAACTACTGATTTTATTCTGATACGCTCCGTCAAGAGGTTCGTATTTATAATTCCGTCTTTTGGTGCCGCGCCTGAAATACAGATTTGGATACGTATGAATAATGGCATTGTGAGAGCTTGGTATCTTTAATTTCGACTTAATTTTCCCTAAATCCATCGATTCAACGGGTTGGCCATTCTTTCGAATGGCATCAACGATTTTCCCTTGTGTTACATATACAATTCCTGGTGAATGATCTGCCAATTTTTTTAGTAACTCTGGACCCGCAATTCTGGCTCCGCTTCCGGATTCTTCTATTAGACCTGTTCTCAAACAATATTCATCGAAGGAGTTCGCTGCGCCGGCTAAAAGGCTTAGTTTTTCCTCTCGTTTATTGGAGTTTGTTTCACCCATAAATTTCACACGAATCGCGTTAATAACTGCTGACATCAAAACATCTTTGTCAATCGGATTATTGTAAATATAAAATATCTCACACAATGGCCTGCTTAATCTTTCATCACGCCCAATAAAAGCAAAGCTACTCCCGTCTTCTAAAAGCATTAAGGTATTTTCCGATCTAAAAAGGTCGTTAATATACTTTCTTGCTATCGTCTTATCCAGTGACAAAATCGATTTTGGGTATTTGGCTCTAATTAAATCCGGATAAAGTAGAGCGTCAAAGGAACAGCACCCACCTAAATGAGTCGCCACGCGCCCTGCGTAAGAAACAATATCAGTTGTAAGCTCTTTTGCATTGGCATCCTTCGGCAAGACAATCCTTGACCCATTATAATCATCAATGAAAAAATTGTGAGATATAGAAAACGACTCGGCAACACCGATAATCACATGGAGAAACGTATCGCTTGAGATCAAGCCTTTCCGAACCAGTCTGTTTTGGACGCGCCAAGAAAATATAGGCAAAGTAAACGTTTCTATTTCATCTACGATCGCTTGCACTATCGTTCTTAAGTCTTCTATTTCTTGTTGACTGGATGTTATCTTTGAGGAATCAGATGGCGAATATCCCAAGAGATCAACCTTCTTTTTAAGATCAGAACGTTGGAATTTTGAAAGGATTTGTCTCGATCTTTCCCGGCTAAGTTTTTGATCTAATTCGGGCAAGCTCGCTAGCTTCTCAAGAGTTAGCGACCGGTACTGTGACGCCCGCTGGGAAAAATATGCATCGAGAATAATGCGAGAATTTCGTTGGCTGTCCCGATGGTAAATACGCGATATAAGTGTAGACATTAATTCCTGAAAGCTTCGATCCATGTTGGCATCCTCAAAATATTATGTTTATAGATTGCTACCGGAATTTGGGGCGGCAGGCGTGGTCACGCCGAGCTTGCAATGAAATGCGGTTTTGCTCGAAAGCGGTCCCTGGTGCTTGCCAACTACCTCTCCGTTGAAGGCGATTAGATAGGTCGCGTATGCTTAATAACAAAATCAATACTGCTTGATGTGTCCCTAGATTCCAAGGTCCCCGCTGGCTCGTAGACATTTCTGAATGCGACACGAGGCGCGATACAGGTAAGTGTTGGCAGGCTCCGTTTTTTTGCGACCCTTGTGAGGGGTGGGGGCACTCGATCGCAAAGCACAAAATAACGGTGATGCGGTTGAATCACTTTTGAGGATGCTGGCGTGGCCATTGAGAGAGCTGATTGTGCGCTCGTGAGTGCCGCAGAAATGGGTTATGAAGCGCTTTCTTCAAGGCTCAGTCGATTTATTGGAAGGGTCCTGATTAGGGGCTTGGTGAAGCCTGACAACAAAATGCTGGCTGATGTCGAGAAAAAAGAGTCATCAACAGTCCATGGCGCTTTGAATATGCGTTACGCATGTAAATACAAAAAAATCAGAGAGTTAAATAAGGATTTTTATACGCCTCCTCTTTCGTTTTGCGCCAAACTGAAGCATCATCCCATTCATAACCAGAATGTAATTACTCATAAAGCGACAGCGGACGTCGGGCCTCGCTAGTAGTATGCCGTCATCACTCAGAAAGCCGTCGCGAAACGTTTCAGGGATCAGGCATGCAAGCACTCTACGCACCAGGCGCACGCGTTGTTGTTCGGGATTGCGAATGGATTGTTCGCCGCGCAGACCCCTGTGACGATGGCGGTTACATTCTCACGGTAGATGGCCTTTCCGAGTTGGTTATGGGTAAAAGCGCCCAATTCCTGACGAGCTTGGAAGAACAAGCTGACGCCATTCGCGTTCTAGACCCAGCAGAAACCCGTTTTGAACAGGATATGAGCCCGGGCTTTGAAAAAAGCCGCCTGTTTATTGAAACCCAGCTGCGCCAGATTACCCCTGCGGATGACCGGATTCACCTTGGCCACCACGCGGCCATGGATGCAGTTCCTTACCAGCTAGACCCAGCCCTGCAAGCATTAAAGCAAAACCGCCAGCGCATTCTGATTGCCGACGCCGTAGGCTTGGGTAAAACGCTGGAAGCCGGCATATTAATGACAGAGCTTATGCGCCGCGGCAAAGGCAAGCGCATTCTGGTGCTCACGCTGAAAAGCATGATGACCCAGTTCCAGAAGGAAATGTGGAACCGATTCACCATCCCGCTTACCCGGCTGGACTCCCAAGGCCTGCAGCGTGTGCGCAACAACATCCCGGGCAATCACAACCCGTTTTATTATTACGACAAATCGATTATCTCCATCGACACCCTCAAGCAGGACAACGAATACCGCCGCCATCTTGAGCAGGCCTATTGGGACATCATTGTTATAGATGAAGCACACAACGTCGCCGAACGCGGCTCCAGCTCCCAACGAGCAAAACTGGCGCAGCTGCTAGCCGGCCGGTCCGATACGCTCATCATGCTTTCCGCTACGCCCCACGATGGTAAAGCGCGCTCATTTGCCAGCTTGATGAACATGCTTGACCCCACCGCCATCAGCGACCCGGACGACTATGCCAAAGAAGATTTCCGCGACAAAGGCCTGGTAATTCGCCGATTCAAAAAAGACATTCGGGACCAAGTCGCGCAGGAATTCAAAGAGCGGGTGGTGAACGACATTTATCTGGATGCCTCACCAGAAGAAGAAGTCGCTTACGAAAAACTGCTGCAAGTGCCGTTCACCTATCGCGGCGAGCACAGCCAAACCAAAAATGGCCAACTGGTGCGCGTGGGCCTGCAAAAATCCATGTTCAGCTCACCGGCGGCGGCAATAACGTCTGTGGAACAGCGTATTAAAAAGCTCTATGCCAAAGACGAGTCAACAGAAGACGAACAGTTAGAAACCGAAACGTTGCAATCGCTGCTACTGAGCTTGCGTAACGTCACCCCGGAGCGTTTCAACAAATATCAGCAGCTGCTTAAACTCCTCAAAAGTGCCGACTACGCTTGGAAGAAAAACGACACCGAAGACCGTTTGGTTATCTTCAGTGAACGCATAGAAACCCTCAACTGGCTGTGGGACAACCTAAAATCCGACTTGAAGCTGAAAGACGACGCCGTGCGCATACTCCACGGCGGTATGAGCGATGTAGAGCAGCAGGAGATTGTTGAGGCGTTTGGCAAGTCTGAATCCAAACTGCGAGTGCTACTGTGTTCCGATGTCGCCTCTGAAGGCATCAACTTGCACTACCTGTCTCATCGCTTGGTGCACTTTGATCTGCCCTGGTCGTTGATGGTGTTCCAGCAACGTAACGGCCGCGTCGACCGTTACGGCCAGACACAAATTCCAATCATCACCTACCTGATTAACCAGAGCGACAACCCCACGGTGAAGGGCGACCAGCGCATTCTGGAAATTCTGAAAGAGAAAGACGAGCAGGCGTATAAGAACATCGGTGACCCCGCCACATTTATGAAGGTGCACGACCCAGAGCAGGAAGAAATCTTAACCGCCGAAGCCATGGCGGCTGGGATTGCGGCAAACACCTTTGATGAACAGTACCAGCCAGACGATAGCAACGAAGGCGATGATCTGCTGGCCATGTTCCTCAACCCGCAAGCGGCGCAACCAAAAACTGAACCGCAAGTGGTTCAGCACACGGTTGAAGACTACAGCCTGTTCGCCAGTGATTTCGAGTTCGCGCGCCAGGCATTAGAAGCCATCAACCGCGAGCGCCAGCTGGTCAGTTTTAGCGTTAACCAAGAACGCAAAACGATTACGCTGACACCGCCAGACGATCTGGAATATCGCTTCCGCTTTCTGCCGCCAGAAATAAGGCCGGAAAACGGCAGCATGGTACTAACCGCCGACAAACAGCGCTTCGAAGACGAAATTCGCCGTAGCCGTCAGGATGAAAACGCTTGGCCAAAATTGCACTATCTATGGCCCCAACACCCTGCCATGCAGTGGCTGCAAGACAAGCTGATGGCCCAAGTAACTCGCCATAGCGCGCCTCTACTGGTGCTGCCAGATACCGACAGCGTGAAAACCGCCCTGCAACCGGGCGAGTCTGTATTTCTTGTGTCTGGCCTTATCCCCAACCGCAAAGCGCACCCGGTGATCTGGCAATGGTTTGCTGTGCGCTGCCACAACAACGCCGTGGTAAATGTGCAGCCGGCAGAGGCCTGGCTAAAGTCCCTGCAACTAGACAACCGCGTGCCAAATCGGGGCCAACCAACAAACATTGCGCCTTTGGAAGCCTTGCGGGTGAACGTTATTGCGGCTGCCAATGCAGAAATGGCGAAGCGGCAGCAGGAATACACCATCGCCACCGAGCCGCAATTGCAGCAGCAATTGAGCGAGCTTCAAAGCCTGAAAAACCGCCAGGTTACCCAGCTGGAACTCCAACTGCAAAGCTCCGCCCAAGCTGAACACTTCAAGGCGGCTCGACGTGAAGAACGCACCAGCCGCATAGACAGCGTGTTCAACGACTACCAAACCTGGGTACGCGACACCCTCACCATAGAGCCGGTGCCCTACATACAGATCATCGCCGTGTTCACTCGGGACAATGACGATAGCAACGGTTAAACAGGACACACATTATGGCCGTACAAGACACCGCTGCCACCTTCATTGGCCTGACCAACGACAACGAATTCTTCAGTGCCCATTACCTGGCCGAAGTATTCCAGGGTGATTTCGCCGACACGATAAAAGACTGGGATAGCCTCGAAGAACAAGCCCGCAGCGACAATGAAGGGCAGCTGGGCAACCAATTTACAACACCGCACCGGGGTCTGCGTAACCTAAACCAGCGTTACTTCGCCCTGCGCCACCGGTTAAAAACCGAACGCAGCGCAGAAGCACGCATACAGCAGCAGCGTGAGTTCTATAAAGACCTGATGGCCGTGCTGGACATACCCTGGCAGCCGCAGAATCGCGAACTGGCTCCGAACACCGAATTGCCAGTACTCAGCACTCTGGGCGACCAGCTTTGGGTGCTAGGCGCGCTGGATTCCGACAACGAAGGCGAAGACCCGCTATCGCTGACCCTGCACAGCAATCAGTTTTTTGGCACCGGCCCTCATCACGACAGCCTGAAAGGCAGCAGCTGGTACAGCATTTTAAACGAAGCCGTATTCAGGCAAGACAACCCGCCGCGCTGGGTGTTACTGGTTAGTGATCGCCAGGGCATACTCATAGACCGCTATAAGTGGTCACAAAACCGCATGCTGCGTTTTGACTGGGAAGAAATCCTGGGCCGGCGCGACGACAAAACCTTAAAGGCCACCGCCGTACTGCTGCACCGCGAAAGCCTGGCGCCGCAAGACCAAGGCGGGCAGGGCCAGTGCCGGCTGGACAATCTCGACGAAAACAGCCACAAACACGCCTTCGCTGTTTCCGACGACCTAAAATACGCTTTGCGCCAAGCCATTGAACAACTGGGCAACGAAGCCGCCACCCAACTGATTGCCCAAGCTAGAGAACGCAAAGAGGGCATTTACAGCGGCAGCCACGCGCTAGACCCAGACCAGCTTTCCAAAGAATGCCTGCGCTATATGTACCGCATACTGTTTCTGTTCTACATAGAAGCGCGGCCAGAACTGGGTTACTTGCCGCACCAACACAGCGCCTGGCGCAGCGGCTACAGCATGGACAGCCTGCGCGACCTGGAAATGGTGCGGCTGACCACCGAAGACAGCCAACAGGGCCATTACTTCCACCACAGCCTGCAACGCATGTTCGGCCTTATTTATGAAGGCTACAGCCCCACCCACTATCACACCGGTAACGATCAGCCGGGCGAAACCACCACCAACGCCTTCACTCTGCAAGGGCTGGACAGCCATCTGTTCGACCCAGCCAAAACTCCATTGCTGAACCGCGTGCAGTTCAGCAATGCCACATTGCAGCAAGTCGTGCAATCCATGTCGCTAACCCGCGCTGCCAAGGGCAAGTGGCGCCGTGGCCGGGTAAGCTACACCCAGCTGGGCATTAACCAGTTGGGCGCCGTGTACGAAGCCCTGCTCAGCTACCGCGGATTTTTTGCCACCGACGACCTGTACGAAGTGGCCGCTAAAGACAGCAACATAAACCCCGACGAACTCGACACCGGGTATTTCGTCACCCGCGAACAGCTTGATGAATTCCACAACAACGAACGGGTATACGACAAAGTAGACGGCAAACTCAGCCTGCGCCTGCACCCCAAAGGCAAATTCATCTACCGCATGGCCGGCCGCGACCGGGAAAAATCCGCCAGTTACTACACCCCGGAAGTGCTCACCAAAAGTCTGGTGAAATATACCCTGAAAGAACGCCTGACCGAAGACGTAAGCGCAGACGACATTCTAAAACTCAGCGTGTGCGAACCCGCCATGGGCAGCGCGGCCTTCCTGAACGAAGCCGTTAACCAGCTGGCCGAAGCCTACCTGGGTCGCAAACAGCAGGAACTGGGCGAACGCATACCCCACGCAGATTACCAGCGCGAACTGCAACGGGTAAAAATGCACATCGCCGACCACAACGTATACGGTGTAGATCTAAACCCCATTGCCGTAGAGCTGGCGGAAGTGTCGCTGTGGTTGAACGCCCTAAGCGGCGGCCACAACGTACCCTGGTTTGGCTATCAGCTGTTCAGCGGCAACAGTTTGGTGGGCGCCCGCCGCGAGGTTTATCCAAGCAGCAGTCTGAAAAAACAGCCTAAAGATAGCCTTTGGTTCAACAAAGCCCCGCGCCGTTTGCCGCCGGAAACCTTATCGCAACCAGCAGGCGAGGGCGGCCGCAAAGCCGGCGACATATACCACTTTTTGCTGCCAGACCCCGGCATGGTGGGCTACAACGACAAAGTCGCCAAACAGCTTCGCCCGCAGGCGTTCAAAACCATCGCAAGCTGGAAAAAAGACTTCTGCGCCCCGTTGGACGACAACGAACTGCGCACCCTAGAACTGCTCAGCCAAGCCGTAGACCGCCTGTGGGGCGAACACACGCAAATGCTGGCGCAAGACCGCAAGCGCACCGAAGACAGCTATGCCTTGTGGGGCCAGCACATTGAAGAACAGCACAACACCAGCACCCGCGAAAAAGACGACATACGTACCCGCGGCATCTTTAACACCAACGCCCGCATCGCATCGCCTTACCGTCGCCTGAAACTGGCCATGGATTACTGGTGCGCCCTCTGGTTCTGGCCGCTGGACAAAGTGGACCAACTGCCAGACCGGCAAAAGTGGCTGTTCGATTTGAACACCATACTCAACAGCGCCGGCACCTTCGAGTTCGCGCCAGAGCAAGAAGGTCTGTTTGCAAGCTCTGAACAACCCGACAAGGCAGAGCAAAGCAGCGATCCCTTCGCCAAACCCCAGAACGACATGTTCGGGGCTGACGACGACCAGCTCAGCCTGCGCGAAGAAACCAAAGCCGCCCGCGAAGTTCATAACCAGCACGGTGACCTGAACCTGGAAAAGCTGTTCAAACAGCCGTTCTTTGCCACCCTGAACATCGCCAACCAGCTCAGTGAAAAGTTCCGCTTCTTCCACTGGGAGCTGGCCTTTGCCGACATCTTTGCCAAGCGTGGCGGTTTTGACATCACCCTGGGTAACCCGCCTTGGCGCAAAGTGGAATGGCAGGAGGGCGGAATACTAGGCGACCACAATCCGCGTTTTGTGTTGCACAAACTTAGCGCTACACAGATGACCGTCGAACGTGAAGCGGCCTTTGCTCGCGACCCAGAGCTTGAAACAAGTTGGTTTGCGGAGCTGGCGGAAGCGGAAGGCACCCAGGCGTTTTTGAACGCGATGCAGAACTATCCGCAGTTAAAAGGCGTGCAAACCAATCTGTACAAGTGCTTCTTGCCAGTAGCATGGGCCAATGTGAACGCGCAGGGTGTGAGCGGATTTTTACATCCGGAAGGGATTTATGATGATCCCAAAGGTGGGGCGTTTCGGCGAGAGGTTTATCCGCGGTTGCGCCAGCATTTCCAGTTTCATAACGAAGTGGGACTGTTTGCCGAAGTGCACCACGCTACGATTTACAGTATTAACGTGTATGGCCCCAAAAAGACAGCGCCTGGGTTTCGCCACATCGCCAACCTGTTTATCCCGCAAACCGTGGATATTTGCTTCGCTCACGAAGGGCAGGGGCGAGTACCCGGTATTAAAGAAGAAGTGGAATCAGCCAGTGGTGCTATCAAGACTGTTTGGAGCACCAGCGGTCACTGTGACCGCATTATCGAAATCGGCCATCATGAACTAGCTCTTTTTGCGCAACTCTATGACGAAGCCGGCACTGATCCGCTGGAAGCTCGCTTACCCGCGCTACATGCCCGACAGCTAACCAATGTGCTGGAGAAGTTCGCCGCTCAGCCACGGCGTTTGGGGGATTTGAAGGGTCAGTATTTGTCATTGGAAATGTGGCACGAAACCAACGCTCAGAAAGACGGCATTATCCAACGAGAAACACGATTCCCGGATTCACCAGAACAATGTGTACTTTCTGGCCCTCACTTCTTTGTAGGCAGTCCGTTATACAAAACTCCACGAGCTAAATGCACCCAGAACAGCCACTACGACATTCTAGACCTGCAAACTCTCCCGGACGACTATTTGCCGCGTACCAACTACGTCCCCGCCTGCGATCCTGACACCTACCACGACCGCACCCCGCATGTACCTTGGAGGGAATGGGAGCCACGGCCTGTTAAAAGCCTTCTGGACGAAACCGAGTACTTTGGCCCTGCCTCTCCTTTTCACCGTAAGGTGACGGATTATTATCGGTTAGGGCTTCGCAAGCGACTGAGCCAGTCCGGAGAACGAACCCTTATCCCTGCGATGATTCCGAAGGGAGCTAGTCACATATTTACGGTCCAGTCCTCAACGTTCAAAGATTACAAAATCTTATTAAACGCACTACTGAATGCTACAGCGCTTACCTTTGATTTTCTTGTGAAATCGACCGGCCAAGCAGACTTCACTTCGGGCAGTGCCCGCTTGATTCCGCTGCTTGAGGAAGGATCAACATATCGTTATGGATTGGCCCGGTTGTTGTCTTTGAATTGCCTGACCAACCACTACGCCGACCTATGGGAAGCGAACTGGCAAGAAACCTTCCGCCAACAACGCTGGGCCATCACCGAATCCAACAATGCCTTACCCCAAGATTTCTTCACCAATCTCACTCCGGATTGGCAACGCAATAACGCACTGCGCAGCGATTACGCCCGCCGCCAGGCACTGGTAGAAATCGACGTTCTGGTCGCCCAGGCCCTCGGCCTTACCTTGCAAGAACTGCTCACCATCTACCGCGTGCAGTTCCCCGTGATGCGCCAATACGAAGCCGAAACCCACTACGACCAAACCGGCCGCATCGTCTTCACCCCCAGCAAAGGCCTGGTTGGCGTAGGCCTGCCCCGCAAAGCCAGCAAAAAAGAACTCGGCGAAGGCACTCACTACCGCGTAAACGCCCCGGGCAAACAACAACAAAACACCGCCCTAGGCTGGGAAGATATCCAGGCCTTGACCGAGGGCAGTGTTTACAAAACCTACATGGACGACACGCTACCCGGCGGCCCTATCGAGCGCACGGTTGAGTATAAGGCGCCGTTCTTCAAACCAGATCGGGAAGAAGATTATCGGGTGGCTTGGGAAATTTTTCTGAATAGGAGCAGATAGATGATTTTTAAAACGAACACCATAATCATGGTTCTGGTCATGCTTTGTGCACTTTCAATGCCCATCCAGGGTGCAAGGTTAAACTCAGATAATGTTCGGGATCACGGCGCTTGGAAATCGATGAAACTTTCGCTGGGTGACTATCGCTTCTATCGCGCGATTAACGCAGACGACTACTCAGATTTGCGGATATTGATAGACTTTGACTCCCAAAATTGCGAGCCAGAGCTAAAAATGCATCTGGATAACGACCGCAGCTTTGATAAGGACGAATCTCTGGGCTTTCGGGAAACTGCTATCCGGGTTGATCGCAAGCCTATCCATGATTCGTTGATGAAATTATCAACTAACTCGGGTGATGAAACTATTTATGGCAACGCCATGGTTGGTGATCTTTCGCGTTTGATCGCTGAAATGCGGTTGGGGAGAACGCTGCGATTCAAGTTCTTTGGGGGTGATGATAATTCAGATCCATTTTATGCCGAGCTGACACTGACGGGTTCGAAGGCTGCGCTGGACCGCGCTGCTACATTGTGTAAGCAAGATCAGCCGCGCCCTGAAGATTATTTTGAGGGAAACGGCACGCTACCCCAAGAGGACGCAGAAGATTATTTTTAGTAGCTTTTCCATGACTCCACGAGTAGCAGCCAATGAAAAGCGACCACGCGCGGCAATGGTGCTTCGCGACAGTTACTTTTCAGAATATTTTGGAAAATCAAATGAGCTTTTTTAGCAATTTAAAGAACGCAACAAAAGATTCGATGAAAGCGCTCGGTCACGGTGCCGAGTTGCTTTCCGACGCGGCGGAAAACTTTGAGCGGGCCGCTGACATATGGGCGACGGAGTCGCAAATGAATTTGATAGAGCGCGCTATTGAACGTGAGATTTCAGGCGAGTTCTGTCGTTACGGTATTGAAGAAAAACTCGACGAGCATGAAGAACTTTTTCAGAAATTCGCCGAAAGAGCAGATGCGAATGACGTTGTAAGAGTACGAGCGCGAAGGGAGCAATTAATAGCTCGCGTGAATGAAGCGACGGCCAAGGTATCTATTGCAGAGATTAAGGAAGCCGAAGCCGCCTTGCAGCAGCGGACATTTTCGAGGCCAGTGGATCACAAACGACGGTTGGAGATCTTGAGTGCCAAAATAGATTCTGCTCTTGAGATATTGCCGGCCAATAGGCAGCAGCTGATCCAAGAGTTTCAGGAGAGAAGAAAACAGCTTTCGGCGGATGCTCAGTGCTTGGAGACTCAGCGCGATACTGAGGAGTTTGGTTATTATCCTGATGGATCCAAAAAATCCGTTCTCCGCCGGCGCGACAGCAAGCTCAATGGCGACTCAGAGGAATGGTATGAAAACGGCATGCGCAAGCAACTTGCCCAGTTTTCCAACGGTAAATGTGATGGTCAATTTTTTTGTTGGCGAGATGACGGCTCTTTGATAGTTCAGGCGATTAAAAACCGATCAACGGGCGAGCGTATTCAGACTATTTACTTGGAAAATGGGACGATTGTGTGCGTTGTCAGGTTTGAAAGTTCAAAAAATGGACAGATGAAGATTTGGCTTTGGAATGGAGTCTATCTCGGGAAAGCATGTATTAATCACGGGTCTGTTGAACGTGGTGGCTTTTTATTTCAGATGCTGTTCCGGCCGTTAGTTTGGATGTCAGTATTCAAAGCTTGGAAATATAAGGCAGACCGAGATGGGCTAGAAAATCTAGTAGAAGCTACCCGCCATTGGGAGGCGTCGATAAACGTAATAGATCGGATGCAAGATATAGATAAAAATCCGAAAATTTTTTAAATTGAAAGACCATTGATATGAAGAATTTCGGATTCGTTCTGATAATCACGTTGCTGGCTTTTTCATCAGCAAGCGCCATAGAAATCAACAATCGCAATAGCCGTAGCTTGGGCGAGGTTTATGGCTTTGTTATTGCCCAAGATGCGTCCCTTGACGCCATCGTAATAAAATATCCGGAATTGGCCCGCGATGTCTTACTCGCTGGTCTAGATTTTGAGCGAACTTTTGGCGATGTTGAATCGCGTTTACAGTCTATGTTCAGTAGCATTTTGGGGAAAGAGGAAACGGCCGGGCTGAGGCTACAGCTTCTAGCTCAAAATGCGCAGTGGCGTCAGGAAAACCCGATCACCAAAGACATTGCGTTGGTGTTTTTGGAGGAGGTTCGTAACCGGGCAAAAGGCGAGATTCACAGCCCAGTGCTTGAATACCTTTTGGCGCTGAGGTTTTCTGACAACCCCGCAAAAGAGCTAATAGAAGGGTTTCGGCAATCCTTCAAAACCGACGGCAGCGGAAAATCTCAGGGCCTTGTGCTGAATCTACAGCTACCGCGTTCTTGGAAAGAGAAAGAAGCGTCACGGCCTCACATTGTTCGGAAGTGGCAAAGTGAGGGCGGTACAGGCCCTGGCTTGATTATGTTAATGGTTCGCGACAGTGCGGGTGAAAATCCTAGCCGAACAGACATTGCGGAGTGGATGTTGCCAGGTGAGATTGAGACCCTGGTTCCAGACGGTGGTGTGCTGCGAGACCACGGTTTGGTGATGATTGAAAATCAACCGGGTTACTTTATGGATTTTGAGATGCTCAATCAAAGAGCAGGTGCGGTGGTATTTCAGATAATGCGTCAGTACTCGGTGTTTTATCGCGGCAAGATGGTTAGCATTCATTGCGCCGCTGGCGCTCTGGAGTCTCAACACATAAACGTGGATGAAGAGTTCCAGCGCATCAAACCACTGTGTCAGCAGGTTGTAAATACCCTGGTAATACCAGAGCTTTATACGCCAGCGCCATATAATGTCGCCCCACAGGCGGGAGAGCGGCAAAACGCTATTTGAGCTTTCCATTTAAAAAACTATTTCTACAATTCGCGTCGCCAGGAAGGTTGCGCTCATCATCGAAGGATTCGACATAAGTATGTTCCGTTTTACAGCGGATAGATGGAGTTTTTATGTTTTCGAGTCCTCTTGAGAAAGCCATTGCTTCCTTGCAGGCGAGTGCTGTTACTGATTTTTTTATCGGGATTTTATTGCTGGTTTTCGTTTTAGCCTGCGTTCTGAAACGCACCAATAAACTCCATGGTTTTACTCAGTACACCCCTACGTTACTCACCACGTTGGGTATTCTGGGCACATTTTTTGGCATTGTCGCCGGGCTTCTGGCGTTTGATATTGAACGGATAGACGAGAGTATACAGGGCCTTCTTGGTGGTATGAAAACGGCCTTTATAACCAGCCTGGTGGGTATGCTGCTTTCCATCGTCTACAAAGTGCTGGTGTCTGTTGGCCTGTTGGTCAACTCTGCCAAAGAAGAGCTGGATGAAGACCAGATTGGTGCAGCGGAACTCTACGCCGTGATGCGTGAACAATGTGATGGCATTGCGGCGCTAAACCAAGCTATTGGCAGCGGTGACGAGTCGAGCTTAACGGGGCAGATGAAACTGCTGCGTTCTGATATCAACGATGCTGGAAAACAATCCCGCAAAGATGCCGTCGAATTCCAGGAAAAGCTTTGGATAAAGCTCCAAGACTTCGCCGACATGATGTCAAAGTCGGCGACTGAAACGGTTATTGAGGCTCTGAAACAGGTCATTGCTGATTTTAATAAGAACTTGACGGAGCAATTCGGGGAAAACTTTAAACAGCTGAACCTGGCCGTAGAAAAGCTCGTCGTGTGGCAGGACAACTATAAAGGCCAGGTTGAGGATATGACCAAACAATACGCCCAAGGTGTGGCTGCAATAACGGATACGGAAGCTGCCGTCGCCAAGATTCATGAACACACCACGCATATTCCACAATCCATGACCAAACTGGGCGAGGTGATGACGGTGAACCAGCATCAGATTGATGAGCTTGGCCGCCACCTTGAGGCCTTCAAAGACGTTCGCGACAGCGCAGTTGAGGCAGTTCCGGCGCTTAAAGAGCAGATTGGTTTGACCGTTGAAGGCGTCAGAGACGCTTCGAAAGTGTTGCTCGATGGTGTTGCCAGCACCACCGAATCCTTTCAGGAGGTGATTTCACAGGGGGCGGAAGAATTCCGTTCTAGCGCCTACAGCGCGAACCAGTCGCTGGTAAGTGCATCCGATGTAATTCAAAAAAGCACCGAACAAACCACACAACTATTGAAAGACATGGCAGACGAACTGAATAACAACTTCCGGAATCTGGCTACCGATATGAACGAACAAAGTAAAACCATTGGCGATACGCTTCGTGATTCTGGCAAGGCCATGGTGGATGAAGCTGCCCGCAGTCGCGAAAGCTTTGAAAGTGGGCTGGAGACTATGCGTAACCAGCTGGCGGGAAATCTGGAGCAGATGGCAGAGCAACAAGCAGCTCAGATCCAGAATTTGGTGGCAGGCTTGAAGCAGTCGATGGAGGAGGCCATTCGAAAGAGTGCAGAAACAACATCTGAAAGTGTGCAGATTCTTGACCAGGCGCTTCAGTCCGAAATAAATCGCAGTATGGAGCAGATGGGGCAGGCTTTGGTGAGCATCACTGGGAAGTTTACAGAAGACTATCAGGGCTTGGTTAATGAGATGGACCAAGTGATTCGGACGCGGGCAACAGCTTAAGGGTTTGTTATGGCAAATTTTCTGAACCCCAAAGCGTCAGAGCAGGAAGAAAGCCACTGGCTGTCTGTGTCTGATTTGATGGCCGGTTTAATGGTGGTGTTTTTGTTTATTGCCATTGCGCTTATGCGTAATGCGCTAGCAGAGCGCGATAAAATCAAAGAAGTTGCGGTTGCCTATCAGGAAACCCAAGTACAGATTTACGATGCGCTCTTGGTCGAGTTTTCTGACGATTTGCCCGTATGGAACGCTGAAATTGACAGGGACTCCCTCACATTTACCTTCAACTCCCCTGATGTGCTGTTCGAACAGGGGGAAATTGCACTAAGTGAGGAATATCAAGCGCTGTTAATGGATTTCTTTCCGCGTTATCTGGTTGTGTTGGGTGAGTTTAAGGAATCGATCAACGAGGTTCGTCTAGAAGGCCATACCAGTAGCGTGTGGGGCCGCACAACGAGTGATTCAGAAGCTTACTTCCTGAATATGGCGCTCTCTCAGGGACGAACGCGAAGCGTGCTCGAATTTGTGTACAGCTTGGATCAAATCAAGCCTTATCAAAGCTGGATAAAATCCAATATTGCGGCGGTTGGTTTCTCTTCTGCAAAACCGGTGTTTAAAGACAACGCTGAAGAAGATTTTGAGAAAAGCCGACGTGTGACATTTCGGGTGATTACCAACGCAGACATCCGCATCAAGCAGATTCTGGAGATTGATGGATGAAGCTGCACTTTCCCATTGAGCAGCTTTGGCGTCAGGTTCAAAAGATGGGAGCGCAAGAGCGGCAATATTCTCTCAACGCGCCTGTCGCTGAACCGGTTCCTGATATTGTTACTCGCTTCAACCAGGGCGGCGCGGAAATTGTGTTGGAAGATGTCGACGTTATCGGGGGCGTGCTTGGCAGCCATGGTGCCCAGATTGTGCTTTACATACCGGATCAGGGACAGGGCATTGATGAAGTTTTGCAAGATGGGCCGAAAGGTAAAAAAGTTCACGTTGCCGACTGCCAGACCCTTGAGCAAATGCGACAGAGAAATCGTTTCCAGCGATATCAGGCGGTTGTTAACGTAACCGGAGATTTCAACGTGTTCGGTTTTTCCATGTCCCAGCGCCAGAGTGTTGAGGGTACCGCTCGTTTGCGGGTGTGTATCAACTGCCTCAAGCACCTCAACTACAAAGGCTATGTAACTGAGCGAGGGCAGGCCAGCCAAATCTTGAGCCGTTTCAACCTGAAGGATTTTTTTGCCGAACACAGCACACTGTTTCGCTATTTACCCACAGCTTTTATTGAGCCAAAATCCGGTTATGCCGATGATTGGCAAGAAATATCTCGTAATTTTCGCGCTCGCAAAAACTATAGCTGCGAAAGTTGCCGGGTAGACTTGAATGCCCATAAAAACCTGCTCCACTGCCATCATATCGATGGTAACAAACGGAATAACAGCGTAACTAACCTGCAAGCCCTTTGCGCTGATTGCCACCGCAAGCAGCCACTACATGACAACATGTATGTGAAAGCCGCCGACCTGAGCGTTATTCAAAAGCTGCGAAAAAACCAGGGGGTTCTGGGAGACACAACCGATTGGAATGACTTGTTCCAGTTAATTGACCCGCCTTATCAGGGGTTGCTGCGACTTTATAAGAGTAGAAATGAGCCAAAACCAGAAATCGGCTATGAAGTTGTGGATGCCTCGGGCGCAGTAAAAGCGGAGGCCGAGATGGCCTGGCCAAGAACCAAGTTTGCGGTTGTAGGGGATCAAAAAGCGAAAGAAAGTTGGGGCGCACTTGGATGGAAAGTGGAGACTCTGGAAGAGGCATTGCGTGGTTTCAGGGATGGAAAATGACAGCGTCAGTGCCGGTAGTATTGGTTTTATTAGCAAGAGCAATGTATTTCGGTGTTGGCTCTGTTAGAACGTTCCAAGAAGAAAATAATCTGAAATAGGACGTTTCATGAAAATTTCCACTCTTCTCGCACAAATTGAACTTGGTCAGATTGCCTTGCCGGAGTTTCAGCACGGTTATGTATGAAACCGTGATCAGGTGCGTGGGTTGGTTCGATCATTGATGCGTTGCTAATGTATCTTGCTAATCCAGACCAATTGGCCTTGTGTGGCGCTGGGTTTCAAAGGGGTGTGTATGTCGATAGAACAGAAACTCGAACTGGCTAGAATGGAGCTCCTCGACATGGGGCTGCGTGGTAATCCTTTGCTGAGTATTCCCAAAACCTTGAAGTTTCTAGAGCTAGTTGAAGAACGCTCTACGGACGTTTTCGGGATCTTAGTTAATAGCCGTAAGCCGATGAGTTTTTTGCCGCTGCCTGGTATTTATGAGGACGACCGAGGAAGCAGCAGCGAAGATGACGAAGCTCTACCAACGTTGCATGAATATCTGCAAGAGACCGCCGGCGATGACCGGTTTACCGACCGTTTTCTGCAGACGGGACAGTCGGCCGATAGGCTCGATACCTGTTTGCTTAAGATTGAAAATGAGGCGCACACTCTTTTACAAGAGCAAGGCATTGACGTTCTGCATCTCGCGCTCGGTGTTCTTGAGTGGTTTGAAGACCCTAACGCTCGAACTCCACGCCTTGCGCCACTTCTTTTGATTCCAGTGGAGCTGGGCCGAGAAACTGCCAGTTCCGGTTTTACGGTGAATTACACGGATGTGGAGCTTTCTCCAAATCTGACTCTAGCCGCAAAGTTAAGTGGCGAGTTTCGGGTGAATTTGCCTGAGTTTTCGGACGAGTTCGCTCCTGACGATTATTTCGCTGCTGTTGAAAAGGCCATTGCTGAGCAAGCGAATTGGAAGGTTCGTCGGGACACGATGTATCTGGGGTTGTTTTCTTCCGGTAAGTTTCAAATGTATATGGACCTGGATCCCGTCAGTTGGCCAAAGGAGGCTTCTCTTTCCGATAATCGCCTTTTGGGTAAGGTGCTGGAGTCGGGCTTTGTTAACGATGGGCAAATGCTTGAGCGTGTTGATCAGCATCGTGATATTGCTCGGCCGGAGGCTCTCCACCTAGTAAAAGACGCTGATTCAAGTCAGTTGGCTGCTCTTATTGCGGCAATGGAGGGCGCAAACCTTGTCGTACAGGGGCCGCCGGGAACGGGTAAGTCGCAAACCATTACTAATTTGATTGCTGAGGCTGTAAGCAGAGGCAAGAAAGTTTTATTTGTTGCCCAAAAAATGGCGGCGCTGGACGTTGTAAAGTCGCGTCTCGATGAGTGTCATCTTGGCGAGGCTGTCCTTGAATTACACAGCCACAAAACGAGCAAAAAAGCTGTACTTGAATCACTTAAATCGGCTTTTCAGCAGGGCAAGCCAGAGGTTCCAAGTCGGGAATTTGAGTATCGCCGGCTGGGCGAGACGCGAGAAAAACTTGACACTTATGCAAAAGAAATCAGCCGCCCGATTCTGAACTCGGGTCTGAACTATCTTCAGGCATTGGGTGAAATGTTGAAACTGCAGAAAAAACCTGCACTGGCACCCCTTAAGCGTATTCGGTTTGAGCTTCTAAAAGGCTGGTCGCAGGAAGACCTTCAGAGAGCGGTCAGAACTTTTGAAACCGTCGAGTCTTATTTAAGTGAGTTTGGAGCACCATCTGCCAATGTGTTTGAGAAGTCTGGTCGCTGTCGACTGTCGCCATCAGATGAGCAGGATATTCAGAACCTGGTCGGTCAAGTAAAAGATAAGCTCACGTCTTTGCGGGATGAATGTGATGCGTTGACTGATCTTATGCATTTACCAGATACAAACACGTTTGATGATATTGATCTGGTGCATAAGGCGGGCCAAAGAGCGTTGCAGGCTCCGCATCTTCAAGGCGTAAAAGTGAGTACGCAGGATTGGCAGCTACGCCGGGATGACATTCGAGAGTTAGTTGGCTTGGGCCAGAAACTTGCAGGTATGCGTATCTCCCTTGGTCAACGCTTTATTGAAGCCGCTTTTAGTTCTGATTTGTTGCCCATTCGAATGGGGTTGGCAGGCAGGGCAGATAAGTGGTGGCGAATCTTCTCTAGTGCTTACCGGCACGCCAAGTCTCAGCTCCGTGGTTATATCCAGGGGAATTTGGAGGGAAAACCAACCCAATGGTTGGAATGGGTTGATTTGGCACTTGTATACCAAGTCGACGATAGGCGGTTTGGTGAGCTCGCCGGTATTGGTGAGCTGCTCTTTGGGGCCCAATGGCAAGGCAAAAAATCCGACTGGGGAGTACTTGCTCGCATATCTGAGTGGATTTTTTCGATTTATGACGAGATAGGTGCAGGTGATTTGCCAGAGGGGTTAACGGATTTCCTCGAAGCGAATCCGGATATTAAAGGACGGTCCGAACAAATAGAATTGCTGGCGGGTAAGTCAGAGAATGTTTGTTCGTTGCTGGGAGAGTTGGTTGACAGCATCGAATGGTTTGCCGGGTTCAATAAAACCAATGCACTTGCTGGTTGGGCAGAGAACCTTGAGGATTGGCAGAACAACGTGGACCAACTTTACCCGATTGTGCGATTCAATCAACTCGAAGGTGAGATTAAAGCTGTAGGTCTTGGCTCGCTGATTCCCGAAGTTAGAGAATGGCAGAACTCGCCCCGTGTATTGGTGGACTGGTTGAAACTGAGTTTCTGCTCCGGGCTTGTAGACACTGCCTACTCGGAAGCAGACACCATTGGTAAGTTTGACAGGGTGAGTCATGAGCGTTTGATAGAGGAATTTTCAGAACTCGATAAGGCAACTCTGAATTACGCACAAGAAGAACTCGTGCGGAAACTTCATGCATCGCTCCCAAGCTTTAATGCGCCTGGTGAAATGGACATTATTCGTAGGGAAATCAGTAAAAAGCGTCGTCATATACCCATTCGAAGGCTGATCAGCGAAGCCGGTAATGTGATTCAGCAGGCCAAACCGGTATTTATGATGAGTCCCATGTCGGTGGCAACTTATCTACCCCAGGGCAAACTGTCGTTCGATTTGGTGATTTTCGACGAGGCAAGTCAGATTCCCGCTCCCGAAGCTTTGGGCGCGATTGCGCGTGGTAATCAGGCCATTGTGGTTGGTGATAGTAAGCAGATGCCGCCGTCTGATTTTTTTCGGAAAGCGGTTGAAATCAGTGATGAAGACGCTGAAATGAGCGTCACGGCGGATGTCGAGAGCATTCTTGGAATGATGCAGGCCAGAGGTGCCCCTGAGAGCATGTTGAGTTGGCATTATCGAAGTCGGCATCAGTCTTTGATCGCGGTTTCAAATGATCAGTTTTATGACAACAAACTTCTAATTTTTCCGACGTCCGGTGCAAACCCCTACGCAAGGGGTTTGAGCATGACCCATTTGACTGATGCTATTTACGATCGCGGCAAGTCCAGGGCGAATCTTATTGAGGCAAAAACGGTAGCTGAGGCCGTATTGGAGCACTCTAAAGTATCGCCGCAGTTATCACTCGGTGTTGTGGCATTCAGTACCGCTCAACGTGAAGTGATTATGATGGAGGTTGAACGGCTCAGGCGGGAGCATCCTGAAACAGAACAGTTTTTCCAGCGTCACACCGGAAGTGATGAGTTCTTCATTAAGAACTTGGAAAACGTTCAAGGGGATGAACGAGACGTCATTTTCATAAGTATTGGTTACGGGAAAACAGCTGCAGGGAATCTCAGCCAAAATTTTGGGCCGCTGAATGGAAAAGGTGGTGAGCGGCGGTTAAACGTTCTGATCTCAAGAGCGAAGCTGGCGATGAGGGTCTTTGCAAACTTTCGCGGTGACGAAGTCCGGACAGACGCTGAATCACCGTTTGGCGTTCGGGCACTCAAGGTTTTTTTGAATTACGCTGAAACAGGCAACTTGCCGGTCCTTCAGGAAACGGGTAGGGAACCAGATTCGCCATTTGAGTTGGACGTTAAAGCTGCTATCGAATCTCTGGGGTATGAGGTTGAAGCGCAAGTTGGGTGCCAGGGTTATTTCATTGACCTGGCCGTTGTTGATCCTAGCTCTCCAGGGCGTTATTTACTCGCGGTGGAGTGCGACGGCGCCAGTTATCACAGCTCTTCATCCGCCCGCGAAAGAGACCGCCTTCGGCAGGCGGTTCTGGAAGGCCTTGGATGGCGCTTCCATCGGATCTGGAGCACGGAATGGTTCAGGAATGCCGGTCAGGAAATTGGAAGAATAAAGGTCGCCATAGGAAATGCCGAAAACGAGCAGCAAAGCTTGGATAGGCGAGCTTTTGTTGAAGCTTCAATTTCCGCGGTAAGTCCAGACAAAAAGGGACCTGACATTACTCGGGGTAATGTAGAGCAACAAGAAAAAAGGGTTGTTCCGGCTTACATGATGACGCCTCAGAGTGAACTGGGTCTTCGACACTCCGTAACAGATTTTTTGGAGATCTCGGTAATTGATCTGAAAAACGCTATTCGCAATGCTGCGGAAAAAGAAGGGCCTATTCACATCAGCGTTTTGACGTCCCGTTTGGTAAATGCGGTTGGTTTAAGCCGGGCCGGTCAGCGCATTCAACAGCGAGTGGCTGAGTGTGTTAATCAGCTTGAGCGGAATGGTGGCGTGCACGTTGATGGCGAGTTTGTGCGTGCTAGTAGTTCTGGGAGCGTTCAACTACGGGATTGGAGCGACCTTCCATCGCCTCAAAGGAAGTTTGAATTTGTATCCCCGGATGAGCTTTCTTATGCGATGTTATTGACCGTAAAGGATGCCTATTCGGTTGACCGCGAGAGCTGTATGGGGGCGGCCCTTAATCTGATCGGATTCAAGAGGCTTACAGAAACCATTAAGGCGCGAATGGATGGTTTGCTTGATGATTTGATTTCACAGGGCCAATTGGTAGAAGTTAGTGGCAGATTACAGGTCGCATGAGGAAACAGATTTCAGACACGCGACGAGTATATAAGATCCAAACCAGATAAGGATGGTCCATGATTCCCGGCCTTTTAGCTAACGAAGTATCGGCTGCACTGCGCGAGTTTATCGTTACCGGCTATGAAACTGAAACAGCGCCCTTCAAAGGTGAGTTCAAGCGGCTGGTAGAAGAGCAGCAAGACGGTGAAGCGTTTATTAAAGGGCCTTATGTGTCTGTAGGGCTGCCGTTCGTGAGCGGCTCCGCAGGCCGGGATTTCTTCCGAAGTTTTACCACAGAATTTCTTCCCCATGCACATCAGGAGCAAGCCTGGCAGCGTTTGGCTTCTGACAAGCAGGCCGCCAATACCCTCATTGCCACCGGCACTGGCTCTGGTAAAACAGAGTGCTTTCTGTACCCGATTCTGGACCATTGCCAGCGTGCGGGGAACCGCGGCATTAAAGCGATTGTCATTTATCCCATGAACGCGTTGGCCACCGACCAGGCTAAGCGTTTCGCCCAAACAATTCATAGTCAACCTGCTTTGAAAGGCCTGCGAGTCGGGCTTTTTGTGGGTGGTGACGGCCATGGCAGCAAATCCATGGCGCCGGAACAGGTGATTACAGATAAAGACACTCTGCGGAGTAACCCGCCAGATGTGCTGCTGACCAACTATAAAATGCTCGATTACCTGTTGATGCGCCCAAAAGATCAAAAATTATGGGCCAACAACGGTTCAGACACGTTGAGCTACCTGGTAGTAGACGAGCTGCATACATTTGACGGTGCTCAGGGTACGGATTTGTCGCTGCTGATTCGGCGACTGCGGGCGCGGTTCGATATGGTGCCGGAAAAGCTGATTTGCGTAGGTACGTCGGCCACCCTGGGTGGAGACGACAGTACTCAAGGCCTGTTGGATTACGCCTCGGATGTGTTCTCAAGTCGGTTTCGCTCTAATGGCGTGATTGTAGAGCAGCGTAAAAGCGAGTCGGATTTTTTGGGTGACATGGTGTATTTAAGCCTGAACCCGCAGGTTGGCCCAGAGCAACTCAGTGAAGCTCTTGGCCAAAGCCTGGAGGCGTATTTACAAGCTGCTTACCAACTGTTCTTTAGTAAAGTCCCGGAGCAAGGCCTCACCGGAATGGCCGGCCGCATTATGTTGGGTCGAGAGCTTAAGCAACACGGTCAGTTGGCGAATTTGTTACGCCAGCTAAAGCAGGGCAAAGGCACACCTACGTTTCGAACTTTGGTTGAACGCCTGGCGGCGCAGATTCCCAAGCGCTTTCAGCGCCAGCCCGAGCAGGCACTGATTGCATTGCTGGCGCTGCTGGCTCATGCCCGCGCTGATAACGAAAAGCCGTTTGTACAGTTGCGTTTGCAGCTGTGGTCGCGAGAACTGCGGCGAATTGTTGGAACGTTGCGTGAACCCGCTGGCAGCGCCGTAACCGATGACGAAACAGATGACGGCATCGGGGCACAGCGCCAGTCGCCGTTGCTGTCGTTTGGCGATGATCAGCCACCAAAAGATCAGCAATTGGTTCGTTTGCCGTTGGTGCAGTGCCGCGAATGCCACGGTACGGCCTGGTTAACGAGCATGGAGCAGAGCCACGCCACGGGGCAGACCATCGAAACAGATTTATCTCGTATCTATCCCGATTTTTTTGCCAATAAAAAACAAAGCAGCCTACTTTTGCCCTGGCAAGAGGGGCGGCTCAGTCTTCGGGCGGGTTCCATCTTGAACATTTCCGAGTATGCCGCGATTGCGGCGACACAACCGCAGTGGATTACAACGGTGATTGCAAAAGCTGCCAAGCGGGTAACGGGGCGCTTGTTCGTGTTAGCAAACCAAACTTGCTAAAAGCGGTACGCAGGGGCAAAACAAACGATTCGGTGGCCGAACACAACTGTCCTTATTGCTCTGCTAAATCGGCTTTGGTGGTGTTCGGTGCCCGTGCCGCAAGCTTGAGTGCGGTAGCCATTCACCAGTTGTTTAGTAGCCGCGATAACGATGACCGCAAGTTGCTCGCGTTCAGTGATTCGGTTCAGGATGCTACCCATCGTGCCGGTTTTTTTGCCGCCCGAACCTGGCAAAATAACGTGCGTATGGCGCTCACCCAACTGCTTGAAAGTCAGCCCGGCCCAGTCCCGTTGGCGCGGTTTTCTGAACTGTTTGAATCCTGGTGGTTGAATCACCAAGGTCAGCAGGGGCGTTTAGCTTTGCCCGACTATCTACGCGAATTTATGCCGCCAGACAAGCGCTACCAGGGGGCTTTTGAAAAGTTTGAACAGTCCGGCACGATCAACGATCCCAGTACGCTGCTAAAGCTAATTCGTGAGCGTATGCTGTGGCAACTGCTCGAAGACTTGGGTTGGCGTTCGCAGGTAGGTCGCTCCCTGAACCGCTTGGGTATTGCTGCGCTGACCTGCCCTCTGCCCGAGGTGAATACCGCCGCGTTAGCTTGGCGTGAAACTGTGGATAACACCCTGGGTTACCGCATAGACGCAGACACCGCCGCCAAGTTCATGTTGGGGTTGGTTCAGCACCTTTTACAGTTGGGGGCCTTTGGACTCGAAAGCCTGGCCTACTACCGCGAGCACTCCGGAAAATCTTACCTGCTCAGTTTTTTAAATTACGCGCCGCCATTAGGGCCGGGCTCGCCCAGGCCAAAGTACCCGGCTACGGGTAAAGGTGAAGGTTATGAGCCGTTGGTGAATGCCAACGCATCGCAATCTTGGTATGAGCGGTGGTTAGCCTGTCTTGATCCGCAAGCTCTTATTGACCGAAAACAGCTGGAGCATGTTCTGGTCGCCGCGCTGGATGCATTGTGTACATGCGATCTGCTGCACCAAGAGTTGAATGAGCGGGGCTCAAAACTGTGGGTATTGAACCCCGAAAAAATCAACATCACAACGGATATTCAGGCTGTTGAATGCCCGGGTTACAGGCCGATGCACCTGCCGGCAAGTGAGGTAAGTAATTGGCTAGGCTTGCCTTTGCTGAATGCGGCCTCGGCAGAGCTTACCTATCAGCACTTGGCGCCAGTGCGCGATTCGTTGTACCGAACGCTGTATCGCCAGGGCGAAATTCACCGGGTGATTGCCCATGAACATACGGGTTTACTGGCGCCCGTTGAAAGAATACGGGTAGAGAAGAGCTTTATAGAGGGTGTTGGCCCCTGGGAATACAATTTGTTATCGGCGACACCCACGTTGGAAATGGGTATTGATATCGGTGGCCTGTCCAGCGTGCTGTTGTGTTCGGTGCCCCCGGCACAGGCTAATTATTTGCAGCGAGTGGGGCGTGGCGGCCGTCGCGACGGCAATTCCTTTGTGCTGACGGTTGCCAATGGCCGTCCGCACGATTTGGTGTTTTATGCAGACCCGAGCCGAATGCTGGATACGCCGGTAGAGCCCCCAGCGGTTTTTCTTAAGGCCCGCCACGTGTTGAGGCGCCAGTTGCTGGCCTATGCGATGGACTGCTGGACACGTAAGGCCAAGGGCGATAACCACATACCGCCGCACATGCAGCCCGTGCTGGATGCGGTAGAAAAAACTCGCGAAGACAACTTCCCTTACACACTGTTGAATTTTCTGAAGCACAATATGCAGGAGATTTGGGATGGTTTTGCCGGCCATGTGGCGACCGACCTGAGTGGCGACGACCAAGAACTGCTACGCCAGTATCTGTTTGGCGGGCCGCAACACCAGGATGATCACTTGCAGTTGTATGTGCTTAGCAGGCTGAAAGTGGTGGCTGATGAGCGCCTGCAAATGGCTACAACGATTAAAGAATTGGATAAGCAGTTGAGCAATCTGCGCAAGCAGCCTCAAGACGAGCACACAAAAGACGAGATTATTGAGCTTGAGCGTGAGCTGGCAGGTTACCGCAGCCTGCGTATTCGCTTAAACAAACGCGAAACCCTGAATTTCTTTACCGATGAGGGCCTGCTGCCTAACTATGCCTTCCCGGAAGAAGGCGCCACCTTGCACTCGGTGATTTTTCGGTCTGAGAAAGCGGTGGCTAGCAGCGCCGACGGCGCTGAACGGGAGTTTATAAAGCGCGAGTATGAATACCAAAGGCCCGCCCAAGCAGCCTTAACCGAGCTGGCGCCGGATTCGGTGTTTTACGCAGGTAATCGAAAGGTGAAGATCTCCCGGGTGGAAACGGCGAAAGGGCGCAATATTCAGGACTGGCGTTTTTGCCCCCGCTGCCATTACTCCGCAGCTGCAGATGTGCCCAATGCAGGCTTTAGTGATAAAACTTGCCCGCGCTGCCAAACCAATCAGTGGGGTGATGAAAGCGCGCGCACCAAAATGCTGAAAATGACCCAAGTGTACGCCTTCACCAACGCCAGAGACGCTCAGCTGGATGACAACTCTGATAACCGCGAGCCGGTGTTTTTCAATAAGCAGATGTTGATTGATTTCAAACCGTCAGATATTCGCATTACTTGGGTTTTGGATGACAAAGATCGCCCCTTTGGTTTTGAGTTTATTCGCGCTGCCAACTTCCTGGAGGTAAATTTTGGCCGCAGGGATGGCGATGAAATGTTTTTTGATGTGGCTGGTGAAGAGCTTCAGCGCGCTGGCTTTCCGCTGTGTAAAGAGTGCGGCTCGGTGCAGTCGCGGGCGGCGGCTGCTGGCAAAGCCGAAGCCAGCCATTTGAAAAGCTGCACCTATTCACGGGGTGCAAAAAAGCTGCCCAACGGTAAGGAAGACATAGGCATTGAGAGCTGCCTGTATCTGTATCGCCAGTTTTCGTCTGAAGCCTTGCGTATTCTGCTGCCGCGGCTTGCCACCGGCGGTACTGATGAGCAAGTGAATTCGTTTGTGGCGGCTTTGCAGTTAGGGCTGAAGCGCCGCTTTGGTGGCAAGGTAGATCATTTGCGAGTGGCCTACCAGAGTGAGCCGGTAGGTGAAACCGACGAGCGTAGGCACTTTATTGTGCTTTACGATTCGGTTCCCGGTGGAACAGGTTATCTACATGAGCTGTTGAGCAAGGCGGAACACATGCAGGCGGTGTTCCGCATGGCCTACAACGTGATGAAAGCCTGCGACTGCTACCAAGATACCATGGATGGCTGCTACCGCTGCCTGCTGGAATACCGCAACGCCTATGGTATGGAGAGCACCAGCAAAGCACTGGCGCTAGAGATGTTAAAGGACATTGTGGATAACGCGCACCAGTGGGTTCAAGACACTCATTCACTCAGTGCATTAGCGGCTAATCCGTGGATTGAAAGTGAACTGGAGGCGCGCTTCCCAGAGGCCCTTGCAGCGTTTTCGGGCCACGATGCAGTGAGTGGCCAAAAGGTTCGTGTTTCCCAGGATGTGATTCGTGGCAAGCATGGCTGGCGCCTGATCATTGGGCAGGTGGCCTATGAAATGGAGCCGCAGGTTAACCTTGGTTCGGCTCAGGGCGTGCAGTTCGCCAGCTGCCCGGATTTTGTTCTGTGGCCTGTGGGCAGTGATTTACAACCGGTGGCGATATTCCTGGATGGTTATAAATTTCATGCCAATAAAGGCAGTGAAGATTTGATCAAACGGCAGGCGTTAATGCATGCGGGTTTTGTTGTTTGGTCACTCAATTGGTACGACGTTAACAAGGTGCTGGGGGATAAGGCTATAGATGTACCGCTGCCGGCGGGTATGACTTCGCCAGAACAAAACCACGCAGCGATTGCTGGGTTGGCGAAGTTGGCGGGTGTTGAAAACAGTGCCGAGCACTTGGCGAAAACCACGTTTGAACTGCTTATGCATTTTCTGACTAAACAAGATTCGGATGCACTGGCTAAACAAGCGTTGCTGTTTACATTGCAGTGTTTGCCGGCGGGTTCGCTCGTAGACCCAGCCATAAAATCGAGCGTGCTGGGTAATCTAAACGGTTTGCCAGCGGCGTTTACCGATAGAACGCCCAGTGCGATTGCGCTGACAGGTTCGGTGCAATTGCGCGACGAAAAACAGGCGGCCGACATTGTTATGCAAATGGTCGCGGGCGCGGACCTGTTCAAAATCTGTGATCTTAACCAGGCTATGGTGTCTGTATGCTATGACTTGCACAAAGACAGCGCCGAACAAGCCCGTTATCAGTGGCAGAGATTCTGGGCCGCTGTGAACCTACTGCAATTTTTGCCGCTGATGTACGCTTGGACACCCGCTTCTAAACACGACGGTACAGCGGCCGGATTGTTATGGCCTGATTTGCAGAACCAGCAGGCGGAACAAAAATTCAACGAGGTTCCGGACTGGTTTGAACAACTGGATCAGCCGATAGCAGACTTACTCAGTGCCAAGAATATAAATTGGCTGGAGCCGGGCGTGGTGGGGGAAGCGGTGATGAACGTTAACAACGAAGTTATCGGCGAGGCTGAGATTCTGTTCTACGAAGGCAAAATTGCTTTTTTGCTAGAGGAGTCAGATGACCAAATGGCCAGTAAGTCCTATTTGCAGGCGGAAGGCTGGCGTGTGTGTAGCTCGGTAGATGATTTGGCCGCGGCCATCAATGAATTGGATTCAGGAGATTGAGATGGTCAGCGTTGCGTTTTCTGACAAGTACTTTGAAAATTTGTTGAAACTTACGCCGAATGAGCAAAACCAAGCTAACAAAGCGGTGATGCAGTTTCAGCAAGACCCGCAACATAGCGGTTTGCACTATGAAAAACTAACGGCCTGCAAAGATACCAAACTGCGATCTATTCGTGCCAATCAGGACGTGCGCATCATTCTGGCCGCGGCTGAAAACCAAAGCCTCTACCTGATGCTGCACGTGGCGCATCACGACGATGCCTATGCTTGGGGCGCCAAGCGTAAGGTTGAGGTTAACCCGAACACGGGTAGCATCCAGGTTTACACGGTTGAAGAAAAGTCATTAAGTGCAGCGCCTGCTGAAAACGCTGATGTAGCTCAGCCCGGGCTGTTCGACGCTGTTCGTGACCGGCAGTTATTGCAGCTTGGCCTACCAGACAGTGCATTGGCTTTGGTTCGCGCCATGAGAATAGAAGCCGACCTCGAAAACGCCCGCGATAACGAACAGGTCCCGCTGGATGTTTACGAAGGATTGTTCATGCTGTTGGCCGGCGCGAGTTTTGAAGAAGCCTATAACGAGATTGTTCCTGTTGCTCCACAAGCGGTAGATACAGACGACTTCAGCACCGCACTTGCGCGCCCTGAATCCCAAGCTCATTTTGCGGTGGCTGAAAATGAAGCCGCACTGCAGGAAGTGCTTAACCAGTCTATCGAAAAATGGAGGGTGTTTTTGCATCCGGCCCAGCGACGGCTGGCCAATGGCAAGAAAAACGGGCCTGTGCGCGTACTCGGTGGCGCTGGCACCGGTAAAACTGTTGTGGCTATGCATCGAGCCAAGTTTTTGTCTGAACAGTTAGCCGACGACGAAGGCACTATACTGTTCACCACATTTACGCGTAATTTGGCGGCCGATATTCAGCAGAATCTGAATAAGATTTGTAGCCAGGAGGCTCTAAAACGCATAGAGGTGATGAACCTGGATGCCTGGGTGGTCAGCTTTCTAAAGAAGCATGGCTACGATTATGGCTTGCTGATGGACAGCCAGGAAGAGCGCCGTTTGTGGGAGCAGGCCTATTCAGAAAAGCCGGCTGACTCTGATCTGAGTATGGCTTTCTTTCAGGAAGAGTGGGCACGTGTTATTCAGCCCCAGTCAGTCACTACGGTAGACAGCTATAAAAAGGCGTCGCGCATTGGCCGTGGCACCCGCCTAAATCGCCAGCAGCGCGTAGATATCTGGCCAGTGTTCGAGCGTTACCGGCATTTGCTGGCTAGCAATTATCTGAAAGAAGCAGATGACGCCTACCGCGATGCCCGTAATCTGCTCGAAACAAAGCCCGAACTGCGGCCCGCTCTGCGCTCGGTTATTGTTGATGAAGCCCAGGATATGGGTACCCAAGCGTTCATGCTGATTCGCGCACTGGTGGCGCAAGGTCCCAACGATTTGTTTATTGTCGGCGATGGTCACCAGCGAATTTATGGCAAGAACAAAGTGGTTCTTGGCCAGTGTGGCATTGATATTCGTGGCCGCAGTGCGCGTCTCAAAGTGAATTACCGAACAACGGACGAAACCCGGAAGCTGGCGGTGAGTATCCTTGAAGGGGTCAAGGTCGACGATCTGGACGGCGGCCAAGACACGCAACAGTTCTATCACTCGCTGATGCACGGGCCGGTGCCAAGCGTTCAGTGTTTTGACTCCAGCGCAGATCAAGCGACCGCCATACTGGCCGCTATTCACGACAACAAATTGATGCCTGATGCCTGCTGCGTTATTGCCCGTACCCGCAAAGAAGTTAACGATCTGAGAAGTCAACTGGAGAGCCAGCAACAAATTTGCCACTTGCTAGACGGCCGCAGCGCCAGCACCCCAAACGGTGCGCTTAACCTAGCGACCATGCACCGAGTAAAAGGCTTGGAGTTTGACTCGGTGTTCATAGCTTCTGCCAACAAGGGCCTAGTGCCCATGGACTATGTGGTTAATACAGCCGCCGACCCCGTAACCCGGCGCCAACGCGAAAACGAGGAACGAGCACTGGTGTACGTGAGCCTGACACGAGCGCGTAAGTTGGCGTTCGTTTTTGGTTATGGGCAGATGAGTGAGTGGTTTGACACGGATAAATGATGAAGGCTGGGTGGTTCAATGGCTCGCTAAAACGTTTTGAGTAAGCCGATGGAAGGTTAAAGCGGTCGATGTCTTGATATGGTTTTATTAGTCGGCACTGAGGAAATTGATCTATGAGTAAGCTCGCCGAAAATAAAATTCGAATCCCCGTCAAACTGGTCGATGGCAAGTGGGAGTTTTTCTATGGGGGGGATGTGCCTATCGCCGAGGAAACCTTCGCCGAAATTGTCGTAGACAGAGCACGAATTACAGATCAGGAATTTCTTACCCGGCTTAAGAAGAAAACGTCGTACAAAATCATGGAACCGGGAACAAAGCTGATTGTCGCGCTGACCATTAAGAATCAGCCGAAGATCGAAGGTAACCTCCAGCAGCATTTTAAAAAGATCGACATAAAACAGATATCAATCGAGAAAAAATTCACACGATATGGTGTCGGTCCTGAGACTCGCTTTGTCGAAATCATGGTAGGTAAGGCGTCGACGCGAAAACTTAACCGTGAAAAGTCTTCTCAGGGAGGCGTGTGGCTAGATTTGGAAGGGATGGACCCTCAAGGCCTGACAGTCAGCACTTTGATTTTACCTGAAGGCATTACTGATGAAGAAGTAGATAGTCTTAATTATGCGTTTACCCTTCTGTCCGGCAAATTTGAGCCTTGGCGCAGGTCGCATACCGGTAACATCTATGAACGTATTTTCTACCAGGAGGAGAGTGGTGTTTGGCATCCTCTGAATGTCCTGAGGAATGCTGCGATTGCCAGCGAGGAGCAAAGGTTTATCCGAGCTCAGTGGCAAGATATTTGTAGGCAGTTGAATCTCAATTTTTGAGGGCGCGACTGCTCGTAGGACAGGTCTCCGCGTCGTGTTTAAATAAATTGCGACAGTATTCGGTAGCGTGTCAACTTCTGAATAAGCCCACAAAGAGATAGCTTCCGTGCCTTTAAAGAGTCGAGTTAATCCTCAGGGAACTATTGAACAAGATAATTCTAGGGGGACACTGATGGGCAATAGGAGAGCTCTCCATAATACCAACAAGGAGGTAAAGCGCTGATTTAAAACCAAAGCCTGGATCACCTGCCAGTTGGAGTTCAAACGCAGATAGCGGGAGCTGATGTCGCCAGGCGCCTACACTGATCAGAGTGCAGACCCGCACGTTATAACGAATTTCGCGATGCTTGGAGCAACGCAAACCAGTTGAATGGAACATCTAAGATTCGAGCCCCTCAGATAGATGAGTTGATGCACCGAGAGCGATAAGAGGATGACCGCAAGGTTACTTGGCGCTGTCCGCTGGCTAATTTGTACCATGGTGCGATGTTTCAGGTGGGGCATGATATCTATGCAGTATGCGATGGAAAAGTATTGAAGTGGAGCTTCGACGAATACACCGTAGCAGAGCGAGAAAATATTCCGGAGACGGTGGATTTTTTGACCCCCAGCTCTGTGGTGAATGTCTGTGCTCACGGCTTCAGCCCCGAGCTTCACCCAAGCCCGGTGGCTTCAGATAGTCTCTGATCCTGTAACCTGCTTCCGAGCTTCGCGATACGCCACATCCCAGCTGTCATTGGTGGTTGGCATGCCGTTTTGTCCCAGTGGGGTTACCCCGAGTTCCTCACGACGCGCATTCACTTTCGCCGTGTATTCAGCGTTCATTGGGTTAATGCCTCGCCGGCGGTCGGCGGCGTCGGAAATTGAATCAAGTTGGTTATCGTATTCCTCCGGGAACCATTCAATGTGAATAGTTCGTGCAGCACTTGAAAACTCTTTTTTCAGGGCGTCTTTTTCGTCGACGAGCTTGATTTCGGCGGCACTCAGACCTTCGCGTGCTTTTTGGTACGCGCGGACTTCTTCTTTTTTAAGGCGGTTCATAAGTTTTCCTTGGCAGGTTGGGGTTGTTTGATGCTGATATGAAAGGTCATCGCGTTGTGTGGGCTTATCAGCAGGGCGCGTATTTCAACGGACTCCGGCTGCTGGGTAATGTCTAGAATCTCCCGTGTTACGTTGTTGTATCTTAGTTCGGAAACCCAACGTTTCAGGAAAAATAACAAAGCGCCATCCAGGCTGGCATTCTGGGTGATCAATTCGCACCGCAAGTAGGCGGTTGGGTTGTTCCACTGTCGTATTATTTTCGATTGCTCAATATCAAAAACGGTGTCTTGGTCGAACAGTGCAAATTGCAGGTCGTAATCAAATCCGGCGATGGTGGCATCAAAATCGTAGCGGGCAGGCGTAAATCCGTTATAGGCAAGAATGGCTGCAAAATCGTTCATATTGTTTCCTCTGTTAACTGACTTGCCTTATTCATTGCCAGTTTTTCAAAGAACAAAACGATAATAACGGATGTTTGCGACAGGCAGTGTCGCAACGCTTGGCCGATCTGAGTTTGAACGATAAATACACTGACGAGCGCGCTCTACAACCCGCGCTTGGTCAGCTTTACTTCAGAAATCCCGCCGGCTCCAGAATTTCAAGTTCTGTTTCTATTCGCCGCAACAACCATCGGTGCAGCTGCGGGCTGTCTTCTATATAGGTGGTGAC
>Ga0307976_1000039_pt1 | contig 79418 bp, 78 predicted proteins | sample OrgLakmetagen919_FD_201836 | JGI IMG/M metagenome (GOLD analysis project Ga0307976, IMG submission 201836) | Saline water microbial communities from Organic Lake, Antarctica - #919 | ecosystem: Environmental > Aquatic > Non-marine Saline and Alkaline > Saline | place: Antarctica: Organic Lake... | reverse complement strand
CCAGGATTTGCCACTGTTCTGGAGTGCGGTGTTTTCTCATGGGAGTAACCTCGTGTTGGAAAAGATGAGGTCACTATAGGGAGAAATTCACCGGGGTGGCAGGATGTCCTAGAATGAACGCTTACGCCGCATCGGTTTACGAAATCCACCTTACTCACAAGTATGACTCTCACGGAACACGCTATAAGCATCTGTTCCACCTTGCTTATCTTTATTCCTGGGCTAAGGAAATCGATGTCAATCTGGAACGCCAATTGCTCCTTGGTGAAGGGCTCTCCCAGCCTCAAATCAGGTCTTTTGCTGCATGGCTTCGCAATAGATCGGTGCAGAATAACGGCGTCCTACCTTACAAAAAGCGCAAGACATTCAATGCGGTGCTCTCAATGTGCTCAGTAATTTCCTGCTGGTTCATTTCTCAGTTTGCTAGTCCTAAATCCAAAACCCAACATGAGCGCACCATAGGGATTCAGATTCTAATCGATGCTCAAAAGCGAATGTGGAAGGATGCAAAAGTCCGGGTGCGTCAGGACTCTGTCGCAACAGACCTCACCGATGAAGAAATTTCCAAAATTGAGAGTTACCTACGTCCTGAAAACAGATCGTCGGCGGTCAGTAAGGCTATTGCTAACAGGGATTATCTGATCTGGCGGATGGCGATCGAGTTTGGGATGCGCTTAGGCGAAATTCTGGCGATGCGGGTCGAGGACTGCCCTACTCGAAACAAACCTTATTTTTCCATCGTTAGAATCGAGGAAAGAGGACCAGACTATTTTGATCCCCGAACGGACGCGCCACGCCCCAAAACATTGTCAAGAGATCTTGGTTACCAGTTGAGCGATACCGCATTCCCCAAACTCGTGAGCAACTACATATCCGAACATAGGTACATCAGGGTTGAGCACAAGGGTCGAAAAATAAACCGCTTTTCACTTTCTCATAAGTTCCTGATCATCGCGAGAAACGGCAATCCTTTATCAGGAAAAATGGCCGATAAAATTGCCCAAAGCATTAAGAAAGCAACCGGCGTGGACTTCCACTGGCACTTGGCTCGCCATGCATTTTTCAATCGGGCCTATTCCGCAGTAGTAGATGTCGAGAACCCCACAGTGAAAGACGCTAGGGTCGCGGACCTAGTTGTTTGGGGTGGCTGGGAGGACCCCGAGAGCCTAGGCATTTACAGTCGTAGGGCAAGGCGTGAGCGCGCCAAGACACCTTTACATCTCTGGCAACAAGGTAATAATGAATGGAAAGCACTGAATTAACAGAGGATTTCGAATCAGGCCTGTTCCAGCACACAGACGGACGCCGCTTTGTTCGTTGCGAATTCGATCCGGACAACCCGGTATGGATTGATGTTTCCAGCAACGTATGGACAGCTGTTTACAGTGGCAGCTTGCGGCAGATTGACTGGGACTCAATAGCCTTGCCTCTCCCATTAGTGCGTGACTTACAGAGTATTGCCCAACTACGGCTAAAAAATAGCTCTCCAGGCTATTTAACCCAGCTACAGGCAGCTTTACGGAATTTTGTGGCCAGTTCGGACGAACATGACATAGAACTTGAGAACGGGTTTTCAGACCTAGATTCGCCATCTCTTCTTTTGATTTGGGAATCGATGGACTCTCACTCAAGATCTTTATTCAGGTCTTTGTATAGGGAGTGCGCAGATAAAGGGATCGCCGGTGCTAAATACGCTCTGGCCCGCGAGATCAAAAGCTGGAAGGCCCGTAGCGAAATTGTTCAGCTCCGAGAAGTTGTTCACTGGAACCCGGAAAAGGGAGCCTTTACAGCCGCTGAATGGGAGGTAGTCCGCGGGTTTTTGGAAGAATGGGACTTGGATGAACACCCCCATGTCATAGCCACAAAAATATTCGGTCGAATCCTGACCGAAACTCTCAAACGGCCCTCTCAGATATGGTCAATGCCAAAGGATGCTTTGTGGGTCATCCAGTCCAGCAATGGCACCGGGCCAGATGAGTTTTTTCTCCGGATACCAAAAGCCAAAGCTCAAAAAGGTGAGCGCCCTGGCACCTGGCAAATCACGGAAGCGCTTGGTAAAGCCATACAGGAATATTCCCAAATTCCGGAAATTCAGGCCCTTCAGGACCAGGTCAACCGTCTTGCCGTATTGCCCGGACTAAGGGGTAGACCAAGGTGGCTTCCACACGGAGAGGTCGATGCTCAATCTGGCAAAGCCTGTCTCAAAAATTTAATCAAGCAAGCGGGACTTATCAGCCCCCGCACGGGCGATGTCATCCATCTCACCCCCTATAGAATTAGGCATACTGGTGGCACGGCGATGGCCCTCCAGGGGATTCCAAGGGAACAGATTCAGGAGATTCTTGAACACGATTCTCCCTTCACAGCGGACGCCTACATCCAGGCCGTTGGATCGGATCTGATGCCTGCGCTGGAAAGAGCCACGGATCGCGGCGTGGGAGAAGTGTTCTCCATTCTGACGGAAGCCTATTTCTTTAAAGGAACCGTCACTGATGACATAGGTAAGAAAGCAATTACCATTCCTGCCATCAACATTCATGAGCCATCTGCTAACGGGCTCCAAGCACCCGCTGTCGTTGGGGGATGTGGAAAAGATGGAGCCTGCTCCAAGCACCCCTTCTGGGCCTGTTACAACGGATGCCCACATTTTCTTGCATGGAAAGAAGCCGATCACCAGAAATCCCTGGACTATGTGGACTCAGAGCTTGCTCGCTGGAGCAAGGCCGAGGGCGGAAGGGAAAGAACCAAGCTCCACAAAGACTTTGACCGGGTCGCAGCATCGATTCGAGAAGTTGTCCAGCAAGTTGAAGCAGCTAATGAGGATGTTGCCGAATGAATGCAGCAGAACAGCTCAAAGTCTGGCTCCAAGAGATACCAGTCGATCCGGTGCTGATCGACAAAGTTGATCCACTACTGAAGCTGCTCCCAGCAGGTTATTCCATCGAAGACGACGACTGGGATGTCATCGATTGGAACACAAGGGGACTAGCCAGAAAACGCACCTCACTGCTTCGCTTTTCTAAGATCACTCACACTGAACTTCGTAATATGGGCAAAGTATGGGTGCTTGATGGCCGACTCAAACAGGCGGCAGGAGTTTCGACAGCTAAGTTTAAGATTGGGACCTTCATGGCTTTGAGCCGGGTGCTTGGGGCTCGACCACTAATAACAATCAAAACTGATGACTTTTACAATGCAGAAAAGTTGCTCAAAGACCAATCCTCGGGAGGCTATGCTTTCAGACAGGCGGGTTACCTAGAATCAGCATCATCATGGCTTGGAACAAGCCTCGGAATCTCTCTCGACTATCATAACCGCCTCGTAAACCCTGTCGTTCATGGGCGCTACGGAACCGATGAGGGCAAGGCCAACAAACTCGTGCCAGATTCTGTATTCAGGGACCTGATCGCTGCACGGCACCGTGAAGATCTCATCGCTAAAGACGCATTCTTCCTGAACGTCATGGCTATTCAAATGGCGACAGGTTTTCGGATTAGCGAATTGATGTCCCTACCAGCCGATTGCCTTCTCCGCGAAGGCGGTCATCTTCATATCCTTCACTACCCGGCCAAGGGCGGCCTTCCGATTCCTCGTCCAATTCATCCAAGCATGAGGGATGTGGTGGAAGACGCTGTGACGAATCTTACTGAAATAACCGCAGAGGCCCGAGCTGTGGCCGAACAAATGCGCACTGAGTCACGCCTGGACTGGCCGGCAATTTATGCTGACGACAATGCATTGCGGTACTTCGTGGCCAAATGGGCTCATGAATGGACCGGTGACCCAAACCATTTAATGATCAACCCGAACGGTGCCTGGTCAAACCGCGATCAGTGTTTCTTTGATGTTATCGGAGAGCTTGCAGCCGCAGGCGAAAACAAGAGTCAGGCAGCTCGAAACCTTCAGATGACAAGGAACACCTTTAACCACCTTCTAGATTCACAAAAAGCTGCTCGGCGGGGTGAACTCCCAGTCATCGCAAACTCAAAGAAAAAGGGTCAGAAACGAACGAGCTGGGACACCGACGTGCGGGTTGTTTCCTTCTTAAGCCTGGAAAAGCACACCTCGGTCTCGATCATAAGTACCAACCGAGAGTTGATTTACGACATCTTGGATGAGGCACAGAAAACACAGCTGGCTGGCAATGTTTATCCAGCGCCTGACTATAACCGGGAGCTTGAAGAACGCTTCCGTTTTGAGATGCGACCACTGCTGAAAAATAAGCAGGGCAAACCAATCATCTATCCATACGAAGCGCTGCTGATAACCCAGAAATATGCGCTTTCAGAACACCGTGGGACGAAAACTGACGAATTCTCCGTAGTTGATGATCGTCAGTATGCTTTTTGGCTCGGAGGCACAGCTCGGTCACGTGGCACCGGAAACCACGAGGACACCGTTTTCGCTCGCCTTGAGATCATTGATCCCCGTAACGATGATTTCGCCAAATTTGTCTCTCACGATGTGCGTACCTGGTTGAATACGATCTACCAGAATGGTGGTCTGACCGAGGATCAAATCGCGCTTATTTTCAACCGGAAGAATAAGCAACAGAACGCGGTATATGACCAAACGAGCAACAAAGTCCGCTCGGAGCGGATGAAACAAGCGATCCGCGACAAGATCGCCGTGGGGACTACTACCGACACGTACACGGCCCTCGCAGACTTTTCACGGGATGATGCTGAAGACTACCTCGCTGCCGTCGTGAGGATGGTGAATCCGATGCCTCATGGCGTGTGCATGCTTGATTGGAGTGCCACTCCGTGCCCTCACAACTTAAGTTGCTTCAGCTGCGAAACAGAAGTTCCTGGCCCGTGCGAGCATTTGAATGTAGATCCGCGCAACAGAGAGCACGTCCAAGAGATGGAGCGAATTGCTAAAGAAGCTGACTATATGGTTGACGCCATCGAGGCTCAGGGTATCGAGGAGTCGCCCCAGATAGATCACTTCAAGCGCGTTCGTACCAACGTTAACGTGCTGCTTAATCGAATCCCAGCAGTCGAGGTCGAATAGGAGAACTATCATGAAAAACTCGACTAGACGCCAGCTGCGGGGCGAGGACCTCCAAAAACGAATAGAAACTGTAATCCGTGACCTAGCTAATGAAGCGAAAAAAGCTGGGAAGAGCTTTATTTACAACGCTACCAAAGTAGCCGAGAGAGTCCCAACAACCAGAAAAACGCTCAGATCCCATGACGAACTCATAGAACGTGTTCTCGCTGAACTCAAAGCCCAGCGCAGGTTGGTGGATGGTAACGCCACTGTTGAACACCTAAGGGACCAGATCGTCGATCTTAAGGAACAAATCGAAGAAAGGGATAAAACCATCCTTACCCTCAGGTCATACCATGCGGACATGTTTGAGAAGCTTCATTCAAACTCTATAAAGGCCGCAAACCTGATTCGCCCTACTATCGAGAGTGAGAGCCTTGAAGCAGGCCATTGCCTTCTGTGCGGCGGGGAATACGTCCAATCAACCCAGAAGGGTAATGTTGTCTCACTCAAGGAGCGAAAGTAACTATGGCGAGCGGCAAACAGATAGCAGCCGAAAACATTGCGAAGTTCAATGCTTGGGTCGAAGAACGCCGAAGCGCTGAAGACTGGAAAGACTATGTTCGTGCTGGTCGGATGCTCAACCGCACGGAGATTGCAAACGAATGCGGCTTTGCAAAATCTGTTCTTCGTCAGAACCCTACCGTTAAAACGATCCTAGAGGTCTTGGAAGAGGAGTTAATCGATAGCGGCATACTCAGTCGCAATGACAATAACGAGGGCTCCATAGAGGCCTCACAGCTCTCAGGTCGCGCCATCGATCAACGCATTATCTCGATCAACGGTAAAGCAGAGCAACGAATCAAAGTTCTTGAGGAGCAAAACGCAGCCCTCAAAGCCGAAGTGATGGAACTCCGAAGCAAGATCAAGCGCTTTGAACTTATAGAAAAGCACCTGACTGAGACTGGCAGGATGGTACGCCCGTGAGCGATTTATCCATTGAGTTAACGATCACATCCATCATAAATCGTGGCAAGATTGGTGGTGTCATCATGGCTGGAAATAGCCCAGATGGCCTGCGCTACGTGGCTCAATGCAATTGGCAACTGATTCCTGATTCCAGCTTCCCCTCGAAGGGGCAACGATGGCTTGTGAGCGGCCCTGTCGAGGTAAAGAAAGTTTTCGTTAACGGATATGCCAGGCACGAGCATCAAATTAAAGCTCAGAAGGCAGAAATCCTTCGACCATCCGGCCAAAACCTGATTACCTGGATAACTGAGAACCCTGAAATCAAAGGCGTTGGGCAGGTTAAGGCTCGCAAGCTTTATGAGCGTTTCGGACCTGATTTATTGGAATTGATCGAACAACGAGATATTCCGGCTCTAACCACGATCATTACCGAGGAATCGGCTCAGTTAATCTGCCATGCCTTCGAGCAACACAATGTTGGGGAGGTCCTGCTGTGGCTCGATCAAATGGGCATTATCCGTTCAATCGGCCAAAAGGTCATCTCCTGCTATGGCGTTCAAGCCCGAGATAAAGTCGAATCCAATCCTTACCTCCTGATCAGCTTTGAGGCGAAATGGAAGATCGTAGACGGGCTCGCAATGAATCGATTCGGTATCTCCGAAAACGATCGCCGTCGCCTAGAAGCAGCCGTAGAGGAAGCCTTGTACCGTGGCCTTTCCAACGGGCACACCTGCCTTCCAGAATCCAATCTAAGGCAGGCGGTTAAGCGGCTATTGCTGAAAAAAGACCTAGTGGACCAAGCTCTGTCGCTGGGAGACAGCACTCAATATTGCAAGGTATCGGATCGCTATCAGCCAGCAGGCACCTATATCATTGAGCACCAGGTCGCTCAGCGTCTCCACGAAATCATCGAAGGTGAAAACGCCCCTCAAGGTTCAATCTTTCAAACTGGGGCTCCGAGTCAAGAAGACGTTGATTCAGCCATCGCACAGTACGAACAAGCACAAGGCTTCGAGCTTTCTTTGGAACAGAAGCAGGCGGTTCAACGCAGCGTTACTTCCAAGGCTAGCCTAATTCTTGGCGGCGCAGGAACCGGCAAAACAACTGTCCTGAAGGCCCTCTACGAGGCGATAGAAGCCGTTTCATCAAACACCACCGCCATATACCAGGTCGCACTTGCAGGCCGGGCCGCAAAGCGAATGAGCGAAGCCACAGGCCGGGACTCAATGACCATTGCAGCATTTCTCCACTCGCTGGAAGAAACCATGCTTGGCGAGGGATCGCTGGTCGTGGTGGATGAAGTTTCCATGGTGGACGTGATCCTTTTCTACCGACTCCTAGCACACATACCACCGGGCACACGGCTAGTGCTCGTCGGAGACCCAAGCCAGCTCCCACCGATAGGCCCAGGACTAGTCTTGCACGCGCTTGCGGGACACCCCTCTATTCCGCAGACCGAACTAAAAGTGGTGAAGCGCCAATCCGAAGCCAGCGGGATTCCGTTGGCAGCCTCAGCAGTGAGATCCCACCAAGTCCCCACCTTTGCTGAATTCGAAGGGCGCGGGAACGGCGTTTCAATGGTTGAGTGCCCAGAGAATTCCCTGGACCAAACGGTTCAGGCCATATACCTACAGCTTGGAGGGATCGGAACCGACTACAGCGTTCAAATACTCTCCACCACTCGATCGGGTAATGGAGGCATACAGCACATCAACCAGTTGTTCCGAGATGGCCTTCAAAGCAGCGCGGAAACTGTTTATGCCTTCAATCAAGAGTTCGGTGTTGTCCAAGGTATGACGCTAGATCGAGTGCTCCTGTCCGTTGGCGATCTGGTTATGTTCACCAAGAACGACTACACCATCGACCTCCGGAATGGCTCTTTGGGCCGCATTGTTTCGTCATTTCCGGTCGAGGACGAGCACTCAGATTGCTGTCTAGTAGACTTTGAGGGGGCGCACATCGCTCTCAAATCACATCAACTAGAAGCCCTAACCCACGCTTATTCGATCACTGTACACAAGTCCCAGGGCTCCCAGTTCAATCGCGTAATCGTTCCAATCAGAGAGTCTCGACTGCTTGATCAGACCTTGATTTATACCGCCATAACACGTGCCGTCGATCAAGTCGTTCTGGTGGGTAATCGAAGAGCACTGGAGGAAGCGATATCAGCGCCAGCCTCGGCTGCTGGTCGCCACGTTACTCTTCCAGAACTCATGAGCGGAAGGGCTCAATTTGGGATATAGCAATAGTCTTCTAGCCAACGGCTATGTTCTTGGAACCATCGATTGGCCGGTTTGGCCGCTTTATGGTGACACAGGCAACCGCTTGTGGCCGCCCAAAATGTTGTCTTATTAAACAAAAGCGAACATAGGTAAGTCCGCTCTAAAGAGGCATGCTTCCATTGGAAAGCGGACTTCTTTGCCACTTTAGGATGGGCTAGTGAGGGGCGCCTGGGGTAAGTCCAATCATTAAAAAATGGGCAGCTTCAATCAGTCGAAGCGATCTCACCCATTCTCTACTTTGACATTTTCCTGATGAAACACCCACAAGGCCATGACATCGGCTTGGCTAACATGTCGGCTTACTCAGTATCAGGTCGCCTTTTTTGGTCATCATTGTGGTTGTTTCCCCCATGAGCAAGCTTCGATCCATCCAGCTACCAGGATTTATTGCCGCCGGTGGCCTTGCCACACTATTTCACTGGTTTGTCATGGTCGTTCTGATCGGTGCCGGGCTTGAGGCTACGCTGGCTACGGCTAGTGGGAGCCTGTCTGGCGCAGTTATAAATTATGGGCTCCAGCGCCGGCTGGCATTCCCCAATGCCGGTCCTCACAGCCTGACCATATGGCGCTTCATCGTGTCCTGCGTTGTCGCCTGGCTGTGCAATCTTGCCTTTTTCTTTTTGCTCAATCACATCCTTGCCTTACCGGTCACGCTCTCACAGCTTGTCACGACAGGGCTCGTTGCTGTTTTGAATTACATCGTTTATCAGAGGCTGGTGTTTTATGAACAAACCCGTTGATTTTCGTGTCGGATCGGCAGATTCCCTTCTTGTTTCATTGGTCGTGCCGGTATTTAACGAGCGCGCGATGTTGCCGCTGTTCTTTGACCGGTTACTACCCGTGCTTGCCAAACTCAAACTGCGCTACGAGATTATGCTGGTGGATGATGGCAGTGAAGATGGCAGTGCGGGATACATTCACAATGAGATAAAACGAACGCCGGGCCTCCGCCTGGTCAAACTGAGCCGGAATTTTGGCAAGGAGGCGGCGGTAACAGCGGGTTTGGAGCATGCCAAAGGCGATGCGGTAATTGTGTTGGACGCAGACCTACAGGACCCGCCTGAGCAGATTCCGGACATGATCGATTGCTGGCAATCCGGGGCCGACGTTGTTCTGATGCAACGCCGTTCCAGGGCGGGAGAAACGGCGTTCAAACGCTGGAGTGCGCACTTTTTTTACCGTTTGCTGAACCGGACCAGCCGGACCGATATTCCAGTAGACACCGGCGATTTTCGGTTGATGAGCCGTAAGGCAGTAGACGCAGTGTCAAGCCTCAACGAACGCAACCGTTATATGAAAGGGCTGTTTGCCTGGATCGGCATGCCGACCCGGGTGATCCAGTACGACCGGGAACCCCGGGCAGCCGGGGAAACCAAGTGGGATTACCCCGGTCTGATTGGCCTCGCGCTTGAGGGCCTGACGTCATTTTCCGTTTCGCCACTGCGCTGGGCGACCATCATCGGATTGTTTGCCGCAAGTATCGGTGCCCTGTTTGGGCTATGGATCGTGATCAAGGCTTTGATGCTGGGCGACGCCACTAGCGGCTATCCCTCACTGGTGGCCATCATAAGTTTTCTCGGAGGCATCCAGCTACTGAGTATTGGTATTGTCGGGGAGTACGTCGGCAAAACCTATATGGAAACCAAGCAGCGACCGGTCTACCTGATCGACGAGGTGATGGAGAGCCCGGTGGGCGTCAGCCAACCCATAGGCGCCAAGATGTCGGAGGCACGCCATGTCAAGGCGATTTAACGTCTGGCTGATGGTGCTGGCAGCGGTAATGATCAGCCGCTTCATCGGCATGGCGCTGTTTCCTTTTGCCGACACCACCGAGCCCCGCTATGCGGAAATTGCTCGTTTGATGGCTGAAACTGGTGACTGGATTACGCCCTGGTTTGAACCCGGCGTGCCCTTCTGGGGTAAACCTCCACTGTCGTTCTGGGCACAGGCGGCGGCAATCAAATTATTCGGCCTGACGGAGTTCTCACTGCGCCTGCCGTCCTGGCTGGCAACGCTTGGCATGGTCTGGTTGGTCTGGCGGCTGGCAAAACAACTCTGGAATGTCCAGGCGGCATTGTGGGGCAGCCTGGTCTTCGCCACCATGGCACTGACGTACATCAGTGCCGGCGCAGTAATGACAGACTCGTTTCTGGCTCTGGGTACGACGCTGACACTGGTCAGCTTTTGCCTGGTGATGTCGGGCGAGGGTGGCCCATGGCGCTGGCTTTTCTTCATCGGGCTGGCGATCGGGCTCCTGTCCAAGGGCCCGTTGGCCGTCGTTCTGGTCGGTATTCCGATCGTTTTGTGGTTGCTCTTTTTCAAACAAGAGGCCGCCGGCCTGCGAAAATTTCCGTGGTGGAGGGGTGCCTTACTGACGGTAGTTCTGGCCGGACCCTGGTATCTGTTGGCTGAACTCAAGACGCCCGGGTTTCTGGATTATTTTATCGTTGGTGAGCACTTTCGCCGCTTCCTGGATCCGGGCTGGGCGGGCGATCTGTACGGCAGTGCTCACGACCAACCCAAAGGCATGATCTGGATTTTCTGGCTGTGGGCTTCGTTTCCCTGGGGAGTTGTTGCGCTGGTGGGCGTGGTTTTCGGCTGGCTTCGGGGCAGAGGGAAAGACGGGATCCGCCTGACACTGTCAGATCCCGACACTTGTTTTCTTCTTTTCAGTGCGCTCGCGCCGATGCTGTTTTTTACAGCCGCAGGTAACACACTCTGGACCTATGTGCTGCCATCCTTGCCATTTACAGCGATGCTGATCGGTCGTTGGATCGCAGAGATGGACTCTGAAAAACGGCCCGGAATGCGGCCGCTACTGGTCGGGTTGGTGCCCACATTACTGACTGCTGTCGTGGGGCTCGCTGTGGTAGGTTTGAAACCGCTCAAAACGGAAAAAGAACTGGTAAGCTATTACCTAGAGATCAAAGAGCCTGGCAGTAGCCCGTTGCTCTACCTGGATGACCTACCATTTTCGGCCAGATTTTACTCGCATGGATCGGCCATGGAAGTGTCGGAGGACGAGTTGATTGAGCTGTGGCGGCGCGATGCAGTGGAGCGAATATACGTGGCAGTTCCAAAAGCCTGGTCCGACCATGAAATCGATGCTTTCTTGCCTTCAGCTCGAAGGGTTCTCAAGAACCGCCGCTACCAATTACTCGCTGTAAAGGCCTCCGGTCGAGATCTGCCACCGGTGTCCAATACTGATGGAGTCCTATCGAATGACAGCTAACAGGCCGCCTATCAGGCTGCTCATTGTGGAGGATCAGGTGGACCTTGCGGAGAATCTTTTCGAGTTTCTGGGTGAGGATTTCTATTCGCTCGACTTCGCGGCTGACGGTTTGACCGCTTTACATCTGCTTGCTACGCAAAGCTACGATGTTATCGTGCTTGATTTGATGCTGCCGGGTGTCAACGGCTTCGATATTTGTCGTCGTATTCGCCACGACCTCCGTTGCCAGACTCCCATTATTCTGATGACCTCCCTCAGTTCTCTTGCTGACAAGGAAAAAGGGTTTGAATGTGGTGGGGATGACTATCTCGTAAAACCGTTTGAGCTAAGGGAGTTGCAACTGAGAATCGAGGCTCTTCACCGACGCCAAACGCCTCAGAAACCGGTTCTTCAGGCTGGGGAGGTTCGGTTTAATCCGGGTACGCTGGAAGTCGAGTTGCATGGGCTTAAAACGACTCTTTCCGGTACTTCTTCGCGATTGTTTGAATTGTTGATACGGGCTTACCCGAATTTTCTCAGTCATACGGCGCTTACCGATGCCTTATGGGGAGGTTCACGTCATGGAGATGCCGAGGGCAACAGCCTTCGCACTCACGTTTATACACTTAGAAAATCCTTGCAGTCAGGTCTCGGTGCAGGGTTGGTCAAAACGATCCACGGCCGGGGTTATAGGCTGGAAGCCCCCGGAGATGGGGGCGAGGAAATTTCATGAAGTCATCGTTGACGGCCCGGTTGACCAGAACCCTGTTTTTCCTGATCGCCGCCACTACGGTGGTGTCCATGTCTATTGTTGAGCTGTTTGTTAATGACGTTGAAAATACTATTCTGGATCTTGAGCTGGAAGCCGACGCCGAGTATTTCAAAAAGCAGCTTCGCAACGATGAATTCCAGCCTGTAAAAACGGCACGACTGGAAGCAGTCTTCCTGCCCGAAGGTCAGGCCGAAGCCTTGCTGCCGGCGTATTTCCAGGCACGAATTTTGCCATTTTCCCAAGAAGTCGAAGACAGTGAGACAACACTTCTGATTGTCGGCGAACAACTGGAGAAGCCCAAGGGGAAGCTCTTCCTGGCCCAGGACATCACCATCATGGAGAATCGGGAGGTCCTCGTTCAGCTTATCCTGATCAGCGTAGCGGCTGTTATGCTCCTGATCGGCTATTTTATCGCTCGTGCGGGTGCACGCTACCTAACCCGCCCTTTCAGGAAATTGACCCGGGATGTGCTGAGCACGGAGGCTGGAACGTCGATGCCACGCGTTGCTACCAATTACCATGATCAGGAGTTCTGCGATATTGCCGAGGCTTTCAACCGCTTCCTTTCAGAGCTTGAGCACCATATTGATCGAGAAAAGTCATTTGTGAAGTTGGCCAGTCATGAACTGCGCACTCCACTGGCGGTAATGAATGGGGCTTTGAATGTATTGGAGCAACGTCAAAGTCTGTCGGAAGCTGACCAGAAGACATTGGCGCGCCTCCGCAGAGCCATGGAGACCATGCGCGACGATACTGAGGTTTTGCTGGAGCTCGCTCGAAACGAGGCGTCCAGTGAAGGTCCCATAACTGTTGAGTTGGAGAAAATGGCCCGTAATGCGGTTGATGATCTGGAGCACGGGCATCCCAGCTACACCGGCCGCATCGTGTTATTTGAAGATCATCCAGATGTGAGAATCAGAACTTACCCGGTACTGGTTCGAATGTTGCTGCGCAACTTATTGCAGAACGCGCTGCGTCATACCAGGTCGTCCGTTGAAGTTCACATCTTGTTGCAAGGGATTGTGGTGAAAGATTTCGGTTCGGGTCTTCCAGAAGCCGTGGTGGAAAACCTGCTGGTCTCAGGTTTACCCAGCGGTGGTTTGCCCAGAAAAAATCAACTTGATAATTCAACTTTCGGGCTGCTAATCGTTCGGCTGATTTGTGAACGGCTGGGTTGGGAGCTCCGTGTTATACAGTCAGATGGCCGGGGCACCGAGTTCATGATCGAGATCAACGATCAGGGCTGATCAGGTTCATTTTTTGCGTAGGCAGGCCATAGGCTCGGTCACTATACAGTTTCAATGGCAGGAGGGCGTGGGCCAGGGCTTTTTGGACCAGCTTCGCAGGTGGCGCCGAATCAACATATCGAGTCTGTTCATTTTCTTTGGAGTAAATGCCGGCCAACGGTGCCTGATCGGGTCGTAACACCGTTACGTTAAACTGTTGGTCCATCCAGGCGTAGTAATCATTAAACTGCATCATCGCCCGACCAGGAGCGTCTGGAAACGTCGCCAGGTCACGTCCCAGCATTGGATGGTCACTGGCAATACCCATGAGCGAAAGCAATGTCGGAGCAAGATCGATCTGGCTGCTAATCGTCTTGATGCGCCGGCTTTCAAGATCGGCGCCCAGGATCAGGCCCGGAATCTGGAAGTTCTTGATGGGTACAAGTTCGTCGCCCCAGACTCTCGCATCATGGTCGGCAACGATCAGGAACAGTGTGTCTTCCCAATAGGCACTTGCCCTGGCGGACTCGATAAACTCTCCTAAGGCATGGTCTGCGTATTTGACGGCATTGTTAACGGTGTTTTTTTCCTCATCGTAGGGCTCAATCCGCCCGTCCGGAAACTCGAACGGGGTGTGGTTAGAGGACGAAAAGACCAGGCGGAAAAAGGGTTTGCCCGACGCATGGAGCTGTTTTAAGTCCTGCTGGGTCTTTGCAAAAAGATCTTCATCGCTAACGCCCCAGCTTCCGGTAAAAGCCGGGTCAGTGTAATCGGTCTGGTCGACAATGGAGTCAAAGCCGTTGCCGGTAAAAAAACTGCGCATGTTGTCGAAATGCGCCTCCCCGCCATAGATGAAGCCCGTGTCATAGCCTTTTTCTTTCAACAGCTCCCCGAGCGTGAAGAAACCGGTCTGGGATAGGGACAGCTTCACTACGCTGCGTGCTGGGGATGGCAGGAAACCCGAAACGACGGCTTCAATACCTCTCACGGATCTTGTGCCGGTCGCATAGAGGTTGTCGAACCACCAACCCGAATCCTTTAGTGCCTCCAGGCGAGGCGTCACCGGCCGACCACCCAGTGATTCGACAAAGGTCGCACCAAGGCTCTCTTCCAACACAATCACGAGATTGAGCGGCCGTGATCCTGTGCGTGAAGGGGTCTGGTGGTGCAAAGTCGGGTATTGCCTGGAATTGAACTGCGCATTGCGCAGCCATGGCGCATCGCGAACCTCGTCCAGTATCGCCGGCATTTCCAGGGTGCCATAACGGTCGCTGGCGTCCACCTCATGTTTTAGGTTGTAAATGGCGAACGCAACGGACCAACTTGAGTTGAGAATCAGCGAGTTCACCATGGCATCGGAGGTCATAGCAAACATGGCCGGGTTGGCCGGGCGATGGCCTGTCGTAGATCGGACGCTGATGAACACCAGCAAAACCACAACGGGCCACACTATTAAGGCCTTACCGTAGCTGCCTGGCCTGGCTTGCCGTGTCCATGCTCCCATCAGCCAGGCGAATAGGGCTGTCACCCCTACAACAACGGAAATGCTCAGCACGACGGTGGGCAAATAGCCCTCCCACAGCATGCTAAAAACCTCCCTTGGATAGTTCAGGTATTCGATAAATAGCCGGTTGGGTCGGACATCGTATTCGGCAATGAAAGTCGGTGTGACTATTTCCATAAACTGAAAAGCAAAAATCACAACCAGCGCCCAGAGCATTGTCAGGCGCTTCCAGAGTCCCCAGCTATAACGATGGCCCAGAACGGGAAGGAGCAACACCAACGGTGCTACCACCATACCGGCCATAATCAGGTCCACCCGCAGGCCGTGAAGAAAAATGTCCGGCCATACAGGTGTCGCCTCGACCCGATCAAATTGCCACATCACCAGAACGGCCCGGGACAGTCCCCCAATCAGAAGAGTTGTGCAGAACAGCATAAGGATTGGGGCATAGGCTCCAGCCCAATTGAACCAACGATAGACACGATCTGGCAGTGGATGATTTTTGGAGAACAACGAGGTCATGACTGCACTCTTATTTGGAAAAAGAAGAAGCCGCACTGGTGGGAGTCGTTAACGGCAGTGCAGTTTAGAGGGGTTTTCGTCAGGGCTGGGTCGTGGAAATGTCAGGAATTTGTCAAACGTCTTACAAGCGTGTTCAGCATGCTCGAAAACAAGTCGACAGAAATCTGATGAGAGAGTGCAAAGGTATTCCTAACGAGGGCACTTGAGCTTTAAATGGGCATACTCCGATACGCATTCAAAGCGCTCAGCCCAGAGCGGAGCCGAGGTATTCGGACTCGGATCAGAATGTTCGCTTTGCGACCTAAGGTTAACTAGGCTCCATCGAGACCTTAAAACTCTGTGTTATGTGTGACTGAAATTGGTGTGGTTACAAACCGTTATACGTAAAGTGACGCTACCTTGCGTATAACGGTGTTCAGAGATCAATAATGATCGGCGGATTAGTCGGCTCGTAACGCTCTGTGCAAATTGAGGCGTTAGCGAATTTTACTCCGTCACTTTCTCTCTTTGCGAAACCGTACCCCTCGTGGATGTGACCACAGACATGAGCTTTGAGCTGCGTTAGTTCGTCAATCCGCTGAGCAAGTGGGAAGCACCCCACGTGCTCGCCGATGTCAGGTATCCAATCGAAGATTCGTAATGCGGGTCCGTGGGTGATCAGAACGTGAGTGTCGTCCGGCACAAGCCGAAGCCGCGCCCGCCTTTCTTGCTCTCGAGCGTTAAAAGCCATGAAGCGAAAAATGGGCTGCCAGGGGAACCCAAAGAAATTAACGCCATCGATCGATACCGACTCACCTCGAAGGTAATTAATTCCATTTTGCTCACACATATTTCGGGACCAGACCGCCCATGTGGGATCACGAAGGCTTTTGTCGAAACAAAATTCGTGATTACCTGCCACCAGAATCTTATGCTTGTGGGGCAACGCTCCCATCCAGCGAGTAAATTCATCAAGTTGGGGAAGAGTGCCAGATCCAGTGCAATCCCCAGCATGCACTAGGACGTCGCCGTCTGGGATCGGTGGCATTTTCTCGTGGAGACTGTGTGTATCAGAGATGCAGACGAGCCTCATGTTAACTCCTTAATGCGGGCCAATGTTTCTTCAAGCGCTCGGTCGTCTTCCGGATATGGCGGCAGAAACTCTGGAATCGGTATCCACCACTCATTCTCGCCTGGTGCAATCACGTCATGTTGATCATCGAGCAAATAGGCATCACCACGGTTACACGCTGACTTGGGTTTCAACGTCCCCACTGGTCTAATGACATCGAGATCTGCGAGCCAGGCCGGTGCCGCCCCCTCACTAACGAGCAGTTTTTGAATCGCCGTGGCACGCCTTTGGCTAACGCTCGTGTAAATCGCTAGATCAAAAAGATGAGAGGCTTCGATAAGGAAATCGTGTAAACCCGGTCTTGGGATCTGGGAGATTCCATTGCTGATCAAAGTGCCCTCGAAATCCAGGCAAAGTAGGGGTCTTCTCACAACCCACCACTTTCTAAGCAACGCCTTAGGTCTTCGATGTCAGCATTTGGATCCGAAAGCCGATTTCTGAGTTCATCCTCAGAAATGGAGAACTCTTTCCCCTGACCTTTGCACTCATAACGAAGAGTTTGACTAACGCAGATTCGTCGACCGGGATGCGGTGGGGTCTCCAGTAATTGCAAGCTGCACGCGAAGTCTCCGATTTGATAATCTTCTGTAAGACACTCCGTGACAACGCCACACACCAGGGACCTCGCAATTCCGTCATCACAAATAAGCTGTACAAAAGTCCAGGTCGTGAGTGCCACTTCTGGCAGGTTGTTTGGATTCCGATGGCGCAATTCTTCGCGCTGCCTTCGATCGATCTCTTCAATGTCCAAATCTCCAAGCCCGGTCAGGTCCCTTCTCATGGCTTTCCTCCATGCAATTCTCAGGTAACAGCTAATTTAGTGCGATCGGTATCGGTCGGCTATAAAGATTGCGTAACCACCAGCCTAAAATCAGCGCGACTGAAGCAGGAATGTTTCTCAGTATTCCAGCCTGCGTTGGAGTAGTGATCGATATTAGGCCACTCCGAGCCGCCACTTATCTTTAATCTGCGAATGAGTTTTTTGTGAAATTCCGTATAGTTTCTTTTATGAACTGAATTCGGCCAGTCAACTCGCATGACTCAGAGAGAAGTTCCTGGTGCTTCTCACCCAGCGGCCCTTTCATGTTAGGAAATTCTTTGGTTAGGAGTAAGCATTCGTCAATCTCGCCTCGTTTGCCGGCCAACCTGTTTTTTAGGGCATGTTCTCTGTCTCTCATCGCCTTTATGTCGTGCTCATCGAGATTGACTCGAATTCGCTTTTCAAAAGGGCCCTCAACCGAAACTATCTCACTATGGTAAAAACGTTCGTCCACTAAGAATCTCACCTCGTTGTTCGGCAAGTTTTCATACTCCTGGATCAAAGCCCTTTTTTTTAGCTTTTCCAGTTCTCCGAGTAGATATTTCTCAATCTCATTCTGGGTAGCCGAGCTTCTTGGCCCCAATAGAAGCAAATAACTTTCCCGCAGTTCTGTCAGACCGACGGGTAATCCCCCCATTTTTAGCGCGGTTCAAAAGTAGACCTCAGGCCATCATGGCCAACTTCTGTTGAGGAGTGATTCCTCCGAGTCCCATATTGGGTCGTTCGTGATTGTAGTGCCAGAGCCAGCGAGTGGCATAGTCCTGGACTTCTTCGGTGCTGTCGAACAGATACTGTGCCAGCCAATCGTAACGCACGGTCCGGTTGTAGCGTTCAATATAGGCATTCTGCTGGGGTTTGCCGGGTTGGATAAACGCCAGCGCAATGCCTTGCTTTTCTGCCCAGGTCGCCAGCTTGCCGCTGATGTATTCAGGGCCGTTGTCACAGCGAATAGAACGCGGTTTCCCCCTCCACTCAATGATCTGCTCCAGTGATCGGATAACACGCTCTGCCGGAAGCGAGAAGTCCACCTCGATACCAAGGCCTTCGCGGTTAAAGTCATCAATCACGTTCAGCAGCCGGTAACTGCGCCCGTCGTTAAGCTGGTCGTGCATGAAGTCCATCGACCAACTGTCATTGATTATTTCCGGCACAGCCAATGGCTCCGGCCTTTCACGAACCAGGCGTTTCTTGGGCTTGATCCGCAGATTCAGTTCCAGCTCCCGATAAATCCGATAGACCCGTTTATGGTTCCAGGCAAAGCCTTTCACATTGCGCAAATGCAGGAAACACAGACCAAAGCCCCAGTTCCGCTGGTTATGGGTCAGTCGGATCAGCCAGTCCGCGATCTCGGCATTCTCGCTGCTCAGCTTTGCCCGGTAGCGATAGCAGGTCTCACTGATGCTGAACATCCAGCAAGCCAAACGAATACTGATGTGCTTCTCATTGACGGCTTTTTGCGCCATCTCACGGCGACGAGACGGCTTCACCACTTTTTTTCGATGGCTTCCTTGAGAATGTCCGACTTGAGTCGCTCTTCGGCATACATCTTTTTGAGCCGGCGATTCTCGTCCTCCAGCTCTTTCAAACGGCCCATCATGGATGCATCCATGCCACCGAACTTGGCCCGCCATTTATAAAAACTGGCGCTGCTCATGCCATGCTCTCGGCACAGCTCCGGAACCGGTACGCCGTTCTCGGCTTGCTTGAGGATCGACAGGATCTGGCTGTCGGAAAAACGTGACTTCTTCATGCAGAATCTCCCTGCGCTTAGCTTACGGAAAATTCTACTTTTGATCACCGCTGTTCTTCGGGGGGATTACCAAGCCTAACAATCGCATTAAATTCGTTCCGGCCCTGACGGGCCTACACCGGACCGCCTTTACGCTGCGCTCCAAGGCGGCGGCTTAATATTGGGGTCAAGCTCTATTGTTGCGCGATGCGCAACATGCTAATATCCCTTCATGATTAAATCATTCCGTCACAAAGGACTGAAACGGTTCTACTCGACCGGTAGCACGTCTGGCATCCAGCCGGATCACGCCAAGAAACTGCGTGTGCAGTTGGCCGCTCTGGATACCGCCACTGCGTTGGAGGACATGGAGATCCCTGGTTTTCGGCTTCATCCGTTGAAGGGTGAAGACAAAGGGCGGTGGTCGATTCGGGTCAACGGAAACTGGCGCATGACGTTCGAATTTCAGGACGGCAACGCCTACATTCTTGATTATGAGGATTATCACTAATGACTATGCATAATCCACCGCATCCCGGTGAGTTCATTCGGGAGGTTTACCTTGAGCCTTTCGGTATCAGTTCTCGTCAGCTCGCGTCCAGTCTGGGGGTTTCGCCCTCTACATTGTCTCGTCTGCTCAAAGGGGCTAGCGGTGTTAGCCCGGAAATGTCTCTGCGGCTATCCAAGGTTCTCGGGCGTACACCCGAAAGCTGGTTGGCAATGCAGGATATGTACGACCTTTGGATGACCCGCAACACGGTCAACCTGGATGGAATCCATCCCCTGGACTTCGACGCAGCTTAACCAGAAACCGGGACAGATCTATTTTTCAGATGCCGAAACCCGCGCTTCGCCCCGATTTGGTCACGGGTGATGGCGGGCGTTACGCCCTTAAGCAAATGCCCCTCAGGCAACATGCGTTTGTGTAGGATGCGGATAATTTCAACAATACCCTCGGTGGCTGGCCGATAAAATATAATGTGGCTCCCCTGAGGGTAATGTCGGTAGCCTGGATTTATCTCATTGCAAGCTGGCCCCAGGTTCGGATTTTCAACCAGAAGGTGGAAGGACTGATCGAACTGGAGAACATAGTGGTTTAGTTGATCTCGACCCCATTCACGCTCCGTGTATAGGGCAATAGATTTAAGATCAGTTTGGGCTTATCTGGAAAGCCTGAAATCTGGCATCAGCGCCCTTCGTTGTCCAGTTCACAAATGAACGAGTCATAGGTGTAGTCTTCAAAACGGTTTGGTCCGACTGGCATAACAATGCAGTCCACGCGACAAGCTTGATTGCGAGCGTTAAACGGACTCATGCCCATGAAACAATATAGGGTACTCGAGAACTTCAAGCCGGGCTGTGTGGAGGCGGTTTACGAGAGGCTTAGCAGCTGTGAATGGCCGATCAATCTCCCGAAGGATAACGACCGATGGGGAGTATCCCAGGGACGCGCATGCTGACAGAGTCAGGACTGATCATAGTGTCCTCCAATGGCGAAAATATAAACAGATTTGTCATCGAACCGGTATATCAGCCTGTCCTGTATCCCAGGTCACTCCATTTCGAGGCACTGGTAAAAAACCGCGGATTCAGGCGCTCAGGCAAAACCCCGGGTAACGCTTGTTTCAACTCTGTTGATGATTGTTGTTATTGTCGCTGTGTATCTGTTTACGCTGACGGGATAGTGGTATGAGTGAAACATCGGAATCAGCAGCAGGCCTCGCCCCCGGGGATAAGGTCATTCTGTTCGATGGAGTCTGCCGGCTTTGCTCGGCGTGGGCCCGCTTTCTGATCAGATTTGATCGCAAGCGCCGCTTCAGGTTGGCGACGGTTCAATCGCCGGAAGGTCAGGCCATTCTGCAAGCCCACGGTTTGCCAACCGACTTCTACGAAACCATGCTGCTGGTGGAAGGGCCCCATATTTACACCAAGTCCGCGGCCTTCTTCAGAGTGATGCGCCGGCTGCCATGGCCCTGGCCCCTGGCCTGTGTTGGCTGGCTAGTGCCATCGGTTATTCGGGACTGGCTTTACGACCGTATCGCGTTGAACCGGTACAAGCTGTTCGGGCGCTACGACGCTTGCGTGATTCCGGATAAGGATCATGATTCAAGATTCCTGGGTAGTTAGTACCCGGAGAAAGCATCATTCAATGATCGGAGAGGACTATGGCAGGCGGATGGTCACGGGATGGCGCCGTTCAGGATCAGATTGACGCCAGCGTTGACGATGAAGTGCAAAGGGCGCGAAGCCAGTTGGGTCAAGGTAAGAGCGCGGCCTATTGCGAGGAGTGTGACCGCCCTGTTCCCGAAGCCCGCCGCAAGGCGATCCCCGGGGTCAGGCTTTGCGTTGAGTGCCAGTCAGCCCTCGAAAAGCAGAAAACGGCTTCAGGCGGCATCAATCGGCGGGGTAGCAAGGACAGTCAACTGAGGTAAAGAATGATCGACCGCAAATATCACCGAATTGTATTTTCCTTTTTCATGTCACTGCTGATGTCCGGCATCATGTCACTGGTGATCAGTGTTTTTAACGTCGGTTGGGTCAGCGATATTATTTCAATCTGGCTGAACGCCTGGCTTTTTGCGTTTGTTGTCGCCTTCCCCACCATTATTCTGGTGTCGCCAGTGGTTCACAAGTTGGTCAGCCTGGTGTTGAAGGAAGAGGCTTGATTCCCGATTCCTGTGATCCGATGGTCTATCACTTCCGTGATTCCCCGGGCAAATGATTGAGGGGACAAAAGAATGAGTTCCAATCCTGTTGTTATAAGCAGACAAGCCCTTCTGGCGGTGATGATTTCGCTTGTTACCCTGACTGCTCACGGAGCTGACATGAACAGACTGGCCGACTATCAGTGGAAAAACCGACTCATCCTTGTGCAAGCGGAAAGTGGCAATAACGATGAGATTGAAACCCTCAGAAAAGCCCGGGCCGGAATTGATGACCGTGATATTGTCTGGTTTGTGAACAAAGGCTCGGAGCTGGTGTCGAATCAGCAGGTTGTTTCCGGCAGCCTTGAACGTGACGTCAAAGGACTGCTTGAAGAGACACAATTGGATGAACGGGTCCTGTTGATCGGGAAAGACGGCGGTATCAAAAGCCGCGAATCCACCCTCGATCTTGACGCTATTTTCGGCCGTATCGACGCCATGCCGATGCGCATTCGTGAAATGAATTAAGGAGAGAGCGCAATGAGTGGAAAAGAAGATAGAGATATCGAGAAGGCGTATTCTACTGAAGAATTTGTATCGAAATTAAGGCGTCTGGCCGATGCACTGGAGAACGGCAAAAAATTTGAAATAAAAATAGCCGGCGAGAGAATCTATGTGCCTGTTCGTGCCGAGTACAACATTGAACACGAGCGAGGCGATTCAGAAGAAGAAATAGAGTTCCAGATAAAATGGACTCATGAATAAATTTATAAATTAAACACGATCAACCATCCGATCAAATGGAGCGCCCTGGCCAGGCGATTCCATTGCATGTTCATCTTACAGTAACGCTTCCACCTGAGCAGCCGAACAGGGCCGTGCAAAGCGACTGATTTTGCGGAGGAAAAACAAATGCCGGATCAAAGCCTGAAGGGTAAGCGGGTACTCATCACTCACGCGGATGCCTTCATGGGGCCTGTGCTGTGCGAGGTCTTCGCGGAGCACGGCGCAACCGTGATTGCGAATTCAGACAGTCTGATGAGCCCGGAGGCACCTGCCTCTATCGTTGCCGAGTCGGGGCAGATAGACGTTCTTGTTGCAAACATGGCGATACCCGCGCCCACAACAGCCGCCACGGAGGTATCCGAGGAAGAGTGGACGAACACCTTTGCAGCTCTTGTCGATCCGCTCCCCCGTCTGGCCCGGGCTGTCCTGCCATCAATGATCGAACGACGCGCGGGGAAAATTCTGGTGATGGGGAGCGCTTCTGCCTTAAAGGGTATGAAGCGCACGTCGAGCTACAGCGCGGCCCGGGGCGCCCAGCTTGCTTACGTGCAGGCCGTGGGCGTGGAAGTTGCTGCGCATAATGTGCAGGTCAATGCCATCGCCCAGAACTTCGTCGATAACCCGACCTATTTCCCCGCCGAGGTACAGGCGAATCCCCGGTTCCAGGATCGGTTGAAGCGCGAAGTGCCGCTAGGGCGCCTCGTCAGCGGCCGGGAAGACGCCGAATTCGCGGCCTATCTTTGCAGTGAGTCGGCCAATTGCTTTGTTGGCCAGGTCTTCCCGGTCTGCGGCGGTTGGGTCCAGCGGTAGTCACTGCGCAGGGAGATTCCATTGTATGCTGGTATTCCAGTACGGCTCGAACATGAGCAGCAAGCGTCTGAACGGTCCCGACCGGCTGGCCGGTGGCGCCAGGCGCGTTGGCATTGCAAAAACCTACGATCCGCACCGGTTGTGTTTTCCGGTCTGGAGCCGGCCAAACGGGGCCGCCGCCGCAAGCATAAGCCCTGACCCGGAAGGCCTGCCGATATTCGGTGTGCTGTATGAGATTCCCAGCTCGCTGGTCTACCGCAGGGAAGCAAAAGCCTACAAGCGAAGATCCCTCGACGCGATCGAAGCCGAAGGGAAAAATTACACCCGCAAAGAAATCGACCTGATCCACTCAGACGGAACTGCGATATCCGCAATAACCTACGTTGCGAAGAAAGCGGGACCTGATCTCAAAACCAGCCATGAATACGTCAGTCACATTCTGACCGGGCTGGTGGAGAACGACATGCCGCAGGCCTATCGCGCGTATGTCGTCTCCTGCATCGTGAAGAGCAATCCTGAACTGGCGGATGGTCCCTCTGGTCAGGTGGACGACGGGGGTTACCAAAATATCACTGGATATCGGCAAATCCGGGGAAGATGATAGAAAAACGTTGTGCACACAGCGCCCGATTGTGGGTCCAAGATCCGTAAGCCCCCTACCCATCTGGTTTACCCATGGAGGGCGCGTTTCCAATGCTCGACCGCATTAACTCAATACTCTTATCCCAGCCGGTGGCTCGTGTTGCCCTGCTTTGCTTTCTGATTTCAATGCTGATTGGGCTCATCGATCACTTGACCGGCTCCGAAACGGCATTGGCACTTTTCTATCTGGTACCTGTCAGTATCGCAGCCTGGTATATCAGCCGACGATCAGCTCTTTTTCTGGCCGTAGCAGCCGCTGGTATCTGGCTGTTGGCGGACTACTCGTTCGGCCGGTCCTATAGCCACCCCGCCATATATTTCTGGAACGCGACCGTTCGATTGGGCTTTTTTATAATCACCGTTTTCCTGATCTCCAGGATTCGTCAGCTTCTGGAAATTCAGACCACACTGGCGCAGCTCGATAGCCTGACCGGGCTTCGCAATGCCCGGTCTTTCGCGCAGGCGTGCACCTCTGTCTTTGACCTTTCCCGCCGTCACGGCCGCAGTTCCGCCCTGTGCTATATCGATATCGATGGATTTAAGGGCATTAACGACTCTCTTGGTCACAGCGTCGGTGATAACGTTCTCAGGGCGGTCGGCTGTCTTTTGGCCAAAAGGCTCAGGGCGTCTGATATTGGCGCCCGTCTTGGCGGCGACGAGTTCGCCATATTATTGCCTGAAACCACAATGGCCGGTGCGCGCAGTTTCTTTACGGAGCTGCACGCCGGCCTCGTTACCCTGGCTATCAGCAACCAGTGGCCCATCGGTTTCAGCATCGGGGTGGCGGTATTTCCCGTTCCGCCGGCAACCCCGGACGATGCGATCCGACAGGCGGACGACTTGATGTATCAAATGAAGCACTCGGACACGAACAGCGTATTGTTTTCTGAGTCTGCCTCAGGTCACGGGCATACCGCCCCCCTGGCAGCGACATCTGATCTCAGGCGGGGAGCCGCTAAAACCGAAGTCTGATAACCGCTTCCCGCACGGCGGATAGACGTTTGCTATACTGACCCCATTTGCCTGTTACGTTCCGATAGATACAGCCTTCAGGGGCGTCCATGATGACGAGCAAGTGAACCTGGAAATTCACCATGGGATGACAGGAAAACCATTTAAAGATCGGAGAACGCTATGGCTGGTGGATGGTCACGGGATGGCGCCGTTCACGATCAGATTGACGCCAGCGTTGACGATGAAGTGCAACGCGCCCGAAGCCAACTGAGGTAACGGAGTAATGAATACGCGTATCGGGTCTCTCCTCACAGGCTGGCTAAGTCTTTGTTTTACCCTGCCTGCGCTTCAGGCAGAAACTCTTCGCTTTGCAACTATTGATTATTGCCCTTTCACCTGCAGCCCCGCCACGGAAGGCGGAAAGGAAGGGTTTATGACGGATATTCTTCGGGAAGCCCTGGAGCCTGCCGGCTACACCCTTCAGATTGAAATGCTCCCCTATGTAAGAGCCGTCAAATCCGTTCAGGAAGGCGTCTACGATGGCATTGTGGTGGTTGGCAAAGACTATGCGCCGGATCTGGTATACCCGGATGAGCCAACGGCGACCCAGCGGACGGTGTTCCTGGTCAACGCAGGAACGCAATGGACATACACGGGGGTCGAATCACTGGCGCAGGCCAGGGTTGGCATTGTCAGAGGCTATCATTATGTGGATGACGACCTGATTGCCTATCTGGCCAGGGAACAGCGCAACGATGCACGTGTGCATGTGATACATGGTGGTGACACCACCAGCCGGGGTCTGCGGCTGCTCCTGTCTGACCGCGTTACCACCTTTCTTGAGGGCGAATATTCAGCCACCTATGAACTTGAGAAGCGCGGAATCAGCGACCAGGTGGTGATTGCAGGCCACACCAGAAAAGCGTTTGAAGACTATACCGGTTTCAGCCCCCATAACCCGGATGCTGCACGGTATGCACAGATACTGTCCGACTCGCTCAGGGAGTTGAGGAGATCAGGAAGGATTCATGAGATTCTTGGTCGATACGGCATCTCCTTCGAGCAGAGAACCGCACAGCACCCGTAATCCACTCAACGAGCAATCTGCTTTATACGGCTGCCTTTTGTTCCTATTGGATCTGCCTCAGTGAATCCTCAATATCGCTGCGATTGCCCGGGCGAACCAGTCGCGCTACCTCCTCTCCATCCTTCACAAAAATCAACGAGGGCCACAGCTTCACGCCAAAGGTTCGCCCCAGACTGCGGCCCTTACCGTCCTCAACCTTCACATGCCGAACCCCTGGGTGGCGATTTATCGCCGCCTCGATATACCTCTGGGCATCCTGACAGAAACCACACCAGTTGGTCCCGAACTCGATCAGCATCGGGCCATGGCTCTGTTCAACGTCGTCCCGGTTGAGAGTTTCAGGTGTATATTGGCTTATGTAGGGCATGGTGTTTCCTCTTTGAGTGAAAGCAATATGAGAGCACGGCCCCGTTAATGATGCCGTTTAACAATTTCCGTCATCCAGACACTGGAGAAGCGATGGCGGCGGATGGATGGTCGCCGAATATGGCGCCGCTCAGGCACTTGCCCTGACGAGCTTCACCAGATTACCCACCGCTGCCATTCCGGAGCGCTTGATGCGTTCATGGGCATCGATCACGCGCGGCACATCGCGGTAGAGCTTGATTCCACAGAGCGGATTCAGCCGTGTGCTCTTGGCCCAGCTTGCAAGCTCCGGGTAGGCCGCCCGGGCATGTTCGTTCGCAAGGCTCGCCAGGAATGCGGAGAGGTAATCCGTATTCACATCCCAGTAGGCAATCGGCGGGCAGAGGCGGTTTTTCTTCTCGTCGCTTTCCACAGTCGCCTCGACGACGCCCAGCATGGCGAACTGATAGCAGGCAAACCCCCAGAGGAATGGCTGAACGGTTATCCGTCCGGGCTCAAAAATCGGGCGAAGAGGGGGACGCGACAGCCCTTTCGACGCACAGTGGACGTATAGTGTCCCTTCGCTTGTCGGCATACTGCCCTCGTCAAGGATGATCTCGTCACGCTCAATCCTGTGCACGTGCCCCAGGCGGACGACATCCTTGATCTGACGCAGAAGCGCCAGTTCAGCCTCACTGATCACCGCGCCGCGGAACATGGTCGGAACAACGTCTGGATCGATGCGGAGAAAGAACTCGCCGGTTTCCAGTCTCGCCACCAGATCCTCAATCGACATTGCCTGTGCCATGGCCTCAAGCTGGACAGCCATGCCCTGATAGAAATCCGGCAGCCGTTCGTTGGGCTGGTGGAACCGGCGGTTCAGCCACCATGACTCTCGCGGTCTGATCCACTGGATTGACGAGGCGGGAACGTCCTGTTCCAGAAGCCAGACACAGGCGTCGAGCGCCGTTTTGCCCGCGCCGATAATGACGAAGCGTTCCGGGCGGTCCGTGATCCTTGCGATCTCACCCGCCGGCACGCAGCGAACTCCGTCGGCCACCTCAAACGGCGGTGCAGTGTTGCCCGGAACCGCGCCTTCCGTGTAGGTTGTGTCGATGACCTTGTGCCGAACGTTCACAGCCCAGGATTTCGTCCCGAGCCGGGAGACAAAGTGCCCTTCGCCCAGGTAATCACAGTTGGGAAAGTAGCGAACACGGCCGCCGGGCAAAAAATGACGCTGCATCACGTGCGTGTAATAGGCCCGTATCTCGTCAACACCGGCGAGTTCGTAGAAGCCGGCATTCGTCCCGGTGTCATCGATGGCATTTTGCCCGAGCGGTACCGAGCTGACCCCATAAAGAGACGAAGGCTGATGGAGGCGGACATAGGGATAGGCATCGATCCAGTGCCCGCCGGGGGCATGGCGGCGATCGACGATTATGATTGAGGCTTGAGAATGTGAGAGCAGTGCGTCGGCAAAAGCCATACCGGCTGCGCCGGCACCAACGATGAGATAGTCTGTTTCAAGTTCTTCGTTCATTTTGAACTCCCAAGAACTACGCAACCTATTTCATCGCTTCACGGCTCGATGGCTTCACTATATTGTTTGCGGCCACGGTATTAAATCAGATTATCGGAGATCAGTGCCAAATGCTAGATGCCAGCCTGCGTCATATCGCCAGCACCTCGAGCGACCAGTACAAGCCCTATAACCGTTACGGCGAGCCGGTCCCGGGCATGTCATGGATTCCATTAAGCGGGGAACTGCACAACGGCACTTTCGAGTGCTTTATGCTGAAAATGGATCCGGGGGCACATTCGAAACCTCACGAACACACCGGGGGTGAGGAATTTCTGGTGCTTGACGGTGAGTTGATCGATTGCGATGGCCAGCACTTCCATACCGGCGATTACGTGCGCTTCGACCCCGGTTCAAAACACAGCTCGCATACCCCCGACGGTTGCACGCTGCTGGTGGTACTGCGCGGCAATAACCGCGCGCTGCGCCCCGAAGAACTGGACTGAGTTCCCCGAGGCCAGTGCTTTGCTGGCACTCAGGCCCAGAAATTCCACCAGGCCTTGGAATTTTCGCGTTTCTTTTCAATACCTTTCTCGCTGCCCTTGTTGCCCGGATCAGCCTTGCCCTGACCGCCTTTTTCTTTCATTTCTTCACTGTCTGACTGACTTAAGTTTTCAGCGCTTTCTGGCGCTTCATCCTCGTCCGGCCTGGTAGCTTTACGCTCGGATTTGGCCTGACTCTTGGCCTCGTTGCGTTCCTGCTTGGCCCGGTTTTTTGCTTCTTTGCTGCGGGCTTCGCCGGTCTGCTTGCCCTGCTCTGCCATTGCAGCCCCGGCATCAGCGGCATCGCCGGCCTGCGCAGAAGAATTACTCTGGGCCAGTACGGCAGTGGAATTCAGTGCGACGGCAGCGAAAAGGCCCACCGTGAAAGTTTGCATGCGTTTGAGCCGACTCATGGTTAATCTCCTGATTCTGGTGATTTTAGGATTTGAAACTGGCACTCGGTCTGAACACGCTGCAACCCGCCCATGGGTTCCATGGCTTTCCCGAAACCCGGGGCGTGGTTGCTCTGGGTACATGAATGGGCGGCCCTCTTCAGGGCTGCCCATTCAGTCAGGGCAGGATCACCAGATGGTTGGGCAGTTCGTTACGTTCATGGGTAGCCGGTACGTGCTCTTTGAGCAGTTTCCCGCAGGCTGAAATGCAGTCAAGAAACCCCTGCCGGGTCTGCCCCTCGCGCACACTGGCCGTGAAATTCGCCACGATTTCTTCCCAGACTGAGTTGTCGAGGACATCGGCAATGCCCTGATCTACCAGAATTTCCACGTAGCGTTCGGCTTCAGAGACAAAGATCAGCATGCCGGTCGCACCTTTGGTGTGGTGCAGGTTCTGCTCCAGAAATTGCCGTCGCGCCAGGTTGGAGGCCCGCCAGTAACGAACCTGGCGGGGAATCAGGCGTATGTTGATGCCCGGCAGACGGAACAGCAGGCTCAGCAGGATGAAGGCTCCCCACTGGACCAGAAGCAGCATGTCGGCCCCGAACCAGTTGCCAAAGTAATTGCTGATGCCGGGCACCAGCAGCGCCAGAATGCCGGCCCACAGCAGGGGAATATAACTGTAGTTATCGGACTGGGCCGTAAGCACCGTTACCAGCTCGGCATCGGTTTCCCGCTCTACCTGGTTGATGGCGGCGGAAACGTCTTGCTGATCGTTCTTGCTTAATAGTGTCATGATTCTGTGATTCTCATTGCCAGGTGTTGGGGTTCGACGGGTTCAGGTGCAGATGGCGGTGCAGGGTTACCAGCCACCAGACGCACCACCGCCGCCGAAGCCACCGCCTCCGCCGCCAAAACCGCCTCCGCCGAAGCCGCCGCCACCACGGCCGCCCATCATGCCGCCGAGCAGGGCCGCACCGACCAGAGCTGCGCCACCGCGCCCGCCACGGCCACCGCGGCTGCCAATAAAGAACACCACCGACATCATGATGATGAACAGAAGCGCCACCATGCCGGCGTTGGGTTTTTCCCGCATTGGCCGGGACTGCTGATTCTTTGGAGCGGCCAGGGGTTCACCGCCGAGGACCTGAACCATGGCGGCAGCGCCACTGACGATACCCCCCTGAAAGTCGTTCTGGCGGAACGCCGGTGTGATCACGCGATTGATAATAACCGACGATTGGGCATCGGTTAGCCTGCCTTCCAGGCCGTAGCCGACTTCAATGCGGATTTTGCGCTCTTCCTCCGCCACGATTAACAGCGCGCCGTTGTCCTCGCCCTCCTGGCCGATTCCCCAGTGCCTGCCCAGCCGATAGCCGTAATCCTCGATCGGAAAACCCTGAAGATCCGGCAGGGTGACAACCACAACCTGTTCGGTGCTGGCCTGTTCGTGAGCCTGCAGCATCTGGGTCAACTGGGTCTCGGCTTGCGGGGAAAGCATCTCGGCCTGGTCCACTACCCTGCCCGTCAGTTCCGGGAAATCCGGCGTTGACTGGGCCATAACCATGGCAGGGAGCAATAGTAAAAGCGCTAGTAGCTGTTTCTTCAGTGCCAGAACCGCCATCAGAACTCCACCGCAGGTGCTTCGTCTGCATTTTCCGTAGTGGCTTCAAAATTGTTGCGGGGCTCCAGATCACTGTACAGAATGCTGTACCAGATTTTACCGGGGAAAGTTCGAAGCTCGGTGTTGAAGGTTTCTACCGACTGGATGAAATCGCGGCGGGCAACGGCGATTCGGTTCTCGGTGCCTTCAAGTTGCGACTGCAGGGCAAGGAAGTTCTGGTTCGACTTAAGATCCGGGTAGCGTTCGGACACGGCCATCAAGCGGCTCAGAGCACTGCTCAGCTCGCCCTGGGCCTGCTGGAACTGCTGCAGTTTCTGGGGATTGTTAAGAATGCTCTCATCCACCTGAATAGACGTCGCTTTGGAGCGCGCTTCAATGACCGCCGTCAGGGTTTCCTGTTCCTGGGCCGCAAACCCCTTGACGGTTTCCACCAGATTCGGAATCAGGTCAGCACGGCGCTGATACTGGTTCTCTACCTGGGACCAGGCGGCCTTGACGCGCTCATCGTAGGTGGGGATGTTGTTGATGCCACAGCCACTGAGCAACAGAACCAGCGCCATTACTGACGTCAACTGCAAGAAAGTCTGCGGTTGAAAGGGTTTACGAAGGATTTCCATGGTGCATTGTCCCTGGGGTGGATGCGTTATAAAGCGACGAAGGTCCATTCAAAACCGAACCGTTTACGTGACCTAGTTGGGGACAGGGCGTTTGTTTTCAAGCCTGCTTCAGCCGCGCGATACAGTCTGCAAACGTGCGGCTGATGCGGGTCTGGTCGCGGATCATCGCCATGCGTGGCCAGGTAGCCTGCTCTCCAAGGCGAATGAACATTTCCAGATCCTGCTGGCTGGGGTTGGAGAGTATCTTCCGGTAAAGCAAAGGCCGTAACGGAAACTGCACAGTGATATCCCCCAGATAGTCCTGATTGGCCATGGCGTGGGCCTGCTCGAGCAGTGGCCGCAGAATGCCCGGTGACGGGCCCTCGCGCGTCAGCTTCAGGGTGGCCGCTAGCGGAGCATGCAGCAATGAGGTGATGGCCCGCTTCGCCGACGCCCCTGCCCCACGCTGGTAGGTATGGCTGATGAACGGCAGAACGTGGGGGTTGGCCTGACTGACAATGGTGCGGTTAACGTTGTGCAGCCGGGCCATGCGCATCAGCGGAAGATCCCCGTGTACGCTTCCGTCAATCCACCGTTCGGTGGGCATATACGGCTTCGAGCCCGCTTTGCCTTTCTCGCTGTCCCGTGCCTGCAACGTGACCGGCGGGTAAACGCCCGGCACTGCAGACGACGCGAGAATGGCGGAATCCAGCAGGACCTCAGGCGACGCCAGACTATTCAGCAGCCTGGGCTTCTGGCGCGTTCGGGTGGGTGACACCGAAATGTTAAGAGTGCGCCCACTGTGCTCTGCCGCCTCACGGAAACTGATGCTGCCCATGTTGCTGCGAATCAGGTGCAACAGCTGGGACTGATCCATCATATGACGTTTCTGCCAGATGTGACCCGGCGCCAGCCAGCGGAAGGCCTCAAGATAGATTTTGCCCGGCGCTTTGAAAAACTCCTCCAGCTCGTCGTCGTTTCGCGTGCAGACAGCACCGGCCACAATCGCGCCCATGCTGGAACCGGCAATAACATCTGGCAGCAGGCCCTGCTGCCAGAGGGCGCGGGCCACACCAATGTGGTAAATGCCGAATGCGGCACCACCACTGAGCATCAGCGCGGGGCGACCATACACCCGCTCCGCGTCCTGAAACAGCCTGAGCTTCTGCTGCTCACTGACACCCGGCATTTCGTGGTCGCAGATGAAGTTCATTGAACGTTCAACTTCATCCAGGAATTCCGTCACCAGGTACTTGGTGCCGGTCCAGGCAACGGTGTAGAGGTCGGGGTTGGCAATTTCGCCAAGGTGGCGGTAAAGGCTTTCCTGCAGCACCCGGGTGAGCGCGCGGGTATCGCCCTTTTCACGGCAGCGCACCATGTCATCAATGTGCTCGCGAATCAGCGTTTCGTGCAACAGCTCGCAGCCGGTTTTCTCACGCCAGGCCAACGCGCCCTGCAGATCATCCAGTTGCGTGGCAGTGGCCTGCCATTCAGCGTAGTCGGTGGCCTGGTCGAGTTGTTGTTTCAGCGCCCGGCGGTTTTTCCTGGTGTCTTTCATGGCGTACAGCATACACCATAAAAAGCAGGCGCTTGCGCCGGGTGTCGGATCTCAGTTGAAGTTAGCTCCCTTCTGCGCCCTGGGCTAAGCTGATGATCAAAAGGATCGGGGCGAATCAGAGCCATGACAGCCTATGCAATTGGCAACATAACGATAAAAGACACGGTTAAATGGGCGGAATACCGTCGCCGGCTGCCCGCCACCCTGGCGCCCTGGGGCGCGGACATTGTTCTGAGGGGCAGGCAGGCTGAGGTACTCAGTGGTCAGCACAGCCACAGGGACGTGGTTGTGCTGCGTTTTCCGGACGTAGCTTCCGTTACCGGATGGCACGATTCCCCTGAATATCAGGCCCTGGTGCCACTGCGTGAACAGGCAGCCGATGTAGATCTGGTCTGTTTTGAGGCTGATTCCTAGGCGTTGGCGGCGGGCAATCAACGTGTTCACAAGCCCCGGGGAAGAATGGCATGCTGGAAATACACTCAAGACCAGAAAGGAGGCAGGCCAATGGGCGTTGCCAAGCACGAGTTGCACGAAGAATTTCCGCAATTCAGCCATCTTATTGATGAGCTGAAAAGCAGCGACCCGTCCTTCCGGGCGCAGTTTGAACAGTACGCCGAGCTCGACCAGAAGATTGAGGGGCTCGAGCGCCGGGACTCGCCTATCGGGGACGACAGCCTGCATCAGCTGAAGCAGGAAAGAGTTGAACTGAAGGACGATATCTACAAGGTGCTCGCGACGAAATCCAAAAGCGCCTCATACTGAAAGTTTTGCAAGCGAGCAGGGCTTTCCAAAGAGATAGCCCTGATAGGCGTTGCAACCAATCTTCTGGAGCAATTCCCGTTGCTCCTCGGTTTCGACGCCCTCGGCGATAACACCCAGATCCATTGCTTTCGCAAGGTTGATGACGGCTTCCGCGATGGCCTGATCGTTTGCGCTGCTGATGATTTCACGGACAAAGCTCTGGTCGATCTTCAGTTCGTCGATCGGAAGTTGCTTCAGGTAGGCGAGTGATGAATAGCCAGTGCCAAAATCATCGATGGAAAAAGCAATGCCATGGCGGCGCAATTCCAGCATTTTGGCCTTCACATCAGGAACGTCACTGGCCAGAAGCGATTCGGTAATTTCGAGTTTGAGTTTGTTGGGGTTCGCGCCGGAGACCCTGACTGCGCTGAGTACCTGCTCAACAATGTCGTTGGTGCTGAACTGGACAACACTGATGTTGACGGACACCGTCATCTCCGCCCGCACCGGGTGGTTCGCCCATTGCGCCAGCGTCTGGCAAGCCTGCTGCAGAACCCATTCGCCAATCGGTATGATCAGACCGGTTTCTTCTGCCAGGGGAATAAATTCCGCCGGTGCGATTATGCCTTGCTCCGGATGGATCCAGCGCAGCAGCACTTCTGCCCCGGTCGCACAGCCAAGCTGATTGACCTGCTTCTGATAATAAAGCTGGAACTGGTTGCCTTCTATGGCGTTGTAAAGATCCTGCTCGACACTGGCACGTTTACTGACGGCAACCTGCATCTGCGGGTCGTAAAAACGGACCGCGTTGCGGCCTGCGGCTTTCGAGCCATACATGGCCATATCGGCCTGTTTCAGCAGATCCTCCGGGGACAGTTCGGTGCCGTCGAAAACCGTGATACCAATACTCACCGAACCCTTGTAAGACAGCCCATCCAGGTCAAAAGCCCGGGAGAACGCGTCCAGAATTTTTTCGGCGGTGATCTCGACCTGGGCGGTCGCTTCGAATTTATCAACGCCAAGGTTGTCAATCAGAACAATAAATTCATCACCCCCCAGGCGGGACACCGTATCCGTCTGCCGAACAGACTGAACAAGACGCTGAGCCACCTGATACAGCAGCCGATCCCCTATGCTATGGCCGGCGCTGTCGTTGAGATCCTTGAAATTATCCAGATCAAGAAAGAACAGCGCTGCGTGGCGATTATGCAGCACGCAGTTGGCGATGACGCTCTGCAGACGGTCCAGAAGCAGGCGGCGGTTGGGGAGCCGTGTCAGCGCGTCGTAAAAGGCAAGTCGATACACCTCACGATCCCGCTTTTTACGTTCGGTGATGTCTCTGACGATACAGACGTAGTTCGTGTCGCCGGATTGCTGTACGGCAACCATGCTCAGCTCTACGGGGAAAACCCTGCCGTTCCGGTGTATCGCTTTAAGCTCGCGACCACTGCCAGCGCTTTTACTCAAACCCTTGACGATTTCGCTGATCAATCGACTCCGCTGCCCCTGGTTCCCGGTTGGCTTGGTCAGAACACTGATGTTCTGGTCGATAATCTCGGCGCCGGCATAGCCAAACATATTCTCGGCCGCCTTGTTGAAACTGAGCACCAGCCCCCGGGCGTCAACGCTGATAACGCCGTCCAGCATATTTTCCACGATGGCGTCCATCTGTGTTGATTGCCGATGCAGGTTGCTCTCGGCGGTGATCTGGGCACTGATGTCAAAATGCGTGCCCAGCAACCACTCCGCCCTGCCATCGCTTGTGCGCGAGGATACCTGTCCCCGGGTGTTGATCCACACCCACTCTCCGTTTCGGTGCTTCATGCGGATATTGGCTTCGTAAATCGGGATCTGGCCCTTGAAATGCCTTTCAAGCTGCTGGTTGCAATAGGCCAGATCGTCCGGCTGGGTCAGTTTTTCCAAGGTTGTGCGGTTTACTGGCGCCAGGTCATCGAGTGTGTAACCCAGCAACGCCGCCCATTTGTCATTGATCTGCAATTCGCCAGTCTGCAGATTCAATTGCCATGTGCCGATGGTATTGGCGTCCACAACCGCTTTCAGCAGTTTATCGCTCTCCCGGATCTTCGTTGCGTCGTGAACCTCTCTGGTGATATCCGTTTCAATGGCTATAAAACCCTGGAGTTCGCCACTATCGCTCCACATCTGGTTGCAGGCGATCCTGATCCAGTACGCGCCGCCGGCTTTGGAATAGTTAACGACGTCGACATTGAAGCCTTCGTTTCTGGAGAGCGCATCCCGCATCACCTCGATGGTCGCCGGGTCCGTATCCGGTCCCTGGAGAACGGAGCCGGGACGTTTGCCGATCATCTCCTTGAGGCTGTAACCCGTCAGGCCGGTGAAGGCTTCGTTAATCCAGGTGACCTGGCCCGTTTCGCTGGTAATCACCACCCCGTTGGTTGTCTGCTTGGCAACCTCTGAAAGGCGCTGGATCTGAATCTGATCGATTCTCGCAATTTCGTACTCGACCATGTCTGCAAAATCACGAAGAGTCTGTTTTTGCTCGTCAGAAAATTCCCGGGGAGAGGAATCAGTAATACACAGTGTCCCGAGTGGCTGGCCGCCCGGCTCCCTTAACGGTGCGCCCGCGTAAAAACAGATGCGCGGCTCGGTTTTAACCAGAGGGTTATCTGAAAACCTCGGGTCTTTGGTTGCATCCGTCACGGTAAATACGCCGTGTTCAAGGATTGCCTGAGCACAGAAAGACATGCCCCGCCCTACTTCCGTTTCTTCAATGCCAAGGCGGGATTTGAACCACTGCCGGTCATTGTCTACCAGGGACACCGAGCACGTGCGCACGCCAAAACACCGGGCGGTCAGCCGGGTGATGCGATCAAATCGCTCCTCGGGAGGCGAATCAAGCAGGTTGGTACGATGCAGTGCAAGCAGGCGGGCAGATTCATCAACGGGAACTACGGGTGCATTCAATGTGTGCTCAATCCCTGGTCTTTCGTTACGTCAAACGACGTCAATCATATTGGAAATAATGCACACGCTATCATATTTAATTTATGTATGCATTTATTAGCAAGCAAAATAAATAGTATCTGACATGAACAGCAAATCCGGAAACCTGTTTTGTCAGTGCGTGCTATCTTCAGCCCGTGGCGTGCATTTGATCCGTATGATGAGAGAATTGACTGTATTGATGGAGGTTTTCTTCCAGTCTTTCTAGAATAGGGTTCAGGTCAAACCGTTCGTTCCAGGCCCCATTCAAAACACAGCAGCAAGGGCGATTATCGTGACGTTTCTATCAGATGATGGTTCCAGGCCGCCGACCCACCTTTTGCCGGTATTGTCCGAGTTATTTGACAGGGCGGGGACGGCTGTCTCCCTGTTCGATGAGGATGGCCGGTTACTCTATGCCAACGACCAGTATTACGACCTGGTATGCCACACGCGGGGCACCTATCCCTACTGGCCGGACGTCATTCGTGACAACCACGCCAGAGGGGTGGGGCTGATTATCAATGCGGACGACATCGAGGAATGGATACGTACGGCGCTGGCAAAGCGCCGCGTCGACACCTACCGGCAGTTTGAAGTTGACGCCTGGGACGGCCGCTGGCTGTTGATGACGGAAACGCTGATACCGGGAGTTGGCCTGCTGAATATCGGTGTCGATATTACCCAGGCAAAAAACATCGCAGCGGCCCTGAAGCAGGAATACCAGAGCGCAATGGTCAAGGCGGAAACCGATCTGCTGACGGATATGGGCAATCGCCGGGCACTGGAGCGGTTGCGCAAGCTCTTTGTGAGCAAAGGACGCCATCATCAGGTGACGGCGCTGATGATTGATATTGACCAGTTCAAAATCTATAACGACAGACTGGGCCACCTGAAAGGCGACGACTGTCTGCGCCAGGTGGCGGAGATCATCCGGAACAGCCTCCGGGTGGACGAGGCCTATCCGGTAAGGCTCGGTGGCGACGAATTTCTGGTGCTGATGCTCGACACGCAATCGTCACTGGCTCATCAGGTGGCCCAGAGAATCAGGGACGGCATCCTGGAGCTTGCTATCCCCCACCCGGGAACGGCCTCTGGCCTGGTCACCCTGAGCATGGGCATCGCCAGCCACAAAATCGCGGATGCCGAGAGCCTCTCCCTGCTCATCAAGGATGCTGACGACGCGCTCTATACCGCCAAACGCGGCGGGCGCGACCGTATCACCGAATCCCGTTTTAACTGACCCGGCGTCACCCCTCTCGCAGCAACTGGGCGGGGTTCAGTTTCATTGCCCGCAAGGTTGGCAGCAGGCCGCCTGACAGCGCCAATGCGCTGACGAGGCCAGCCACCAGTGCGCCTAGCCACCACAGGTCGCCGGCCGGCAGCTTCAGCGCCAGGGAAGCAACCGGCAAGGCGATCAATGAGCCAAGCGCTGTAGCGAAAATGGTCGCGAGCACTGTCAGCAATCCGGTCTCCAGCAACATGGACAGGCGGATGGCCTGATGTCTGGCGCCCAGACAGTGCAGCAGATTGGCCTCGTACAGCTGGCGTCTGCGGCTGACGCTGACCACGCTCGACAGTACCAGCAGACTCGCGAGAAGACTGACCGTGGCAACCGCCGCAAGACCCGCGGCCGCTTTATTGAGCAGGCTACCGGCGGTCTCCAGCCAGTCGGCGGTGCGCAGCGTAATGACGTTCGGTATGTTTCTGGCCAGCCATTGCTGGGACTCTTTCGCGGCGGCGTCACTCTGGTAAACGGCGCCGACGTATCGCCCGATCAGCGGGTCCAGGGCGCCGTTCTGAAGAATGCCTTCGAACCAGAACCGGGTCTGTAGGCCCTTCTGACGGTATATAGCCCGGATTTCGACCTTGATCGGCTGGTCCTGAGCAGTAAATTCGATCCGGTCGCCGACGGTCAGCCCCAGCTCGTTAGCCTCCCGGTCCTCCATTGCCATAAACGCCGGCTCGCCCTCCGGCGCGGGTGAGCTCCACCAATCCCCCCGAACCAGTTCCAGGCCCTCGGGGTTGCCAGACAGATAACTGAGTTTGTATTCATCCCCCATGGCCTCACGCCGGGCCCGTGGATCGTCGGCGAGCACCTCCGCAACGGGCTGTGCGTTGATCCTGGCCAGACGGGCACGAACCAGCGGTAACAGCTCCGTCTGGCTGGATGAATCAAGGGATTCAAGCCCGGACTCGAGCGTCTCCCTCTGGTCCGGAAATACGTCATAAAGAATCAACGCGGGTGCCTCGGCCGGAATAGTGGTTTCCAGAGCCCGCAACAGGGTGGTAACCATCAGGGTGCAGGCAACGACCAGCGTGAGGGCTGTGCCCAGGGACAGCAGGGTGGCCCGCAAGGGCGAGTCCGGTCTGTGGAGGTTCGCCAGTGCCAGCCTGCGGGCAAAGTTACGATCGGCAAAGCCGCCGTTTTCCAGTGCTTTGGCGCCACGACGGAGCCCTTTGATCAGCCCTTCCAGCAATCCCCATAGCACAATCACCGCCAGCAGGAAGAGGAACCCCAACTGCGGTGATGGCAGCCCGAAAAGCGTGGCGCCGATGTACCCAGCCAGCAGCACATAGCTGGCGATCCGCCAGGTGCGCGGCTCGTGGCTGGCCGCCTGAACCTGACCGCGGAAAAGTCCGGCAGGAGACGCCGCCAGTGCCCTGGCCAGAGCGGGCAAGGCGAATACGTAGGCGGTCAATACCGCAAACAGCCAGCTCAACAGCAGTGGCACCAGCCAGAGCGACAGCCAGTTGCCCGCACTGTCCGGCCCGGCCAGCGCAAAGGCATCCCCGGCCACACTGATGGCGATGGCGGCAAGCCCCAACCCGATACCGCCGCCTATCAGCCCGGCCAGGCTGCCCAGCAGGCCGATCTGCAACAGATAGATGCCCACAAGCGGTTTGCGGCGCAGGCCCAGAGTCTGCAGCGTGGCGATGGTGCCCAGCTTCTCGTCCAGATAGGCGTGGATGCTGTTGGCGACACCCAGGCCGCCAATGAACAGGGTGGTAAACGCAATCAGGATGAGCGCTGTGGCAATCTGATCCAGCCGTTCGGAGATGCGCTGGCTGCGTTCGGCAAAGGTGGTGATGTCCCATCGCGTATCCGGAAACGTCTGTTCAAACTCCGCCAGCCAGGTGTCCAGGTTGCGGTCGGTCTGTATCCGGTATTCGTAGTCCACGCGGCTGCCCGGGCGGATCAGTTCGGTGTCCTCCACGGCTTGTTCCGAAATCATGATCGGCAGGCCCCGCCAGTTGGCGTTCAGGCTTCGATCCGGCTGCGCTTCGATCAGGCCGCTGATGCGAAATGTTGCGGCACCAATCTGAATCTCGTCACCCAGGGTCTGACCCAGCCGCTCCGCCAGCAGGGGGTCGATGACCGCGCCCCACAGACCATCGGTCCTTGCGGTCAGCTCTGGTCGTGGCTGGTCGGGCGTCAATTGCAACTGGCCGTAGAGCGGGTAGGCCGCGTCGGGGATCAGTATCTCGGCTCTGAAGAAGCCTTCGCCGTCGGCACTGCTGACAATGGTGTCGAATTCCCGAACCAGCGAAAGGCGACCGGATTCTCCGATCCAGTCAAGCACGTCATCCGACAGGGGATCGTTTGTATCCAGCTCGACGTCGCCACCCAGCAGCGCACGGGTATCGGCCAGCAGGCTCTGTTCAATGACCCGGTAAAGACTGGCTGTCGCGGCCACAAGAGTCACGCCAAGAATAAGACAGGCCAGGAAGACCTTGAGGGCGGACAGGCGGGAACGCAGATCGCTGACCGCGAATTTCAGCATCCACAGAGGCCGGGCGGCGGTTTCAGATTTCATAGAGGCGCCCGCCTTCCATACGTACACGGTGCTGACACCGCTCGGCAACGCGCTCGTCGTGTGTTACCAGCACCAGCGTCGAGTTACTCTGCTTATGAAGATCAAACAGCAGGGAGAGCACTTTTTCACCGGTCTCCCGATCCAGATTTCCCGTCGGCTCATCCCCCAGCAGAAGGCTTGGCCGGTGGACCAGCGCGCGGGCAATCGCGACGCGCTGTTGCTCCCCGCCGGACAGCTGGCCGGGATAGTGTTGCAGCCGGTGGCTCAGGCCAACCGCTTCAAGCATGGCAATCGCCCGCTCGCGGGCGCTGGCCTGGCCGGCGATTTCAAGTGGCAGGCTGACGTTACCCAGGGCGGTCAGCCCCGGCAGCAGATGAAACGACTGAAAGATAATGCCCAGGTGTTCGCTGCGCCAGTCCGCCAGTCTGTTGGCATCCATATCCCCAAGGCGCTGACTGCCCACAAGGATTTCACCCTGAGTCGGTCGCTGCAGGCCGGATAGCAACAGCAACAGCGAGGTTTTCCCGCTGCCGGAAGGGCCGGTAACCGCGAGAGTCTCGCCGGGCTGAATGGTGATCGAGGCGTTGCTGAGCACGGCAACCGTGCCTGACTCTGTCGGGTACGTGAGGTGAATATCACTCATCTGGACGCTGGTGGGCACAAAAATACCTTTGGTTGATAAAAAGAAACTGAGATTGATTACGAGGCGTTTTACACAGTGGCGCACTTTGTGCCCGGGCAATCCCGTCCGGTGGAATGCCCGTATGCATCGATACATCCATTGCGACTGGAAACAGATATGCCCGTACCGGTGGTTCATCATCCAGACTACAGCTTTCCGTTTCCAGAGAAACACCGCTTTCCCATGGAAAAATTCGGGCTGCTTGCGGATTATGCACGGTCCAGAGGCCTGCTCTCGCAGCACAACGGCTTCCGGCCTGCGCCCTGTCGCCAGGCCTGGCTGACCAACACCCATTGCCCGGACTATCTGGCCCGCTTCGCCAATAATCGGCTTACACCCAAAGAAACACGGCAGATGAATCTTCCCTGGAGCACTGGCCTGGTCAGGCGGACATTTCTGGCGCCGTCCGGGACCGTGCTTACCGCACAGCTTGCGCGCCAGCATGGTATTGCCTGTCATCTGGCCGGTGGCACGCATCACGCCCATTTCAGTTACGCCGCCGGCTTTTGTATCCTCAACGATCTCGCCATTGCCGCCAATGTATTGTTGCGACAGCCCGGCATCGAGCAGGTGCTTATTTTCGATTGTGATGTGCACCAGGGTGACGGCACGGCGGCGCTCCTCGGTCATGAGCCGCGAGCGTTCACCTGCACTATTCACTGCGAACGTAATTATCCGTTCCAGAAACAGGTCAGTGATCTGGATGTGGCCCTGCCGGACGCCATGGGCGATGCGGATTATCTGGACGTCGTCAGCGATACTCTGGACCAGGCCCTGGCATTATCCCGGCCGGACATCGTGCTCTATGACGCGGGTGTTGACGTGTTTGAGGATGACCCTCTGGGTAGACTGGACATTTCCGAAAAGGGCATTCGGGCGCGGGATCACCGGGTGCTCAGTGAACTGAAGCGTCGGGGTATCCCGGTGGCAACGGTGACTGGCGGAGGCTATGACGATGATCGGATGGCATTAGCAAGACGCCATGCCATTGTGCTGGAAGAAGCCAGCCGGGTCTTCGGCCCCGGTTGAGGCGCCAGGCGCCGACTCAGGGTGTCTCGGGTAACTCCGGAACCTTCAGCTGATAGTCACTGAGAATGGCATCAAATGTCCCATCCGCTTTGATCGAATTCAATGCCTTATCAAAGGATTCGACGTAATCCGGGTCGACCCGTCGACGGGAAAAGGCCACATAGGTCGGGGAGGTAGACACCACCAGTGGCAGCCCGGACTCTTTTTCCCGGACAATGTGAATAAGGTCTTCCAGCCCCAGTTCTTTCAGATAGTGCATGGTGGGAAGCAGATCGCCGATAAATACATCGGTACGATCGGCCTGCAGAAGGAGCAGGTTGCGGGGGATGGTCTGGGATACCTCCAGCGACCGGAATGGCGAATCTTTCAGCATCTGATCAAAACGCTCGCCATAGTAATAACCCAACTGGATGCCAACCCGCAGATCTTCTGCCTCTTCCAGACTTCTGGACATTGCCTTTGGCTCCCGGGCAAAGAAAACGTAGGTCTCGTCGATCAGCACCGACGATCCGTAATGTCCCCAGGCCTCGCGTTCTTCCGTCACGCCGGCATTGAAGGCCGCATCGGCATTGCCCAGCGCGACCTCTCTCAGAACCCGCTTCCAGGGTTCTATCCTGAACTCAACCTGGTGCCCGGTGCGGCGCACTGCCTCAAGAATGCTTTCTACCAGGATGCCGGTCACTTCGCCGTCTTCATTGGTGTATGCAAGCGGCGGATTCTCCAGGCTGCGCATCTGCAGCGGCTCACCATTCTGCGGGCGTGCACTCCCCTCCAGGAGCGCCTGGGCAATGGCGGGAACACACAAAAACAGCAGCATTAGCGATGTCAGGGTGGCGCCGGCGACCCTGGCCAGCCTGTGAAAACCCACTCCCTTGCAGTCAGTTAACACCAATGTCTACCTCCTTCCGCCTGGTGTGCTCAGGTTGTTCAATGCTTCTTTGCCATGCGGTAGCCAAATTATACAGGTTTTATCCGCCGATACCGTTGCCGAATACGCAAAAAACGACCCGGGCAAAAAAACGCGAGCAGCGTCGCCCTAATCCTGGACCGGGACTCTGCACGGGGGGCTGATGGCGAAGCTCAGTTATTGGTAAACTCTGACAAAATGATCCACAAGAGGACTTTCGAATGACAATTCAGGAAGAATTGCAGGCAACAATTGGTGAGCTGGTTCAGCCCGGCAAAGGCGTTCTGGCCGCAGATGAAAGCCACCCGACCATTGCCAAGCGCTTCAAGGCGGTCGGTGTGGAATCAACAGAAGCCATGCGTCAGGAATACCGGAGCATCATATTTTCCGCCCCCGGTCTGAGCGAGCACGTCAGTGGCGTGATTCTGTTTGCAGAAACCCTGGAACAGCATGATCTGGATGGCCTGCCCATGCCGGAACTGCTCTCCCGACAGGGTATTGTGCCCGGCATCAAGGTAGACCAGGGCAAGGGTCCGCTTGCCAATACCGGGGATGAGGAAGTGACCTTCGGCCTGGACGGTCTGGAACAGCGCCTTGCCGATGCAAAAGCACTGGGTGCCCGGTTTGCCAAGTGGCGCTGCGTGTTTCACATTTCGGACACCCTGCCCTCGGAGCTTGCCATTGACGCCAACGCCGAAACCCTGGCCCGCTACGCGGCTATCTGCCAGTCACTGGGCATAGTGCCTATTGTGGAGCCGGAAGTGCTGATTGATGGCGCGCACACCATCGAGCGTTCGGCAGAGGTCAACGAGCGGGTGATCCGCGGCGTGTTCGACAGGCTGGTGCTGCACCGGGTCTCCCTGGAAAACATGATTCTGAAGCCCAGCATGGTGACGCCGGGCAAGGAGTCGCCCAAGGCTTCGCCCGAACAGGTCGCAAGTGCCACCATCGGCACCTTACGCCGCTGCGTTCCGGCCGCCGTGCCCGGCATCTTCTTCCTTTCCGGTGGCCAGACACCGGAAGAGGCCACGCTGAATCTCAACGCCATGAACCAGCACGCGGACCTGCCGTGGACCATGACCTTCTCTTACGGCCGCGCTCTGCAAGAGCCCGCCCAGCATGCCTGGAAAGGGGATATTTCGAATCGGGACGCGGCGCATAGGGCGATGGCAAAGCGCGCCAGCCTGAATGGCAAAGCCGCTCTGGGTTCCTATTCCCCGGAAATGGAAAACAAAAGCTGAGCCTGTTGCTCAGCTTTTGTGAATTGCCGGGTTCAGCAACCCGAGACGCACTCGCCTGAACCATTGAAAGACAGTTTCATACCACTGAGCGGCACATGCACCGGCATGTCGGACTCGGCGATAAACCGGGCTGTCCGGCTGCCGTCAATCACCAGGCCATCTGCCGTGGCCGCTTCATTCGCGTGTGACGCAATCACCGAGGCCGGTTTGATCAGGTCATTGACCACGTACGCCGCCTGCGCAGGACCGGTAGTGTAAGTGTCACCGATATTCATCACTACCAGCCCGGCACCGTAATAGTCCCCGACCACGGTTTTCTGCTCGGCGGTAATCCCGGTATCGCCGGAAAGGTAAACCACCAGTCCGTTAGAGAAGGTCACCACATAGCCCATCGGCGGTCCCACGCTTGCCCCAACGCCCGCAGCGGCCAGATAGTCGGCCAGCGGGCCGGTCAGAAATGAGGGTGATACGCCGTTGCTGTGAACCGCTGGTACGGTGGTAAAAGACACGCCACCAATATCCCGGTTGGCGCCAAAACGGACCAGTGCGGATTTTGACGGATCGCCGCCGCCCTGCTTCAGCTTGGCCGCAAAGAACGCGGGCATTTCACTGCCGGTGAGTATGATGGCGTTCTTTTCGAGCGCAATATCCACGGTATTGGACTGTGGCAGCGTGCTTACCGACGTACTCGGGCTGGCGCAGGTGCCGGCATTGGTGGTGTCAATCCGCTGGTCCCCCACGTGGTCGCCGTGCATGTGAGAAACCAGTATCACATCAATCTTTCCCAGACGGGGATCGTCCGGCCCGGCGACCGTGCGGCCGGCGTCGTACAGGATGCGGGTGCCATTGGGATCTTCAAACACCAGGGCGCGATCCCGGCTGCAGAATTCACCGTCGTGGCTGCCCAGGGGGGTTACTTTCACAACATGGTCATCGGCTGTGACGGATGTCGACGCGCCGAAAGCAAGTACAAGCCCCGTTACTAATGATGTAACGCAGCCCTTGAGGTTGGTGTGGTTCATGATCTCTCCTTTGCCTTGTTTTTTTGTTTCGTATGGCAATTGATCATTACGAACCAAATTGCAAAGAAGCGCAACGTCTACAAAATCGCGAGAAACGTCCGTTCAGGCAGCCCTGGCATCCCGGGTCTGATTCAGACATTGAAGCATGGGCTGGACGTCGCGGATTTTGCGGGCGGATGGCCAGAGTACCCGAGCCTCGTAAAAACCCGCTCGGAGGTAATTCAGCCACTGCTTGATGCGGCCGGTCACGAAACGGTCCGCCAGACGGGTCTGCAGAGCGGCGGCATAGGCTTCGATCAGGGTGACAACCTCTGGCCAGGTCAGATCGGCCACGGCCTGCCCCCGTTGGCTGGCACGAATCTGTCGGGCCAGATCCGGGCGGGCAATCAGGCCCCGGCCAATCATCACGTCATCGCAGCCGCTGACTTCCCGGCAGCGCCAGTAATCATCCACCGTCCAGATTTCTCCGTTGGCAATCACGTGGGTGTTCACGGCCTCGCGAACCCGGGCCACCTCCTCCCAATAGGCCGGTGGTTTGTAACCGTCCACCTTGCTTCTGGCGTGGACCACGACCTCTTCCGCCCCGGCGGCTTCCAGCGCCTGTGCACAGGCAACGCCCATGGAACGGTCGTCGTACCCCAGGCGCATTTTGGCGGTCACTGGAATATGCTCTGGAACGGCCCGGCGGACCGCCGCGGTGATGCCGTGCATCAGTTCCGGCTCGCGCATCAGCACACAGCCGCCTTTGTGCTTGTTGACGGTTTTAGCCGGGCAACCAAAATTGATGTCTACCTGATTGGCACCCAACTCAACGGCTCTGGCACCGTGCAGGGCCATCTGTTGCGGGTCGGACCCCAACAATTGCACCGCCACAGGCACCCCGGCCCGGGTCTGGCACTGGTGATCCAGCTCTGGCGCGTATTTATAGAATATTCGGGGTGGGAGCATGCCGTGGGTGACGCGAATGAATTCGGTAACGCACCGGTCAATACCGCCAACACTGGTCAGTGTCTCGCGGATGGGGGCGTCGACCAGGCCTTCCATGGGGGCAAGGATAATGCGCATCAGTCGGGTTCCAGACGGTATCGGTATTTAAGAGTGATCAGCAAACAGACAGGGCGCCATTGTAGTCAGGCCAGGCGTTCAACGCTAACGAATTTGCCGGCGTCGTCGAACAGAATACGGAAGCTGCCCTTGATGCCGTCACGGAGGTAAAAACGGGAAAGGATACGGGCCGGGAATCGGACAGAGCGTCCGTCCCGGGCCGTGGTGTGAACATCAGTGGCGCTGCCCTGGTAGAGCTTGAGCCACTCATCAGGGCTGATGATGATGTCCACGATAATCTGCTGCATGAGGCCTCAGATCAGTTTGCCAGTTCAAGCAGCAGGCGGTTCAGCCGGGTCACATAGGCGCCCGGGTCCGGCAGCTGTTCGCCGCTGGCCAGTGTGGCCTGATCCAGCAGTACCGCCGACAGTTCGCCAAACCGCTCTTCGCCCTGCTCTCTTTCCAGGCGCTGAACCAGGGGATGGTCCACGTTGATTTCGAAGATAGGCTTGCTGTCCGGCACCTTCTGGCCGGCCGCTTCCATGATCTTCTTCATCTGCGCGCCCATATCGAAATCGGCAACCACCAGGCAGGCCGGAGAATCGGTCAGGCGATTGGTTACCCGGACTTCCTGCACCCGGTCGTCCAGAGCGGTCTTGATGCGCTCCAGCAAGGCTTTGTGCTCTTCGGCGGCTTCTTCCTTGTGCTTCTTGTCTTCCTCGGTTTCCACGTCACCCAGGTCCAGATCACCGCGGGCCACGTCCTGCAGCTGCTTGCCGTCGTATTCGGTCAGGTAGCCCATCATCCATTCGTCGATGCGGTCGGTCAGAATCAGCACTTCCACGCCCTTCTTGCGGAACACCTCCAGGTGAGGGCTACTCTTGGCCGCCATGAAGTTGTCGGCGGTGATGTAGTAGACCTTGTTCTGACCTTCTTTCATCCGGGCGATGTAGTCGTCCAGTGACACGTTCTGGGTCTGCTCGCCGGTCTGGGTGGAAGCAAAGCGCAGCAGGCCTCCAATCTTCTCACGGTTGCTGAAATCTTCCGCCGGGCCTTCCTTGAGCACCGTGCCGAATTCATTCCAGAACTTCTGGTACTGGTCCGGCTCTTTCTTGCCCAGCTTGGACAGCATATCCAGAACCCGCTTGGTGACCGCGGTGCGGATGCTGTCAACGGTGCTGTCGTTCTGCAGAATCTCGCGGGATATGTTCAGTGACAGATCGTTGGAATCAATCACACCCTTGGTGAAGCGCAGATACAACGGCAGGAACTGCTCCGCGTCGTCCATGATGAATACGCGCTGTACATAAAGCTTCAGGCCACGGGGCGCTTCCCGGTTGTACAGATCAAATGGCGCGCGGCCAGGCACGTAAAGCAGGCTGGTGTAATCGAGCTTGCCTTCCACCCGATTGTGGGACCAGGTCAGCGGGTCTTCAAAATCGTGAGAAATGTGCTTGTAGAATTCCTTATATTCCTCGTCCTTGATCTCGCTGCGGGACAGGGTCCACAACGCTGTGGCGTCGTTAACGGTCTCGTCCTTGCCCTGCTCGCCCTCTTCCTCGGATTCGGACTTCATCACCACCGGGAAGGAAATGTGGTCAGAGTACTTCTTGACCAGATTGCGCAGGCGCGAGCCGTCGGCGAACTCTTTGGCGTCGTCTTTCAGGTGCAGGACGATGGTTGTACCACGCTCTTTCAGATCAACGTTTTCGATGGTGAACTCACCGTCGCCCTTCGACTCCCAGTGAACGCCCTCTTCCACCGACGCCCCGGCGCGGCGGGTAAAGACTTCGACTGAATCTGCGGCGATAAAGGAAGAATAGAAGCCAACACCAAACTGACCGATCAGCTTGCTGTCTTTTTTCTCGTCACCGGAAAGCTGTTTAAGGAATTCAGCGGTACCGGACCGGGCGATGGTACCCAGGTTCTCGATTACGTCTTCACGGCTCATGCCGATGCCGTTATCGGACAGCGTGACGGTATTCTTCTCGGCGTCGAAATCCAGACGGATTTTAAGTTCCGGGTCGTTTTCAAAGAGGCTGTCGTCTTTCAGGGCCGCGAAACGCAGCTTGTCTTCGGCGTCCGAGGCGTTGGAAATCAGCTCGCGGAGAAAGATTTCCTTATTCGAATACAGGGAATGAATCATCAGGTTAAGCAGTTGCTTAACTTCTGTCTGAAACCCCAGTGTCTCTTTTTGCGTTTCAACTGTCATAGCGTCTGTTTCTCCCGGTATTACTCAAAGTTTGAGGGAGGGAGCGAAGAGACCGTTCCGAAAACGTGCGAAGCCATGGATGGCGGAGCCCGAGCGTACAGGGACGTATTTACAGCGTGTTTCGGAACGGCCTCTTCGCTCGCTCCTGCACAAAATTTTCAATCTTGGGCAGGATTTGGGGACACCCCCGACGTTTTCAAGTCCCGAAAACCGCCAAGTTCAATCTCCCAGCAAGAAGTGAGCCCGGGCTGTGGCGATGGGTTGGGACCGGGATTTCTGCCAGGCGGTGATCATCACATTGGCAACCCGGTTGCCCTGGCGGGTGAGCTGGCACTCGGCGAAGGTTTCACGGTCGAGGCCGGCGCGCAGATAGTCCAGTGAGAAATCCACAATGCGGGGCATGCGCAGGGTTTCCTGGGCCATCATCAAATAGATGACCGCAGACAGTTCCATAAAACCGCCGATCACTCCGCCATGAATGGCCGGCAGTATCGGGTTGCCCAGGTTCTGTTCCTTCCGCGGCAGGCGAAAAATCAGGTCGTCGCCGAAAAGGTCGCATTCCAGGCCGATAAATCGCGCATAGGGGATATTCTCAAGCATGCGGGAAAAGTCACCGGTTTCCTGAGTATATTTGAGGATGTCAGGATTGGTCACTTTCGCCTCCAATGATCAGGTCACGGTAGGCTTTCGGCGTCGCCTCTTTGCCGATTCGCATAAAGGTGCCCACGCAGTTGGCAATGGTCTCGCCGGCGTCCTGATAGGCCTCACAGCGGGTAAAAATGATGTTGCGGGTGATCTTGTAGGTTTCAGCGCGGGCGAAAACCGGCCGATGTGGTTCCGCCGGACGCATATAGTCCACGCGCAGATCCAGGGTCGGGCAAAGTTCGAAGTCCGGCAGGGCGCACAGGATGACCGAGCCGGATGCGGTGTCCATCAGGGTGGTAATCGCCCCGCCATGAATCACTCCGGTATCCGGGTTGCCGACGATGAAATCGCTGTAGGGCAGCCGCAGCAACAACTCACCGTCCCCGGCAGATTCAACCGTCAGTCCGAGTTCGCAGGCCTGATTGAGCGTGCCGATAAAACGGCGCACCCGGTCCATTCGCAGGGAATCCTTCATATCAGTCAGGCCTTGGCTCCTTCAGAATCCGTTCTGGTCACCGGGTCATCGAACACCTTGCCGTCGCGCAACGCCATAAGGGCGTCTGAATGAAATTCGCGTCGATAAAGAATAATCACAATCAGGGTCGATGACGCAATAAACGCAACCGGATGGATAAACCAGGCCACCACTGCCAGTGCATAGTAATAGGAACGCAGCCCCAGATTGAATGCGTCACCGGCCTGATTGCAAACGATGGCAGCGCTCTGGGCAAAGGCATCACGGGCGGCGGGGCTGGTTTTGGTGTCCCCTGCCAGAGGCGCAGCGCCGATCAGAACCGCCAGAAAGTTGTAGGTGCGCATGGACCAGGTAAATTTGAAAAACGCGTAAATGAAAATGACCATCAGCAGAATCATGCGCATTTCAAATATCTGGCGGGATGGCAGCGTGCCGAAGGGCATAATGCTGAACACCTCCATGACCTGCTGGGTATACCCCAGGGCCGTAATGATACCGGCCAGGATCAGCAGGCAGCTTGAAGCGAAAAAAGCACCATTGCGCTCAAGGTTACCAACCACGGTCGCGTCGGAAATGCGGTTCTCCCGTGACAGCAGGACCCGCATCCAGTCTGCACGGTAAAGATCGAGCGTATTTGACAGGCAGGGGCGTTTACCCGCTGCGCGTTTGGAATACAGGCTGTAGCCAACCCAGCAGATAAGAAACCAGACCAGCGCGGCCAGCTCGAGGTAAATGCTCATTCAGATAATCCGGAGGTTGTCGATTGCAATGAGGAACCCGAGGATACTCCATTGGCTCCCGGGCCTCCACCGCCAAAACCGTCCTTAACGGAAGTCACGTATAAAGGATGGCATTACGGGTGGATGAGGAGTATCAATGATGCAAAAGAACCTGTGATATACCCTGGACGTTCATCGATTAAGGAGTTGGCTGCAATGGTATCCACGCATCTTCGCACACTGGTCACCGCCCTGCTGGCGGCGCTCGTGCTCGCAGGCTGTTCCGTCAATCCGGTCACCGGAGAGAAACAGCTTTCGCTGATACCAGAAAGTCAGGAACTGTCGATGGGCGCCGAGCAGTACAAGCCCACCCAGCAGACCCAGGGCGGCCAGTTCTATCTTGATCCAGAACTGAACCTTTACGTTCAGGAAGTGGGCATGAAGCTGGCGAAAGTCAGCGACCGCCCCGACCTTCCCTACGAGTTCGTTGTACTGAACAGCAGCGTGCCCAACGCCTGGGCGTTGCCGGGCGGTAAAATTGCCATTAACCGCGGGCTGCTGACGGAATTTGAGGACGAAGCCCAACTGGCTTCAGTGCTGGGCCACGAAATTGTCCATGCGGCCGCTCGTCACAGTGTCCAGCGCATGCAGCAGAGCACGTTGATCAGCCTGGGGGTAGCCGGGCTGGGATATGCCGTTTCTGACAACGAATGGGCCAGCCTGATCATGGGTGGTGCCGCCATGGGCGCGCAACTGGCGCTTGCCCAGTACAGTCAGGGCGATGAACTGGAATCCGACCGCTACGGCATTCGTTATATGCAGGCTGCCGGATATGACCCCCAGGCGGCGGTTGAACTGCAGCAACTGTTCGTGAGCCTGTCTGAAGGCAATAATCCGGGATTTCTGCAGGGCATGTTTGCCACTCACCCACCTTCCCAGAAACGGGTTGAGGCAAACCAGCAACTGGTCAACAGGATCGGCGCCGGGGGCTATCGTGGCCGGGATGTTTACCAGAAAAAAACGGCCTACCTGCGAAAGGTCCAGCCTGCCTACGACGCTTTCGATAATGCCCGCAAACTGGCCAATGAAGATCAGCTGGAACAGGCGATGACGAAAATCAATGAAGCAATTGAAATCGAGCCGGAGGAAGCCGCTTTCTATTCGTTCAGGGGCAAGCTCTACAGGGCGGGAAACGAACTCCAGCAGGCCGCGGCAGACTTTGACAGAGCCACCTCCCTCTACCCGGAAATGTTCTCTTACCAGCTCAATAGCGGCCTGAACGCGCTGGCACTGAACAACCTGACCCAGGCCAGGGAAAGCCTGAACCGCGCCAATGAGACGGTGCCGACATCAATTGCCTTTTTGCGGCTCGGGGACGTTGCCGCCCGCCAGAACCGGATGGATGATGCCGTCAGATATTACCGCACGGCGGCACAAGCCGGTGGCGCCGTTGCGGAAGAGGCAAAACAGAAGCTTGCCAGGCTTGCCGCGAATTAACATCCACCGCTTTATTGACTTTTAGAGCAATAACTCTAAAAATCGTTACATCTACTCAACAACCGGAATTTTGCCATGTTCGCAAAACGTATCCAGCCGATGGTATCCCAGGCGAGGCGGCTCTATGTAGAGCTGATGTTTCAGGTGATGGGCCGCGCGCTTCAGGCAGTCAGCGAGATCGATTCGACCGTCCAGTCGGAAGCACGGGCCCTGCCGGAAGGCTTTCTGTTCGAAATGATGGTAATGCCAGACGGCTCGCGGCTGATTGTCGAACACATCGGCGACGGGCGCCTTCACTACCACGGGGACCAGGCCCCACGCCCCATTGATCTGTCCATCCAGTTCAAGCACATCGCCCACGCCTTTCTGGTGCTGTCTTTCCAGGAAAAGACCTCGGTGGCTTTTGCCAACGACCGCATGCTCGTGGACGGCGAAATCAGCTATGCCGTGCGCATGACCCGGGTTCTCAATCGTCTTGAAACCTTCATCCTTCCCAAACTGGTAGCCCAGCGCGCGGTGAAAGAGTACCCGGCGTCCCTGCACCTGCCGGAGAAACTGATCAGCGCCGCGCGCATTTATCTGAAAGTCGCCACCAATTTTGTTGAGACAGCGAGAGCATCATGAGCAATCAGTACTACGAATTTTTCTGCCCGGTGAAAGTGATTGCCGGCAAGGCCGCCCTGGAACACATTCCCTATGAGCTGACCGGCATGGGAGCCAAGCGTCCCATGATTGTTACCGACAAGGGCGTACGGGCTGCCGGGTTGCTGGACCCGGTTATCGCGGCCTGCGAGGAGAGCGGTCTGGAAATCATCAGCATCTATGACGATGTGCCACCGGACTCCTCCACCGATGTGGTAAAAGAGATTGCCGGTATTTATCGCAACGAGAAATGCGATTCGCTGATTGCGGTGGGGGGCGGCTCGTCCATTGATACCGCCAAAGCCGTCAACATTCTTGTATCCGAAGGCGGTGATGACATCGCCAGATACAGCGGTGCCGGGGTGCTCAAACAGCCACTCAAACCGTTTCTGGTGGTACCGACCACGGCCGGCACAGGTTCGGAAGTCACTTCGATAGCGGTGATCACGGACACCAGGAAATCCGTCAAACTGCCGTTCAGTTCGTCGTTTCTGCTACCGAATGCCGCGGTGATTGATCCGCGCATGACGTTGACGCTGCCACCCCATATCACTGCAGCCACCGCCATGGACGCCATGACCCACGCCACTGAGGCGTTTACCTGCATGGCCAAAAACCCTCTGAGCGACGCTTATGCAACCTCGGCGATCAAAAAAATCAGCCATTCGTTATTGAAGGTCATGGATAATCCCAAAGACGCCGCGGGACGGCTGGAGCTGGCACAGGCGTCCACCATGGCCGGCATTGCCTTCTCCAATTCCATGGTCGGCCTTGTTCACGCGCTGGGCCACGCCACGGGCGCCATCTGCCACCTGCCCCACGGTATGTGCATGAGTCTTTACCTGCCCTACGTGCTCGAATATAACCTGGAAACCATCCGCGAGCCGCTGGGCGAGCTGCTGCTGTATCTGGACGGACCCGACGTTTATGCGGCGACGCCGGCACATCGACGGGCAGAGGCCAGCATCTCGACGCTGCGCAAACTCCGGGATGAACTCTACAAGCGCTGCAAGCTGCCCCGCACCTTAAAAGAAACCGGCAGCGTCACCGAAGCCCAACTGGACACCATTGCAGAAATGGCGCTGGACGACGGTTCAATCATGTTCAACCCGAAGGAAGTATTGCTCGAAGATGCCAGGGCCGTGCTGCAGCGAGCCTGGGGCTGAAGCCCGGGCATTGAAACCCGCGCATCAAAGACGCACAATCCATGAATGACTGGCAGGGACCCGCCGGGTGAGTGAATATTCTTCATCAATGAGAGCCAATCATCTATGGGTAGTCCTCGTGTCAGTTACTGGATTGCGTCGGTGGCGGCCTGCCTGGTCGCGTCACTGGGCATGTCAGCGCACGCAGAAACCGCCCCGGGCTCCAGCGGGCCATCAACAGGTGGCTCCTCTCCGGAAAACGGGGTGTTCCGCTTCAATGTCTCGCCGGACGGCTATCCGCCCTACCTGATTGAGGAAGAAAGCCGCACAACCGGCATCATGTGGGAGGTTGTTACCCGAATCGTCGACCGCCTGGGCTACAGTGTCGAGGCGGTGAAGGTGCCCCGCAAACGGGTTGACCAGTTGCTGCTCGGGGGCATGATTGATGGCACTCCGCGTGCAAAGGCGTGGACTGACCGGCCAGAGGATTTCCTGTTCACCGATCCGATCGTGGATATTGAGGAAGTTATTTTCTTTCCGGCCAACTCCCCGGCAAACTTTCAGGTGATCGAAGACCTTCTCTCGATGACTCTGGTGACGCACCTCGGTTACCACTACCCAGCGCTCGAACCCTATTTCCAATCCGGTCAGATCAAGCGCTTCGATGTGCCCCGGGATAAAGACCTGTTTGTCTATGTTCTGCGCGGAGACGAATTCGACGCCGCCATTGCGGACCGGCTGGTTGGCCAGTGGCTGCTGTTGAAGCAGGGTATGCAGGACCAGTTCAGGATCAGCTCGGAAGTCCTCTCTACGTCCGGTCTGCGGCTGATGCTGCGGCCAGAATGGCAATCCTTTGCCAGGGGATTCAATCGCGAACTGGCCACCATGCGCCAGAATGGTGAAATTGACACCATTCTTTCCCGTTATCGCTGAGAGCCCGACTTATTCCAGTCTGCGTAACAGCAGCATAGGTGAAACGCTGAGCACCGGCTTGAGCTGCCAGCGACCAAACAGCGACAACACCAGCGCGCTGATCACAGGAATGGGCAGAATTACGTGCCAGTGCCACTGGAACTGGCCTTCGAACATGCGGAATTGAAGCGCCCAGACCGCGGCTTCGGCGGAAATTACGCCCAGCACACCGGCAAAGAACCCCAGGGCCGCAAACTCGAGCATGGTACTTCGCACCAGCAGGGACTGCCGCCCCCCCAGCGTGCGCAGCAGTGCCCCCTCACGCTGGCGTTCCTGCATGGTGGCGCTAACAACCGCCGCCATAACCACCAGCGCCGCGGCCAGAATCAGAGCCAGAATGGCCTCTATCGCCTGGGTTACCTGACGGACAATTTCCTGTATCCGCTCGATGATGTGGTCGATCTCCAGCACTGATACAGTCGGGAACTGTCTGGAGAACTCGTTAAGCGCGGATTTCTGGCCCCCGGGTAGATAGAACGCCGTAATCCAGGTTGCAGGCATGTTCTCCAGCCCTCCCTCCGGCGGGAACGCCATGTAGAAATTGGGCTTCATGCTGTCCCATTGCACGGTCCGGATGCTGGTCACAGTTTCAGTGATCTTGTCCGACCCAATGGTAAACCCGAGCTCGTCCCCTATTTCAACACCCATTTTGCCCGCAAGCTCTGCCTCAATGGACACGCCCCGCTTTTCGCCGGGTTCAAACCACTGGCCCTCAACGATCCCGTTGTCTTCGGGCAGTGTCTCCATCCAGGTCAGGTTCAGCTCGCGGTTCAGCGCACCCACGTTTTCTTCCTTGGTGACGGCCTCTTTCACCGGCTGACCGTTCAGCTCGGTCAGGCGCCCGCGAACCATCGGGTACAGCTGTCGCAACGGCTGGCCGCGCTCTGCCCAGAATTCATCGACCTCGTCGACTGAGTCCGGCGCGATATTGATCAGGAAGTGGTTGGGCGCGTCGTCTGGCAGCTGTGACTGCCAGTCATCCAGCAGTGATGTGCGCACCAGAATGAGCGTTGCGGCCAGCATCAAGGTCATGGCAAAAACCGCAATCTGGGACAGACTGGCGCGCCGGTGACGGTACAGACCCACCAGGGCCAGGCGCCAGGCATTGCCGCCGCCGCTGATTTTACGCAGCGTGCTGACCATCACCCAGCCCAGCAGCGCCAGAGTGCCGAGCAGAAGTGCCAGACCACCCAGCAGAGCCAGCACCAGGGAAACTTCCCGGGCATACAGCCACACCAGCCCGAAGATCGCCACAATGGCAATGATCATATCGGGTACGGCTTCGCGCCCCGCTTCACCCGGCTGGCTTCTGAGAACGCGCATGGCGGGCACATTCTTGAGGCGCCGTATGGGCGGATAGGCGAACGCAAACAGCGATACCAGCGCCGTCAATAACGCGGGCGTCAGTGCGTTGGGATCAAGATGGTAATCAACGTTCTGTTCCAGCACATCTCCCAGTACGCTCGACAACAGCCAGAACAGCGGCAGGGCAACCACCAGACCGCCAACAGCCCCGGCAACGCCCCACAGGGCCAGCCTGCGAAGATAGAGCCGGCCAATGCCCTTACTGTTCACGCCCAGGGTTTTCAGCAGCGCGACGGTGTCACGCTGGGACATCGCATACTGTCGGCTGGCAACTGCCACAGCAACCGCGGCCAGCATGACCGCCAGGCTTCCGCCCAGCAGCAGAAAGCGTTCAGCCCGCTCCAGGGATTCGGAGAAGGTTTCACCGTCCCGAACGCCTTCCCACTCATGACTGGGCCCAAGCCGGGGCTCGAGCCAGGTGTAGTAGTTGTTCAGGGATGCTTCGTCGCCGGCAAACAGGTAGATATATTCCACCCGGCTGCCTTCCTGAATGACTTCGGTGGATGCCACATCACTGGTATGCATCATGACTCTGGGGGCCAGCGAACTCATTCTGAAACCGCCGTCTGGCTCACGAACCAGCAAACCAGAGATTTCCAGTGAACGGCTCCCGACCTCAAGCGTATCGCCCACGCCGAGCTCGAGCAGGCGAAGCAGGCGCGGATTGACCCAGACTTCACCGGTTGCAGGGCCGCCGGACACCAGTTGCCGCGGCGCATCAGTGCCCTTCTGAATCTCAACCTCACCGCGCAGGGGGTAGGTGTCGTTGACCGCTTTTACCGAGACCAGCTGAAAGTTATCCGCCCCGTAAACCATGGTGGAAAACTCCACCATGCGGGCAGTTTCAAGCCCCTGCTCACCTGCTTCCTGCAACCAGGATTCGGGGACTTCCCGGCCGTTTTCGGCCTCCAACTGTCGGTCTGCGGCAAGAAACGAACTGGCGGAGGACACCAGGGTACGCTGTAGCTGACTGGCAAAAAGCGCAATCGTGGCAACGGTGGCAACCGCGATAATCAGTGCAGACAGCACCACGCGCACATCCCGTTCGCGCCAGTCACGGCGCACCGACATAAGCTTCTGCGATGCCCCCATCAGTTCACCGCCCCGGTTTCCGTCCGGGCAGCCGTCGCAGGCTCGCTCAGAATGCCTGCCTCGATGGAAAACTGTCGGGCACAGCGCGCGGCCAGCCGCTCATCGTGAGTCACCATCACCAGGGTCGTACCCTGCTCGCGGTTCAGCGTCATAAGCAGATCAGACACGTCGTGGCCGGTGCGGTTATCGAGGTTACCGGTTGGCTCGTCTGCGAAAAGCACCGCCGGCTCTGACGCAAACGCGCGGGCAATGGCAACCCGCTGCTGCTCGCCGCCGGACAGTTGACGTGGCGTATGATAAAGCCGCTCACCCAGACCCACCCGCTCAAGCAATTCCCGGGCTTTGTCTTCCGCCTTGTCGGACCCGCTCAACTCCAGCGGCAACATCACGTTTTCCAGAGCTGTCAGGGCGGGTAGCAACTGGAAAGACTGAAAGACAAAGCCAACCCGGCGAGACCTCAACTGGGCTCTTTCATCTTCACTCAAGTGACTGATCATCGCGCCATCAAGCTCGACCGTTCCATCAGACGGCGTATCGAGACCGGCTAACAGCCCCAGCAGGGTCGTTTTGCCAGACCCGGATCGCCCGACTATCGCAACGGATTCACCACGGTTGATTTCAAGGTTGACCCCCTGCAAGATCGTGAGCGTATCTGTCTCCAGACTGACCCGATGAGTCAGATCGGTAACTTTCAGCATGGGTCGGGATTCTTGCGGGTGATGTTCGCTCAGGTCGCTCACGGATTCTCCACGTTTGTGCGCATATAAAAGGATTCCTATGGATACGGCATTCCGAGGCCTCAGATCAATAGTTTTCATCGCTTTAATGTTTGTGATTGCGCCGGTTTTCGGCAATCAGGGCACCCTGCTGATCATGGGTGACAGCCTGAGTGCCGCCTACGGGGTGCAGACAGATGAAGCCTGGGTAAGCCTGCTCCGTGAGCGCCTGGACGATCAGGAACTGTCAGGCTGGGCGGTGGTCAATGCCAGCATCAGTGGCGAAACGACTGACGGCGGGCTCCGTCGCCTGACAGACCTGCTGGAACGTCACCAACCGGACATTGTGATGATTGAACTGGGGGGCAACGATGGCCTGCGGGGCTTTCCGCCCGGTGTTATCCGCCAGAACCTGTCGAAAATGATCGAGCAGTCCCGGGCGATCAATGCCCGCGTTCTACTGGTGGGCATGCAGATCCCCCCTAACTACGGCGAGCGCTACACGGACGCTTTCGCGGCGATTTTTCCGGAACTGGCGGAACGCTATGAGACTGAGCTGGTGCCCTTTTTTCTGGTAGACATCTTCAACCAGGAAAACCTGATGCAGGATGACGACATCCACCCTACTGCCGAGGCACAGGGGCAGCTGTTGGACAACGTTTGGCCGACACTGGAACCAATGCTTGTCGAGTGACCGGAATTTACGCCAGCAACGAGGCAAAGTGCGCAACGGCGCGACGCTCAGACCAGTAGAAACCGTCAGTAGCCGCCCCTTCTACAAAGCCGACGTGGCCACCCCACCGCGGAAACTCTGCACGAGCATGGCTGCCCATAACCGCTGGGTCGGTCGGGAAACAGCGCGCTGACAGAAAAGGATCATCACCGGCGTTGACCATAAGCGCCGGAACGCGAATGTCCTTCAGGCGCCAGAGTGCCGAACAGTTCTGCCAGTACTCCTGAGCACTTCTGAACCCGTGCAGGGGGGCCGTGAAGCGGTCGTCAAATTCGTGGAAGCTCTGGATCCGATCAAACCCGGACGTGTCGATCAACTCCGGAAATCGCTTCGATTTCTCCTCCATTTTTATTTTCAGGTCTCTGAGAAAACGCCGCATGTAGATTTTCCGGCTGGGCCGCGCCAGGGTGTCAGCGCTGCCTGCCAGATCGCAGGGCACGGAAAAGCCGACGCCACCGCATATCCTGCTGTCGATCCTCTCCGACTGCTGTGCCAGATACAACAGGGTGAGATTGCCTCCCATGCTGAACCCGGCCAGACCCACCGTTTTATATCCCTGGGCAAGTCCATGCGTGATCACCTGATGCAGGTCGCCCGTCGCGCCGCTGTGATAGAACCGGGGCTGATGGTTCATCACCCCGCCACAGGACCGGAAATTCCAGGCCAGCACGTCCCACCCTTCGCGCAACAGGGCTCTGGCCAGTCCCTGGATATAGGGGCGTCGACTGTGCCCTTCCAGTCCATGGGAGAGCACCACCAGCCGGTCGCTGCCCTGCCGATACCAGTCCAGGTGAAGTTCGTCGTCATCGTCGGTCGGCAGGATGTCCGGCTCTGGTGGCCGGATATCCACCGTGCGGAATAACGAAGGCCAGATAGATTGCACGTGACCGCTGCGGAGCCACAGTGGGGGTTTGTACTCAGGGGCTCGATGGCGCAAATTTAAACCTTTTAATTCATGATCTTGACGCATTCAGGGAAAGTAACTAGTATCTTCGTCGTTCCAGCTTTGTTCCCCGATAGCTCAGTTGGTAGAGCAACGGACTGTTAATCCGTTTGTCGCTGGTTCGAGCCCAGCTCGGGGAGCCACTTCTCTGCGAAGCTCAGCCTTCCTGAAACAGAGTTTCCCACTGCATGAATGACGTCAGCGCCTGATAGAGCGTGACACCATCTTTCGCGCCAATGGTTTCCCGGATGGAATGCATGGCGAATTGCGGCACGCCGATATCCAGCGTAGTCACGCCCAGATTGGCGGCAGAAAGAGGGCCGATCGTGCTGCCACACCCCATGTCACTGCGAACAACAAACGTCTGATACGGCAGATCCAACCGGTCGCTGATATGGCGGTAAACCGCCGCTGAGCGACTGTTGGTGGCATACCGCTGGTTGTGGTTGACCTTAATGACCGGCCCCTGGTTCAGCAATGGCCCGTGATTCTCGTCGTGCTTGTCAATGTAGTTCGGGTGAACGCCGTGGGCATTGTCCGCCGAGATCATCATCGACCGCGCAATTGACCGGGCACGGCCACTGCCACACCAGCGATCCAGCACCGACGACAGGAACGGCCCCTGGGCACCCTCGGCAGACATACTGCCCACTTCCTCGTGATCGTTGCACACCAGCAGCGCCGCTTCATCGCCAGAGGCGTCGATCAGCGACCGCACGCCGATAAAGCAACTGAGCAGATTGTCCAGCCTGGCCGAGGCAATAAAGTCGTCACAGAAACCGACAGTAGCGGCGGGTTGGGCGTCATAGAAATTGAGCTCGTAGCCCAGTATTTTGTTGACCTGAAAGCCCGTGTGCTCGCTCTCCAGTTGCGCTTTTAACAAATCGGCGAATCGCGTGGTGTCACCTTCCGGCACCTGCATCAGAACCGGCGGCAGGTCGGTTTGCGGGTTGACGGTGCGGTTGCTGTTCGCTTCCCGGTCCAGATGAATTGCCAGGCTGGGAATGGATGCAATGGCCTTGTGAAAATTCACCAGCGCATCGCGAACGACTCCGGCTTCGTCCAGGAAGCTCACGCGACCCGCCAGTGACAGATCGCGGTCGAACCAGGGGTTGAGCAGAACGCCGCCATACACTTCCACACCAAGCTGAAAATAGCCTTTGCGACGGAGTTCAGGGTTGGGTTTCACTTTCAGACATGGGCTGTCGGTGTGGGCACCCACCATCCGGATGCCCGCCTGATCGGTCGGACGCTGACCGGTTCTGAACGCAACGATCGACGAGCCATTACGAATCACGTAATAGCCGGTGCCTGGCTGCAGGCTCCACTCGTGTTTTTCGTCCAGCGCCACGAACCCCGCGCTATCAAGCATCTGCTTCATGCTTGCAACGGCGTGCCAGGGTGTGGGTGATGTGTTCAGAAAACCGATCAGTTGTTGATTAAAATCCGCGTGTTCCATGTTGCCCCTGATAAGCTGATTTTAGCGGCGCCAGTATGGCATGATGACGTCTTTGGTCCTATACGGAGAGCCTATTTTGCCCATCCCGCGCTTCCTGGATATTGAGTACTGCGAGACTGAAGACGCCCTGTTTCCGGTTGCGATGGCCTGGTCGCTGGAAAATGGCCAGATGAAAACCGTGGTGATTGCACCCGACGACAGCTGGATCCCGGAGGATGGCGACCTGGGGGATGTGGACCTGCTGTACCTGGAGGAACAGGGTGTGCCGCTGATCGAAATTGTCCACGAGCTGCACCAGGACCTGCCGGACCAGACCGTTTACGTCGACGGCATGGACCCGGATGAAATCCTGATCGACCGGATATTCGACGCCGTGGACTCCGAACCGCCTTTTGAAATTGCCGGTATCGAATCGCTGGTGACATCTCTGTCCCGGGAAGCGCTGGATGACCGCCGCCGCCAACTGCTGACCGACGAGGGCCTGGAGCCTCAGCTTCCTGAAAACGGCGTCTATGCGCTACTGCTGATCGCGCGGGAGGAGGGCTTCTTCAACGAGGCCCCGGACCAGCCCGACGACGAACTGTGACCGGCGCCGATCCGACTCAGATTTTATGCTGGATATGCCAGCAGCGGTGAATACGGGCATTACGTTGGAAATCTTTATCCAGCGTTTCCCGGCTGACTTCCTCTACCGCAAACGATTCCTTAACACTCTCATCCAGTTTGAATCTCCGGAAGTTGTTAGAGAATATCAACAGCCCCTCAGAGGTTAGCCGCTGCATGGCCTGGCCGATAAGCCTGGCATGATCCCGCTGAATATCCAGAACATCCGCCATTCGCGCCGAATTCGAGAAAGTCGGCGGATCCATGAAAATCAGATCGAACCGCTGATCCGGGCCCGGCTTTTCGGCAAGCCACTGCAGGCAATCTGCCTGCTCCACCCGGTGGTGGGATAAATCAGCGCGATTGAGAGCCAGATTTTCCTGCGCCCAGTTGACGTAGGTTCTGGACATATCAAGGCTGAGCGAGCGACTTGCGCCACCCACTGCGGCATGAACCGTCGCAGCCCCCGTGTAGCAAAAAAGATTCAGAAACCGCTTGCCGCCGGCGTGCTGCTGAATCCAGTGCCGAACCGGGCGATGATCAAGAAACAGCCCGGTATCCAGATAATCCTTCAGGTTCACTTTGAGCGCGCAGCCGTGCTCGTGAACATTGAAGAACTCGCCGCTGGCCTCCCGCTTCTCATACTGGTTCAGCCCCGCCTGGCGCTGGCGCTGCTTGCAGACCATCTCGGCGCTATCAATGCCAAGGGCTTCCGGTATTACCGCAAGGGCTTCGGCCAGGCGCTCCCGGGCAGAACGCTCATCAATGGTCTTCGGTGCCACATATTCCTGTAAATGGACCCTTCCTTCGTAAATATCGATGGCGAACGCAAACTCCGGCATATCGGCATCGTAGAGACGGTAACAGCCAATACCCTGCTTTCGGGCCCACTGGCCGACGGTTTTCATATTCTTTCGGAGCCGGTTACGCAGCATGGCTGCGCGTTCCTGATTGGTAATTCGCGGCGTGAGCTCTCCGGGCACATCCGGCGCCCGGGACGTTCTGGTGCTGGCTTCATCTACGGTGAACAATAAAAGCTGCGCGGGCAATTTGCCGTTATACAACCGATATTGTTTATAGCTGCGAAGTCCGAGAGATTTTCCGTATTCCGGAGCGCCGGTAAACACGCCCAGGCGCCAACCCGGTAACGCACGCTTAACGGCTTCCCCCAATGCGCGGTAAAGCCCGCCCAGTTCTTTACGCTCGCTGAGCCGCTCACCGTAAGGTGGATTGACCAACACGAGCCCGGGCACATCACCAGATTCGTCCGCAAGCGATTCGATACTACGGGTTTCAAAAGTAATCTGCTCGCCGAGCCCGGCCCGCTGAGCATTGTTTCTGGCCGTGGCAATCACTCGCGGGTCCTGATCAGAACCAATGAACCGGATCTTTTGCTGGCCCAACCTCTGTCGGCCTTCGTAGGCACGCTTTTCAGCTTCCTGACGGAGGCTGAGCCAGAGTTCGGCATCGTGTCCGGGCCATCGACTGAAACCCCATTGCTCGCGCCGCCGACCAGGCGCCAGATCCATCGCCATCATGGCCGCCTCAATCACCAGCGTTCCAGAACCGCACATGGGATCAAGGAAGCTTCCCCCCGCGCGGGCAATCTCTGGCCAGCCTGATCTCAGCAATAACGCGGCGGCCAGATTCTCTTTCAAGGGTGCAGCGCCCTTCTCGGTTCGATAGCCACGCTTGTGAAGGCTTTCACCACTCAGATCAATGCCCACGGACAGCGTACCCCTGTGCAGTCTGGCCGACACGGTGACGTCGGGATCTTTCGCATCCACGGACGGCCGCTGACCGCTGGCTGTTCTCAGCCGGTCAACAATGCCGTCTTTCACCCGCTGGGCGCCAAACTGGGTATTGCGGATTTCGTCATTCTGACCCACAAAGTTGACCCGCAGACTACCGGTCACCGGCACGTGTTCCTCCCAGGGTAAATCGGTAACGCCGCCCAACATCCGATCCGCCGACGTGGCATTAACGTCCGCGAGATGAAGGATCACGCGATTCGCAAGCCGGGACCACAGGCAGGCCCTGTACCCGGCCTCAAGGGTACCGTTCGCCCAGACACCGGCCGGGGCGTTGCGTAACGGCTCCATACCAAACGTCTGCAACTCTTCTTCCAGAAGATACTCCAGCCCTTTCGGGCAGGTTACAAAAAAATTAAGCTCGGACACGGGTATCTCCTGAAAACATCAACATCGCTAAAGTCATGGTTTGGCGCATTTTCCGATAAAACATCGGCGCTTTTATACCTCAAGGTCATAAAAACGCGAAACATAGATGAAATAAATAGTGTACAGGGCCGTCACCTTAGTCTTACCTTGTAGGTGACGCGTCGTTCTGGTGGACCATTAATCCACCATAAACAGGATCCTGACTGCTCTGGTCATCAGTGACAATAGCGGGTTACCCCGGAAGGGTGATTCCAGTTACAGACCACCGCAGGTGTGCACACGCATGTTCTGTTAATCTATCAGTGAGGAACGGCATGAAAAGACAGAAAAGAGACATGTACGCTCGCGCATTCAAACGGGGCTATCTGGCCGGAGTGTCCGGCAAAGCCAAAGACAGTTGCCCGCTGGATCAAGCTGAACACCGCCAGGAATGGCTCAACGGATGGCGAGAGGGCCGCACAGACCAATGGGAGGGTATGACCGGCGTCTCCGGCATTCACAGGTTAGCCAACGTAACGGCCTGACTGAATCCCGAATTCTGATTTAATTTTTCAATTTATCTACGCCACGGGGTTCATTCCCCGCCCGGGCCCGCTTAGCGGGCCCTTTTTTTATCCGGTTCCTCAATTGGGCTGCAACGCCCGAATAGCCTCCACCGATTCGCTGATCAGCTCGGGTCCGCGGAAGATAAGACCGGTGTAGACTTGCACCAATTTGGCACCGGCACCAATCTTCTCAGCGGCGCTGTTACCGTCGGTGACACCGCCGACACCAATAATCGGCAGGGTTTCACCAAGTTCCGCATACAGGCCTTTAATGACCCGGGTTGATGATTCACGGACCGGCAGGCCGCTAAGGCCACCTGCCTCGCCAGCGTGCCTGTGGCCCGCCACTGCGTCACGACTGATGGTGGTATTGGTGGCGATCACCCCGTCCAGGCCACTGGCCTGCAATGCCGAAGCAATAAACCGGATGCCCTCATCGTCCATATCAGGCGCAATCTTGACGGCAACAGGAACATACCGGCCGGTGTCTTTATGGCAACGGGCCTGCTCGTCCTTGATAGCGTGCATAAGACCTTTCAGGGAATCTCCGAACTGCAGGTCCCGCAGGCCCGGCGTATTCGGGGAAGACACATTGACCGCGATATAATCCGCATGGCTATAGACCGCAGCAATCCCCTTTCGATAGTCGGATTCCGACTCTTCGTTGGGTGTGGCTTTATTTTTTCCAACATTGATACCCAGTATACCCGGGTAACGGCGATGGCTGACGCGATCTACCAGGTGCGCCAGACCGTGATTGTTGAAGCCCATACGATTAATAATGGCCTGATGATCTGACAACCGGAACATGCGCGGTTTGGGGTTGCCGGGCTGCGCCAGCGGCGTTACCGTTCCCACTTCAATAAAACCGAAACCAAGAGCGCCCAGCGCGTCCAGGTGATCGGCGTTTTTATCCAGGCCTGCCGCAAGACCAACCGGATTGGGGAAATCCAGCCCCATCACCCTGACTGGAAGGTCAACGGGCCTGTTCACGATCTTTTCCAGCAGACCAAGCTTCTGTCCAACATCGAGCCCTGTCAGGGTCAGGTTGTGGGCTGCCTCGGGAGGTAACCGGAACAGAAGATTTCGCATGAGCTGATACATAAACGCTCTCACTGGCTGGAATAGGTACTGGCTGAATGGACCGGAGTATACCGAATCTTTTCCACAGCATCTCCCCACTCGATCCTCATGACAACTAAATGTCTGTTCCATGAAGGTGTTGTGATCTTTTCCACGGAATCTGTGGATAACCCTGTTGAAAATCGTCGTGCATCGCTGGCGATCCCTTGATATCGGCGCCAATCTACAGATTGATCATTTTTTAAACAGTTATTTAATGTATATTTATCATATAGTTACAAAGTTTTTTCAAAATTTCATATCAATTCAGACACAAAACCTTACCATGTCGCCCCGACAGGACGATGTGCATAAATCGCACAATCTTTGTGCGTTGATCCTTTTGGTAACACCTTTCAAAATACCCGCTATACTGGTGTTCAAATTCTGCAAGAGAGCAATATGAGCGATCCTCTGCCCCCCTCCTCCGATCGTCAGAAGCAGCTTACCCAGGAGCGTTCAGCAGCCACGAGAATCACATTGATAGGAATGATTCTCGATGCGTTTCTGGGGGTACTCAAAGTAATCATCGGATTACTGTTCCACTCTCAGGCGCTGATCGTCGATGGCATCCACTCGTTCAGCGATGTCGCGTCCGATCTGGTCGTTGTGGCTGTTATGCGGCTCTCCCGTCAAGAGCCGGACCAGGAGCACCCCTACGGCCATCAGCGAATCGAAACCCTGGGCACTATGGTACTCGGCAGCCTTTTGATTGCGGTCGGTGCGGTCCTGGCGTGGGACAACACCCTGCGCCTGCTGGATACCGCTTCAGCCAGCTTGCCGGAATGGCCTATCCTGGTGGCCGCATTGATATCGGTACTCAGTAAAGAATGGATCTACCGTTATACCCGTCGGGTCGGGCTGGCTATCCGCTCGGACCTGATCGTTGCCAACGCCTGGCACAGTCGCACCGATGCGTTTTCTTCCGTCGTGGTTCTGGTATCCACCATTGGTGCCATGATGGGCTTTTTGTGGCTGGACATACTGGCTGCCATCGTTATATCGGTTCTGATCATACATATCGGCTGGTCGTTTACCTGGAGCAGTGTCAAGGAGTTGATCGATACCGGACTTTCACCAGAAGATACTGACACCCTGCGCGGGATCGCCGTGGGCATTGAAGGTGTTCGTGACGTTCATGAACTCCGTAGCCGCCGTATGGGCCAGGATATTCTTCTGGACGTTCACCTGGTCGTACGCCCGGATATAAGCGTGTCCGAGGGGCACCAGATTGGCATGCAGGTCGTTGCGGCCATGCGGGAAAAAATGGAAAACATTCTGGATATCAACTTCCACGTTGATGCGGAGAACGATGACGATAAGGCGCCCACATCAGAAAAACTGCCGAATCGTCAGGAAATCCGCCAGTCTCTGCAGGAACACTTTCCGGGCGACTTGCCTCCAAACAGCCGATTACGACTCCACTATCTTAAAAACCGGGTGCATCTGGAGCTGTTTCTTGAAGTTGAGCCAGAACACGAGCTACCCGACTCAAAAAGCATCAGTCCCCGGATGGAAATCTATCCCTGGTTTGGTAGCCTGCGCATCTGGCACGCCCACCACTAGTCCCGGCCGGGCACCAGCTTTCAACGCCGCCGGTTCGCTTCCATGCGGGACAGAATTTCCTGCATGATCAGGATGTAAAGCTCCCCACCCAGAAATCCGTCTTCAACATCTGAATCAATGCTCGGGTTGTCGTTCACCTCAATGACGGCCACCCGGTTACCGGATTGCTTGATATCAACGCCATAAAGTCCGTTACCAATCAACCGGGTAGCATTCAGGGCCGCCTGAATGACATTCTTGGGGACTTCATAGGTGGGCATGGTTTCAAAACCGCCACTGTCCACTTCCGCACCGCCGTGTTGGTAAATCTGCCAATGCCCTTTCACCATGAAGTATTTACAGGCGTAGATAGCCCGACCACCCAGTACGCCAATCCGCCAGTCGTAATCGGTGTAGAGGTATTCCTGGGCCAGCACCAGGGCTGACTGCTTGAACAGCACCTTCAGCCCGTCTTTCAGTGTCTTCTCGTCTTCCGCCTTGGTAATACCCCTGGAAAACGCGCCGTCCGGAATCTTGATGACAACAGGAAATCCAAGTTCACGGATGACCTGCTCAGCGCTGTCTTTCTGGTCTTTTGACAGAATCAGGGTTTTTGGTGTCGGCACCTTGTTGTTCTTCAAAAGATCCGCCAGAAACACTTTGTTGGTGCAGCGCAGGATCGACACCGGGTCGTCAATGACCACCATACCCTCGGCTTCGGCCTTACGGGCGAAACGATAAGTATGGTGGTCGATGGCGGTGGTTTCCCGAATAAACAGACCGTCGTATTCCGGCAGGCGCATGTAGTCCCGGCGAGTAATCTGCTCGACGTTGATGCCCAGTTTACGACCGGCTTTCTCGAAGCGGTCCAGCGCCACCTTATCACTGGGGGGCATTTCCTCGTCCGGATTAACCAGCATCGCCAGATCGAATCGATAACGGCGACGGGTTTTGGGCTTGCGCCAGACCGTGCTACTGAAACGGTCAAACGCCGCAGCAAAATGGTCCTGCTCTTCACCCTTGAGATCGGCCGGGCAGCCCGGCTTCATGGAGACAATCTGCCAGGTCTTGCGACGGCGGAACACCACTTCCAGAACCGGACAGGGAAATCGATCGAATAGCGCTCTGGCGACAGGTTTGAGTTCAGGGTTTTCAGCCTGGCCAAAATAGGTTTTGATTTTGACTTCGTGGGTAGCCTGTTTATCGTCCTTGTCCGGACTGATTTCGGCGCCGGATGCTTCCAGCCACTGGAGAACGCTGCCGTCCAGTTCATCAAGCTGCAGGGAGAACAGCCCTTTGCGGCTGAGATCGTTCAACGTCATTACCGAGGGCACAACATTGTGGCCGCGCGCTTCCGCCAGCAGTGAACAATAGTAGCCCCGGCTCAGGTAACGGGCGCTCTGGCACAGGTTAATGACCCGGGTGCGGCTGTTGGGTGATACTGATGACTGCAGATACTGATCAAAAGTCATCACGTCTTCGCTCGGGTAATAAGGGGCCCAGTCTTTTTCGCGGTCGACAACAATCAGTATGCGGGACATCGGTGGTATTTCTCCTTAATGATGGCCGCAACAATAGCCCGGAAACCAGTGGCCGACAATGTGTTACCGGTGCGTGTTTCTACGCATCGCAGCAGACCTTGCGCAATTACAGGATTACCCCATACTGGCCCGCTACCGCGCCCTCCGGCCGGCACTTAAAGAGTTTTTGGTGATGGATCAGGTTCAGTACCGTCAGGCAGGCATTGAGGATCTCGACGCCCTGCTTGCTCTGGAAAATCGTTGCTTTACCGAAGACCGGCTTTCCCGCCGGAGCTTCCGGCGTTTTCTGGACAGACCGCGGGACCGGTTGATCGTTGCCGAGTCAACCTCCGGCCTGGTCGGTTACTGTCTGGTACTGATGAGCGCCGCCACGCGCCTCGCCCGGATCTACTCCGTTGCAGTTCTACCCACCGAGCGCGGACGGGGCGTTGGCGAGCAGTTGATCCACAGCGCTGAAGAGGTCGCGGTAGACGCCGACCGAATCATCATGCGTCTGGAAGTTCGTGAAGATAACACCGCCGCAATCGCCCTGTATCGGCGTCTGGGCTATCGTCAGTTCGGCACCTACCGGGATTATTACGAAGACCACAGCAACGCGCTGCGATTTGAACGCCGCATCCTGTTCTATGAGCCCTCCCACAACTTTGCGGCAGTGCCCTACTATCCACAGACCACCGACTTTTCATGCGGGCCGGCGGCGCTGATCATGGCCATGGCAACTCTGGATGAACGGGCAGCAATGAACACCATCGAAGAGCTCAGGATCTGGCGTGAAGCCACCACCATTTTCATGCTGGCCGGTCACGGCGGCTGCGGCCCCCATGGCCTGGCACTCGCGGCCTGGCAACGGGGATTTCATGCCCGCGTCTATATCAGTAAAGAAGGCGCTCTGTTCAAGGATACGGTGCGCAGCGAAGACAAAAAACGCGTACTGGAACTGGTTCACGAGGGTTTTATCCACGACATCGCACAGACCGGCATTGAACTGCGACATGATCCCCTGTCGCTGGAAGGGATGAAATCCGCGCTGGAAGATGGCCGGGTACCGGTGATTCTGATCAGCACCTGGCAGCTAAACCGCAGCCGGGTGCCCCACTGGGTGACCGTTTGCGCCATTGACGACCAGTTTGTGTATCTGCACGATCCTGAAATCGATACCGACCTTGGCGAGACGGTGGCCGACAAACAGTATCTGCCGATTGATCGGCGGGTGTTTGATCGCATGTCCCGCTATGGGCGCAACCAGCCGCTTCAGGCGGCGGTGATCATCGGCCCTAAACGACCGGTCTAGCCGGTACGCATCGCCGCTTCCTTGAGCTCGGATATTTCGTCCCGCAGCCGGGCGGCTTTTTCGAAATCGAGATCCGACGCAGCCTTGTACATGTCATCCTCAAGCTTGCCAAGATCCTTGAGTATCTGCTCCGGTGACCGGTCGCCGGTTTTTGCACGGTAACGCTCTGCTTCTTCCGCCGCCTTTTCTCCCGGCCTTTCGGCTCTGCGACGTCCGCGGCCACCGCCGCCCGCGCCTTCCATGATATCGGCGATCTTCTTGTTCAGGCCCGTCGGCGTAATGCCGTGCGCTTCGTTGTGCTCGGCCTGCTTGGTACGCCGACGGTCGGTTTCATCAATGGCCCGGCGCATGGACCCGGTGATCGAATCGCCGTAAAGGATGGCCTTGCCGTTTATGTTCCGGGCCGCGCGACCCATGGTCTGGATCAGTGACCGGTCAGAGCGGAGGAAACCTTCCTTGTCGGCATCCAGAATCGCCACCAGAGACACTTCGGGCATATCCAGGCCTTCCCGCAACAGGTTGATGCCAACCAGAACATCGAATTCCCCACGGCGCAGGTCACGGATGATTTCAACCCGCTCCACCGTATCGATATCCGAGTGCAGATATCTCACCTTGATGTCGTGTTCCATCATAAAGTCGGTGAGATCTTCGGCCATGCGCTTGGTCAGGGTAGTGACCAGCACCCGCTCCTTGACGTCCGTGCGCAACTTTATTTCGGACATCAGATCGTCCACCTGGGTTGAAGCCGGGCGAACCTCAATGACCGGATCAAGCAGGCCGGTTGGCCGGACCACCTGCTCCACTACCTGTCCGGCGTATTCGGCTTCGTATTTGCCGGGCGTGGCGGATACAAACACCATCTGCGGGGCGATCCGCTCCCATTCGTCAAAGCGCATGGGGCGATTATCCAGCGCGGACGGCAGGCGGAACCCGTACTCCACCAGGGTTTCCTTACGGGACCGGTCGCCCTTGTACATGGCGCCGATCTGGGGGATGGTGGCGTGGGATTCATCCACGATCAGCAAGGCGTTGGGCGGCAGGTAATCGAACAGTGTCGGCGGCGCTTCCCCGGGCTGGCGACCGGACAGATAGCGCGAATAGTTTTCAATGCCGTTGCAGTAGCCCAGCTCCAGCATCATTTCAATATCGTAGCGGGTGCGCTCCTCCAGTCGCTGCGCCTCAACCAGGCGGTTATTGTCGCGCAGCTGGGTCAGGCGTTCCTCCAGCTCCACCTTGATATTCTCGATCGCATCCAGCACCTTCTGGCGCGGTGTGACGTAGTGGGACTTGGGATAGATGGTGACCCGGGGCACCCGGCGCAGAATTTCACCGGTCAGGGGGTCGAAATAGCTGAGGTTTTCCACTTCGTCATCGAACAACTCGATGCGAATCGCCTCTTTTTCCGATTCCGCCGGGAATACATCAATCACGTCGCCGCGAACCCGGTAGTTGGCCCGATGAAACTCGATATCATTACGGGTGTACTGCAACTCGGCCAGGCGCCGCAGAATGTCCCGCTGGTCGATCTGATCACCGCGGTCCAGGTGCAGCATCATCTTGAGATAGGACTGTGGATCGCCCAGACCGTAGATAGAAGACACGGTCGCCACGATAATGGCATCCGGACGTTCAAGCAGTGCTTTGGTCGCAGACAGGCGCATCTGCTCGATGTGCTCGTTAATGGAGGCGTCTTTCTCGATAAACGTGTCGGAAGACGGAACATAGGCCTCCGGCTGGTAGTAATCGTAATAGGAGACAAAATACTCGACGGCATTGTCCGGGAAAAACTCGCGGAATTCTCCGTACAGCTGCGCAGCCAGGGTTTTGTTGTGGGCCATGACGATGGTCGGCCGCTGAATCTGCTGAATGACATTAGCGATGGTGAAGGTTTTGCCCGAGCCGGTCACCCCCAGAAGCGTCTGGTGCGCCAGTCCCGAGTGGATACCGTCAACCAGTCCTTCGATCGCTTTCGGCTGGTCGCCGGCGGGCTCAAAAGGAGAAGCAACGGTGAACGAACCGTCTTTTTTATGCGCGCCTTTTTCTGAAGTCGCCATATTGTTACGGCATCCTCTGATCTGTCTGAATGGGGTCTGGCCGGGCAAAACCGCCGAGAAACTTATCGTCACAAGACCATCATGGTAACATCTGAGACATTCACCGATGCAGCTTTAAGGAGCGCAAGTTTGGACCTTCAACTTTCCAGTCGAGTACAGGCAATCAAGCCCTCTCCAACCCTGGCCGTTACCAACAAGGCGGCGGAACTGCGGGCCGCCGGCCAGGACATCATCGGCCTTGGCGCCGGTGAACCCGATTTTGATACGCCGGAACACATCAAACAGGCTGCCGTAGAAGCCATAAAGGCCGGCAAGACCAAATACACTGCCGTTGATGGTACGCCTGAGCTGAAGAAGGCGATCATTGCCAAGTACAAACGCGACAACGGCCTGGATTATCAAGCCAACCAGATCCTGGTCAGTAGTGGCGGCAAACAGAGCTTTTTCAATCTGGCTCTGGCCACTCTGAACAAAGGCGACGAAGCCATTATCCCGGCCCCCTATTGGGTGTCCTACCCGGACATGGTGCTGGTTGCTGAGGGCAAACCGGTCATCATCGAGACGGGTCCCGAGACCCGCTTCAAGATCACTCCGGATCAGTTGGAAAACGCGATCACCGAGCGCACCCGCCTGTTCGTGATCAACAGCCCGTCCAACCCCAGCGGAATGGCCTACACCCTGGAAGAACTGCAGGCGATTGGCGACGTGCTGAAAAAACATCCGCAGGTCATGATCGCGACCGACGACATGTATGAGCCCATACTCTGGACCGGTAACGATTTTTGCAACATCCTCAATGCAACACCGGAACTGTATGAACGGACCTTCGTTCTGAACGGCGTTTCCAAGGCCTACTCCATGACCGGCTGGCGCATCGGTTACGCGGCAGGCCCGGCCAAAATCATCGGCGCCATGAAGAAAATCCAGTCCCAGAGCACGTCCAACCCGTCTTCGATTTCCCAGGCCGCTGCTACGGCAGCCCTGGACGGCTCCCAGGATTGTGTTCAGGAGATGGTTACTGCGTTCAAGAAACGGCACGACTATCTGGTGAAGGCGCTTAACGAACTTCCCGGCGTTGAATGTCTTGAAGGCGACGGTACCTTTTATGTATTCCCGAGCTTTCAGGGCGCCATTGACGCAGATGACAGCGTCAGCAACGATGTGGAGTTCGCTGAAAAGCTGCTCACCGAAGCGGGCGTAGCGCTTGTTCCGGGCTCCGCTTTCGGCTCACCCGGCCATATGCGCCTGAGTTTCGCTACCAGCATGGACAATCTGGAGCAGGCGGTTAAACGCCTACATAAAGCGCTGAACTAAAAAGTCCGGCGAGGGGTTGACGAGGCCGTGGGGTAATCTTAATATACGCGCCTCGTCTGAAGACGACCTTCCCCGATAGCTCAGTTGGTAGAGCAACGGACTGTTAATCCGTTTGTCGCTGGTTCGAGCCCAGCTCGGGGAGCCACTATTCCGAAAAGCCGCTAATCCTCTGGATTGGCGGTTTTTTTTGTGGCCCGAATTCGTGTCGGCGCCTCCGTAGGTCGGATTATGCCGACAATATCACCCCAGCTTTCCGATTCGGTGCCATCGGCGGGGCAGGACTACCTTCCCAAAAAACGCTACAAGCCCATCCATGGGCGCTTGGGCTCCGCCATCCCTGGCTCCGCACATTTTTGGGAAGGTAGTCCTGCCCCGCCTGTTTGGACCTAGGAGTGATCGCAACGGAAGAATTGTCGGGCACTGGAATATGGGGCAGATTACTGTGTATTTCTTCCCGGGCGGTATCTCGGAGTCAATTGGCCTTGGTGGGCAGCTTCTCTCAAAAATTTGCGGAGCCAGGGATGGCGGAGGATAAGCGCCCCAGGGATGGGCCGAAGGAGCGCTTTTTGAGAGAAGCTGCCCACCAAGGCCTCCCCCGAAATCAGAAGGCTGGGGCCGAATCCAGATAAACCACCAGTATTAGAAGGAAGCCACCTCGGTGTGAATAGCCTCCAGTGCAGCCAGAGGATCCGCAGCCTGCGTAATCGGGCGGCCGATGACGAGATAGTCGGAACCGGCCTTGAGGGCATCGGAGGGAGTCATGATGCGTTGTTGGTCGCCTCTATCGGCGGACAGCGGTCGGATACCCGGCGTGACCAGTTTGAACCCGGCGCCCTGCTCTGTTTTTAAAGCCGGGGCCTCCTGTGCGGAACACACCACGCCGTCCAGACCGCAGTTGCGGGTAAGCGTTGCCAGGCGAGATACCTGTGCCCGGGGTGAATCAGCAATACCGATTGCCGCAAGATCGTCGACGGTCATGCTGGTGAGCACTGTTACTGCAATCAGTAAAGGCCGCTGCTGACCGAAACGTTCAAGACTTTCCCGGCAGGCGGCCATCATCTTCTCGCCCCCGGAGGCGTGCACGTTCACCATCCAAACCCCCAGATCTGCCGCCGCGGATACCGCCGCGGCCGTGGTGTTCGGAATGTCGTGGAATTTCAGGTCCAGAAAAACCTCAAAGCCCCGATTACCAAGCGTCCTGACCAGCTCCGGGCCTGAGCGTGTAAACAGCTCCTTGCCCACTTTCAGGCGGCATCTGGACGGATCGAGTTGGTCGACCAGCGCCAGCGCGGGTTTGTCAGAGGGGAAGTCGAGGGCGACAATAATGCGCGGATCATCTTTCTTTGACACAGAGTATCCTGTCATCGGTTGCTTGCTGATTATTCGGCTTCAACGCCCTGAATCGGGCGGACAGTTTCCCAGTGCTTGCAGCTTGGGCAAAGCCAGTGCAATTGCTGGCCCGAGAAGCCGCAGTTGACGCAGCGATAGACCGGTCGGTTCGACAGCATCATATTGCCGATCCGGCTGACCAGGCGCTCTTCGTCGGTTGTCATGCCTTTTTCATAGCCGGCCAGAGCGACCAGGCGTAACAGGCCGCGAACGCTCGGACGTAGCTCCAGCTCCCTGCGCAGCAGCTCTATCGCTGCCATTCGGCCGGAGCTGCGCTCCACCGCTTCCACCAGGGCCAGAAGCAGAGTGGTGCTGGGCCAGGTCTCATACAGTTTACCGAGCTTTTTCCCCAGCTTGCCGACGTCGCCATGTTCTCTTTCGAGCTTCAATAGCCGGTCAACCGCTTCCGGGCCAAAGTCCGGGTTCTGCTCAAACACTTTCAGGCTTTGGGAGGTGGCCTCTTTATAGCTTCCCTGACGAATAAGCAGACGCATCAGAAGAAAGGTTGCCCGAACGCAGGATTTGTCAAAATCCAGCGCTTCCCTGGCCAGTTTTTGCGACTGCCAGCGATCGTCCTGCTTGAGTGCCTCCTCGGATAACTCGCAGGTGATGTAGGCCAGCATCTTGAACATCACCGGGTCCTGGTCGCCTGTCGTCAGCGTTCTCGCGACCTGGGCCGCTTTGCCCCACTCCTTCTCCCGCTGAAAGAGCTCAATCAGCTGTATCGACGCTTTTCGGCCATACTCCCGGTCGCCCATCAGCTGATGCAATAACGCTTCGGCACGATCCAGAAGTCCGGCGTTCAGGTAATCCACAGCCAGCTCATAGGTAACCTGCTGTGAATAGCGCGGTGGCAGTTCAGGGCGGGCAAGTAGATTCTGATGAATGAGGATAGCGCGGTCGGTCTCACCTTTATGACGAAAGTGCGCGCCAATCGAAAGATGCAGACCCACCGTGTCCCGATTGACGGCAAGAGACTGAACAAAGTTCTCAACCGCCTGATCAGAGTAATTGGTGAAAAGGAATTGCAGTCGATCCTTGACTGACTCTTCGTCTGAAATGGGGACCTTTGAGCGATCTTTACTGCCACCCATACGGCCAGCAAACCAACCCGCTGCTACCGCTATGGTCAGCAGCAGCCACTGAAGCACGATATCCATTAGATCGTCCGGTCGTTCTGGGCTCTCGATTTCTCCAGCGCCTGCTCTGCAAGGGCAAGCCGTTTTTCAAGGTTACGGCGAGAAACGGATTTGCGTACCGTTGCCAGTATTGTAATCAACACCCCAACCAGCGTGCCAATCACGAACGCCATAATAATCCACACCGCTACGCCATGCGGTTGAGTTTCGAAAACAAGAAAGTTGAGGGACACCGCCATTTGGTTATTGAGGGAAAAAACAAGAGCGACCAGAACCAGAAAAAGCACCAGCAGAATAAGGAGAACCTTTTGTATTCCGGCCATAGTCATAAAACTCCAAGTGAACCCGAAGAATGTTCAGGTCCGGTGAAAACCAGTCCCTGACACATTCGCAGGTCAGTAGCCTTTTTTGAGGCTATCGTTAACCTGCTCCCGCAATTCTTTGCCAGGCTTGAAGTGCGGAACAAATTTCGCGGGAAGCTGCACCGCCTCACCGGTTTTGGGGTTACGCCCGGTACGCGCGGCGCGGTGATGCAATGAAAAACTGCCAAAGCCACGAATCTCAATTCGCTGGCCGTCCGCCAGAGACTGGGACATATGCTCAATGACGGTTTTTACAGCCAGCTCTACATCTTTCACTGAAAGCTGCGTCTGCTTCGACGCGATCAGCTCTACCAGTTCAGACTTTGTCATGGGCCATTCTCTCTTCACATTATTTTTGGACAGCCTATTTTCAGCGCCATGACCCTAGTTTAGCCAAACCCAAAAAAAACACAAAAAAAACGGGCTCTTAGAGCCCGTTTTTTTTCTACCAATGGGGAGTTTTATTCCTTATTGGCGTTTTTCTGCTGCATCTGTTCCTTGATCAGGTCACCGATCGTGGTGGCCCCTGAACCGGATTCTGCAGTCTTGGCGCGAACGCCTTCCAGCGCCTGCTTGTCGTCTTCAACGTCCTTGGACTTGACGGACAGGTTGATCACGCGGTTTTTGCGGTCAATGCTGATGATCTTCGCTTCTACTTCGTCGCCTTCGTTCAGGGCGTTGCGCGCGTCTTCAACGCGGTCACGGCTGATTTCAGACGCTTTCAGAACCGCTTCCACTTCATCATTCAGAGTAATGGTTGCAGCCTTGGCATCAATCGCAGAGACCGTACCCTTGACGATAGAGCCCTTGTCGTTCAACTGAACAAACTCGGCGAACGGATCGCTCTCGAGCTGCTTGATGCCCAGGGAAATGCGCTCTCGCTCCGGATCAACGGACAGAATGACGGTTTCGACGTCGTCGCCCTTCTTGTATTCACGGACGGCTTCTTCGCCGGTGTCGTTCCAGCTGATGTCTGACAAGTGAACCAGTCCATCAATGCCACCGTCCAGACCGATGAAGATACCGAAGTCAGTAATTGACTTGATCTTGCCGGAGATGCGGTCGCCCTTGTTAAAGCGGCTGGAGAAATCTTCCCAGGGGTTGTTGACGCACTGCTTTATACCCAGGGAGATACGACGACGCTCTTCGTCGATGTCCAGAATCATCACGCCCACTTCGTCGCCGACCTGGACAACTTTGGAGGGGTGGATGTTCTTGTTGGTCCAGTCCATTTCGGAAACGTGAACCAGGCCTTCAACACCCTCTTCCAGCTCGGCGAAGCAGCCGTAATCTGTCAGGTTGGTAACCCGTGCAGTAACCCTGGTGCCTTCCGGATAGCGACCCTTGATATCGACCCAGGGATCTTCACCCAGTTGCTTCAGACCCAGTGATACGCGGTTACGCTCTCGATCAAATTTCAGGACTTTGACGTTAATTTCATCGCCGACATTAACGATCTCGCTCGGATGCTTGATGCGCTTCCAGGCCATATCGGTAATGTGCAACAGGCCGTCAACACCACCCAGATCCACGAACGCGCCGTAGTCGGTCAGGTTCTTGACGATACCCTTGATCTCCATACCCTCGGTCAGGTTTTCCAGCAGAGCTTCGCGCTCGGCGCTGTTTTCAGCTTCCAGAACCGCGCGGCGGGAAACAACCACGTTGTTGCGCTTCTGGTCGAGCTTGATAACCTTAAATTCGAGTTCCTTGTTCTCCAGATGCGCTGTATCCCGCACCGGCCGAACATCTACCAGAGAGCCGGGGAGGAAGGCACGGATACCGGCCAGATCGACGGTGAAACCACCCTTGACCTTGCCATTGATAATCCCCTTGACCACTTCCTCTGCTTCGAAGGACTTCTCGAGTACCTTCCAGGCCTCGGCGCGCTTGGCTTTTTCGCGAGACAGACGGGTCTCACCAAAGCCATCTTCAACAGCGTCAAGGGCCACATCGACGGTGTCGCCGATTTTAACTTCCAACTCGCCTTTTTCATTGAGAAACTGGGAGGCGGGGATAACGCCTTCGGACTTCAGTCCGGCGTTAACGGTGACCCAGTCGTTATCGACATCTACAACGGTTCCCTGGACGATGGAACCTGGCTGCATGTCAATTTCTTTTAGGCTTTCTTCAAAAAGATCCGCAAAGCTCTCGCTCATTATATGTCCTATGTGATCAACGCAAGTGTCTCCGTGTTACCAGCGACACGGTCTGTGAGTTTTTGTCCGGATTCAGCCAGTGGCTGGCCGATAACGCCGAGTCCGGAATTCCAACAATAAAAAGGTGTGGTCAGGCCTGACCCGCTGCGGCCATACACCTGTCCAACACCTCTTCTATGCTTAAACCTGTGGAATCAATGACTTGCGCATCGTCAGCAGGCTTAAGCGGGGCAGCTGAACGGTTTATATCCCGTTCATCACGCACCCGTATCTCATCTAAAAGGGCGTCAATACTAACATTGACCCCTGCGTCCTTCAACTGGCTGTAGCGTCGTTGGGCGCGTTCTTCTGCGCTGGCCGTGAGAAAGATTTTAACCGGTGCATCCGGAAACACGACCGTGCCCATATCCCGGCCATCTGCCACCAGCCCGGGCGCTACCCTGAAATCGCGCTGGCGCTGCAGCAGCGCATCCCGTACCGGCTGAATCACGGCGACTTTTGAGGCATTATCGCCGCAAACCTCGGTTCGTATTTCAGCGGTCACATCATCACCCGCCAGCAGAACCCGGACCGGCTCGCCCGGAGGCGTCGGCTCGAACGCCACGTCCAGGCTGGCCGCAAGGCCTACCAGTCGGGGCTCATCATCAAGCGCCACGCCCTGCCGTGAAGCTGCCAGCGCCGTAAGCCTGTAGAGTGCGCCGCTGTCCAGCAGGTGCCAGCCCAGTTTTTTCGCCAGCATCTGTGTCACTGTGCCTTTACCGGAACCGCCGGGGCCATCGACAGTGATGACCGGAATGCCGGACTCCAACATTACTCCGCTCCCTCTGCGTCAATTTTGATACCGGTCGAGCGCGCAAGGTCCACAAATCCCGGGAAGGACGTAGCCACGTTGGCGCAATCGGTAACCCTGATGGCGCCAGTCGCCCGCAAAGAGGCCACCGAAAACGCCATGGCAATGCGGTGATCGCCGTGGCTGTTGACGACACCCCCTGTTATTTCCTGGCCTCCGTCGATCACAATGCCGTCCGGGGTCACCGTGGTTTCGACGCCCACGTCTTTGAGACCATCGGCCATAACCTGAATGCGGTCACTCTCCTTGACCCGGAGTTCTTCCGCACCACGCAGCACGGTGCGGCCTTTGGCACACACGGCAGCGATGAACAGCACCGGGAATTCGTCGATGGCAAGAGGTACCTGGTCCTCGGGGATATCAATGCCGGACAGCTCGGCAGTTCGCACACGAAGATCCGCCACGGGTTCGCCGCCGATCACGCGCTCATCCAGAACGTCGATATTGGCCCCCATTTGACGAAGGATATTAATCACCCCGATCCGGGTGGGGTTCATGCCCACATGCCGGAGAACCAGATCCGACTCCGGAGCAATGCTTGCGGCGACCAGAAAAAACGCGGACGAGGAGATATCCGCCGGAATGTCGATGGCCGTGGCCGTCAATTGCCCGCCACCAGC